>CAJIBJ010000044.1_pt1 | contig 36451 bp, 27 predicted proteins | sample 9199331 | NCBI WGS metagenome assembly CAJIBJ01 (sample SAMEA7708300, study PRJEB35096) | sediment metagenome | biome: marine neritic benthic zone biome [ENVO:01000025]; feature: sediment [ENVO:00002007]; material: shallow marine sediment [ENVO:03000034] sea grass bed [ENVO_01000059] ... | reverse complement strand
CGAGCGTCCGAATTCGGTCTTCACGCGATACTGGCCGGAAAACAGCTCCGGAGCCTCGCTACGCAACGCGCCCGCGTAGTCGGCGAACGTCGGCGTGACTTCCTCGCTGTCGAAATTCACCGGCAGCCCTCCGCCGATGTCGATCACCTCGACCTGGGGATCTCCGCTGGCCTCCCGGATGGCCTCTGCCAGATCCACCACCTTGCGGATTCCGGCCGTCATCAGTTCCAGACTGCATCCCTGTGAGCCGACGTGGCAGTGCAGGCTTTTCAGCCAGGGATTGGACCGGTAACACTCGATAATCTCTTCCCGATTGCCTTCGTCTTCCAGCGCCACACCGAACTTGGATGTGGACGTGGCCGTGCTCATCGCGGAAATCTGGCCGGCGCCCACCTGCGGATTGATGCGAAAACCGATCAGGGACGCGGATTCCAGATTACCCAGAAGCGACCGGACCCGCTCGAACTCCTGGAAGTTATCGATGTTGAGGCTGACGCCCAGGCGAAGTACTTTTTCCAGCATCGCAGGCGTCTTGGCCGGCTCGTCATAAACGATGTCGCCCGGCTCGAATCCCGCCCGCAACGCCTGTTCGAGCTCTCCGGGGCTGGCCACTTCACAGCCCATGCCCCGCGCTCTCACTGCGGCGAGCGCACGGCTCATGGTGTTGGCCTTGGCGGCGAAGGCATGGTTGAAATGGTCGGGAAAGGCTTTGTGAAGGCTGGCAACGGTCCGCGACAGACCGTTGGTGTCGACAAAGGCGGCCAGCGGCCGCTCCTCGCCGATGTATCCGGCGCTTACGGCTGCCTGCAGGATTCGCTGATAATCGCAGCTCACACCAGGCGGCGCTCTTCTCGACGGGAAAGCGTGCATTGGAACCGATGGTAGCCCAGGGGATTCACAGTGAACCAATGAGAAATGTTGGGTAGGCTATAACCTCAGGTTATATCATGCTGCCCGAGAAAGGACTGAATGCCGCCCCTGAGGTGTTCGACGAACTGCCGGCAGACCATCGACATGGGTACCCGATTGTTCTGCAGCACGACGATCCTGAACTGCAGTTTCGGGCTGAGCGGCCATAACTTTACCGTGGAGTGCCCACTCGAACGCGCCGTGACTTCATCCACGACCGTAACGCCGACTCCGTACGCCACCATCGCCTTGGCGACCTGGTAAGTCTCCGCATACGCCACGGTGTTCATCCGGACTCCGCTGGATGCGATGTGCGTGGAGAGCAGGCGCCCCAGCGGTCCCCTGTCGTCCAGGCCGATGAAACGATGTTTCGCCAGGTCTTCCAGGCGGAGCGATTTGCGCGTGCCGAACCCGACGTCCGCCGGCGTCAGCGCGACGAACGATCCCAGGCCCAGCAGTTCCGTTTCGATCCCCGGAACGGGCTCGGAATCGAAAGCCAACCCGACGTCCAGGCGGGATTCCAGCAGTGCGTTGGCCATTTCCTCGTGATGGAGGGTCTCCACCACGAACAAGGTGCCGCTATGGATCTCGCGATAGGATGCGATCGTTTTCGGTAGCATGTCGATTCCGAAAGCAGGCGTTGCGGCGATCCGGATCGTGCCGGCTTCCGCCGAGCGCAGGTTCTCGGCCACATGGCGCAGTCGGTCCACGCTGTCGCTGACGCTCCGAACATGAGAAAAGAGCAGGTCCGCTTCGGGCGTCGGGACCAGTTTTCCGCGGACCCGGTCGAACAGGGCGTAACCGAGCTGCTGCTCGGCATGGGCCAGCACCTTGCTGACCGACGGTTGGGAAACATTGAGGATTTCGGCCGCCCCGGTGACCGAGCCGCTGGTGTAAACCGCCTGAAACACCTCGATATGTCGAAGACGCATGGGGGAGTTCGTTTTAATGCCTGCGTAGAGTATAACCTCAAGTTATGAATCACCGCATGCCGTGAAACGCCGGCAACTCGCGTTCGCAATGGTTTTGGTGTTTTGTCTTTTTGGGTCGCTTCAGACAGAAAATACTTTAAAACCATCGCGAATAAATTCGCTCTTACATTGCCCGTCGGGTTGGCGCGAGACGCGTTTATGACTTTAAGCAAGGCAATTGCAGATAGCCACTGATATTCTCTGCGGATGAATCATTACCAAAAGACTGAAAAAGCCATGTTCGGGGCGGAAAACTACGACGAGTGGTACGACGCCGCCCTGGAACTGGACTGCCTGGAAGGACGCGATCTGTGGCGCCTGGACAAAGAGTGCGAACTCTATGACTACCGCCTGATCGTCTCGCGGCTCGCCATCCTCAGAAAATTGCGAAAGCAAAAGGATTACGACCGCCTGATGTTTCGCCTGAGGGAGGAATTGCACGGCAACCTGGGCAACATGGCCAATCCGGCGTTGTACCAGCAGGCGCGCGGCGGCACAAAGAAGTTGATCAACGATTACCTGGACGAAGTGTCAGCCGCCCTGAACCTGCTCTGCCGCTCGAACGTCAAGAAGTTACCGCCGATGCGGAAGCGGCGTTTCCTCAAGCGCGCCGCCCGTAGTTTTGGCCGCTCAGCACTTCTGCTCAGCGGCGGTGCATCACTCGGCCTGTTCCATATTGGCGTCATCGAAGAACTGGAGGAACAGGGATTGCTCCCACGGGTGGTCACCGGTTCCAGCGCCGGTTCCATCATGGCCGGAATCCTCGCCACGCACACCGACGAGGAACTCGAAAGCATGCTCAATCCCGAGTACATCGACTTCGAGTGGTGCAGAGTGTTCAGCCCGTTCGACATGGTGAAGAACCAGAAACTGATGGACCAGGGACGACTCAAGCGCTTCATCGACCGGAATATCCCGCAGATGACATTCCTGGAGGCCTACCAGCACACCAACCGGATACTGAACATCTCGATTTCGCCGGCCGACTCGCATCAGTTCCCCAGGCTGCTCAATTACCTGACCGCCCCCAACGTGCTGATCCGCTGGGCCGCCCTGGCTTCGAGCGCGATCCCCGGCCTGTTTCCCTCGGTGCAACTGCGCGCCCGGAACTTCGATGGCAAATCCGTAGCCTACATGCCGCAGAATCGCTGGATCGACGGTTCCGTGCACGACGATATCCCGATTGAAAAGGTCAACCGTCTGCATAACATCAACCACTACATCGTCAGCCAGACCAACCCCCATGTCGTGCCCTTCCTGACCGAAGAAATACAGGAAACAGGGCTGTTGCCGTTCATCCAGGACGTCATCCTGAAGGCGCCGATGGTGCAGATCGAACATTTCCTGGAGCTGGTACAGCAACACTTCGAGGTACCGGGCATCGGGACCATGATAAAGAAGGCGCACGCCGTGGCCAGCCAGACCTACAGCGGCGACATCACGATCTATCCCGAGAAGCACCTGTTGAACGTGCACAAAATGTTCACCAATTTCGGCACGGATGAAATGAACAAGGTGATCATGGAGGGTCGGCGCGCCACCTGGCCGAAGATCGAACGGATTCGAAACACGACCCAGATCAGCCGGACGTTCGACGACTGCCTGAAGCAGATGAGCGAACGCTACCGGTACGTCAAGAGATAGGCAGGCCCTTTCACCTCGTTACCCTCTGCCGGCCGGTTCGGCACGATCCGGGCGAGCAGCAGCGAAACCGCCGCCATCATCGCGCCGGCCAGGAAAACAACGGACGGCGAATACAGCCACACCAGGCCGAACAGCACCGGTATCACCACCGCGGCGATGTGGTTGATCGTGAAGGATACGCCCGCGGTGGACGCGATGTCCGCCGGGTCGGCGATCTTCTGGAAATAACTCTTGATCGCGATCGCCATCGCGAAAAACAGGTGATCGAGCACATAGAGCACCACAGCCGCCGGCGCCCATTCCACGAAGGCATACGCCGTGAAAATCATCACCAGCCCGGCATACTCCAGGGTCAGGGCGGAGCGCTCGCCGAAGCGGCTGATCAACCGCCCGATTTTAGGGGCGGCCCAGGCGTTGATCACGTGGTTGACCAGGAACAGCATGGCGATATTGGCGGCCGAGAACCCGAATTTCTCCACCATCAGGAAACTGGCGAACACGATGAATATCTGCCGCCGCGCCCCGCTCATGAACGTGAGCGCGTAGTAAAGCCAGTATCGGCGGCGCATGAGCAGGTGTTTACGCTGGGTGACCCGGTGCTGAAAGGCCGGGAAGACAGCCGTCGCGGCCACGACGAGCAACAACCCGATTCCGCCCGCCGCCAGGTACAGCGCACGGTAATCCAGCCCGAGGTATTCCATGCCGACCCAGACACCGGCGAAGGCCGCCAGCGCGGCGATCGACGAAGCGGAGGAAATCCGCCCCATCACTTCCGGCGTGTGTTCTTCCTCGATCCATTGCAGGGTCAGGGACTGCTGCACGGTGTAAAAATAGTGAAAACCGATCGACATCAGCACCGTGGAGAAGTACAGCCCGTACTCGCTGGGCAGGAAGCCGGTCAGCGCCACCCCGAAACCGAGCAGGGCGACCGACACCAGGGCAAATACCTGCTCGCGCACAATCAGCAGGATGAAGACCGTGGTGAATGCAAGGAAACCCGGTATTTCCCGCAGGCTCTGGAGGATGCCGATTTCTCTGCCGGTGAATGCAGCGGCTTCGATAGCGAAGTTGTTGAGCAGCGCGCCCCAGACCGAAAAGGCCAGCGTGGCGGCAACGCCCAGCAGTATCAGAAAATATTCAGGTTTCTTCGCCAAGAGCTTACCCGCCCGCACACGCAAGAGCAGCAATTCTACCCCACCCCCGCCCCATCAAGATCATCCAGGATTCAGTGCCCCCTGTAAGAGCGAATTAGCGCAGGCAATGGAGGCGGAGCGGCTTTCGCCGCAGGCGAAATTAGTGCCGCCGGAATGCCGTTAAGCGCGTGTGTCCTGGAAGGGGCTCCCTGATCCGTCTTCTTGGCATGGTGCTCAAAAGACATAAAACCATCGCGAATAAATTCGCTCTTACATGAGCGGCGCCGTGCCGCTGCCCTGGATGGTCGGCTTGTCAGGCTGCGTCGGCGTTCAGGTCCGCGTGGATGGCCTCGGCGGCTCGTTTGCCGGCGCCGGCCGCCAGGATGACCGTGGCGGCGCCGGTCACGGCGTCGCCGCCCGCGTAAACACGATGCGCGCCGGTCCCAACTTCGCTCTCATCCACCAGCAGTCCGCCCCGGGAATGTGTGCGCAGCCCGGGCATGGCATTGACCAGCAGCGGGTTGGGGCGGGTGCCGATAGAGAGCACCACGTTGTCCACCGGGAACACGAACTCGGAGCCATCGATCGGAACCGGCCGGGCGTGGCCGGATTCGTTCGGCTCTTCCAACTCCATGCGCAGGCATTTGAGCGCGGTCACCCAGCCGTCTTCGCCCAGCACCTCGATCGGATTGGTCAGCCAGTGGAATTCGACGCCTTCCGCGATCGCGTGCTCGTACCCCTCTATACGCGCGGTCATCCCGTTCTCGCTGCGGCGGTTCACCACCATGGCGTGTTCCGCGCCCATGCGCAGGGCGGAGCGGACCGCGTCCATCGCCGTGTTGTCGAAGCCGATCACGGCCACGCGCTTGCCGACCTTCAGGGGAGTCTCCGCTTTCGGAAATTCGAAAGCCTGCATCAGGTTGATGCGTGTCAGGAACTCATCGGCGGAGTAAACCCCGTTCAGGCTTTCGCCCGGGATGCCCATGAAGCTGGGCAGGCCTGCCCCGGTGCCGATGAACACGGCGGAGTAGCCCAACTCGCTGAACAGGTCGTCCAGTTCGAGAGTCTTGCCGATGATCACGTTGTTCGCGAATTCCACGCCCAGGCGTTCCAGCCAAGCGATCTCCCAGTCCAGGATCGCGTTCGGCAGGCGGAATTCGGGGATACCGAAGCGCAGTACGCCGCCCAGTGCGTGCAGTGCCTCGTACACGGTGACCCCGTAGCCCATGCGCGCCAGTTCCCCGGCGCAGACCAGGCCGGATGGCCCGGAACCGACGATCGCGATCTTCTCGTCGCGCCAGGGTTCCTTGACCTCTTCGTTGATCGGCTGCTGCATCTCCCAGTCGGACACGTAGCGTTCCACATGTCCGATCGCCACCGGGCCGAAATGCCTGGTCATGTGGCAGTTCATCTCGCATTGCGGCTCCTGCGGACACTGGCGGCCACAAATGGCCGCCAGTGGATTCGCCTCGCGCAACAGGGCCGCCGCCTTGGGCAAGTCGCCGGCCGCTACCGCGTGCATAAAATCCGCGATGGGAACCCGAACCGGGCAACCGTCTATACACACAGGATCCTGGCAACGCAGGCAATGCTCCGCCTCGAACATCGCGTGGCTGAAGCAATAGCCCTCGTTGACTTTTTCGAAATCGTGCGCCCGGACTCCGGGTTCACGAACCGGCATCGGTTTTTTGTCAGCGCGTTTTTCAGGCATCAGGCTGCTTCAGGCGCGGACCGCTGGCAGGCGGCCGCTTCCTGCTCCTCCTTTGCATACGTCCTGCTGCGTGATTCCGCCTCGTCGAAGTCCACTTCGTGGGCATCGAAGAAGAGGCCGTCCACGCAGGCAAATTTCACGCGGACAGGGCAGATGTCGGGTCAGTGCCGGATTTTTTCGGTTCTTTCAGTAAAGCAACTCGACCCACCTGCCCTGTTCGACGAGTTCGGCCTTGGTCCTGGCCCAGCCTTCCGCGGAGCCGCAAACACCGCTGAACAGCCTATCCATCTCATCCCGGATCTTTTTCTGCCCGGCGACGTATACGTAGGTGTGCTCGTCGGACAGCAAGTTCACGATCTCATCGGCGCGATCCTCGATCGCCATGTCCCATGCGATCGGGTCTGCCCAGTTGGGACGCGGGCTCAACGCCTTGAATGCTTCGAAGGTGTCTTCGTCGTAGTAATTGGTGAAGTCGTCGCGCTTGCTGTTCATGTACAGCAACTCGAGGCCTGAGCGAGCGCCGTAGAGAAGGCGTATCTTGCCGTTCCAGTCACCGACGTTCTTGTAGATATGCTTGATCAGCGCCCTGAACGGCGCAATGCCGGTGCCCATGCCGATCAGCAACAGGTTGGCATCGCGGTCTTCGGGCACCTTGAACGGAATGCCGAACGGGCCGGTGATTGTGATCTTGTCACCTGCTCTGCGGTCGCACAGGAAGTTCGAATTGATGCCGATGTATTCCTCGCCGCTGTAATCGTCGATGTAGTTGCAGCGCCGAACGACGATGGTGATTTCCGGCTGGCCTTCCCGGCCCTTCTGCGGCAGGTCGGCAACGGTATAAAGCCGGTGATGAATGCTGCCGCCGAATTCCCGCGGGCCCTCCACGAGCACGCCGATGCTCTGGCCCAGTTCGAAATCGAATTCGGGTTTGTCGACGGCCAGTACCAACTCGCGGACCTCGACGTCGGAGCTTTCTTCGGTGATGGCCTCGGTACTGAGCACCGTAGCCGCGTAATTCGGTTCTTTGGGGTAGTCTTCAAGGCGCATGATCATTCCTCTAAATTTCAGGTCCCTTCAATTTCAATTCACACCGGATTCACTTCGTTCGGTAGATGTCCGGTCCGTTCCCTGGCGCTGCTCGCCGCAGCCGCCGAAACACTCTTTTTCCTCGCAATCCTTTCCGTCCCTGCCTGCCAATCTCTGCCGCATCACCTGCCGATTGATCACCAATCGCAGCGTGATCATCACGGCGATTACGGCCGCAACCACCAGTAACTGCAACAACAGGCTCACCGTCCCAGCCCCGCAAAGCCCATGAATCCCATGGAAAGGATGCCGGCGACGATCAGGGCAGCCGCAGTGCCCTGGACCAGTTTGGGCACGTTGTTGAGGTCCAGCTTCTCCCGCACGCCGGCCATCAAAACCAGCGCCAGGGCAAATCCTGCACCGGCGCCCAGCGCGTAGAACAGGCACTGTACGAAGTCGTAGCCCTTGTTGGTCTGGAACAGCGCCAGGCCGAAGATGGCGCAGTTCGTGGTAATCAACGGCAGGAAAATGCCCATGGCCCGGAAGGTGGCCGGGCTGAGCTTCTTCAGCAACATTTCGACCAGCTGCACGGTCGAGGAGATCACCAGGATGTAAGAGATGATCCTCAGGTACTCGGCTCCGACCGCGTCCAGCACGATGTTGATCACGTAGGCGCACATCGAGGCTACCAACATCACGAAACTGGCGGCGGCGCCCATGCGCCAGGCCGTGTCCAGCTTGGAGGACACGCCGAAGAACGGGCAGATACCCAAAAAGTAGGCGAGCACGAAATTGTTGATCAGCGCCGAGTTCAGGAAGATGGACCACAGGGCTACGTCTTTCATGACGCGACCTCCTCGGCCGCTCGTTTCTCTGCCTCGTCCTGCCGCTCGCGGATCCAGTTCACCAGCAGCAACCAGCCTGCCATGGCAAGGAAACCGCCACTGGGCAGTACAAAGATGGTCCAGGCCTGGAAGCCGTCCGGGAATAGCTCGATGCCGAACAGGGTGCCGGCGCCGAGGATTTCACGCACCACGCCGATGAAGAACAGCGCGCCGGTGAAGCCCGCGCCCATGCCCAGCCCGTCCATGACCGCGCGCCCTGGGTTGTTCTTGGATGCAAAGGCCTCGGCACGGCCCAGAATCAGGCAGTTCACCACGATCAGGGCGATGAAGGCGCCGAGCGCCCGGTGCAGTTCGATGCTGATCGCCATGATGGTGTAGTCCACAATGGTCACGAAAGTCGCGATGATGCAGATGTAGCTGACGATTCGGGCCTCTCGCGGGATGAAGTTACGCAGCAGAGACACCGAGATTCCAGCCATGACCAGCACGAAGGTGGTCGCCAGGCCCATGGCCAATGCGTTGATCGCGGTGTTGGATACGGCCAGCGCCGGACACATGCCGAGCACCTGGATGAACACCGGGTTGTCGCGCCACAGTCCCTTGACGAATTCATCGGTCGGCGTTGTCTGTCTGATCGCCATCTGTCTATTGGCCCTCAACGGCCGGTTCGTGTACGAACGACCTGGCCTCGCGCTCGAGAAGCGGCACCCATTGGCTGGCGCCCTTGTTCATGATCACGCCAATGGTCTCCGAGGTGATGGTTGCGCCGGTGATGCCGTCGATCTGCCACGGCTCCGTTTTTTTGCCCTGCTTGACCGTCACGATCGGGTTCGCCAATGCCGTGCCGTCTTCGTTCAGGCGGGCGTCCAGCGCTTCGAAATTGGCCAGGAAGTGCGGTTCGAGTTCGACCTTGTCGCCGAGCCCGGGCGTTTCCTTGCTTTCCAGCACCTTGGATCCGACGATGGCCTGCTTTTCGAAGGAATAGGAGAACAGCACGGTGACCAGGTCCGCGTACCCCATGGCCTGCGAGGTGATGACCGCGCCCACCAACTCGCCGTTCTCATCGTAGCCGAGGAACACGGGCAGTGCGGCGGGCTGCGTGGCCGCCACGAGGCGGCCATCAGCGCCTTCTGTCACCTCGACCGTGGTTTGCGAGGCCGGCAGGACTTTCGACACCGCCGAGGCCAGGAAGCGCGCCTTGTTGTCGGCGATGCGGGCTTCGGTGACTTTGAAGACGCCCACCAGCAGCAGCGCGCAGAATGCGCCGATACCGACGATGGAACGGTACATCTCCCAGGCGGTGGTTTTCTTGCGTTCAACCGGAGCCGGACCGTTCATTTCACACCCCTGCCGGTGCCGAACACCCTTGGCTGGATCAGCTTGTCGATGTGAGGCGAGACCGCGTTGGCGAGCAGGATCGCGTACATCACGCCCTCGGGCATGCCGCCCCAGAAGCGAATGACCACCACGAGCACGCCGATCAGGATGCCGTACAGCCAACACCCCGAATTGGTGATTGGGGACGCAACCATGTCGGTTGCCATGAACACCGCACCCAGCATCAACCCGCCGGCAAACAGCATGAACATCGGTCCCGGGTAGGTCTCGGGATCATACGTCTGAAAAACCCAGGTGATCGCTGCGACTGTAATGAAAATCGAGGCCGGAATGCGCCAGTTCATCATGTTGCGGGCCACCAGGTAAACACCGCCGAGCAGGATCAGTATTCCGCAGGTTTCGCCCACGGAGCCCGAGGTCAGCCCGGCCATCAACTCGCCGTCGCCGGCGAACACCGCCTCGAATTTCATCCTGGCCAGCGGCGTGGCCGTGGTCACCGCGTCGTATGTCGGCTCCGCCCCCGGTATGGCCAGTATGGAGCTGGGGATGGAGCTGAAGCGGTCTTCGGCAAACGGCAGGTTCCAGTGCGTCATGGCCTGTGGGAAGGCCGCCTGCAGGAAGGCCCGGCCGACCAGCGCCGGGTTGAAGGCGTTGCTGCCCAGGCCGCCGAACAGGAACTTGCCCACCCCGACCCCGAACACACCGCCGACCGCCACCATCCACAGCGGCAGGTCGGGCGGAAGGGTCAGGCCATAGAGCAATCCGGTGATGGCGACCGACCAATCGCCGACCGTGCTCGCTTGCCCGGTCCACCGACACAGCATATGTTCGGTCAGAATGCAGCTGATGGTTGCCATCGCCAGCACCAGGGCGGCACCGGTTCCGAACGCATAGACCGCGAACACGGTTACCGGCAGCAGCGCCAGGAACACGTTGCGCATGATGACGTCGACGCTGGCGCCGTCAGTGATGTGCGGCGAAGAGCCGATTTCGAGATGTTTTTTCAACTGGATCATCAGGCGGCGCTCAGCTTCCTCACCATTTTCTTGGCCATCCGGAAATACTGCACCAGCGGGATGTGCGAGGGGCAAACGTAGCCGCAGGCGCCGCACTCGAAGCAATCCATCAGGTGAAAATCTTCCGCCATCGTTTCGTATTCTTCGTTCTTCGCCAGGATCCCCAGATGCGAGGGATTGAGGAATATCGGGCAGGCCTCGACACAGCGGGCGCAGTGGATGCAGGGATAGATCTTCTTGTGCCCGGTGGCTTCACCGGTCTCAGCCGTCGTGAGCGCGGTGATTCCCGAGGTGCCCTTGGTAATCGGAATGTCGAGGTTGGACACCGAAGGCCCCATCATCGGGCCGCCCATGAACACGCGCGAGACGTTTTCCGTCACGCCCGCCGTTTCCAGCGCAAAGCGAACCGGCGTGCCGATCGGGATACGGTAATTTCCCTTCTTTTTCACGCCCGGACCGGTAATGGTGACCACACGCTCCTGAATTCCGCGGCCCCGCGGCAGCAGGCGGCCAATCTCGGCCGTCGTCGCCACGTTGCAGCAGATCGCCTCGATGTCGGCCGGCAGACCACCTGAAGGCACCTCGCGGCCCAGCAGGGCGCTGAAGATCATCTTTTCCGCACCTTGCGGATACTTGACCGGAGAAACGCGGATGCTGACCGGCAGGTCGTCGGGGCGGCATTCCTCGAGTTTCTTCGCCGCATCCTGCTTGTTGGCTTCGATGGAGATGATCACCTTCTGCGTTCCGGTCGCCCGCAGCAGGTAGCGGATGCCCATGAAGATATCGTCTGTCTGCTCCAGCATGACCCGGTGGTCCGTGGTCAGGTACGGTTCGCACTCGACGCCGTTGATGAACAGGGTCTCCAGGTGCCTGCCTTCCGGCGGTTTCAGCTTGACGTGAGTGGGAAATGCGGCGCCGCCCAGGCCGACCACGCCGGCGCGCTGGATGGCGGTGATGATCTCGTCCGGCGTCGCCGTGTCGACCGGGCATGGGTCGCCATCGGCGACCTCCTGCGTCGAGGCCGGGTACGGCTCTATGAACACGCTTTCCACCATGCTGCCGGAAATACCCGGCGCCAGCGCAATCCGGCGGACCGTACCGGATGCCGGGGCGTGCATCGCCACCGACATGAAGCCGTCCGCTTCCGCGATCGTCTGGCCCCGGATGACCTCCTGGCCCTCGCGCACCACCGAAACGGCCGGCTTGCCGAGGTGCTGGCTCAGCGGCACGATCAGCAACGGCGCGAACGGGAACTGGCGAATCGGCAAATGGGCCGTTTCGTCCTTGCACTCCGGCGGGTGAACGCCGTGCCGGAACGTGTTTTTTCGCCGAAAACCGAGCATGTCAGTCAATAATCCATATGTTCGCGCAGCGAAATCCTTGATGCCGTCTTGCGCAGCCGCCTTCCGGCGAAGCCGGGAGCAGGGAAGCAAGACACCTTAATTAAACTTCTCGGCCCGTTTGATCCACTTGTCGATGTCCTTCTCGCTGCGATCACGTGGCAGGCCCGGATGGACGACCTCCGCGGTGCACTTTTCCGCCGCCTTGACCAGGTCGCGGTAGGGACCACCGTCGGGATTCTTGATGATCGCCTTCTTGTCCGCGTTGTACTCGAAGATATTCGAGTTGATCATGATGCACTCATCGCACTCGGTGCATTCCTCGGTATCGATCCAGGGAGCCATGTAGTCCCCATCAACTGCCGGGGTCTCAACGGCCTTGAGATGCGGCCGTGCGTCCGGCTCGGCTGCGGCCGGCATGGTTCCGAGCATCGCGTCCATGTCCAGCGCGTGGCTGCCGCTGACCATCCCCATCAGGCCGGAAGCGATCTTCTGCACCACTTCCTGCCGGATCCGGGACTCGATCTGCACCTCGTCTTCGGCGGCCGGTGCCTCTTCCAGCTCGGCCAGGTCGCGCAGCATGATCCAGAAATCACGCCGGTCCTCGGCCGATTCGACCATGGTGTCGGAAACCAGCAGCCGGCTGAGTTCCCGCTTGGCGTCCAGCGCCCAGACGAAGGGAACCTTGTCTTCGCGCTCGTCTTCGTCGAGCTCCAGGTACTCGGCGATCATCACCATGTCGTCGTTCCAGGCATCGCGCGGAATCTTGCGGAACTGCTTGCGGAACCGCGCTTCGGTGACGGCGAAGTCGACGAAGGTCGTGGGGATTTCCATTTCCTTTTCGCGCCCGGAATCCATGTACGTGATCTTGGCTACCGGCCAGTCGAGATCAGAGGACGGGTTACCGTCCAGGTCGAGACAGTCGGCCACCGTGGTGCCGCGGTCCGGATCGTAGCGGAACAGGGGGTAGGTGCGTGATTCGACCGCCAGCTTGGCCTGGTGGGCGGACATGTCGTCGCCGATTCCGTGCTCGGGCTGACACGGTGTGTAGATGTTGAACACAGCGGGCCGGCGTGACATCAGGCCTTGCACGAAGCTCTCGATCATGTGGTTGGCATGCGCCATGGTCGATTGCATGTAGTAGGTCGTGCGATGCGCGATCGCGATCAGGCCCATCTCCTTGCGGATCTCTTCCTTGCCCTTGATGGCCTTGCCGAACTGCGCCATGTCGGAGATCTGGCCCATGAAACCGGAGGTACAGGCCTGCCCGCCGGTATTCGAGTAGACCTGGGTGTCGACAATGAAAACCTTGATCGGCTTGCCGGACATCAGCGCGCGCGACAGGTTCTGGAAACCGATGTCGTACATCGCTCCGTCGCCGCCGACCGCCACGACCGGCGGACACAGGTGGAATTCCTCGTCGGTGAAATCCTGCCAGTTGAAGTAACGGTATTTATCTTCCTGCTCTTCCCGGTCGTAAGAACCCTTGAGGAAAGCCTCGGCCATGCGAATGGCCTTGAAGCCGTCGACCATCTTGACCATGTGGCCCTCGTAGACGCCCATGGCCAGCGAGGCCGGATCCTGGAACAGGTGGTTGGTCCAGGGGAAGGGATAGGGATTGAACGGGTAGGTGCTGCCCCAGACCGACGTGCAGCCAGTGGCGTTCAGGATTCCCATGCTGGACCGTCCCCTGCCGGTGGTGCCCTTCTGGTACCGCCAGCGGAGGTCTTGCAGCTTGGCCACGAGATCGGTGACGTACTTCAGCCACTGACGGTCGATGGGCTCGGCCTCGTGCGTTTTTTCCACGCTCTCGGCGATTCGGGCCAGGGTCAGATCCGGACCGCTGTTGTCGCTCAGCACGGCCTGCATCTCCTCGGCATCGCCGATGTCGATCTCGCCGACCAGTTCCATCTGAACGTGTTTCTTCAGCTTTGCGATCAGTTCGTCCAGGTAGGCCAGGTGCTTCTTCACACGCGGCTGCATCAGCGATTCGACCGTGGCCACGAACAGGTGCATTGCCGTCTTCTCGCCGCAACCGATGCAGGAACCGTCACCGCTGGCGAAGGGCAGGTAGGCGTCCTTGTTCAGCAGGATCGTTTCCAATGCGCCGATGCCTTCTTCCAGGTCGTCCACCCGGATGAACTTCTCGGGCGTATTCGGCAGGTCGAGCCAGAATTCCCAGTTCTTGCGCAGGTCCGCGATCGAATCCTTGGTCTGCGTCACCGGCACCAGGGCTTCGTCTTTGCACACCTCGACGCATTCCATGCAGCCCTTGCAGGTGTAGGGGTCGACCGTGATGCTCAGCAAGCCACCACTACCCGGCTGTTTCTTCTCGGGGTTCGTGAAATACGGGCGGCTCAGCGCGAACTGGAAGGTGCCCAGTTCCTCGCGGAAGTCCTCGAATTCAGCCGTCAGCTGCTTGATCTCGTCCTTACCGCCGTCATAGCCCTCGATCGTCTGCTCGATGGCCTTCTCGATGATCTTCGTGACCGATTCGGTTTCCCCGGACGCCGATAGCAGCTTCTTCAGCTTCATGTCCATCTGGCGCACGGCGCGCGGCAGGTGATCGGTCGGCCGGCCGTTCTTCTTCAGGCGGTTGACGACGGTGTCGAGCACCTGGCCGGTTTCGTTGACCAGGCCCGGGATCGCCGTGTCGGGACAGACCGTGTAGCAGTCGCCGCAGGCAGTGCACTTCTCTGGAATGAACTCGGGATGCTCGAAGCGTATGCCCGTCATGTCGCGGAAGTGTGAGGTCACGGCCGGCATCAGGCTCATGCCCGTGAACGGATCGGCTGGTACGGATTCGCCCAGGCCCGACGCGTACATGCTGCCGGTCTGGGCCCAGAAACGGTGGATGTCCGAAGACGCCGACTGGGATTCCGGCTGGCGCTTGACCATCACGGGGACAGGCAGGGTGCCCGTGCCTTTCAGCTTGTCTTCATCAAGGTGCTTGTCCGTGACTTCGACGATCTCCTCGAAACCGCGGCGGACGACGCGCATGTTGTCTTCCACCACCCGTGCGCCTTTCCCGCCGAACTTGTGCTGCAACTGGTCGCGGATCGCATCGAGCAGCTGCTCTTCGCTCAGGCCGTGCTTCTCCAGCAGCGGCGAGGTTGCGAAAAATGCACCCTGGAACGCGATGCCCTGCATGCGCAGCTGCAACTCGGGATCGGTGGCCTCGTCTCGAGCGATTCGGAACGCGTCGAGGTAGAAGATCCGGATGTCGTTGTCGACGATGATCTTGCGGTAGCGCCGCGGTATGGCCGACCAGAATTCCTCGGCCGTGTCCGCATCGCTCTGCATCACCAGCACGCCGCCCTTCTTCAGTCCCGCCAGCGCATTGCTGTGGCCGAAGACGTTGGGATCCGGCGAGAGCACGACGTCCACGTAGAAGTATTCGCAGTTGATCCGAATGGGCTCGGGCGCCGCCGAAAGGAAGTAGTTGGTCGGTTGTCCCTTTTTCTCGGAACCGTACTTCGGGTTCGCCTTGATGTGATAGCCCAACAGGTCGTACAGGGTCATCGCCAGGTTTTTGCCCGTGGTGATGGCGCCCCAGCCGCCCACCGAGTGCATGCGCACGGTGATGGCGTCCTTGGGCATCAGGTTCGGGTTCTCGCTGCCGCGCAATGCCAGGTCGGCCACGTGTGGATAGGCATCCAGCACCGACTGGTTGTAGGTCTCCTGCTTCGGGGTCATCATCGATTTGCGGACGAAGTCGATAGACAGGTAGAACAGGCGCTTGTGCTTGCCATCGGGAAGCATGTTCTCGATGGCGGCGACCACGCCTTCCGGTTGCAGGTCGCGGCTGCCCATGCCGAAGGAGCCGGAATACAGGGGCGGCAAATCACTGACCGAGCTGTAATTGGCCAGTTCGGGGTAGGCAGGTACTTTCGGATTGCGCCCGTTTTCCAGGGACTTGTTCAGCGTGGCGCGAATTTCACGCATCAGCGGCAGGTCGGCGGCCAGCGGCTGATCGAGGCGCTCCAGCACGGCGACGCCTTTCCGGCCTCTCAGCACCTGGCTGAGCAGGTCGCCGGGGAAGGGGCGGAACATCACGACGTTGACGACGCCAACCTTGATGCCCCGTTCCTCGCGCATCCAGTCGGCGACGGCCTCGGCCGTCGGGATCACGCTGCCCTGACCGACGATCAGGTAGTCGGCATCGTCGGTGCGGTAGTTCATGACGCGCTGGTAACGCCGGCCCGTCAGCTTGTAGAAGTCTTCGAAGGCCTGGTCGGTCAGTTCCTGCACGTGGTCGAAGAAATACGGCCGCTGTGCGGCGACGCTCTGCATGTAGGAATCCTGGTTCTGAACCGGACCCTGCAGCACCGGATCGTCGACCGTCCACATTTCGGGGATGCGCCGGCGCTGATCGCCGTAGATGATCTCCTGCGCCGGTGTCGGGGTATCGATGATGTCATCGGGCCGGCCCAGGTACTCCGCAATCAGCTCACGCTCCGGAATCTTCAGCGTTTCGATCAGGTGGGTCGTCAGGAAGCCGTCCTGCCCGACGATGCCCGGCGTCAGCGACAGTTCCGCGATGCGGTGCGACATGATGTTGAGGTCGGCCACCGCCTGCGCGTTCTTCGCCATGACCTGGAACATGCCGGTGTCGTCCACGCAATGGTAGTCGTCGTGGCCGGCGTGCACGTTCAGCGAGGCCTTGGTGATCGCCCGGCAGCCGATATTGAGCACGTAGGTCAACCGCTTGCCGACGGCCGCGTAGAGCGACTCGTGCATGTAGGCGATGCCCTGGCCCGAAGAGAAATTGGTGGCGCGCAGACCGGTCATGGACATGCCGGCCGTCACCGAAGCCGCCGCGTGCTCACCCTCGGGTTCGATGAAGATCAACGGCCGTCCGGAGATGTTGATATGCCCTGCCGCAGCAGCTTCGGCCCAGAATTCACCCATCTGTGTCGATGGCGTGATCGGGTATGCGCCGGCGCCGTCTGAGGACTCGCGTTCACACATGATGGCAGCGGAGTTGCCGTCCATCGCCGCGCGGACGCCCGGGTACTTGAAGGATTCTTTCTGTCGTTTCATGGCGTGATCTTTCCGGTTATGTATTAATGGCTCGCCGTGCGCTTTGGCGGATTACTCTGCGTGCCGCACGGCCGGCAACAGGACCTCGTTTATCGTCGTACCATACGATGGCGCCGGTCGGGCACCGGTCGATGGCTTCCCTTGCATTGTGATTCCGGTCGTAATCCACGACCGGCAGATTATCAATCATGGATACGACACCCGGTGGTGCGTCGACCGCGCAGCGGCCGCAGGCGTCACACCCAACCTGGCAATCCTGGATGACTTTTTCGCCTTTTTCCAGGTTCTTGCAGGCCACCCACAAGCGATGGCTGACCGGGTGCAGTGAAAACAGGTCTTTCGGGCAGGCGTCGACGCAATCACCGCAGGCGGTGCATTTGTTCTCGATCACCACGGGTAGCCCGTGTTCGTTCATGATGATCGCATCGAGGTCACAGACGGACTCGCAGTCACCCAGGCCCAGGCACCCCCAGGTACAGGCCTTGCCGCCCCCGGCGATCAGGTCGGCCGCGCGGCAGGAGGTCAGCCCGGCGTAACTCGAACGGTTACGGGCGACGTTTTCGCCCCCGGCGCAGGCCAGGCGCGCCACCACCTTCTCCTCGGCCCCGGCATCCACACCCAGGAACGAGGCCACGAGTTCACGTTCGTCTTCCGACATGACCGTGCATTTCCCGGGAAGGGCATCGCCCTTGATGATCGCTTCGGATAGCCCCGTGCAGCCGGGGAAGCCGCAGGCCCCACAATTGGTGCCGGGAAGCATCTCGTTCACGGCTTCTATACGCGGATCTTCGTCCACGTGCAGCACACGGTGCGCCAGCACCAGTAGAGTGGCGAACAGGAAACACAATGTCGCTAGCGTCAGAACGGCTATGGACATTCAATTACTCCATGGACTCGAATCGGATTTCAAAAAACCCGGAACGATCAGGGATTTCGCCACTACTCACTAATTAGCACCTGATATGACATTAATTCAGCCGTGAGGTTAGCACTCACACGTTTCCCCTTAGTTGCGATAAGTCAATTTCCTGTAATTCGCAATACCTCCAAAACGCTTGATAAGGACTCAGGTCAATCGTTGCTTCCGGGGATCAACTAACCTCAATGGAGCCACAGGCGGGAGCAGGGAAGCGAGACTCCTTTAAGAGGGCAGAAATGAAGATAGACCGCATCGAACTGTTTCATGTCGAGATACCCCTCGACAAACCTTTTTACCCGGCCTGGATTCCCGGCTACCCGCAGACGGCAAACCGATGCACCCTGGCCCGCCTGACCACGGATGACGGCATCCAGGGCCTCGCGGCAGGCGTTGCCTTCGAACGCGAGCGGCAAGGCCTCGGCAGCCTGCTCGGCCCCTACCTGATCGGACTCGACCCCCGTGACATCGAAACCGGCCGGCAGCGCATTCGGGAGGCCAGTTACCTGGGCTGGCGCAACTTCTGGCTGGAAGCGGCTTTCTGGGACATCCGCGCCAAAGCCGAGGGCGTCCCGGTCTGGAAGCTCCTGGGTGGCGAGACCGGCGGCCGGGTTCCCGTGTATGCCTCGACCGGCGAACTGCACGATCCCCGGCGGCGGGCGGACGAAGTAATGCAACTGCGCGAGAAGGGTTTCGGGACGGTCAAGCTGCGGGTGCACAGCTTCGATCCCACCGCTGACATCGCGCAGGTCGAGACCGTGCGCAATGCCGTCGGCGATGGCCTGGAAATCGGCGTCGACGCCAACCAAGGCTGGCGCGTTGCCCTGATCGATGATGCGCCGCTCTGGGACCTGGACCGCGCCACGGAATTCGCGGCCGCCTGTGCGGCCAGCGATATCGCCTGGATCGAAGAGCCCCTGGATATGTATGCCTGGGACGAGTTGGCTGAACTGCGGCGGCGGTCCGGGGTGCCGATCGCCGGCGGCGAACTGAACGGCGGCTGGCACGAATTCCGCACCATGCTGGAGAAAGGCTGCCTGGACATTTACCAGCCGGATGCCTGTTTCGGTGGCGGCATCAGCGAGGCCCGGCAGGTCATGGATGCCTGCCGTTTACAGGGCCTGCGTTTCGCTCCGCATACCTGGACCAACGGCATCGGCCTGTTGATCAACCTGCATGTGTGGCTGGCCGGCGCGCGCGACCATCCGCTGGAGTACCCTTTTGAGCCGCCCGGCTGGACGCCCGAAGCACGCGACGGCCTGCTGGCCGAGCCGATCCTGGCCGACGCGAACGGCACCATTGCGGCTCCGGAATCCCCCGGCCTGGGTATCGAACTGGACGAGGACAGGCTGACCCGCCATGGCGAGAAATTCTTCGACATGAGCTCGCGCGGACTGGCGGTCAAGACGATCCGCGAAAAAGGCCTGTTCACCGCCTTTCGCCTGGCGCGCAAAAAACGCCGGCGCTAAGTCACCTGTTTCCTGCGCTCGTCCGCGGCGCTTTATTGTTTTGAAGTGCGGATTTCACATATGTTTTGGGTATGATGGCGAAATGAACCCCAAGCCCCGAACAGTCACTTTCGACGGCGCCCCGGCGCCGGGCGTGATCAATTTCGGGGTGGGTCAGCCCTCCGAGGATCTGTTGCCGGTGGAACTGCTGCGGAAAGCCAGCGCCGATTTCCTGGCCGCCGCCCAGCCATTGGAACTGAACTACGGGGAACGGCAGGGCGACAGGGGATTCCGGCAGGCGCTCGCCGGATTCCTCGAGCCGGAGTATGGAGAGCCGGTATCGGAAGAGTCACTCTTCGTGACTGCCGGTAATTCCCAGGCCCTGGATTTCATCTGCGGCCAGTTCGCGAATGAAGGCGATACGGTATTCCTGGAAGAGCCGAGCTACTTCCTCGCGCACCAGATTTTCAGGGACCACGGCCTCGAACTGGTGGGCATCCCGGTGGACGAAGACGGCCTGATCATCGAGGCCCTGGAAGAACGTCTCGCAAAGACCCAGCCCACCCTGCTCTACACGATTCCGAGCTTTCACAACCCCTGTGGCCGGACGCTGAGCGGCGAGCGGAGGAAGCGCCTGGCGGAGCTCAGCCGGGAACACGGTTTCCTGATCGTGGCCGACGAGGTGTACCAGCTTCTGCACTATTTCGGCCCACCACCGCCGGCACTGGGCACGATGACGGACCGGGGCAACATCCTGTCGCTGGGTTCCTTCTCCAAGATCATGGCGCCCGGCCTTCGTCTGGGCTGGATCCAGACATCGGACCATCTGATGGAGCGCATCCTGGGAACGGGCGTGGTCAACAGCGGCGGATCGTTCAACCATTTCGCCTCGGAGGTCATGCGGCACGCTATCGGGCTTGGCCTGCAGGCTTCCTGGCTGGAGCACCTGCGCGAATCCTACCGGCGGCGTGTCGAAACCATGGACGCCGGGCTGCGCGAACAGATCGGAAACGCCGCACGCTGGAACCGACCGGATGGCGGCTACTTCTTCTGGCTGGAGTTCGATGAAGCGGTGGACGCTGCGGGCTTGCGGGACCTCGCCGCGACGTACCGGACCGGTTTTCAGCCGGGCGAAGTGTTTTCCTGTGACCGGAAACTGAAGAATTTCATCCGCCTGAGCTTCGCCCACTACGGCGAGGACGACATTCGGGAAGGCGTGGCGCGCCTGGGCGCTCTGCTGCGCGAAAACGCCAAACGCTCGGGGTCAGAGTAAAGGGACAGAGTAGTTTCTCTGTCCCTTTACTCTGACCCCATCCTTATGACCCCACCCTTACTCAAAAAAAAAGCGCCGCCCATCCGGGCGGCGCATTTTTTATATTGACGCTGTTTCGAGACAGCGCTTCGTCTTGCTTATTGCATTGCGGCCATTTCGTTGTTCACGAAGGTCGGGCAGCTTATTCCGCTTTCCAGGATCCTGACCAGATCATAGCCCTGGGCGGTATAGCCCATATCCATGAAGGCCTGGTTCGGAGTGAACATGAACGAGCCGGCTTCGCAGGTCGGGAAGTCGAAGTAACCGGTACCGAAAACGATGCCTGTATCCGCACCGCTCGGATCGCCCCACTCGCCGCCTGACGGCGCGTAGATCTCTACGTTGGCGCGGATGCCGTCCTGTGAAGTCAGGGCCGCGACCAGCCAGGTCTGCTCCCCGTTCGGGCCGTAGGTGTAGAAGGACGCGTACAGGAAGGTCTGTCCGCCGGCGTAGGCGACTTCAAGCAGGAAGCCTTCGCCATCCTTCGCAGGGTTCCACCAGGTACCGGTCAGGCCCGGATCCAGGCCGATGTCTTCCAGGCCCTTGTCCGTATCGTGGAAGCCCTCGGCGTAGAGCGCCAGTTCGTCCAGGGAAGCCGTCTGGTGGCAGCGCTGGCAGGCGAAGTTCATCGTGACCGCGCCCTTGCCGCTGCTGTCCAGGTCGACGAAACCACCGTCATCGGTAAACATGTCGCCCAGCGGATCCGTGTTTATGTAGTAGAGGTGCGTCATCACGTCGCCCTCGGTCTGCTGGCCGTCGACCACCGGGCCGAGCGCCTTGGCAGACTTGGTCGCGAAAGGCATGTGGCAGTCTTCGCAGGTGACGCCATAGTCGTACATGGAGGTCAGCTTGTAGGATTCCATCTTGCTGGCGTGGCAGCTAACACCGCACTGGGCGGTATCCTTGATCGACCATTCGCCGCGCTTGTGCGGATTGTGGCAGGTCACGCAATCAAATGCGGCGTGCGGGCCGGCCAGGTGCTCGTTGTACTGCTCGTGGTGGCGGATAAAGCCGCCGCTGGCGGGAATGGTGTCGGCAGCGCCGCGGATGTGGCAGGCGCCGCAACCGCGAACTTCGTCATCCATAGTTGGGATGCTGCCCGGGTGGTCATCGCCGTGGCACTGGATGCACTGGATACCGCCGTCATCGAAGGTGCCCCAGATACCCGGCAGGCCGCCCTGATTGCCGCTCAGGTCGGTGGGATCCGGATTTTCCACCCAATTGGTCGTGTGGCATCTGCCGCAGTCATAGGGCTTGGTGCCGTTCGCCTCATCGGCGTGATAGTCGGACCATTGGCCGGTTAGATTGTTGTACTGGGTATTGCCACCCTCGGCGGATTCATCGTTCGTGATGATCCAGCCGTCCTCGTCCATGTAGCGGGATTTCCACTTGTAACCGCCGATCACGTAGGAAATATCGTCCCAGGTGAGTTCGTACGGCAGCGGAATGGGCCGGTTCTGGGCCTTGGCGGCCTCCATCAGCTTGTAGGGGTGGCCGGATACTTTCCAATCCTGGTAATTATCGTTGTGGCAATCCGCGCAGGGGTCCGAAATGCTCTGGGCGGTAGCCGTGGTAGAAAAAGCCAGGAGTAGAGCACCCAATACAATGACGGCGATGGCGCCGTTGATTCTAGGGTGATTGGTCAATCTCGCGAACTTACTCATGGCTGTCTCCTCTCAACGAATTTACTTGGACTTTCCAAGATTGGTCACATTCTAAAGCGTGTAAAATCTTCGTTAAATGACATTAGTACAGTTTTCAGTACTAATTCATAATTGCATGACCTTGATCAATTCAGATGTGACACGAACTCGACATTCGGCCCCCGGCGCGGCGCTGGAAAACCGCTTACAATGGTTCACCGAAAATCACAGGATCGCCATGAACAAACCTGAGCTCCTCTCACCCGCGGGCACGCTGAAAAATATGCGCTACGCTTTCGCCTACGGCGCCGACGCGGTGTACGCCGGCCAGCCGCGTTACAGCCTGCGCGTGCGCAACAACGAGTTCAGCAAGGAAGCGGTGCTGGCGCAGGGCATCGAGGAGGCCCACGCCATGGGCAGGCTGTTTTTCCTGGCCAGCAACGTCGCACCGCACAACAACAAGGTCAGGACCTACCTGGCGGACCTGGAGCCGATCGTCGAGATGGGGCCGGACGCTCTGATCATGTCGGACCCGGGCCTGATCATGATGGTCCGCGAGCGCTGGCCAGACCTGCCCATCCACCTGTCGGTCCAATCCAATGCCGTCAACTTCGCCACGGTCAATTTCTGGAAACACCTCGGGCTCAAGCGCGTCATTCTTTCGCGCGAACTCTCATTGAAAGAAGTCACGGAAATCCGCGAGGAATGCCCGGACATCGAGTTGGAAGTGTTCGTGCACGGCGCGCTGTGCATCGCCTACTCCGGGCGCTGCCTGCTGTCGGGCTACATGTCGCACCGCGACTCCAATCAGGGTGCCTGCACCAACACCTGCCGCTGGAAGTACAACACGCAGGAAGCGAGAGAGACCAGTACGGGTGATATCGTTCCAATTCAAACAGTTAACGGCTTACCTGCCGAAGCCGCCGGGGACGAACTCCCGGTCGTGCTGCTCGAGGAAGAGACGCGCCCCGGTGAACTGATGCCGGCCTGGGAAGACGAGCACGGCACCTACATCATGAACTCGAAAGACCTGCGCGCGGTGCAGCACGTGCATACGCTGGCGCAGATGGGCATCGATTCGCTGAAGATCGAGGGCAGGACCAAGTCCTTCTATTACACCGCGCGCACCACGCAAGTCTACCGCAGGGCCATAGAAGACGCGGCTGCGGGCCGGCCGTTCGACATGGGCATGATGGATGAACTGGAAGGCCTCGCCAACCGGGGTTACACAGAGGGCTTCTATCGCCGGCACCCGCCGGGCGAATACCAGAATTACGAACGCGGCGCGTCCAGGAGCGACCGCCAACAGTTCGTCGGAGACGTCATCGACCTTGACGGCGGCTGGCTGACCGTGGATGTCAAAAACCGCTTTGAAACGGGTGATCACCTGGAATTGGTGACACCCTCCGGCAATCTCGATTTCGACCTGGCCAGGATTATCGGGCGGGATGGAAATCCGGCCGAAATCGCACCGGGTTCAGGCCATGTCGTCAAAATACCATTGCCGGAATCTTTCGATCCGGCTATTGTTGATGAATTCTCGCTGCTGGTCCGGTACCTGCCGGAGAGTCGCCCAGACGAATGAAGAACAGTGGAAAGATATTACTCGTAGCCGCCGTATGGCTTTGCAGTGCTGTTTCCGCTTTTTCCCAATCCTCGGCTGCAACACGGCCCATCCAGGCCAATGAGCGCGCCGCCCTTTTTGCCTCGCGAAGCCTGATTGATCAAGGCCGTGCCGTGGCCGAATCGGCGTGTACGGATTGTCATGGCGAGAATGGAGTGAGTTCCACGCCCGGCACGCCCCACCTGGCAGGGCAGCGCATGGTTTACCTGTACCGGGCCCTGCAAGCTTACCAGGCAAGACAGCGCCGCCACGATGCGATGAACCAGGCAGCGGGATTTCTGAACGACGACGCCCTGCTGGCCGTTTCGGCCTATTACGCCACGCTGGCGCCGGCCCGTCCTGTCGTAAATGACGGAGCAGTCATCGTATCCGCGGGCATGGGTTCCGGCGATCCCTTCGCCGGCATCAGGGAAGCGATGAAGAAATGCGTCAGGTGTCACGGCGAGGACGGCAACAGCACGGCTTCGGGAATGCCCAACCTCAGCGCCCAGGACCCTGAATATTTTGTCACGTCGATGAAGGCTTATGTCGACGGCAGCCGGGACCACAAGATGATGAAGCGACTGGTTGCAAAACTGGACGAAGTTACCCTGGATGCCATGGGCGTGTTCTATGCCGTGCAGGACCCGGCACGGACCGAAACGACGGGCGTGGGCAATCCGGACCTGGGCCGCGCTCTGTCCGAACCGTGTGCAAGTTGCCATGGAGAAGACGGCAACGCGCCCGGAGCCGACATGCCGACGCTGGCCGGTCAGGACGCCCGTTACTTCATCAAGGCGATGCAGGCCTATCGTGACGGAACGAGAAGCCACCAGCCCATGTTCGACGCCGTTGAGCCCCTCGGCGAAAGTGAAGTGGCCGACCTTGCAACCTTCTATGCGCGCCAGGAACCCGTCCGCCGGAATGTGCGCAAGCCCCTGACCAGCGCGGAGTGGATCGAACGCTGTGAGCGCTGCCACGGCATTGACGGAAACAGTACAGACCCGCGTTTCCCGATGCTGGCAGCTCAGGATCGGACCTACCTGACGAACGCCTTGCAATCCTATATAGGGGCCACGCGCAGTAACACCACCATGCACGCCATGTCCGACCCGCTGAGCGAGGATGACATTGGGAAAATCGTGGAATTTTATGCGGAGAAGGAGCCCAAATCCGTGGTGTACATACAGTTGCCCTGCGAGGATGGCGCGAATCAATAACATGAACGATAAAGCCATTCATCGCCTCTATCGGCACTTCCAGGAGCTTCCGACAAGTATGCGGACCCTGTTCACCGGTGCACTGCTGGTGGTCGGCCTGGGTTACCTGTTCGCCATGCTGTATGTGTTCGCGGCCCATTCCGGCGCAGATGGCGAACCCGGGTTGTCCGTGGAGGACATCAAAATCACTTACAGCGGAAACAAGGAGACCACGGCACTGGAATCCGCGCTGCGCGGCGCCATGTCCGGAATGCTCCCGCCAGCAGACCTCGCCAGGCTCCTCGAGTGGATCCGCGAGGGCGCGGACAAGCGAAGCTACGAAGCTGGTATCGACGAAATCCTGGAGGCCAATTGCCTGGGCTGCCACGACGGCAGCAACCCGCATCTTTCCAACCTCGATGGATTCGAAAATCTCCAGAGCGTTGTGGCGCGGGATTCAGGCACCGACCTCTATACCCTGGTGCGGGTATCGCACATCCACTTGTTTGGCCTGACCTTCATATTCTTCGTGGTCGGATTCATTTTCAGCCACGCCTACCTTCGCCCGGTCTGGCTGAAGAGTCTGATCATCATCACCCCGTTCGCGGGTGTCATCGCCGACGTGCTGGGCTGGTACCTGACGAAGGTCTGGTCTCCCTTCGCCTGGATCGTGCTGATTGCAGGCATGCTCAATGGCCTCGCGTTCGCCATCATGTGGATGGTGTCGATGTACCAGATGTGGCTGTACCGGGTGCCCGAACACGTAGCCAGCCGGCACGAAGAACAAAGCCCCTCCTGATTCCACCATCCATGTAAGAGCGAATAAATTCGCTCCTACTGGGTGGCGTACCAGGCGGCGAGGTCGTTGAGGAGTTGGTCGCTGTAGCCGGAGCTCATCTTGTGCATCATCGAGCTGCCGCGCTCGCCGTCACGGTATTGCTTCATGACTCGCAGGAGGTATTCCTGTTTCTGACCGTCCAGAGTTGGCACCACCATTGAAGACTGACCCGCCGCCGCGCCGTGGCAGCGCTGGCATTTGGCCACCGTTTCCTCGATCTGTTCGTCCTGTTCGATGACCGAACCCGCTGCCTGAACCGAATAGAAAGCCGCAATGCTCTCGATCTCGCTGTCGCTCTTGTCGGCCACCATTTCTTCATGGCTGCGTTCCCCGCCGCGGTAGGCCTTGATGGCGTTCACCAGGTAGGTGGGTTCCTGCCCGGCAAGGTTGGGAATCATCGGGTCCTGGCTGATGCCGCGCGCGCCATGGCAACTGCCGCACACCGCGGTGAGCGGCTCACCGGCCACCGGGTCGCCAAAGGAAGGCGGCTCGCGCCGGGTGGGCGCCTGGGAAGCGAAGTAGATGGCCATTTTTTCAATGTCCACGTCATCCAGCCCCGCCAGCATTTCCTCTTTCTCCACGTGGCCCCGGCTTCCGCTTGCATATTCTTGGGTCGATATCATCAGGTAAGCCGGCTGCTGACCCGCCAGGCTGGGGATGCCGGGCGTCGTGCTGAAACCATGTTCTCCATGGCAGCGGGCGCACACGGCAGCGGCGGCAGCTCCTTCCAGGTACATGGCATCGCTTTGTTGCACCAGGGATTCGGGTGGCAATGGCGGCAAACTCGAGAACCAGGCGGCTATGTTTCGCACGTCGGCTTCACTGAAGCCGGCAATCATTTCCTGCAGCGCGGCGTGGCGGCGCTGTCCGTCACGGTAGGCCTGCATCGAAGCAGTAAGGTATTCAGCGGGCTGGGCCGCCAGGTTCGGAATCTCGGCTGTCTTGCCGCGGCCATCCAGTGAATGGCAGCCAGAGCAATTATTCTCTGCTATGGCTTTTCCGGCGGCCAGATCGACGGCCCGCGGACCCGGTTCCCGTTCTTCGGCGCAGGCCGCCAGCAGGAGGAGGCAGATGACAGGTGTCAGGAGTCTGTTCATGTCATTCCGATTATACCGTCTCCCCGAACGCTTCCCGCTATATTCCAAAGAATCCGAGAATTACCAGCGTCAGCAGGAACAGGCCGAAGGTGATCAGGACGGCGCCCAGCAGACTGGCACTGGCCGACTGGGGTTCCGTCGGGGCGTCCACGAGGTACCTCTCTAGTTCGCCCGACGCCTTCAGACGGTCGTATTCACGACGGTGCTCATGCTTGTAGATTTCCAGCGGGACCCGGCCAGTGAACATCGTGGTGTCCTGCGGGAACTTGTCCGGCCTGAAGTGGTTGTTGAAGAAGTGGACCGTGAACAGGAACACGGCGGCCAGGAAAGCCTCCTCCCCGTGCACGATGGCAGCCACGTTGAACGCCCAGCCCGGCAGGAAAGCGCCGGCCTGAATCGGGAACCACATGATCACTCCGCTGACGCCGATGATGGTCATGCCCCAGAACGGCGCCCAGTAATCGAACTTCTCCCAGTAGGTGAAGCGGTCCAGCTCAGGCCGCGGCCCCAGGCCGAAGAACCAGCGGAACATCGCCTGTGCATCCTTGAGGTCCTGCCAGCTGGGAATCAGTGAATTCGGCCCAAACCATTCGAATGTGCGCCAGCTGCGGCCGATCCGGATGGCGAAATAGATCAGGTGGATGAAGAATACGCTCATAAAACCAATCGCGCCGACACGGTGGATGTAGCCGGCGGTTTCGGGACCGCCCAGCAAACGCATCATGAAGGGAGCCCAGAAACTGTCTGCGTAAAGCACGGTGATCCCGGTCAGGGTCAGGGTCATGATCGAAATCGCACCCGTCAGGTGAGCGGCCCGCCACCAGCGGTTGAACCGACGGAAATGCGTCTTGCCCTCGGGTAAACCATCCGTCATCACGTGCGGCCGGTTTTTGCCCTGCTTGCGATCCTGCCATTCCCTGAAGAACCACAACGCCGAGTGCAGCCAGAAGAAGGCGAACGTTCCGATCAGAAGTCCGATCATGAAAGTCGAGGCTATCCACATCTCCGGGTATTTCTCGAAGTCGTGCATATTGCCGTGCGGATGAAACGTTACGAATCCCGCGGTCGCACCCTCATGACAGGTCTGGCACGTCTCCAGGCGGTTGTTGACGTTCATCAACGAGGTCGGATCGTCCAGCCGCCTGATCTGGTGAGCGCCGTGGCAGTCATAGCACTTGGCGGTTTCGCCGTAGCCCAGCCGGGTGATTTTTCCGTGGTAGGTTCCCAGGTAGGATGTCAGGCTTTCCTCATGGCATGTACCGCAACTGCGGGTAACCTGGACGCGTTCGGACGTGGTGCCTGATTGATCCACCCCGTGTCTCGAGTGGCAATCACTGCACACCGCGGCGTTCAGATTGCCCCCTGCGATTTCCATTCCGTGGATGGAAGCCTGGTAATCCTCCAGCGCCTTGTCGTGGCAGCGGCCGCACATACCCGGGATATCGTGCAGGATTTCCCTTCGGTTCTCTCCGTTCATCGGCACCAGGTAGTGGGCGTCGTGACAGTCGTAGCAGGTCGCGTTGGTGCGTGATTGATCGTCGATATTCGGGCGCGCATGCATCGAGTCCATGTAACTCTCGATGTGCTCCACGACCCCGCCCAGCTTGCCATTTTTCGTGGTCGTGCCGTTCGCGACCGCTTCGTCCCATCGTTCCATGTGACAGGTAACGCAGCCGACCTTGCGCACGATGTCCTTCCGGTGCGGCGTCTTGGTGATATCGAGATGACAACTCACGCAGTCCTCGTCGCCGTGGACGCTGTGCGTAAATTTCTCGGCGGATACGTGCAGGTCGCGCATCTCGCCGGTGGGCCCTTCGCGGGAAAAACTCTCCCTGCCGTGACAGCGCAGGCAACGGTCGTTACTCAGCTTGGGATCCGCGGGTTCAGCAACAGCAGGGGCGCCCAGCGCGAACGAAAGCAGAAGGATTGATAAGGTCAGAATCGATTTGAGAGGCCTGCTCACCCGGATCATGTGTTTTCCTTTTCTTATTCGCAGCAGTCTCGGCTCAACGTGCGTGGACAGTGTGATTTTTTCCCGAAAACAGGCACTATATCAACCGCCAGGCGGAAAATGTTGCGTTGGCACAATTATGACCCAGATCAGAATTGATTGATAATCCGTCATCTATTCTAGTGCGGTTCATTTTGAAAAAGCACGAAGAGGATTTGACATGATTCCAGCAGGAAGAGTTTTCACCATCGGTTCAACCCTGGTTTTCATCACCCTATTGGCTCTGGCTTTCGCGGCGCCGGCCTTCGCCGAAGACCTGAGCGACAATGCGACCTGCCTGGAATGCCATGAGGACGAGGATCGGGCGCCGCCGTCGAATCCCGAACGTCCGCAGGTACACAATCCCGATGGTGGATTTTTCGTGGAAGACCACGATATGTGGTCCTGCATCGACTGCCATGACTTCATTACCGAGGTTCCCCATCCCGAAGAAGTGGTCGATATGGAAGTCAACTGCGAAAACTGTCACGACACGGCACCGACCAAATAGCACCGGATTTCCGCTCCCAGCGGAATGGAAGAGGCCCCGCTCGGCGGGGCTTTTTCTTTGTTTTTCATATACTTGTAATCGCAATTATTTTTCCATACCGCTGTATAAAAAATTTGTACAATCCGCCCTTCGGGTAAGTTGCTGAATTTGTAATCAATCTGCCGACTACACTGTTCAGCTGTACAGAAAAATAATACTTCAGGTCCCCTGACAGCGTTCCACCGGTAGCTCACCTATCCTGCTACCAACAAGTTAATCTACTGTTTTTAATCATTATTTATCGATTTCATCGTCTCGTGAAAATTCTGGCACAGCTATTGCATATATAAGGTTGGAACAACATTGCGAGGTGGTACATGAATGACAGAGCCAGCATCCTCATCGTCGACGATGAAGAGGTAGTGCGCCACAGCCATCTCAGAAGCCTGGCGGACACAGGGTGTCACACCGAGGTAGCTGAGGATGGCCAGCAAGCGATTCGTGTCATGGAGCAACACCGCTTCGATGTCGTCCTGCTCGATATTCGCATGCCGGGACTGGACGGGATGGACGTCCTCAAGACCATCAAGGAAAGATGGCCCGAAAGCGAAGTGATCGTCATCACGGGATATCCGACCATCGAATCCGCCAAGGAGGCGGTTCGGCTTGGCGCGCACAATTACATCGCCAAACCCGTCGGCCCGGATGAGGTCATAAGGGCGGCCAGCGAAGCCATGACACAAAAACGCTGGGCATTGCGCAGCGAAAAACCAGTTTTACATTGAGCGAGGTCAGGAGGTAAATCATGAAATCCAAACCCCAAGTACTCGTCATTGACGATGACGCGGTGGTCGGACGCAGTTTTGACCGTGTCCTCTCCGACAAGGGCTATGAAGTCGATACGGCCCTGAGTGGGGAAGAAGGCCTGAAAGATATCGACAACACCGACTACGACGTCGTATTCACCGACATCAAGATGCCGGGAATGGACGGACTGGAAGTCGCGGAACGCATCAAGGCGAAATGCCCCTGGACGCCGGTGGTGGTGATCACGGGCTACGGCACTGATGAAAACGAGGCAAAGGCCTCCGTGCTGGGTGTGAGCGGATTCGTTCGTAAACCGCTGACGCCGGAAATCATCGAAAACATCACCCTGAAGGCCCTGGAAAAGCCGGCGGATGTCCCTGAAGCGGCCAACGAAGCCGAAGTTGCTCCCGACGCTGTTGTCGAGGAACTTCGGGGCTGGCGGAAAATCAGCCGTATCGCCAGGAATATCGGGCTGTTTTTCGCAGCGCCCTTCATCGCATTGGGATATGTCATCGCTTTGCCGGCGGTTGGCTTCTACATGTTCGCCAAACTCGGCCTCGAAGCGTGGCAGAAGAAGCGCGCTTCGAACTGACGACAGACCCGGTAACGATCGGAGTATCAGGAATAATAAAATGAAGATCCATTCAGCATTGGGCAGCCTCGTGATCGCCGCCGCACTGTGGGCGGCGGCGCCGGCTGTTGGTCTGGCGGAGCATCATGAGGAAGTATCAAACCCGGATGTGAAATGCCTGAAGTGCCATAGCAAGGGCTTGAAGAAGAAGCTTGAGGACGGCGAGAAAATGTCTCTCAAGGTAAACGTCGAGCACTTCGAAAACTCCGTCCACAGCGTGATCGGATGCACGGGCTGCCATCGGGACGTCGGCAAGTCCAAGCACCCATCCAAGAAACCCATCGCCAGCGCGCGGGCCTATTCCCTGGTACAGAACGAAACCTGCAACCAGTGCCATGCCGACAAGGCGGAATCATGGGAAGGCAGCATACATGCCAGCCTGGCAGCGGACGGAGATGACTCCGCGCCACTATGCTCCGACTGCCACAACGCGCATGCCGTTCAGTCCATGGCTGTGTACGAACCGGTAAGCGGCAAGCCGTGCAAGACCTGTCACGAGGGCATTTACGAAGCTTACGCGCAGAGTGTTCACGGGCTGGCCAGGGCCAATGGCAACACGATCCGGCCCGACCACGTCCAGGCTCCGATCTGCGCAGACTGCCACAGCGCCCATGACGTCAACGCAGTCGCCGCGATCGATCATCTTCAGACCACTTGCCTCAACTGCCACGAGGGCGCCAGCCAGGCGCACGAAAAATGGCTGCCCAATGCAGGAATGCACATGAATTCAGTCAGCTGTGCAGCCTGCCATTCACCGGAAGCCGAGCGCAGGGTCAATCTCGAGCTGTACGACAACCTCGCCGAGGTCCCCGTCGGACGGAACGACGACCACCCCGAGATCCAGAATCGTCTGGATGAAATCGACGAAAGCGACGACGGCCTGAGTCCGGTAGAGCTCTGGAAACTGGTGCGGACCACCAGCAAGGAAGGGCAGGTCACCGATGTAACGCTCAGGGGGCGGATGGAAGTCACGCAGGGCGTGGATGCCCATCGCCTCGCACCCCGGTCCGAGGCAGTCCGGTCGTGCGAAAGCTGCCACGCAGGCAATTCGGAAGCGTTTCAGAATGTGACGGTATCGATCAGCCTTCCCGACGGCCGGAACCAGCGGTTTGAAGCGGACAAGAAGGTCCTGAGTTCTGCAATCTCGGTCGATTCCGTCGGTGGCTTCTACGCACCGGGCGGAACGCGGATCAAGCTGCTGGACGGACTGCTTGCGCTCGCCATTCTGGGCGCCCTGGCCATTCCGGTCGGACACATCACTCTTGGCAAAATTCTCCGCAAAATGAAGTAACGGAACAGGAAAATGACTACAATTCAAACAATGACTATCGATCAAAGACAACAGCCGGAAAAAGTGTACCTGCACCCGCTTCCGGTACGGATCTGGCACTGGCTCAACGCGCTCGGATTCACGCTGCTGATCATCACCGGTTTCCAGCTACGCTATGTCGACCTGTTCAGCCTGATGTCCTTCGAGAGCGCCGTCAAACTTCACAACTGGGTGGGCTTCGGCGTGATCGCGAACTGGTTCCTGTGGTTCTTCTACTATCTGACTTCCGACAAGGTGACCAACTATCACCCCGATCTGGACGCGAAGGGTTTCTTCGAACGTTACTTCCGGCAGATCGAATACTACAGCCGGGGAATCTTCAAGGGTGAAAAACGGCCGCATCACGTCCAGCCGTACGACAAATTCAACGCGATGCAGAAGCTGACCTACCAGTTCGTGATGTTCATCACCGCGCCGGCCGTCTTCATCACCGGACTGATGATGTGGGACGTCGTCCGCTTCCAGGGCCTGATCGAACTGGTCGGCGGTATCCGGGTCGTCAACACGATCCACGTGGTGCTGTTCATCCTGTTCACCTTCTTCATCATCATCCATGCCTACATGGGCTTCCTGGGCAAGAAGCCGTCCTCGCATTACAAGGAAATGATCACCGGTTATGAAGAACCGCATGAATGACAGTGGAGCCGCAGGCGCGAGCAGGGAAGCGGGACTCCTCATCTAATCCAGGGAATGGCGAAGAAGGCTCCGCTCAGTCGGAGCCTTCTTCGTTGTGGTCGGGCTCGATGCCGCGAATCCGGATATCGTATTTTTTCATGAGAGCCTGAAGATTGCTGCGCTGCATGCCGGTTTCTTCGGCCGCGCGGGTCACGTTCCAGCCGTTCCGCTTCAGCGCGCCCAGCACGAAGTGTTTTTCGACGTTTTCCACCGAACGCTGTCGCGCCACCTTCTTGATGCGTTTCAGTTCTTCGCTGGTTCTCGGCACGTCGAGGTCGATCCGCGGCAGCATGTCGATGATATTGACCAGGTGGCCCTGGCGGATGACGTCGCCGCTGGCGAGGATAACGGCCCGCTGGATGACGTTTTCGAGTTCCCTGACGTTGCCCGGCCAGTCGTGGTTCATCAGCAGGTTCATTGCCCCTGGCGAAAACTCCTGCGCCTTGTGTTTCATATCCTCGTTGAAGCGGCCGAGGAAGTGCATGGCCAGCGCCGGAATATCGTCCCGGCGTTCCCTCAGCGGGGGTATCTCGATCGGGAAAATGTTGATGCGGTAGTAAAGGTCGTCCCTGAAGACGCCATCGGCCACCATGCCTTCCAGGTTCTTGTTGGTCGCCGTGATCAAGCGAATGTCCACTTTCTGAATGCGGGTGTCGCCGACGGCCTTGAACTCGCGCTCTTCAATGAATCGCAGCAGCTTCGCCTGGGTCGGCAGGGAAATGTTGCCGATTTCGTCCAGGAACAGTGTCCCGCCGTCTGCGGTCTCGAACAGGCCTTTCTTGTTGCTCACGGCCCCGGTGAAGGAGCCTTTCACGTGCCCGAACAGCTCGCTTTCCAGAAGATTTTCGCTCAGGGACGTGCAATCGACGGGAACGAAGGGACGATCCTTCCTGAGGCTGTTGAAATGAATGGCCCTGGCGATCACTTCTTTGCCCGTGCCGCTTTCGCCCCTGAGCATCACCGTGCTGTTGGTGGGCGCGCAATGCGCGATCAGGCGAAACACCCTCTGCATTGGCTGACTCGAACCGATGATGTTTTCGAAGTGATAGCTGGTGCCGCTGTCATTTTCCCGGTCGACGCTGCCCTGCAGCCTGGCCCGGCGATCGAAGGTGCGGGTCACCAGCATTTGCAGTTCTTCGGGTTCGAAAGGCTTGGGAAGATAATCCAGCGCGCCGATTTTCATGGCTTTGACCGCCGTTTCGATGTCGTGCAGACCGGTGATCATGATGACGTCGATCTCAGGGCGGGCTTCTTTAACCCTGCGCAACACCTCTATGCCGTCCATTCGCGGCATCATGATGTCCAGGATCAGAACATCGTAGTCGTTCTCGTTGACCTTCTCGAGGGCGGCTCGCCCATCCCGCGCCATGTCTATCTCGTAGTCGCCGTCACGCAGAATGCGAGCGCAACTCCGGAGCACGATCTCTTCGTCGTCAACGAGCAGTATGCGACCGCTCATTCCCCGTTCCTCCGGTCATTGTCCTTCTTTCCTCCCAGCGGGAGATAAATACGGAACACTGTGCCTTCTCCCAACGTACTGTCCACTTCCACGGTGCCTCCATGGGCCTTTATGGTACCGTGACTCACCGATAATCCCAGCCCGGTGCCTTTTCCTACATCCTTGGTGGTAAAGAACGGGTCGAAAACCCGTTGTAGATTCTCTTCCGATATTCCACGGCCCGTGTCGCTTATCGAAATTTTCGCCATCGGGGTGGAAGTGTCACTTACGTCGGCCGAATACAGATCGCTCCAGACGGACGTTTCTACCGCAATCCGGCCGCCCCCTTCGATCGCATGTTGTGCATTCACCAGCATATTCATGATGACCTGTTTGATCAGGTCTTCGTCCACCCAGATGGCCGGCAAATTCTCGTCAAGGTCGAGGATGATTTCAATATCCGCCACCTGCGCCGACTGGCCAATCAGATGTGTGGTGTCTTCGATCAGCCGATTGAGATCTACAAATTTCTTTTCCGGAGTCTTCTCCCTGGCGAAATCCAGCAGTCGCCGGATGATCTGGGCGCAGCGCTTCGTTTCCTGGATGACCAGGTCGAGGTCCTCGGCTTCGGGGCTGTCGTCCGGAAATTGTTTACGGACGAGGTGCGAAAAAGTCAGAATGCCCGTGAGCGGATTGTTGAGCTCATGCGCGATTCCTGCGGCCAGCAGGCCCACCGAAGCCAGTTTTTCGCCGCGAGCAGTTTCTGCCTGTGCGATCTGCAGATCGTGGGTGGCTTTTTCCACCTTGTTTTCCAGCGTTCGGCCCCAGTCTTCCAATTCCACCCGTGATCTTCGCAAGGCCTTGGTCATGCTGTTGAACGATTCCGCCAGTTGACCCAGTTCATCGTCACTGCGCACCGGGATGGGGTGCTCGAGATCGCCCTGGGCCAGGCGGTCCGACCCGTCCTTCAAATCCCCCAACGGCCGGTAGACGACCCGCTGGACCAGAACACCGACGAGTATCGCGGCCAGGACAACGAACCCAAGCGCGAACAGGACAATTTTGATGGTGTTGCTACGAATGGTTGCGTCTATTTCATCCAACGGAAAGACGATATCGAGCACACCGAGCACCGGCTGCTCTTTCACATCGACATGACAGCCAGCTGTGGAGCACGTCGGTTCATTGTGGATGACGGCCGTGCTGCCCAGCATGTGCACGCCATCGCCGTTGGTGAAAAACCGTGGCCTCCCGACCATCGGGCTTTCCCTCATGGATTTCTCATCCAGGTGGCAAGCCAGGCAGGACTCCGCCTCCTGGTCGACCAGAGTTCCGATTTCACTTTCGTCGGATGAGTGGATCACGGTTCCGTTCTTGCTCAGTATCCTGACCCGGTCGATATCTTCCTGTGCCCCGACGTCCTGGATGATCTTGTCCACGTAAGACGTCTGGTTTTGCAGCATTGCGTATCGCGTGCTCTTGGTGATCACTTCCGACAACTTTGCGGCATTTCCGATCGCCTGGTTCAGCATCTGCTCCCGGTTGTTCTGCACCACCATCAGGGTGAACAGGAAAACGGCCACGGTGAGCGCCGCCACCAGGTAGATACCGACCTTAACCTTGAGACTGTTTCGGATCATTGTTTTGCCTGCCGGCCGTCCCGGACCTCGGGAATGAGGGATTGCGCCGTCTTCAGCGCGTTGCTGACGCAATCGTTCAGGCTCACTCCCCGAAAAGCGTTTCCGGTCATCACCAGGCCAGGTAATCTTTCCAGTTCCTGGTCAATTCCCTCCAAGCGGGACGCATGGCCCACCAGGTACTGGGGAATGGCCTTCTCGTGCCGGTAAATACTGACGAATTCAGGCTCGGCCGCCAATCCCATGATATCCCTGAGGTCCGACTGGATGCGGTCCAGCAACTGCCGGTCCGACTGTTCCGCCAATTCAGGAACGCGGGCCCCGCCCACCATCGTGCGGAGCAGGACCCTCCCTTCCGGCGCCCGGCCGGGAAAGACATTGGAATCCGCCACGGTGCCCAGAATGCCTCTTTTCTCGCGTG
>CAJIBJ010000054.1_pt1 | contig 36587 bp, 29 predicted proteins | sample 9199331 | NCBI WGS metagenome assembly CAJIBJ01 (sample SAMEA7708300, study PRJEB35096) | sediment metagenome | biome: marine neritic benthic zone biome [ENVO:01000025]; feature: sediment [ENVO:00002007]; material: shallow marine sediment [ENVO:03000034] sea grass bed [ENVO_01000059] ... | reverse complement strand
GGGCTGATACATCCGGCGATGATTCCGCCACGCACTCAGAAAAAGCTGATCGGCGCCTACCTGGACAAGTTAAGGAAATAGGGTATCCAGCGTCCTGGCGATGGCCGGCGCCAGAGGGCTGCCGCGGTATTCCGCGCGATCGGCCAGCTGCATGAGATGCTCGCAGGTCTTGAACCCCAACCATCGGAACGGTTCCGGCTCCCATTTCCGGTGCGGGTCCTGCGGGTTGACCCAGGGTGTCCGGGTCCGTTCGGTCTCCTGCCCGGTCACCAGCTCCGCCAGTGTGCGGCCTGCGAGATGCGTGGCCCCGACACCGTTTCCGAAAAATCCGCCGGCCCACCCGACACGGTTCGTCGGGGAGAAATTCACGGAGGGTCGCAGCGAACGGGAGACGCCCATTGCGCCGCCCCAGCCATGGGTGAAGCGAACGCCCTCCAGCCCGGGGAAAAATCGCATCAGCGTGCCGGCGACCAGCTTGAACTCGGGATCGCCGGCGTGAAACGTGCGGAAGCGGGAGCCGTAACGGTAGCCCCCGCGGCAGCCGAAGGCGATGCGCTTATCGGGTGTCAGCTGCCCGTAGGTCACCATCCGGTCGAGATTGGCGAAACAGAAGCGCCGCTGAAAACGGATGGCATCGAGTTGCGCATCGTTCAGTGGTTCGGTCACCACCATCATCGAGTGCACCGGGATCAACCGCCGCTGGCGGCCGGCGACCGAATCGCTGTAGCCCTCGGTCGCGAGCAGCACCGTCTCTGCCCGGACCTTGCCGCCCGGAGTCAGCAGGGATTGATCGCCAGTCCCGAGCACCGGGCTGCGTTCATAGATCGTCACGCCGAGCCGTTCGACTGCCCCGGCCAGGCCGCGCGCCAGGCGCGATGGGTGGATCGCCGCGCAATGCCGCATGTGGATGGCGGCCTGTGCCCGGTCAACATTCAGCAGGTTGCTCAGCTCACTGCCATCCAGCCAGCGATAGTCCTCTTCGCCGAAGCCGAGGGCGCGGTAATACTCGAGCTCTTCCCGCAGGCGATCGAGCTGGGGTGGAATCACCGCGATTTCCAGGGCGCCGGATTGCTCGAAGTGGCAGTCGATGGACTCGCGTTCCGCGATCCGGCCGATTTCGGGCACAGCCCCGAACATCAGCCTTTGCAGCCGGATCGCCCCCTCGCGGTGCTCGGAATCCTCGAGCCAGTAATCGATGCCGGACAGGAAAGCCGAACACCAGCCGCCGTTTCTGCCGGACGCGCCGAAACCGGCGATCTCGCTTTCCAGGATGGCCACCTCGAGCGAAGGTTCCAGTTGTTTGAGGAAATAGGCGGTCCACAGCCCGGTGTAGCCGGCGCCAGCGATCACCACGTCGACGTCGATATCCCGGTCGAGGGGCGGCCGTGGGGCCAGCGTGCCCGGCACGCTGTCGTGCCAGTAACTCAGATTGCGGTAATCCTGCGCCATGGCGTCCAGTGTACCGTTTCCGCGTAGAATGGCGCCCATGAATTTTTTGCGATGCCATGCGTTTTTGGTGCTGATGACCCTGGCCTGGAGCGGCAACGCACTGGCCGCGAAGGTGATGATCCGTTTCGACGGCTGGGACGGCCCGCCCATCCGGTTATTCGTCACGCGCCCGGTCCATCTCGCCGCCGACCGCCCGGTGGTATTTGTCATGCACGGCATGCAGCGCAACGCAGACGCCTACCGCGACCAATGGCACCTCCTGGCGAACGAACACGATTTCCTGCTGGTCGTGCCGGAGTTCAGCGAACGGAAGTTCCCCGGCGCGGAGAGCTACAACCTGGGCGGGGTATTCAATGAAACCGGCGGCCCGGTTAGAAAATCCCTGTGGTCCTATTCCGCCATCGAGCCGATTTTCGACGAGGTCCGCCGTCGTTTCTCCCTCGCCACTGATCGCTATTCACTGTACGGACACTCGGCCGGTTCGCAGTTCGTGCACCGCTTCATCTTTCATGTGCCGGGAGCGCGCGTGAACCGGATCGTCAGCGCCAATGCCGGCTGGTACATGATGCCGGACTTCGAAACGGATTATCCGTATGGCCTGAACAACTCGGCAGTCACCCCGGCCATGCTGGATGCGGCGCTGGCCCTGCCGGTGACCATCCTGCTGGGCGAAGACGACAACGACCCGGAGCACGAGTCCCTGCGCCGGACGCCCGAGGCCCTGGTGCAGGGAAGGCACCGCCTGGCTCGCGGGCAGGCGTTTTTCGAGGCGGCGCGACTGCGCGCCGAGCAGGCCGCTGTGCCGTTCAACTGGCAGGTCGTCACCGTTCCCGGCGCGGATCACGACAATCGGCTGATGGCCCCGGCAGCGATCCCGTACCTCCTGGGCGAGTAACACTCTTCCTCTGCGTCAATCGGATTGACCAGCCAGTTTCCACGCTTCGGAGAGTACCCAGGCGCGAATGGCCTGCGCTTCTTCAAGTGACATTTCGTGCGCGGGCATACCCCGGGCGGAACGGGCCCCGCCGATGACGATGCCATTCCACTGCAGGTGGGTCTCCGGACTGGCATAGCGGAGATCCGGAACGGTTCCGCCGCGCCGGGCCACGGCGTTCTTGCCGTGACAGCCGGAGCACCAGTGGTCGGAATAGAGATGGCGACCTTGCTCTACGGTGGCCGATGAAGCCGTCATCGCCTCCAGTTCGGGGAGTTCGGGTTCGGGCAGGCTCGACTCGGGAACGGCCGCTTTCCCATCCAGTGAAAACGACAGGAGGCGGGTCGGCCCCCGGGCTTTTTTGCCGGCGTTGAAGGACGGGTAGGCGAACTGCATCGCGCCGCCGGCGCCTATGGCGACCAGGACATGTTGCCGGCCGCCCAGCGAGTAAGTCACGGGGGCGGCGCCGATGGCCGACCCGGTCGTCACCGACCAGAGCCGCTCGCCGCTCGCGGCGCGATAAGCGCTGAAGTGGCCGTTGGCGTCTCCCTGGAAGACCAGCTCTCCCGCCGTCGCCAGCACGCCCCCATTGAACGCCACATCGTGAGCGACCGACCAACGTTCTGACTGGCTCACCGGGTCCCAGGCGATCAGCTTGCCGGGTACGTGGGGTCTGCCGTCCACCTCATCCAATACCTCAAGCGTGTCACGGCTTTCGTCGCCGCCCAGGTAAGTGATGACCTGTGGCACGTCGACGGCGGGGATATATACCAGATTTTGCGCCGGGCTGAACGCCATGGGCTGTGTGCCGTGGGCGCCCCACATGTTCGGCCAGAGGTGCACCGTGGTTCCCGGTGGCGCCTTCCAGTACATGCCCGCCGGGTCCGGCACCGGGCGTCCGGTTTCCATATCGATGTGGCTCGCCCAGTTGACCCGGACGTAATGATTGGCCGACAGCAGTTCGCCGGAGATTCGATCCAGCACGTAAAAGAAGCCATTCTTGGGCGCGATCATCAGTGTTTTTCTTGGCGTCCCGCCGATGTCCAGGTCCGACAGCACGATGTTCATGTTGGCGTTGTAGTCCCAACTGTCTTCCGGGACCGTCTGGTAATGCCAGACGTATTCGCCGGTGTCGGCGCGCACGGCGACCACGGACGAGGTAAACAGGTTGTCGCCACCGCCAGGGCTCCTGAGATGATGCAGGTAGGGCTTGGCGCCCGCCGTTCCGAAATACAACAGTCCGCTCTGGGGATCGTAGGTCATCTCGTTCCAGGCGCTGCCGCCCCCGCCGAATTTCTTCCAGGTATCTCCGCTCCAGGTCTTCGCCGCCATTTTCAAAGCAGGGGTGTTGTTTTCCTCCGCTACGTCGCTGGGCACGATGAAAAACCGCCAGGCGAACGCCCCGCTGTCCGCGTCCCAGGCGCTGACGTAACCCCGGTTTTTGTAGTCGCTTTCGGACCCGGCGTTGCCGACGAAGACTTTTCCACCGCCCACGCGGGGCGCGTCCGTGATGCTGTATCCCTGGTCGGGATCACAGGTCATTGTCGACCAGACCTCTGCGCCGGTCAGCCGATCCAACGCGAGCAGGCGGCAGTCCGAAACCGTGACCAGCACCTTGTCCTCCCAGACGGCGACACCCCGGTTGACCCGTGCGGTCCAGTCGTTGGCGTTGCTGATGACCGCCTTCGGATCATGGCTCCAGAGCAGCTTTCCGCTGGCGGCGTCGATCGCGAACACGATGGAAAACGGACCGGAAAGGTAGATCACCCCGTCCACGACGATCGGCGTCGCGGCGATCCCGTTCGGGGCCGGCAGTTCCAGGGCCCAGTCCAGGCCAAGGCCGCTCACGTTGTTTTCATTGATCTGCTCCAGTGGACTGAAGTGCTGTCCCCTGAAATTTCCGCCGTTGAGGAACCAGTTCTGGCCGGCCGGCGCTTCAGCCAGGATTCGCTCCTGCGTTACGGGGGGCGTTCCCGCGAGCACCGATGCCGCGAGGCCCGAGGCAAGCAGTGAAATGACGATACGCATGATGATTTGGTTTCTGGTCACCCAAAGCGTCAATCCTACCCCAGCCTGGACTTGCAGGAAGAAAATATGCGGTTGATACTTGCCGGATGAGCGCAATCACCCGGCCATTTCACGAGCCCCAGGGCCTGTACTATCACGGCGCGGCCCTGCTGTACGGCGTTGTCGGTTACCTCCTGGGCCTTTACGGCCTGTTCAGTACCCATCCCTGGATCAACGTGGGCGCCACCCTGCTGCTGGGCCATGCGATGACCATTTGCGCCTACATGATTCACGAATGCGGACACAACACGGTGTTCCGCAGCAACGAATCCAACGCCAGGCTTGGGCGGTTCCTGAACTGGATCTGCGGAACGTCCTATGGAACCTTCGAAGACATCCGCTACAAGCATTTCCGCCACCACATGGATAACGACGACGCGGTCTGGTTCATGTGCGACGAGTACCTGGATCGGCATCCCAGGCTGGTACAGTGGATTTGCTTCTTCGAGTGGTTTTACATCCCGGCGCACGACATGATCATGCACTTCATCACGATGTTCACGGCATTCATCATCCCGCAACGCCGGGACCAGATGCTGCGCAACATGGTGGTGCTGCTTGTGCGGGGCGGCGTGTTCTTCACCGTGTTGTTCCTGTGGCCGAAAGTCGCGCTGCTCTACCTCGCCGCCTACATGATCATGATGCACATCCTGCGCTTCAAGGACGGCGTGCAGCACGACTACGGCGGCAACCCGACGCTGTTCCAGGAGGAACCGCCTTCACGTTACGGCGGCCGCAAGACCGAGCAGGCGCACACCTTCAGCAACCCGGAAAACCTGAAGTACGACTGGCCGAACTACTTCACGCTCTGTTTCGGCTTCCACAACGCGCATCACCAGCGGCCGACCGTGCCGTGGTACCGCCTGCCGGCTTACCACCGGGAGCAATGGGGGACCGATCCGGAAAAGGTCATCCCGTTCCGGACCCAGCTCCGCATGTACCACCGCTACCGGGTTCAGCGCGTGACGCATTCCGGCGGCGAACTCGACGGCCTGCCCACGCCATGGGAAGCCGAATACCTGGAGCGCGCCCGGGCCGGCAATATATACGGCGGCAACGTCGTTTCATTCCTGAATTCCTTCTAGGACGCGCTGCGCATGGGTGCTTTCAGCGAAGCGGTGCGCAGCGATCGGTTCGCGATTACGGGCGAACTGACGGTCAAGCGTGATTCCACGGCGGACGACGTGCGGCGCCAGGCCGACCACCTGCTTCCCATCGTGGACGGCATCCAGGTCACGGACAATCCCTACTCCTGGGTGCAGATGTCGGCTCTTTCCGCGGCCGCGATCCTGATCGGGCACGGGGCGGACCCGGTTCCCGTCATGACCTGCCGGGATCGCAACCGTTCCGCACTGCGCAGTGATCTTCTCGGATTTCAGGCGCTGGGAGTCAGAAGCCTGTTGTTGATCCGCGGTCACCCGGTTCCGGAGAACCACTCGGTGCCGGCCCGCACCGTGTTCGACGCCACCGGCAGGGAGTTGATCGCACTGGCGGCTTCGCTGGGCGCCGGGGGCGCGGCATCCGGGGACGATTTTTTCATCGGAACCGGAGCCAAGGTATTCCGGCCCGGCGCACGCTGGCAGGCCGAGTCCCTGTCTGCCCGCGCGGAGGCGGGCGCGCGATTCATCCAGACCCAGCTGTGCTTCAACACGGACGCCCTGCGGACATACATGGAACGCTTCATCGCGGCCGGCCTGGCCGATCATTACGAGGTGATCGTTTCGCTGTCGCCTCTCCCCTCGGCCACGACCGCCAGGTGGGTGAAAAAGAACCTGAGCGACTCACGGATTCCGGCCGCGGTGGTGCGGCGCCTGGAACAGGCGAAAGACGAAGCGCGCGAGGGAATTGCGATCTGCGCCGAACTCATGCAGGAGATTTCGGAGATCCCGGGCGTATCCGGCGTGAACCTGATGACGACCGGCGATCCCGCGGCGATTGCCGAAGCGGTTCGCGCTTCCGGCTTGAGGGATTGATGCGATGCAGAAACTCGAGATTTTCCAGTCGCTCTGGGCCATGGAAATGCGTCGTCCCGGTGTGCCGGAACGGCCGATGGAAGAGAGTTTCCGGATGGCTGCCGAGGCCGGCTACCACGGCCTGTGTATCGACCCGGCCGTGCACGAGATCGAAGAATGCCTGGAATTGAAGCCGCTGTACCGGAAATACGGCCTGAGGTGCATGGTCAACGCCTTTCCCGCGACGGTGGATGAACTGCCAGCGCTGCTGGACCTCGCCAGGGAACTGGACGCCAGCCTGGTGAACGTCATCGGCCAGGTCATGCCGTTGACCGTGGAGGAAGGGATTCCGGTGATCAGGCAGTGGATGGCCGACGCGGATCGGGCCGGCCTGCCGCTGTTGTTCGAAACGCACCGGGACTGCACGCTGAACGACCTTTACTACGCGCTGCAGATGATCGAGGCGGTGCCGGAGATGCGACTCTGCGCAGACCTTTCCCACTACGTGATCGACCGCGAGATGCGCCTGCCATTGAGCGAGGCGGACCGTGGCTACATGCACCGGATCCTGGAACGGTCGGACTGTTTCCAGGGGCGCGTCGCCAACCGGGAGCAGGTCCAGGTGCAGATCGGTTTTCCGCAGCACCGGGAGTGGGTCGAACAGTTCCGCACCTGGTGGAAAGAGGGTATCGGAATGTGGCGGGACCGCAACGGGCCGGACGCGACCCTGATCTTCCTGTGCGAACTGGGGCCGCCGCCCTACGCCATGACGGACGCAAACATGGAGGAATTGTCGGACCGCTGGCAGGAAGCCCTGGTGATCAGGCGCTGGGTGGAGGAGATATGGACTTCGCTCGGGTGATCTGCCTGCCCAGCCAGGCGTAGGCGATCGCGCCCATCAGAAGGTTGGACGCCGTGGTGGCGGCGAACAGCCCCGGCAGACCGAAAAGTTCGCGCCCCAGGAAAGCCAGCGGCAGGAACACGATGATCACGCGGCAGGCGGAAATGACCACGCCCGGCATGGGTTTGCCCATGCCGTTGAACGAGGCGTTGACCGACATCACCAGGCCATAAGCACCGTATGAAACGGCGGCGATCCAGAGGTATTGCACGGCGACTGTCTGGATGGGCTCCGATTCACTGAACAATCCCGTCAGGGGTTTGGCGATCAAGACCAGCACGACGGCCAGCGCCAGTCCGAAACCCAGGCAGAATCGGGTAACCACGCGCCTCGCTTCCACGAGGCGGTCGAATTTCGCTGCGCCGAAATTCTGTCCGAAGAACGGGCTGGAAACGGCGGACAGGGCGTAGAACGGGATCAGGAAGATCGGCTCGATCCGCATGGCCACGCCAAACCCGGCAACCGCGTCCACCCCGGAGGCCGCGATCAGGGCCACGACGATGCCAGAGGAAACCGGGATGATCGCGTTGGTGATCATTGCCGGTATCCCGATGTGCAGCATGTGGCGCCAGGAATCGAGGATAACCTTCAGCGGGGCGAACGGGCTGGCGTAGACTTTCAGCCTGATATGAAGATGCGCCAGCGTGAACAGGAGCATGGCCGCGGTGGAGACGAGCGTGGCCAGCGCCGCACCCTGGATTTCCAGGCGGGGAAAGCCGAACAGGCCGAAGATGAAGATCGGGTCCAGCACGAGGTTGAGTAATGCGGCCGCGGTGATGACCTTGCTCTCAAGCAAGGTGTTGCCGCGGGCGCGAATCGATGCCAGGGAAGTCCAGAGCGCCAGGTCGACCGGGGCCACCCAGTACCAGATGCGCATGTATTCATCGATCAACGGCATCAACTCGGGCGTGGCGCCCAGCAGTGAAAACAGGGGAGGGATGGTCGCCAGGCCGGCGAGCGTGAGAAGCAGGGCCACGCCCGTACCCAGGACCAGGGTGTCAGTGGTCAGGCGGCGAGCTTGTTCCTGGTCGCCGCGACCGACCGCGCGGGAAACACAGGAGGCGGCCCCCGCTTCGAAACCGATGCCTATGCCGTAGATCAACCAGATCACGGGCATGGTGAAACTGACCGCGGCGAGCGGAGCATCGCCGAGCCTGGATATGAAGAAAAGGTCGGCCGCCTCGAACGAGAAGATGGCGACCAGGCCGAGCGCGAACGGCGTGCCCTGCCTGCGCAGGTGGGCGGCGACGGGGCCGGTGGTCAGGTCCTGAATCTTGCTTTCCTGCTTTTTATTGGCGCTTTCCGGAACACGACATCAATCCATTCCGCGGAAAGTCCATAGTATAGCCACAGGTCTTAATGCATTCCGAAACATGCAAAGGAGTCTCGCTTCCCTGCTCTCACCTGCGACGGCATTCCAGAAGCGCTTCTTCGCCCGCGGCTCCCAAGCTTGATGTTTGAGCACATTCTCTATAATGGTGTGTAATTCACGTCATGACTCTGAAGGAGAGGCGAATGAACCGGGTGGCGAAGTTCAGCAGCGCGGCGTTTGGCATGGTGATGCTTCTGGGTCTGGCTTACTACCAGGGGCGCGTGGACCAGGCTACGGGGGAAGAAGACAAACTGGTGGGCGCCGCGGTAGCCGCCGGCTCCGACATGGAAGCGATCGACGGTAATTCCCCGACGCGGGCCCTGCCGGAGCGGGACGCCTATTTTCCGGGCACCGAGGAACTGGCTGCGGATGAAATGCGGATCATCGCCTGCGGCACCGGCATGCCGAACGCCAGGCCGAGGCAGGCGGCCGCCTGTTTCCTGGTGGAACTGGGCAATGGCGACAAGTTCATTTTCGACATCGGCCTCGGCTCGGCGGAGCGCATTGCCGCCATGCAGATACCCTACGATTACCTTGACAAGGTCTTCATCGGCCATCTTCACGCGGACCACATCGGCGACCTGGACGCCCTGTGGATAGGCGGCGTCATCTCCAACCGCCAGGTACCGCTGCGGATTTTTGGCCCCAGTGGCGACGAAGAGAAACTGGGCACGAAGTACATGACCGACAGGATGGTTGAAATGTACGCCTGGGACTGGGCGTCCCGGCAGGGTAACGTCAATACCAAGGGTTTCGAGATGGACGTCACCGAGTTCGACTACAAGGCAGTCAACGAGGTCATCTACCAGGAAAACGGCGTCACCATCAGCACCATCCCGGCCATCCACGCCGTGGATGGTTCGGTCAGTTTCATCCTGGAGTGGAACGGCCTGAAATTCTCCTTCAGCAGCGACACCTACCCCAACAAGTGGTGGATGGAGCACACGAAGGACAGCGACCTGGCGGTCCACGAATGCTTCGCACCGCCGTCGATCATGGTCAAAAAGCAGAAGTTCGCCGTGGGCGACGCATTGAACGTCGCCACGCAGGTGCATACTTCGCCGGCGATGTTCGGGAAAGTGATGTCCAAGATCAGGCCCCGAATGGCGGTGGGCTACCACGTATTCAACGATTTCGACACGAAGCCCCAGATCATGAGCGAAATCCGGCAGACCTACGACGGCCCGGTCGAGCTTGCCATTGATTACATGGTATTCAACGTCACGAAGGACGATATCAGGGTTCGCATGGCGGCAATCGACGAGGCCGTCTGGCCGCAGCCCTCGATCTATCCGCCTCAGGCGGCTGACCCCAGTAAGCGGGTAGGATTCTCCAACTTCATCATGGGTGGGCGGGATGTGTTCGAGGATGTCATCAAATTTTATTATGATCAGACGAACGAAGAGTTCGATACGGATTTCAAGCCGCCCAAATAGACGTCCAACACGAAAAAATTGAGTATTCGGATTATTCCAGCACTGGCGCTCTGCTGCGCCTTCGTCAGCCCGTTGCAAGCAGCGGACGAACCCAACGAACCGTCAGTAAAAGAACGGCTCGAGCAGGAACTGGACATCGAAAGCGAGGACAGTGGCGTCGAAGTTCTTGACGAGGCCGGCAAGGTCATGGACGTCTCCCGCGCCCCGTTGACATTCCTTGAGGAAAATATCCCATTCCTGACCAAGCGCGAAATCCTGTTTTTCGGGCGCCTGGAAGTGGATTACGCGCATTATTCCAGCGGCGTTCTGGAGGACGACAACGGCTTCGGCGTGCGGCGGTTCCGAGCGGGGCTGGCCGGGCGCGTGCGAATCTGGCCCGGGTGGAACTACAAGCTGGAAGTCGACCTGACGGACGGCGAGAATAATATTTCGGATGCTTTCCTTTCCTGGCGTTCGGAGAAGTGGGGTACCTTTCGGATCGGTAACCAGAAAGTTGCGCAGACCTTGTCCGGGCAGGCCTCGTCGCTGGCGATTCCCTTCATGGAGCGCCCCCTGCCGGTCCTGGCCTTCACCCTGACACGGCGGCTGGGCGTGGGCTGGAACACGCATCTCAAGCGCCTGGGCGCCGATATCGTTGTTTTCGGCGGGGATCCCAACCGGCAAGTCGGCGGCACCGGCTGGGCGGCCCGGTTTTACGGTCTCCCTTTTCGGACAGGCAGCCGGCTGATGCACCTGGGGGGCTCCTATATGAAATTGAACTCTGAGAATGACGCCCAGTTCCGGGCGCGGCCGGAGTCTAATATCACGGACATCCGCCTCGTCGACACGGGTGTCTGGGCCGAGGTCGATCATGGGTCGGCCCTGGGGTTGGAGGCTGCCGGATCGCTGGGCCGTGCAACCGTCAGCAGCGAATTCTACCGGGCGAAATGGAAACGGGACGCTGCGAATCCGAAGTTCAAGGGCTGGTACGTTGAAGCTTCCTGGTTCCTGACAGGCGAGCAAGCGACCTACCGGGACGGCAAGTTCATCCGGCCGCAGATCCAGGGCGACAGGGGCGCCTGGGAACTGGTGGCGCGCTTCAGTTCGATCGACCTGAACGACGAGGACGTTCAGGGGGGAACCCAGCAAAACCTGGCGTTCGGCGTCAACTGGTATTCCCGTTTGCACTGGCGTTTCATGGCCAACCTGATCAGGGTCCATGCCAAAGACGGGCCATACGGAAAACAGAAACCCTGGATCCTCCAGTTCCGGGCCCAGTACTTTTTTTAACAAACTTTTGCAATTTCCGTGACCGTTTGGGGTTAGAATACTTGTCCCGAAGATGTAATGAGTATCCGATGTCCCGAACCCTGAAATTCAGCAGCGCAGCCATTGGCATGGTATTGCTTGCCGGCCTCGCGTATTACCAGGGGGACACCGACCCCGCCCGGGCCCAGTCGGAGATCCTTACGGGAACGGTGCTCACCGAAGCTGCAAGTCAGCAGGAAAGTACTTGCCAGGATTCTGCGGAATCCGCACAGCAGGAACCCGGAACCTGTCCCGGAGAAACGGCTTCAGACGCCTCTGGCGGCTGAGTCCATCCCCTAACCAGAATTCTTTGGCAGGGCGCTGACGAAACAATTCAGCGTCAGGCGGCCATCGGCCGGGTCGGCCGAGAGCAGGCCGGGATTCTTGATGTACGCGTTATGCGGTATGTCCCCTGAATAGAACACCAGGCGATTGAATTTTGCCGGCACCACGTCCAGCAATTCGGCCGCCTCGTTGGAATCCGTCATGTAACAGGGTGGGTCACGGAACATCTGGAATTCTTCCTTCAACAGATCGAGACCGGCGTCCGGGTCGTCACGCTGCATCGCCGTCATCTCCAGCCAGAACGCCTTGCCTTTCCAGCGGTAAAAAGCCGTCCCGCCCATCTCGGGATTGTCGAACAGGTAGAGCAGGGCGGCATAGTTGTCCCGCCCGGGTTCCAGCCTCGGGTCCGAATGGCACAGGCGCTGCACCCATGTAAAATCCTCGGGCTGCAGCGTGGCCAGCGAATACTGGGTATGAAACCGGATGCCCCCCCGGCAGAAGGGGAAAATCCGGCTCAATTCGCGCTGGATGAAGCGGTTCATTTCGCCCAGCAGCGCGTTGTCCACCGGCAGCACCACGCCGGGGTAGGCGCGCTCCAGCATGACGAAAGAATGTTGACTGGCGCAGGCGAAGGCGATCGCTTCCTGCGGATTAAGCAGGAAGTCGTCGATCACTACGCATTGGTGATCGTCGTTGATTTTCGAGACCTGGATCTCCAGGCCGGGGTTGATCTGCAGCATCTGTTAGTCGAACTCGATCCAGGTGGTTTTCAGCTCCGTGTAATCGTGGAAGGCGTGGATCGACTTGTCCCGCCCGTTGCCGCTCTGTTTGAAACCGCCGAAGGGCACGGTGATGTCGCCGCCGAAATAATTGTTGATGCCCATGGTACCGACTCGAACGGCTTCGGCCACCCGGTGGGCCGTGTTGATGTCGTTGCTCCAGACCGCTCCGGCCAGTCCGAAAATCGAGTCATTGGCTATCTGGACGGCCTCGTCAGCGGTCCGGAATGGAATGACCGAAAGGACCGGCCCGAAGATTTCCTCCTGGGCGATCCGCATGGCGTTACTGACCCCGCCGAAGATACTGGGCTCATAGTAGTAGCCGCCGCTGTCCTCGAGTGTCTGCCGACCGCCGAAAACCAACTCAGCGCCTTCTTCCTTTCCGATTTCGACGTAATCGGCCACGGTGCCGCACTGGCCGGCGTCGATCATCGGCCCCATGGCGGTGGATGGATCGAGCGGGTTGCCGGGCATCCAGTTTTTCGCATTCTCGGTGACCATCTCGAGGAAACGGTCCTGGATTTTCTCCTCCACGATCAGCCGCGTTCCCGCGGTACAGGTCTGCCCGCCGTTGTAGAATACGGCCACGGCCGCCATCGCTGCGGCTTTCTCCAGGTTGGCGTCGGCGAACACGATGTTCGGACTCTTGCCGCCGAGTTCGAGAAAGGTGCGTTTCAGGTTGGACTGGCCGGAATACTCCATGAGTTGCTTGCCGACCGGGGTCGAGCCGGTGAAGGTCAGGCCGTCGATGTCCATGTGCAGGGCCAGGTGCCTGCCCAGGCTGCCGCCCGGGCCGGGCAGGACCTGCAGCACCCCGTCGGGCAGGCCGGCTTCCGAGGCCAGGCGGGCGATGAACAGTGCGGAGAGCGGGGTGTTGGAAGCCGGCTTCAGGATCACCGAGTTGCCGGTCGCCAGGGACGGCGCCAGTTTCCAGGCCGTGGTGGAGAGCGGGAAGTTCCAGGGAACGATGGCGGCCACCACGCCCAGCGGAAGGCGCTGTACCAGGGCCAGCGTATCGGCGGGGGTCGGTGGGATTTCGTCGTACACCTTGTCGATGGCTTCGCCGCTCCAGCGGATCGTACGCACGGTGGCGGGGACGTCCACGTTGACCGTATCGGAAATGGGCTTGCCGACGTCCAGCGTTTCCAGCAGTGCGAGTTCATCAGCGTATTTTTCGATCAGTTCGGCCCAGCGCACCAGCACCATCTTGCGGTCCATCGGCGCCATGCGGGACCAGGCTCCGCTCTCGAACGCGGCGCGTGCACCGCTGACGGCCAGTTCTGCGTCCTCTACCCCGCACAGGGCCACGTCCGCCAGATTCCGCCCGTTGGATGGGTTGACGGTCGCGCGCGTTTCTCCGGAAAGCGCGTCGACATAGCGTCCGTCTAAGAAAGCGCGGCCCTCGATATCCAGTTGCGCCGCCAGCCCCTGCCAGTCGGTCGCGGTCTTGTCGAGCATGGTTCACCTCTTGCTTTGCGCATTCAAAGGGGTATGATCCGGATCGCCAAGTATGGCCAGCCAGAACGGGTTTTCCAAGCTCCATGTCCACAAATCCCGCGAAAACGTATTACGACCAGGCGGTGCAGAAGCTCAAAACAGGCGACCTGAAGGAAGCCGAGTCCATCTGCCGCCGCGCCCTGCCGGTCACCCGGCAGGATCCCAACATCATGTGCCTGCTCGGGGAGATCAGCCTGCGTCTCAAGCGCCCCCAGGAAGCGAAGACCTGGTACGGGAGCGTGCTGAAGCTCCGTAACCAGTTCCCCAGGGCCCAGGAAGGCATGGGCCTGGCTCTGCTGGCCGACGGGCAGCCGGAGGAGGCCGCTGAATTCCTGAGAAAGGCGGCTAAAGCCGCGCCGAACCGATCCATGACGAAGTTCGCCCTTGGCCGCGCGCTGGCCGAGGCAGGGCATGCGGCCGAGTCCGACGAGGCGATGCGCGAGGGGATCAAGCTGAACCCGGAAAAAGCGGCCATGGTCAAGGCCGAGGAAGCCCAGCTGGCCGGCAACCTCGAAGAAGCGGAAAAGCATCTCCGGCAGATCCTCGCAAAGGACCCGGACAATACCCGGGCGCTGAGGATGCTCGGAAACATCGCGCTGGAATTGAACCGGCACAAGGCCGCCCGGCGCATGCTGAAACGGGCGGTCGAGTTGCAGCCGGACTTTGCGCCGGGCTGGAACGACCTGGCCAACGTGTACATGAAGACTGACGATTACGAGCAGGCGCTGAACGCCGTGGAACGCGCGATCGAAATCGATCCCGCCCTGGCCATGAGTCATGTGACGAGAGGCAACATCCTGACCCGGGCACAGCGCCACGAAGAATCCCTGCAGGCTTACCGGGACGCCCTCGAGATCAACTCCGTCAACGTGGCCGCCCTGTCGGGCATGGGGCATGTCCTGAAAACCGTCGGCCGGCAGGAGGAAGCGATCGGGTCCTACCGCAACTGTATTGAGGCCCATCCCTACTTCGGCGAGGCGTACTGGAGCCTGGCCAATCTGAAGACGTTCCGGTTCACCCAGGATGAGGTGGAGACCATGGAGCGGATGGTCGCCGATGAAAACCTTCCGGACGAAGCACGGGTGAATTTCTACCTGTCGCTGGGCAAGCACTACGAAAACGAAAAGAATTACGACCGCGCTTTCGAACATTACCGCCTGGGCAATGACCTGAGGCGGGAGCATGAAATTTACGATCCCGTGCACACGCAGGTGGTCCACGACCGCATCATCAAGGTGTTCGACCGCGAATTCCTCGAGGAACGCAAGGATTGGGGCGACCCCGATCCTTCGCCCATACTGATCGTGGGCCTGCCGCGCTCGGGCTCCACGCTGATCGAGCAGATCCTGGCCAGCCACAGCAGGGTGGAGGGCACGATGGAACTGCCCGACCTGAGCCGGGTTATCGTGGACATGAGCGAAATCGGTCCGGGCGGGAGACCCTTGAAGGAATATCCCGAAACCGCCAGTGAACTGGACGAGGAAGGCGCCCGGGCCCTGGGAGCCCGTTACCTGGAAACCACCCAACGATACCGCACGGGCAAGCCTTTCTTCATCGACAAGATGCCGAACAACTTCCCCAGCATCGGGCTACTGGACCTGATCCTGCCCAACGCGAAGGTCATCGACGCCCGGCGCCATCCCCTGGACAGTTGCCTGGGCAGCTACAAGCAGTTGTTCTTCAAGGGCCAGTCCTTCACCTACGAGCTGTTCGAAATCGGCCACTACTACCTGCAGTACCGGCGCATGATGGAGCACTGGAACGAAGTCCTGCCCGGCAAGGTGCTGGAAGTGAACTACGAGGACATGGTGAACGACCAGGAAAACCAGACCCGGCGGCTGCTGGAATATTGCGGCCTGCCCTGGGAGGAGCAGTGCCTGCGTTTTTACGAAACCGACCGGGCAATCAACACCGCCAGTTCCGAGCAGGTACGCCAGCCGATTTACAAGGGCGCGCTGAATTTCTGGCGCCACTATGAATCACACCTGGGCGAACTGATCGACACGCTGGAGCCCTTGCTCCGCGAGTTGCCCGAAGAGGACCGGCCGTCCAGCCTGCAATAATTCAGGTGCCCTTCGGCGGCAGGTAATCGAAGATGAAGGTGATGCGGTCTTCGGCGCCGCTGTTCATCACGCTGTGGTTTTTCTGGTTGTTGATCTCGTAGGCGTGACCCACCTGGAAGCGGTGGGGGCGGCCATTGATCATGAACCGAACGCCGGGATTGGTCGTGATCGGAATGTGTATCCGGTGGCTGTGCGTGAACGTCTGGTGGGTGTCGCGGTGGGGCGAGATGACCCCCCCGGCTTTCAGTTTGGCAGCCATCGCGCGGATCACGGTTCCGCCGGGCGGGTAGAAGTTGCTGATGATGTGCCGCATCAGGGGAACAGCCGTTTCATTGAGCGCGTCCCAGGCCGGCTCCTTGGTGACTTCCATTTCCGGCCAACCGTCGCAAAAGACCATCACAAGCGACTCGGTCTGGGTATGGACATCGTACGCCTGCTGACGGAACTGGTTGGCTTTCCAGGCCTTTTCGTCCTGCGAAAGCACGGCTTCGATCAGGGCGTCCGAGTCGACCGGGCCCAGTTCGCGTAATGATCCTTCAATGTCCATGTGATAACTGCCTAATATTTAAGGAACGTTTGTAATTTTTTTTACACCGTTTTATGATCGCCCAAACAAAAACATAATTACAACTATATATTCTTGAGAACTTGAGGCTATCTTATGTCGAATGAGCACACGCTGATCGAAGAACTTTCCGTTGCCCGCCCAAAACCTCTTTCCGTAGCAATTTCGGCCCTGATGGCCGCCCCGGCCGGCGCCGTCATGGCCCAGGACCAGGACCAGAGCGAGGCTTCCGGCGACATCATGCTGGAGGAAGTCACCGTCACCGCCCGGAAACGGGCGGAAAACCTGCAATCAGTGCCTGAAAGCATCCAGGCCATCTCGGCGCAGACCATCGAACAGGCGGGACTCAGGGGCATGGACGACTATGTCCGCTTCATCCCCAGCCTGAATATCGTACAGGCCAATCCGGGATCGGCCATGGTGGTGTTCCGGGGAATCGCGGACGCCCAAAGCACGTTCATTGCGGAGCCGTCTGCTGCCGTTTACCTGGACGAGCAGTCGCTGGTGCTCAATGGCCAGCCCAATCCGCGCATGGTGGACATTGATCGGGTCGAGGCGCTTAGCGGCCCGCAGGGCACCCTGTACGGCGCCAGCGCCCAGTCCGGCGTGCTGCGAATCATTACGAACAAGCCGGATCCGGAGGCTTTCGACGCCAACGTGGACCTGCAACTGAGTTCCACCAAGGACGGCGACATGAGTTACGACGTCAGCGGCATGGTCAATATCCCGCTGGGCGAGTCGTGGGCGTTGCGCCTGGTCGGTTTCACGGCCAAGGACGGCGGTTTCATCGACATCGTCGAGGGCACCTCCGTTCCACACGAGGTTTATACAAACGAAGACGTCGTCCAGAAAAATTTCAACGACGTCAAGTACACCGGCGGCCGGATCTCAGCCCGCTGGTTCATCAACGACGACTGGACCATGACCGCGGGCATCGTCTACCAGAAGACCGATTCGGATGGCCGCGCCGAGCACGACCCGGTGTACGCCGGCGATTTGAACCTGGTCCGCTTCAGGCCCGACTTCGAGTACGACGACCAGGACTGGACCCAGTACGCGCTCACCTTCGAGGGAGACCTGGGCTTCGCCGATTTCGTGTCCGCGACCTCCTACTTCACCAGGGACTGGGAATACACCCAGGACACCTCGGTTGGATACGCAGCCTATTTCGGCACTTTCTGCTACGTGCCATATCCCGGTTACAACTGGATCGCCTACACTCGCTACTGCTTCATGCCGAACGACCTGCGCGACAACGCGTACCAGGGCGTTTACTACAACGACGCCATCGGCTACCTGCGCAACACGCAGAACAACTGGAAGTTCTCCCAGGAATTCCGCATGTTCCACCAGGGCGAAACCATTGACTGGGTGGCCGGCCTGTTCTATGAGAAATCGCACGAAGACTGGCAGTTCACGACCTTCGTGGACGGCTATGACCAGTCCCGCTCCGTGCAGAACTACCTGGACGGTAACCTGATCTGGCGGGGCAACCCGATCCCGGACCGCCTGCCGGGTGACGCCTGGTGGTATTCGGACGACGACACCGACTGGAAACAGTGGGCCGTATTCGGTGAAATGACCTGGCACATGACCGATACCGTGGACCTTACTGTCGGCGCCCGATGGTTCAACCGCAAGATGAACAAGCGCTATTTCGTCGAGTTGCCCCGCTATAACCCGACCGATGACGGCATTTCCCGCCCGAGCAGTGATGAGAACGACTGGGTGCCCAAGGTCAGCCTGTCCTGGAACGTGACGGATACCAGCCTGCTTTATGCCTTGTATTCGGAAGGATTCCGGCCCGGCGGCACCAACCGCGGCCGCGGCATGCCGTTCTTCCCCCAACAGTATGATTCGGACAAGCTGAAAAACATCGAGTTCGGCAGCAAGAACACCTTCGCGGGCGGCCGGGTTCGTTTGAACCTCACCTACTTCAACATGAAGTGGGAGGATTACCAGCTCGAAGTGGTTGATCCGAGCAACCGGCCCTGCGGTGGCGAAAATGCACCGCCGGAGCCGAACTGCGGTCAGCCCTGGCAGAAAGTCGTGGCCAATGTCGGTAACGCCCGGTCCAAGGGCCTGGAGGTCCAGTTCGACTGGGCGGCAACCCAAAACCTTTCAGTCGGCGCCAACGCCACCTTCCTGGACGCCAAACTAGAGGACGACGTGGAGATCGGCGTGCTGGTTCCGGCGGGCACCCGCCTGCCGCTGTCGCCGCAGGTCAAGGGCTCAGCCTACGCCCAGTACGACTGGGACGTGGACTGGGGCAGCGCGACCAACGCCTGGGTGCGCCTGCAATGGAGCTGGACAGGCAGCATGTTCAACCAGGTTGAGCCGCTCACCCTGGACGACGGGCCGGCGCCGCAGATCAAGCAGCCGGCCTACAACATCGGCGACCTGCGTTTCGGTCTTGACTCACCCAAGTGGAGCATGCAGCTCTACGTCAACAACCTGACCGACGAGCGCGCCGTGCTGTTCGCCAATCCTTACGAGTTCGACTACTTCTTCGGACGCTCGCGCGTAAACGTCAACCGCCCGCGCGAATTCGGAATCCGCTGGATTCAGCGTTTCGGACAGTAGAACTCGGACCACACCTGCCAAAACGGGGCCAATCGGCCCCGTTTTTTGTATCCCACGTTGTAAGAGCGAATTTATTCGCGATGGTTTTATGTGTTTTGGGCGCTGTGCCAATAAGAGGCCCCATAAAAAACCAACGCGGTAGTTGGTTTGGGCGTTAAGAGGAGCAGCCGGGTAGCTCTTTGAAGGACCCTCGAGCTGTCGGGAACAGTCGAGGAGTGCACAGGGACGTCTCGAACGTGTCCTGCAAAGAGCTACCCGGCTGCTCCCCTTGGCACGGCTCTAAAAAGGACATAAAACCATCGCGGACGCGCGACGGCCTTCGGGAGGCGCTTTTTTGCCTGCGGCAAAGTCGTTCCTCCCTCTCAGCCTGCGCTAATCCGCTCCTACTGAGTCTCTGACTTCATGAAGACCGTCTGGATGGAATCGATCGTACAGGGGGTCAGGCTCGGGTTTCGCGCAGGATGGTGCGGGCGGCGTTGTAGCCGGGGGCGCCGGTGACTCCGCCGCCGGGGTGGGTGCCGGCGCCACAGAGGTAGAGGCCCTCGATGGGGGTCCGGTAGTGCGCCCAGCCGGGCAGGGGGCGCATGAAGAACAACTGGTCCAGGCGGATGTCTCCGTGGAAAATGTTGCCTTCGGTGATACCGAAGCGCCGTTCCAGGTCCAGCGGAGTGATCACGTCCCGCCCGACCACGGCCCCAGGTACGTTGGGCGCATAGCGCCCGATGATCTCCACCACCCGGTCGCCCAGCCAGTCCCGCTGTTCGTCCCAGTTGCCGGACGACAGCCGGTAGGGCAGGTACTGGACGAAAGTGGTCAGCACGTGGCGGCCTTCGGTGACCAGGCCGGGGTCGGCCTCGGAAGCCAGCACGCAATCCACCCACAATTCGGGTTCCCGTTCACCGGCCTGGGCCGCGTTGTAACAGCGTTGAGCCGCCTCGAAGGTCGGCACCAGCGTGAACAGCATTTTCTGCAGCGGGGGGGCGTCCGCGGGCATCCCGCTGACCCGCGGCTCTTCAGCCAGCACCAGGTTGACCTTGGCCGCCGGTCCGTCCATGTGGATGGCCCGGACGCGTTGCAGGAAGTCATCGTCCAGCGCCCCGGCGGCCACCAGTTTCAGGAAGGTGCGTTTCGGATCGGCGTTCGAGGCGACCAGCGAGGCGGCGAAGCGCTCCCCGCCCGAGAGTCGCACGCCGGTGGTCCGGCCGTCCTCCGATTCGATTTCATCCACCTCGGCGCCGGTCCGGATTTCGACGCCGGCTTCCCGGCAGGCGGCCGCCATGGCCTGGGTGATGGCGCCCATGCCGCCGATCACGTGGCCGCTGAACCCCTGCTTCCCGTCCTCGCCGCCGCTCAGCAGGTGGAACAGCAGGCCCATGGCCGAGCCGGGATCCCGGGGACCACCGTGTTTGCCGTAGAGGTTGTTGGCCAGGATCAGCCGCTTGATTTCCTCCGACTCGAAATACCGGTCCAGGAACTGCTCCAGGCTGCCGCTCAGGAAGGTGATCAGCTCGGAGATCTGCCGGCCATTCAATCCGCGGAAGCGGCGGCCCACGCGGATCACTTCCAGCAAGCCTGCCAGGCCACTGGCTTCGGTCTGCGGCGGCGGCTCCATGAAGAAGGGCTGCAGGTACCGCGCCAGGGTCTTCAAATCCTTATCCAGGCGGAAGAAGGCGTCGGCGTCCTTCCGGCTGAAACGTGAGAGCTCTGCATGCGTGCGGCGCTCGTCGCTCCACCAGGGTAGTACGACCCCTTCGGGCAGGGCGATCTGCAGACCCGGGTCGGCAGCGATCATCTCAAGGCCATGACGGCCGAGGTCCATGTCCCGGATCACTTCGGGCCGCAGCATGCTGGCCATGTAGGAGGCCGTCGAGACGCGGCAGCCGGGTGCGTTCGCAGGATCGATCTCCTCGGTGACGGCGCAGCCACCGACGCTGTTTCGCCGCTCCAGCACCAGCGTTTTCCGGCCGGCGCACGCGAGGTAGAACGCCGTGGTCAGGCCGTTATGGCCGGCGCCGACGACAATGGCGTCATAACGATTCAATACGGCCAGATTTCCAGGCCGTGAATGGCGTTGCGCACGTCCATCGAGAAATTGACACGCGTGATCTCGCCACCTCCCTCGAGATCGTACAGCGTGATCGTGGATGGCGAGGAACCCGCTGCGATCACCCGCTCGTTGATCACGCACAGGCCGCGGCCGAATCCCTGGCGCGCAAGCTGGCCATCGTCCAGTTCCGGGTGCTCGAGTTCGGCAGGATCGTAAACGGGGACGCGGAACGCGCGCTGGGTTCCGTCCCTGCCGACGTAGCGGACCTGGTCCGAGGACGTGTCATTGAAGCGCACGCCGTCCCTGAAGGGACGCGCATTGTGCATGCCTTGAGGCATGTCGACCATGGCGGTGACCACGTTGCCGTTGCCGACATGCAGAATGCCCCCTGTCTTCAGGCCGCTGACGAACAGTCCGTGCTCATCGGCATAGACGTTGTTGAGGTGCAGGAGATTCTGCGCCGGCGGCCCGTTGGCGCCGCCCGGGCCGTGGATGCCCTGCGGATCGTAGGCCGTGCCTTTCGGTCCTTCGTCGGTCCTGGCCAGGTGCAGGGCCCAGAAAAATACCTGTTTCTCCAGGTCGAATGCCAGGATGCTGTCATGGCCCGTCGACGTCAGGTACAGGTGATTGTTGAGCTGGAAGATTTCGTGACAGTGCTTCAGGTACGTACTGCGGAAGGAGCGCTTGATGTTGAAGCCCTGGTCGTACACGAAAAGTTCATCGCTGGCCGCGATGTAAATCTCGCCCGCGAAAAACGCGATGCCGCGCAGCCCGCGATCCCAGCCGCGGCCCTGGAAGTCGATTTCAGAGGTGTCCCAGTCGACTACTTGCCTGACTTCCTGCTGCGCGAAATCGACCAGGTAGATGCCTCCGTGGCTGTCGCCCTGCTCGGCTCCCCGGACTACGGAGGTCGCGATCAGGGTGGGAAGTTCCATGCTGTTTTCAGTCATCGCGATAGTATAGGCTATGCCGAACGAATGAGAACCTCCCCGATACAGTCCCCGCGAAAACCGACGGTGATCCGCTGGCGAATCCTCCTGATCCTGGCCCTGGCAAGCTTCATTTCATACGTCCTGCGCACCAACCTGTCCTTCGCGGCTCCGGAAATGATGGCGGACCTGGGGCTGAGCGAAATCCAGTGGGGCTATGTGCTGGCGGCGTTCACCGCCGGCTACGCCATTTTCCAGTTTCCCGGCGGTATTCTGGGCGACCGTTTCGGGCCGCGCCGGGTCCTGACGGTCATTGCCGTACTCTGGGCCGTGCTGACCCTGGCCACGAGCTTCGCGCCCGGGAAGGATACGGCTTCGACCGGCTTGATCATCGCATCGCTGTTCCTGGTGCGCTTCCTGGTGGGCGCCGCGCATGCGCCGATTTTTCCGGTCATGAACGCGAGCATCGTGCGCTGGTTTCCGGTGGGCCGCTGGGCACTGCCTTTGGGCCTGTCCAGCACCGGGCTGACCCTGGGCGGGGCAGCCGCGGCGATCGCGGTGCCGCTGATCATCACCTGGTTCGGCTGGCGCATCGCGTTCATCTGCCTGGCGCCTCTGGGCGTTCTGATCGCCGTGATCTGGTGGTGGTACTCGCGGGATAATCCCGCCGATCATGCCGCCGTCAACGAGGCTGAACTCGATCTGATCCGTTACGATCGCGACACGGACTCCGACAGCGGTGACGAGGCAGGCCAGGCCGACTGGTTGCGGGTTCTGAAGAACCGGGACGTCCTGTTCCTGATGCTCAGTTACTCCTCGATGAACTTCGTGTTCTACATCGTGTTCAACTGGTTTTTCTATTACCTGGTGGAAGTGCGGGAATTCAGCGCGACGGACGCCGGATTCGTGGCCTCGGCCCAGTGGGCGGCGGGCGCCGCCGGTGCGGCGCTCGGCGGCTGGCTGTGCGACCGGATGTGCGGGCGCCTGGGACTGCGCTGGGGTTGCCGCTGGCCGGTGATCATCGGCATGGCGGCATCCGCCGTTCTGCTGCTCCTGGGCGCCCTTCATCCCGCACCGGCCATCGCGGTATCGGCCATGGTCCTGCTGTTCTTCTTCAATCAGCTCAATGAGGGCCCCTACTGGGCCACCAGCGTGGCGATAGGCGGCGAGCACGCCGGAGCGGCGGGCGGGGTGATGAACACCGGCGCCAACGTGATGGGCATCTTCAACGCTCTGCTGGTCCCGTTCTTCGCGAACGCCTTCGGCTGGACGTTCGCCATCGCCTCCGGCGCCGTCTTTGCCTTGATTGGAATCCTTTTCATGCTGCTGGTCCGCGCGGACCACACCATACACTGAGAACTATCCTTCTTCTCCAGCCGGACGCGCAAGAAAACGGCCCGGCCGCTGTCCCGTTTCCCGACCCTGTTCGAACACGACCTGGCCGTTCACCCAGACCCGGCTGATCCCGCCGCTGAGCGCGCCGGGGTCCTGCGGCGTGGCGTGGTCGATCACGGTTTCCGGGTCGAACAGCACGAGGTCGGCCGCCGCGCCAGGTCGGATGATTCCCCTGTCGGTGAAGCCCATGTGTTTCGCCGAAAGCCCGGTCATCTTGTGGATGGCGTCCTCCAGGCTCATCAGGCCCTGTTCACGCACGTAACGCCCCAGCACCCGGGGGAAGGAACCCGCGCCTCGCGGGTGAAGGTCCTCCAGCGAACCGTCGGTGCAGATGTTGCTGTGAGGCCATGCCATCAGGGCCCGGATGTCGTTCTCATTCATGCTGGTGCCGATGATCATGTCGGCGGCTTCGCCGGTTTCCGCACTCATGGCTTCCGACTCGGCGATCAATTCCATGAAGGCGGACACCGGGTCGGTGCCGCGCAGTTCAGCGACTTCGACGAGGGTTTTGCCGACGTATTCGGGCCGGGGTTCGAATTTTGTGAACCACAGGCCTTGCGGAGGCGCCAGGTCACTCAGCGCGAACTCGACTTCAGCGCGGTCCGTGATGTCTCGTTCGGGCAGCAGGACCATCATGTTCGACTGCCAGTACTCGTAGGGGTAGATATCGGCAGTGATATCGACGCCTTCGAGCCGTGCCCGGTCCATCCTTGCCAGAATATCGGGGGCCCGGCCCCACAGGCTGGTCAGGGCCAGTTTGATGTGCGATACCTGCACCGGCAATTTCGCTTGCCGCCCGATTTCGATAATTTCATCGATGGCCTGTTCGAACCAGCGGTCCTCGCTCCGCACATGGCTGATGTAACGCCCGCCCTGTTCGGCGGCCACTTTTGCCAGCGCGATAACCTCTTCGGTGGATGAATAGATACCCGGGTCGTATTCCAGCCCCGCGCCCAGGCCCAGTGCGCCGGCCATCATGTCCTCTCTCAGGAACTGGCTCATAACCGAGATTTCAGGCCGGGTGGCTTCGCGCTGGTAGTTCTCGCCCATCACGTGGCGCCTGATCGTGTTGTGGCCGGAGTAGGAGGCCACGTTAACGGCCATGGGATGATCCAGCAGGCGGATGCGGAAATCCAGCAATGGAAAGGGCGAACCGCCGTCCTGTCCAATGACCACGGTAGTGATTCCCTGGCTCACGGCGTTCAGCGCGCCGGGCCGTTCGAACAATTCCACATCGGCGTGGCTGTGGGTGTCGATGAATCCCGGCGCCAGGACCTGCCCGCCGCCGTCGAAGACGAGATCCCGTTCGCCAGTCCGGAGGTCTCCGGCGTCCAGGATTTTCCCTTCCCGAATCCGCACGGCCGCTCGCCGCCCCGGCGCACCGCTGCCGTCGATCAGGACCACGTTCGTGATCAACTGCGTGGGCGGATCGGCTGAGGGCAGGGGTTCGCCTTCACAGGCCGCGAGGGCGGAAAGGAGAAATCCGGCGGTCAGGCAAAGGCGAATAGCTCGGGTCGACATGGACCGGATTATTGGCGGCCCGCCCGGCAAACGCAAGCGACTTGAGCCAATGGCAATTCTTTCCGAGTGCAGGTACCCTCTGCGGACGACTTTTTTCGCTTGCCTTGGGAGGTGGCCAGTGGCCGAACAGACTGTGAATCGAACCGCTGAATGGAAGCGAAGAGATCATCGCCATTACCTGCATCCCTTCACCGATCACAAGGAACTGGGTGAAAAGGGCGGCACGCGAGTCATCACGCGGGCCGACGGTGTGTACATCTACGATTCGAGTGGACAGCAGATCCTGGACGGAATGGCCGGCCTGTGGTGCGTGAACCTCGGTTACGGACGCCGCGAGCTGGTGGACGCCGCCGCAGCGCAGATGAAAGAACTTCCGTATTACAACAGTTTCTTCCAGTGTACCCATCCTCCGGCCATCGAACTCTCGCAACTGCTGAGCGAATTGAGTCCCGGGAATTTCAGGCACGTGTTTTTCACGGGATCCGGCTCTGAAGCCAACGACACGCAGATTCGCCTGGTGCGCCGTTACTGGGACCTCAAGGGCGAGCCTGAGCGCATGACCATCATTGCCCGCCGGAATGCCTACCACGGCAGCACACTGGGCGGGGCCAGCCTGGGCGGCATGGCCGAGATGCACAAGCAAATGGTGATGCCGGTGCCCGGCATCGTGCACATCGAACAACCGTACGCTTTCGAACTGGGGGCAGGGCAGTCCGCGGAGGAGTTCGGCCTCCAGCAGGCACGTTTGCTGGAGGAAAAAATTAAGGAGGTCGGTCCGGACAAGGTCGCGGCCTTTATCGGCGAGCCGGTACAGGGCGCCGGTGGCGTGATCATTCCGCCCGAGACCTACTGGCCGGAAATCCAGCGCATCTGCGACGCATACGGCATCCTCCTGATCGCCGACGAGGTCATTACGGCCTTCGGCCGGCTCGGCGAGTGGTTCGGATCGACGTATTACGGAATCCGCCCGGACCTGATCTCCTTCGCCAAGGGCGTTACCTCGGGCTACCTGCCGCTGGGCGGCGCCCTGGTCGGTGAGCGGGTGGCCGAAGCGGTCATCGACAAGGGAGGGGAGTTCGCACACGGCTACACCTACTCGGGCCACCCGGCCGCCTGCGCCGTGGCGCTGGAAAATCTGCGCATCATGCAGCGCGAGAACATTGTCGAGAAAGTCAGGGAGCATACCGCCCCCTATTTCAGGCAGCGCTGGGCCACGCTGGCCGAGCATCCCATTGTCGGCGAAGCACGCAGCCTGGGACTGGTCGGGGCCATCGAGATCGTGAAAGACAAGGAAAAGCGGGAACGTTTCCCCAAGGACCTGGCCGCCGGCAGCCGCTGCCGCGATTTCTGCATCGAAAACGGGCTGGTCATGCGCGCGGTCGGGAACACGATGATCGTTTCTCCGCCGCTGGTCTTCGAGCATGAACACGTCGATGAACTGGTGGAAAAGGCCTGGAAGTGCCTGGACCTCACAGCGGCTTCCCTGGGAGTGCAGGGATGAGCGACCCCAGGGGCTGGGACAACGCATTCACAGCGAAGAGTCCCTACGGCACGGTGAAGGGTTCGCCCAGCTATGCCGGCGCGCTCAGTTTCATGCGCCGCAAGTACAGCCGCGACCTCGAGGGCGTCGATGTCGCCGTGGCGGGCATACCCCTGGACACGGCCACGACCCACCGCCCGGGCGCCCGCTTCGGACCCCGCGCGGTCCGCGCGGCCAGTACCGGTATCAGCTGGGAACGGCCCTGGCCCTGGGACTTCGATCCTTTCGATACCCTGGCCGTGGTGGATTACGGCGACTGCGAGTTCGATCCGGGCACGCCCGAAACCATCGTGCCGTTCATCGAGGAGTACTTCGACCGGATTCTCGACGCGGGTGCGGCAAGCCTGGCCATCGGCGGCGACCATTTCGTAACCTACCCCGTGCTGAAATCCTACGCCAAGATCTACGGCGCGCTTTCCCTGGTGCATTTCGACGCCCATTCCGACACCTGGGGAGAGGATCAGCAACGACTGGACCATGGCACCATGTTCTACCATGCAGCCCGCGAAGGACTCGTGGACGACACGCGTTCCGTGCAGATCGGTTTGCGTACGACGAACGACGAGCCGATGAATTTCAAAATCCTCGACTCCCGCCGGGTTCACGCCGACGGTCCGGAGGCAATAGCACGGGAGACACGTCGGATCGTCGGAGACAACCCCGTATACCTGACCTTCGACATCGACTGCCTGGATCCCTGCTTCGCACCCGGCACCGGCACGCCGGTCTGCGGGGGGCTTTCCACGCACCAGGCGCTGGAGATCATCCGCGCCCTGGTGGGGATCAACCTGGTGGGCATGGACGTGGTGGAAGTCGCGCCTGCCTACGACGTCGGGGAAATCACCGCACTGGCGGGAGCTACGCTGGCCGCGGAGTTCCTGTGCCTGTACGCGGCGAATCCACATCGCAAGGAATCCTGACAGCGGGGCCGCGCTCGTGACGATTCAGGGAAACAGGCCGATGGTCGGCGTCATCTCGGACCGCAGGATGCAGGGGGAACACCCTTTCCACATGGTGGGCGAGAAATACCTGCAGTCCGTCTGGGACGCGGCGGACGCCTATCCTGTTGCGCTTCCTTGCCTCGCGGATGGATTTGACGTCCTGGATACCCTCGATCGCCTGGACGGTCTGTTCCTGACCGGAAGCCCCTCCAACGTCGAACCGCGCCATTACCTGGGCGATCCGAGCGAGCCGGGCACCTGGCATGACCCGCATCGCGACCTGGCGGCGCTCGCCCTGATTCCCGCGGCGATCCGCGTCGGCATGCCGCTGTTCGCCATTTGCCGCGGTTTCCAGGAAATGAATGTCCACTTTGGCGGCACGCTTCATCAGAAGGTGCATGAAATCCCCGGTTTCCTGGTGCACAAGGAGAATCCGGAAGACCCGATCGAGGTGCAATACGGTCCGTCACATGAGGTCCAATTCAAAGATAATGGCCTGCTGCACCAGATCACGGGCCTGCAACGGGCGGTGGTCAATTCGGTGCATTCACAGGGCGTAGACCGACTCGGCGATGAACTGGAAGTCCTCGCAGTGGCCGATGACGGGCTGATCGAAGCGTTCTGCGTCAGGGATGCGCCCGGGTTCACCCTGGGCGTACAGTGGCACCCCGAGTGGAAACCGCTTGAAGATCCCCTCTCCACGGCCGTGTTCCGGGCCTTCGGGGACGCATGCCGGGTCTACCGCCTGCGAGAGCTGAAACAGTGAATGCACTGGTTTCCCGGCACAATCGCTGGCTGACTCCGCACCACGTCTTCACCGTATTCAAGTACACCATCTACGCGCTGCTGGCGTACAACATCCTGCTCTGGTTCCAGGAAGACCTCGCGGCCAGCGCCGAGACCTTTGGCGACACGGTCACCTGGCGGAACGTGGTTGAGGCCTACTCGGCGACTTTCGACACGGCGGCCTGGGTGCTCCTGCTGCTGATGTTCGAACTCGAGACGGCCGTTATTCCGGACGAGAAACTGCAGGGTGGCCTGAAAGTCTTTTTTACGGCCGGCACCCTGGTTTGCTACCTGTTCATCGTCTGGTCGTTTTACGGCTACTGTGCCAAGTTCGGCATGATTTCGGAGATCACGCCGTTCAGCGTGGCCGATGTCTGCAGTCTCGTTGGTACTGACTGGAACTTTATCGCCAGCCTGGATGAGTATCCTCCGATCGACCCGGAAGCCTGTGCCGCCATGCAGGGACAGGCCCTGGTTCAGGTCGCGGGCACCGACATCATCGGGACGATGGAAGCCCATCGCGCGGCCTTCGGACTGGCCGTGATCGATATCGTGAACGCGGGTACCTGGCTGATCATCGTGGTGCTGCTCTGGGCCGAGGTCCAGATGCAGCTCAGGGACGCCCTGACCGATCGCATGATGCAGACTGGAAAGTGGGTGAAAGGATTTTTCTACGCGATTCTGTTCGTCTGCGCGGCTTACTGGGGATTCGAGGGCACCTTCCTCGATTTCTGGGACGCTTTCCTCTGGCTGGTCGCCTTCATCTTCATCGAGATGAATATCTTCCAATGGCACGAGGAAGTCGAAGCCGCTGGCGGCAGTTCAGCCGAAGGGGATGGCTAACGGGGATCTTCCTCGTCTTCGGGCTCCTCCGGAGCGCCGGTCCCTTCCAGCTTGTCCAGGTCCTCGATTGCGATGATGCCGCGCGTGTCGGGAGGAACGGAATCCGGCGTCTCCTGAGCCTGTTCCGCTTGCGCCTCCTCGCTGCTCGTAGCCTTTGACTGAGCCTGCGAGTCCCGCGTCGTATCCGCCTGGTCCGCAGCGGCCTGAGCTGCCGCGGATTGGGCGTCCTGAGACGGGTCGCCCTGAGGTGGCGACGGCCGCCCCTGTCCGCCCCTCAGGAAGTCGAGCGCGCTTTCCGATACGCCGGCCGTGCTGATTTCGTCGCCCGAACGGCTGTCGGCTGAGCGATTGGGCTGGTAGGTGCCGGCGCTGCCGCCGCCGTTACTGCCGGCGCCACCGCCCGCTTGTCCATCGCCTTGCTGGCCTCCCTGGCCGCTGCCCTGCTGACCTTCCTGGGATCCGCCGCCGGGCTGGCCGCCCTGCTGTCCGGTCGGGTTGCCGGGCCCGGGCACCGGCCCGCGGTACGCACCGAATGCCGCGGCTTCGCGCTCATGGTATTTCTCGATCTGTTCGTCCCAGGCTTCCTGCTCGCGCTGCGCCAGGTCCGCGTCGGACCGGGCCGCCTCGGACGGCTCGTAGGGATACTCCTCCAGTGCGTCGCTGGGTTCCCATTCGCCGTTTTCGACGATGACGTCGACGAGCTGATCACGGATATTTTCTCGCGACTCCTTCGGCAGCTTGTCGATCTTCTCCAGGTCGGCTTTATCGGTGTACGTGCTGTCTATGTACGTGCGGTCTGCCGAGCGGGCGTCCTCCAGCTCCATTTGCCGCCGGTAGGAATCATCCCGCTGCTCGACCTGCTCACTGGCCTCGTCCTCCGGCTCGTCCGGCGCAGAATCCTGCCCGTTCGCCGCCAGAGGCAGCATCGCTGCAAGCATTAACAGATACACCATTCGCATCATGACCTCATTATGCCCCAATAGCCTGAATCCCCGCTTAACATCCTTGTGAGAGCGGATAAATCCGCGATGGTTTTATGTTTTTCTTCACTCTTTTAAAGCGAAAAACAGAAAACACTAAAACCATCGCGAATAAATTCGCTCCTACTGGACTTCCGTAGGTTCGAATTGCCTGCTATCAAAATACTCATAATCGCATGCATGTAAGAGGGATCGGGGCACCCCGATCCCTCTGTCAAGGCCCCATACCAACCAACGCGGTGTTTTTATTGGGCGTTAAGAGGGGCAGCCGGATAGGGGTTTGCAGGACCCTCGAGCTGTCGGGAACAGTCGAGGAGCGCACAGGGATGTCTGGAGCGTGTCCTGCAAACCCCTATTCGGCTGCTCCACTGGCACGGCTTACAAAAGACTTAAAACCATCGCGGATAAATCCGCTCCTACATGTCGATTTTTCGGACTACACGGAAGCCGGTGAAGTCGTTGCGGTCTCCATTCTTCAGGTTGAACCGCGCAGGCAGGCGAACTTCTTTCGACCCCGTGAACCAGGAGCCGCCCCTGGTTATCCGCGAATTGCAGATGCCCCGGCCCCAGGCGCTGCCGTCGGCGGGTGCGTCCAGGTAGGAAAGGTTCATGCAGTCGAGCGTCCATTCGGCGACATTGCCAACCGCGTCGTAAACACCGAAGGCATTCGGCTTGAAGGAGCCGACCGGCAGGGTTTCGATCGCGGCCGGGTCGCTGCACTCCGAGTGTTCCCATTTGAAACCGGACTCGGAGCCGGCGATGTTGCCGTATTCACAGATTCGCGCCGGATCTCCCCCGATCCAGTCGCTTTCCTCGCCGGCCCGGGCCAGGTATTCCCACTGGCTTTCGCTGGGCAGGCTGTACGCCTGGCCGGTCTTTCCCCTCAGCCACAGGATGAATTCCTGTGCGTCGTTCCATGAAACCATGATGACCGGCCTGGAGCCCCGGCCCCAGCCGTTGTCCGGCGGCCGGGTCGTACACGCGCCGTCCGCCGCGCACCGGTCCCATTGTTCCATCGTGATTTCGAATATGCTGGCGGCGAACGAGTCGGCGAAGGTGACCATGCGCCGGGGCGTTTCCATCCTCAGAGCGTATGGGTTTGAATCCTCCGAGCCCTGCCAGAACGATCCGGCGGGCACGACCACCATCGTGGGGCAGTCTGCGCAGTCCTTGAAGGTCTTGCCGGGGCGAAGGGTCAGATCGTCGATGGCTTGCAGAGCGCGGGCCACGTGCACTCCATTTGGAAACGCCTCGATGTAGGCCGCATAAGCCTCGATCCGGTTCATCTTTTTTGCCGCATCGAACGCGAGGCCGTCGTTGCGCTCATCGACGAGCTGCCGGCCCATCGCGCGCGCCTCGTTGGAGTAGATACCGTCTGGCCGTTCGGTGAGGTAGGCTTTGAGGGACTCGATCGTGCGCTTGCTGCGCGCCTCTTCCCAGGCTTCCTTGTCCCGTCGATGTTCCTCGAGCTGCGCCTGCCGGGAGGCTTCTTCCGCCTGCCGGAATTCTTCCAGCCGGATTCGCGCGTCAGCTTCGTGCAGGGCGCCGGGGAAAGTGTCCATGTAGGATTCGATGGCGGTTTTCGTGCCCTGCGCCACGGCATAGCCCCAGGCCTGGTGGTCCAGCTGTTCCAGGTGCATCTCGGCCTGTTCCCTGTGCACGGAATCAGGATAATCGTGCAGGAACAGCTGGTAACCGTACGGCGTATCCGCCTCGAGTGCCGACTGCCAGCGGGCGCGCTCCTCGGGGGTTTCGAAACGTTCTTCCGGGGCGGCCTGCTCCGGCCGCGAAGTTCGAACTTCAGAGGTGTCGTCCTGCTCCGGCCTGTCACCGACAAACAGGTAAACCACGGCCGCAAGGAGGGCTACCGCGAAAATGCTGACCAGGATGATCGGCAGCCACTCACGGCCTTCCTGTTCTATACCTTCGGCCAGCGTTTCACCCCGCGCGTTCTTTCCCCCAGTTCGCAGTGGGAAGGTGGCTCTCCATTCGGCGATGTTTTGGGGCCGTGAAGCGCTTTCCAGCGCCAGTCCGCGGTTGATGGCCCCGGCAATCGCAGAAAACTCCGGGCCGGGGGCCATTTGCTCCATGGGCACCAGTGGATCGTTCTCACCGCCACGTATGGCCGTCAGGCGCCGGGTGGCTGCCGCCGGAATTTTTCCGCTGATACAGCGGTAGAGCGTGGCCGCCAACCCATAGATGTCAGTCCACGGTCCGATCCGGCCGTTCTGCTCCGACTGTTCCGGTGCGGCGTAACCTTCGCTGCCGAGCCTTTTCCGGGTCGATTCGTCTTCCGCCAGCCGTTGTCCGGCCGCGCCGAAGTCCAGCAGGACGGGCTGGCCGTCTTCCTTGATGTAGATATTCGCCGGTTTGATGTCCTGGTGGACGAGGCCTTCGCGGTGTATGTATTCCAGCGCGCCGAGCAGGGACCCGGCCAGGGCCACGGCCTCCTCCGCGGAAAACGTGCCGCTGCGCTTGAGCAGCCTGTGCAGCGCCTCGCCCCGGTACCAGGGCATCAACAGGTAGGCTGTGCCGTTGGCTTCGAAGCAGCGGAACACTTTCACCACGTTGGGATGATCGAAACGGGCGGCGGTCCGGCCCTCCTCCAGGAAATGCACGAGGCCTGCCGAGAACTGCTGCGCCGCTTCCTGGCCGAGTGGTTGCAGCCTGCCGTCTTCGATTCGCGAAACCTGGTCGCGGGGCAGATATTCCTTCAGCGCGAAGGACTGGTCCAGGACCAGGTCCGTGACCAGGTAGGTCACGCCGAAGGCGCCCTGACCCAGCACGCGGTCGACGCGAAGATTGTCGATGACGGCGCCGGGCGCCAGAGCCAGTGGTGCCCCGGCCATTATATGTCTCCGCCCCCGTCGGCTTCGCGTGGGCCGATCTCGATGCTGAGCCTGACGTCGCCCAGCACCAGGCTGTCGCCGGGCTCGATGAACAGGATCTCGCCCTCCATGCAGGGTACGCCGTTGATGGAGGTGCCGTTGCTGGAACCCAGATCCGAAATCGTCATTTCGCCGGCCGAGCCGTTCAGCACGGCATGCCGCCTGCTCACGGCCGCGCTGTCAATGACGAGATCGGCATCGCCGCGGCCGATAAACAGGTTGATCGCGTTCGGGCTGACCGGGCAGGAGCATTCGACTTCGGTGCCGTCGCCCAGCACGCCGCGCACCAACAGAAGGCAGTCGAGGAGAGGACCTGTCGGACTGATTTCTTCGTCCTCATCCCCGTCGTCCGCCGCGGGGGGCAAACCGGCCGGGCTTCCTGCCTCTTCTGCCGCGGCGCCGGTCGGTGAGGACTTGCGCAGGAGGTGCAGCACCAGGCCCAGTCCAAGCAGTACCATCGCCGCAACCAGCCACCACCAGGAACTTCGGGCGGATTCCTCGGTTGCGGGGGACGCGGCCGGCGAATCCTTTTCCAGCGGGGGCAGGATTTCGATCTCCGGACCCGCCGGTTCTTCTTCGACAGGCTCCGGAAGCGGCTCTTCCTCCGGTTCCGGTTCCGCGGGCTCTTCAGGCAATGGTTCTTCAGCCGGCTCTTCCTCGATGGGTTCCGGGGCGGGTTCGTCCTCGGCTTCAGGCTCTTCTTCCTGCGCGGCGGTATCGTCCACGCAGGGCGCTGTACGTGGAGTGACCTGCATGGCTTCGAGTATATCGAGAAGGATGTCCCCCCAGCGGTAGCCGGTAGCCGCGGGTTCCATGGTCTGTATGCCGTCCGCCAGGCTCACGCCGACCAGGTTTCCGCAATTATCCGACAACGCACCGGTGACGTTGGGAAGCTGGGTCTCGGCGGAAATGGACGGCCGTTCATTCTCGCTGAATATCGCCACGGTCGCCGACTGGTTCAGCGGAGGTTCTCCCTCGGCAATCTGTTCCGCCGGGGGAAAGGCATGCAGCGTGACCTGTCCGCCGTCGCGCAACGGTTCGGTCGCCAACGTCGGGCCCTGGCGTTTCAGTCCCTCCACCGAGAGAACCTGCAGCCCCACAGCCTGGAATTTCCTTTCGATCTTCGCAGGCCTTCCGTTGCGGATGATGTCCGTGCCGCCGTCCAGGATGATTATTTCATCCGAACCGTCGGCGAATTCTGCGGGAACCAGCACCAGTCCGGTGCCCGAGATGATCACTCCGGTCGTCGGCTCGACATGGGTCGACGAGACCAGCCTCAGCACCGGCACGGTCCAGGAGGGCATGGAGTCCGGCGCCAGTTCGTAGCCGCGAGCGCCGCGCACGAGATCCTGGGCCAGCCCCTGCACGGGAAGCAGGAGCAGAACGCATAGAACCGCTGTCCAGATTCGCCGGGTTCGAAACATCGAGTCCCTACCTCAGGGCGAATAGAGGCGGTTGATGAGGTTGTCCAGGCAGTATTGCCCGGCCTTGTTCAGAGCGTTTTCCTCCTTGCCCTGCACCAGATTCAGGATGAAGACCAGGATGGAGGCCATGATCAGGGCGAGCAGGGTGGTTGAGAAGGCGACGCCCAGCCGTTCCGTGACCTGGTACAGCATGTCCGGGCTCTCGACGTTGGCCCTGTCACCCGCGTAATTCAGGGCCAGCATGATGCCGATGACCGTTCCGATGAAACCCAGGGAGGGGATCAGCCAGGTGATGTAACGGATGATGTTGTAGCGCAGGTCTATTTCGTGCAGGTAAAGCTCCAGGCTTGAATTGAGCAGGGAATTCGTCTGGTCCGCTGAATGGCTGAGGTTGAATCCCAGCACGCAGCGTTCGATCAAGCGGGGGACGAAACAGATCTCGCGGTACTTGCTGCTGCGGACTTTTTGATAGATCGGTGTCATGTCGTCGCCCGGGCGCAGCACGGTCTCTTCGTCTTCAGGCAGGTAATTGCGGTCGATCTGGCTCTCCTCCAGCCGGCCCGCGCGCCAGCGGATCGACAGCTCGCCCAGGCCGGCGAAGAACGCCAGCCACAGGATGTTCTGTACCGTGAACGGCCAGGAACTTCGCTTGATGTCCAGCAGGATGGCCGCCGCGCCAGTGGGCAGGAGTTTCGAAAGCAGAGCGATTACCACGACCGCCGTGACGAGGCTCACAGCCAGTGTTATGAGTCGCACTACCTGTTCTCCTCGATGTCACCGGTCAGGGGATTGCGCCGCGGATTCTCCAGCACTACCTTGGGCTTGGGCAGATCGGCCAGGAGATGGTCGAACAGCAATGGTTTGCCCCTCACCGAATATCCTTCCCGCAGGCGCACCCGGGCACGGTTTCCGAACAGCTCCACCAGCCGGTCCAGCGGCACCTCTTCGTCACCGAATCGGATCCGGTCCTGGGTGCCGAGGATGACTTTCCTGCTGCGGATCCAGCGGCCGTTCCGGTGCAGGAAAGTCCCGTTGCTGGAACGCGCGTCCTGCACGGCGAGATAACCCTCGTCGGTCACCTCGATATTGGCATGCAGGCGGGAAACCGAATGGTGATCCAGCACCAGGTGGCAGTCGCTCGAGCGCCCGATGGTTTTCCCATTGTTTTTCATGTCGCTATGATACATTGTAATTCCATTCCCAACAGGTTCATTAACCATGATCTTCCGGCGAAAGAAGCCAACGGCGGCAGCAAGCGGCGGCGAACCCGTCATGAGGGGCAGGGACACCGCCGCGGAGGCTGAAAATCCGTTGGCCCGAAGGTTCCACCCGGATGACGAGCCCGATACCATCGACCTCCAGCAGCCCGCGAGGTTCAGCGAGGAACCCGATACCGCCGGCTCGGCAGGCCCGGAAGTGGAGTCGGAAGGACTCAGCGTCATCACCCGCATCGGGGAAACCGGCAAGTTCTACGTCCAGCCCGGCTCGGGTGACGCGCCGATTATGCTGGGCGACGAACCGGTCACGGCTCCGACCGAGCTCCGTCGCGGTGACCGCATCCGCATAGGTGGAGTCGAGATCCATATCCTGCCGTCCAGAGAATCCTGACGATCCCGCACTTCCATACTTTGTAAGAGCGGATTTATCCGCGATGGTTTTATGTTTTTTAGTTCTGCTCCTCTTAACGCCCAATAACACCACCGCGGTCGATTGTATGGGGCCTTGACAGACGGATCAGGGAGCCCCTTCCAGGACAATAAAGCTGTCGGGAACAGTTTATTAGCGCACAGGGACGTCTTGAGCGTGTCCTGGAAGGGGCTCCCTGATCCGTCTTACTGGCACGGCGCCAATAAAACATAAAACCATCGCGGATAAATCCGCTCTTACAAAGTATGGAAGCGCGGGATCGTCAGGATTCTCTGGACGGCAGGATATGGATCTCGACTCCACCAATGCGGATGCGGTCACCGCGACGGAGCTCGGTCGGAGCCGTCACCGGTTCGTCGCCCAGCATAATCGGCGCGTCACCCGAGCCGGGCTGGACGTAGAACTTGCCGGTTTCCCCGATGCGGGTGATGACGCTGAGTCCTTCCGACTCCACTTCCGGGCCTGCCGAGCCGGCG
>CAJIBJ010000137.1_pt1 | contig 37289 bp, 33 predicted proteins | sample 9199331 | NCBI WGS metagenome assembly CAJIBJ01 (sample SAMEA7708300, study PRJEB35096) | sediment metagenome | biome: marine neritic benthic zone biome [ENVO:01000025]; feature: sediment [ENVO:00002007]; material: shallow marine sediment [ENVO:03000034] sea grass bed [ENVO_01000059] ... | reverse complement strand
GCAAGAAGACGGTCCTGACCGGCATCACCACCACGGGCACGCCGCACCTGGGGAACTACGTGGGAGCGATCAAGCCCTGCATACAGGCCAGCCACGATCCGGACGTGCAGTCTTACTATTTCCTGGCGGACTACCACGCGCTGGTCAAGAATCAGGACCCGGAGCGTATGCGCCAGTCCACGCTGGAAATCGCCGCCACCTGGCTGGCGCTGGGGCTGGACACCGAGCGGGCGGTATTCTACCGCCAGTCCGACATACCCGAAATCCTCGAATTGACCTGGATCCTGACCTGTTCCACCGCCAAGGGCCTGATGAACCGGGCCCACGCCTACAAGGCCGCCGTGCAGGAAAACGTGGAAGCCGGGGAGGATCCGGATTTCGCGATCACCATGGGCCTGTTCAGCTACCCGGTGCTGATGGCGGCGGATATCCTGATGTTCAACTCCACCCACGTGCCGGTCGGCCGGGACCAGGTGCAGCACCTCGAAATGGCGCGCGACATCGCGCAGCGGTTCAACCACCACTACGGCGAGCATTTCGAGCTGCCCGAGGCGGTCGTCGAGGAGCACGTCGCGGTTCTGCCGGGGCGGGACGGGCGCAAGATGTCGAAGAGCTACAACAACACCATTCCGCTGTGGCTGCCAGAGAAGGCCCTGCGCAAGCAGATCATGAAAATCGTCACCAATTCGCTGGAACCGGGCGAGCCCAAGGACCCCGAAGACTCGGCCCTGTTCGCAATCTACGCGGCCTTCGCCAGCCAGGAACAGCGCGAGACGATGCGCCAGGCTTACCGCGAAGGCATCGCCTGGGGCGCGGCCAAGCAGCAGACCTTCGAGCTGATCAACGAGGAACTGCTGCTGGGGCGCGAGCGTTACGAAGCCCTGATTGCAGAACCCGAGCGCATCGAAGAGGTATTGAAGGAAGGGGCCGAGCGGGCCCGGGCCTACGCCACGCCGTTCCTGGCGAACATCAGGGAAGCGACCGGGATCCGTAAACTGGCCTGAGCGGAGGGGCTCAGCCCAGCCGTTCGAGGAGGGCCTGCGCCGCGCCTTCCAGCGGAATCTCGCCGTTCTCCGGGTCGGTCCGGCGGCGGTACTCGAGCACGCCCGAGTCCAGGCCGCGCTCGCCGATCACCACGCGGTGCGGTATGCCGATCAGTTCCATGTCGTTGAACATGACGCCCGGCCGGATGTTCCGGTCGTCGAGCAGCACTTCCACGCCGGCGGCCTGCAGTTCCCCGTAGAGTTGTTCCGCGGCCTCGCGCACGCGGTGCGATTTCTTCGCGTTCATTGGCAGGATGGCGACCTGGAACGGCGCGATGGGTTCGGGCCAGCAGATGCCCGCCTCGTCGTGGTTCTGCTCGATGGCCGCGGCAACGATGCGCGATACGCCGATGCCGTAGCAACCCATCGGCATCAGGTGGGATTTCCCGTCTTCACCGAGCACGACGGCGTTCATGGATTCCGAGTACTTGGTTCCCAGCTGGAAAATGTGGCCGACCTCGATGCCGCGGGCGAGGTGAATCGTGCCGTCGCCGTCGGGGCTGGGATCTCCCTCCACCACGTTGCGCAGGTCCGCCTGCTCGGGCAGCTCCGCGTCGCGGCCCCAGTTGACGCCGAAAAAGTGCTTGCCGTCCCGGTTGGCCCCGGCCGCGAAATCCGACATCGCCGCGACGCTGCGGTCGACGACACAGGGGATGTCCAGCCCGACCGGCCCCAGCGAGCCCGGGCCCGCCCCGATGGCGCCCCGGATTTCCTCGTCGGTGGCGAAGCGCAGGGGCGCGGCCACCTGCGGCAGGCGGGCGGCCTTGAATTCATTGAGCGTATGGTCGCCGCGGACCAGCAGCGCGACGAAATCCGCGCCGGATCCCCCGGAGGCTTCGACCACCAGGGTCTTGACCGTTTTCTCCACGGGCAGGTCGAACTGGTCCACGAGGTCGTTGATGGTCTGCGCGCCGGGCGTATCGACTTCCCGAAGTTCTTCGGCGGGATCGGCGGCGCCGGTGGCGGGGGCGACGGCCTCGGCGAGTTCGACATTGGCGGCGAAGTCCGAGCCATCGGAAAATGCGATCTGGTCTTCCCCGGATTCCGCCAGGACGTGGAATTCGTGCGACTGGCTGCCGCCGATCGCGCCGGAGTCGGCCCGCACCGCCCGGAAGCGCAGGCCGGCGCGCTCGAAAATCCGCGTATAGACGTCGTACATCTCCCAGTAGGTTTCATCGAGGCTCTTCTCGTCGATGTGAAAGGAGTAGCCGTCCTTCATCAGGAATTCCCGGGCCCGCATCACCCCGAAACGGGGGCGGATCTCGTCCCGGAACTTGGTCTGGATCTGGTAGAACGTGACCGGCAACTGCTTGTAGCTTCGCAATTCGTTGCGGGCCAGGTCCGTGATGACCTCCTCGTGCGTCGGGCCGAATACGTAGTCACGGCCCGCCCGGTCGTGGATCTTCAGCAATTGTGCTCCGAAATCGTCCCAGCGGCCGGTTTCCTTCCAGAGTTCCGCGGGCTGCACGGCCGGCATCAGCATTTCCAGGTAGCCGGCCCGGTCCATCTCCTCGCGGACGATGTTCTCGACTTTTTTCAGCACCCGCCATCCAAGCGGCGACCAGGAATAGATCCCGGCGGTCAGCTTGCGGATCATGCCGCTGCGCAGCATCAACTGGTGACTGACGATTTCCGCGTCGGCCGGGGTTTCCCGGGTGGTCATGATGTGGAATTTGCTGGTTTTCATCCGATTCAGGTTCTGGCAGTCCAAACCCGCAATTTTACCCGCATGGAGGTCGGATTACTCGCAGTTTTTGTCTATGAAGTCCTTCGATTCGTTGATCATGGACATCCGTTGGTCGTCATCCATCCGGACGGATTCGCCGGCTTCGTTGGTGTAGAAAACACGGCGTGCGGGCTCGACCTGGGCCAGACGCGTGCCATGAAGATCGCACAGCCTGTCGATGGTTTCCTGGGCTTCCCGGCGCTCATTGCTCCGCTTCGCGATCTGCTCGCGGCGCTGCTGGGCCGCGGACAGCGGCTCATCCGGTTCCGTGGCTTCGATTCCCTGCGCGTTGACCGGCGCCGTTTCCGCTGCCGATTCGTATGCGCCCGTCGTGCCGGGCCGGTACATGTCCGGTACGTCGACCTTCTCGGTTTCGCCCTGGCTTGGCGGCGCATCGCTGTAATGCACCACTCCGTTCTCATCGGTCCAGGTAAAAACTTCCGTGGCAGCCGCCGTGATCATCCATGTCGACGCCGCGCCGGCAGCCAGGGCCAGCAGAAATTTTGAGCATCGCTTTTGGAATGTCGGATTTTCTTTTGCCAGTTTCATACGCGTTCCCTGCCATGAACCAGCTTTTCTTATAACATAGTCGCGGATTTGCTGCCTTATCTGACCGGATGACGGGTGCTATCATTCAGGGACGGAATTTTCTGAGGAAACGGCATGGAGCCAGCTGACAAAAAATCGCGCAAAGGGGTTTTCCTGCTGCCCAACGCATTGACTACGGGCGCGCTGTTCGCCGGTTTCTATTCCATTATCGCCGGCATCAACGGCCACTACGTGGCGGCAGCCATCGCCGTGGTCGTTGCCGGCCTGCTGGACGGCCTGGATGGGCGGGTCGCCCGCCTGACCAATACGCAGAGCGAGTTCGGGGTGCAGTACGACAGCCTGTCCGACCTGATTTCCTTCGGGCTGGCGCCGGCCCTGCTGGCATTCAACTGGTCGCTTTCCAGCATGCGCGAGATCAGCCCCCTTGCAGGAAAACTCGGCTGGCTGGCGGCTTTCCTTTTCGTTTCCTGCGCTGCGTTGAGGCTGGCCCGTTTCAATACCCAGGCTTCCACTGGCGATAAGCGCTGGTTCCAGGGGCTGGCGTCTCCTGCGGCCGCGGGTACGCTGGTCTCGACTGTCTGGTTTTTCACGGATCAGGGCATCACAGGTGAATCAGTACGCTGGCTGATCTGGTTCGAAACCGTGGTCCTGGGCCTGCTGATGTTCTCCGGCGTGCGTTACTTCAGCGGAAAATCGTGGCCTACCGGCGACCGGATACCCGCCGGCTTCCTGTTCCTGGTCGTGCTGGTATTCGTGCTGCTGGCAATCGATCCACCGACGGTGCTTATGGCTATTGGCATCATCTACGTCTCTTCCGGGTTGGTGATGACGCTGCTGGGCAGGCAGCAACGGCGGAATCGAAGGGCCCGGCGCCGCGCGCGGAAGGATAGGCATTCAGAAACCGGCGGCCAGGACCCATGACGGAATTCCGGCGCCGCGCCTATCTCGATGCGATGGGATTCGATGTTTGGGCGGTCAAGCCGCCCGAGCCTGTGTTCGACCGCCTGCTTTTACAGCCCGGCGAAGGCTCCACGCTGCTGATCTGCGACGCGCCTGAAGCGACCGCGAGCCGCATCGCGGCCGATATCGGCCGGGCGCTCGGCGGCGAAGCCGTCTGGGCCTGGCCCGATCCGGATGGCAAGCCGGACAACCCCACGCTGGAAGAGGCCGTGAGCCGTCAACTGTTCACCCGGGTCGTGCTTTTCGGTGCTTCGCTGGAACGCTGCCTGTTCGTGGGAGGACTCACGCCGGTGGTCGGATCGGCCGCTGTCAGCTGCTGCGACGCCCTGGAAGAACTGGCCATTCGCGGCGGCGCCAAGCAGGCGCTATGGCGGCAACTGAAAGCCGCGGGCGCTGCGTAAGCGCTCCGCTCGATCAATGATCGCAGAGCCTGAAACGATCCATCCGCTGTTGCGCCGACTCACGGAAGACGATCTGGACCAGGTCATGGAAATCGAGCTGTCGGCCTATCCCTATCCCTGGACACGCGGCATTTTCGCCGATTGCCTGCGGGTAGGATACGACTGCTGGGGGTTACAGTCCGGCAACACGCTGATCGCTTACAGTATCCAGACGCAGGCCGCGGGGGAGAGCCATCTTCTCAACCTCTGCGTCGCCCCCGACTGGCAGCGGCGCGGCCTCGGCAGCGTCCTGCTGGGACATGCCGTCCAGCTGGCCCGCATGCAGAACTGTTATTGCATTTTCCTGGAAGTCCGGCCCAGCAACCCGGCGGGCTTTCGTCTCTACGAGAACTATGGTTTCGTGGCCGTAGGCGAACGTCCCGACTACTACCGTTCAGACCAGGGTAGGGAAAACGCCATCGTCATGCGGCTGGACCTTGGCGAAGGTTGAAAACGTCAGCTTCTCCGCCTTCCCGCTCACTCCCCGCGAAGCGATTCGAGCTGGCTGATCTGGCTGTGCAGGTTTTCCACGTTCACCCGGTGCGCGACCAGGCGCTGGCGCTCCTGTTCGACGACCGCTTCCGGGGCGTTTTCGACGAAACGGCTGTTGGCCAGCTTGCCTTCGGATTTACGAAGGTCGGCGCTCTCGCGTTCGAGTTGCCGGTTGAGCCGCGCCAGTTCTTCGTCCACGTCCACCAGGCCGGCCAGGGGAATCAGCACCTTAAGGTCGCCGACCAGCGCGACCGCGCACTGGGCGGTATCCGTGTCGTCCGCCGCCCAGGTGGCCGAACTGATCCGCGCCAGTTGCGAAAGCACGCCTGAAAACCGCTCCTGCCGGTCCCGGTCCGCCTGTCCGCCGGACTGGAACAGGATGTCCAGTGGCCTGGCAGGCGCGAGGTTCAGTTCCGAACGGACTCGCCGGACGCCCTGGACCACGCCCTTGATCCACTCCACGTCCTGTTCCGCGCGGGGTTCCGGGGCGCCGGCGGCGGGAAAGGCGCTGAGCATGATGGTCTCGCCTTCGATCCCGAGCGGCTCTTTGACGCGCTGCCAGATCTCCTCGGTGATGAAAGGCATGATGGGGTGGAGCGTCCTCAGGCTGGTCTCGAGCACGCTGAGCAGGGTGTGGCGCGTTGTCGCCCGCTCGTCTTCACTCCCGGATTGCAGCGTGGACTTGGCAAATTCCAGGTACCAGTCGCAGTACTCGTTCCAGATGAATTCGTACAGAGCCTGCGCCGCGAGGTCCAGGCGGTAATCGCCGAAATGCTGTTCCACCTCGGTGATCATTCGGTCCATACGTGAAACGATCCAGCGATCGATCACCCCGGGCGCTGCGGCAACCTTCGCATCGCGGCCTTCGGTTTGCATCAGCACGAATCGCGCCGCGTTCCACAGCTTGTTGCAGAAATTGCGGTATCCCTCGATCCGCCCCAGGTCGAAACGGATGTCCCGTCCGGTCGTGGCCAGAGCAGCGAAAGTGAAGCGGAGCGCGTCGGTCCCGAAAGCGGGGATGCCTTCCGGGAACTCCTTGCGGGTCAGTTTCTCGATGGCCGGCGCCATCTGGGGCTGCATCAGCCCGGTGGTGCGCTTCTCCACCAGCCGTTCGAGGTCGATCCCGTCGATCAGGTCGATGGGGTCCAGCACATTGCCCTTGGACTTGGACATTTTCTGGCCGTGTCCGTCCCGGATCAGGCCGTGGATGTAGACGGTCCGGAACGGGACGTCATCCATGAACTTCAGGCCCATCATGATCATCCGGGCCACCCAGAAGAAGATGATGTCGAAGCCGGTAACCATGACGCTGCCCGGATAGAACCGTTCGAGATAGTCCGTTTTCTCCGGCCAGCCCAGGGTGGAGAACGTCCACAGCGCAGAGGAGAACCAGGTGTCGAGCACGTCATCGTCCTGCACCAGCGCGACATCGTCGGAGAGGCCCGAGCGGCGACGTGCGTCATTCTCGCTGTTGCCCACGTGAATGTTCCCTTCCGGGTCGTACCAGGCCGGGATGCGGTGGCCCCACCACAGCTGCCGGCTGATGCACCAGTCTTCAATGCGGTGCATCCAGTCGAAATAGGTCTTGCTCCAGTTGGCCGGCACGAACTCGATGCGGCCGTCTTCGACGGCTTCGATGGCCGGCTTCGCCAGGTCTTCGACCCTCACGTACCACTGGTCTGTGAGGTAGGGTTCGACCACGGCGTGCGAGCGGTCGCCGCGCGGAATCATCATCTTGTGGTCTTCGATCTTTTCCAGGAGATCCAGCCGTTCCAGGTCCTCGACGACGCGCTCCCTGGCTTCGAAACGGTCCAGACCACGGTAAGCTTCGGGCGCGTTGTCGTTGAGGCGCGCGTCCACGTCGAGCACGTTGATCAGCGTGAGATCGTGGCGCTTGCCGATCTCGTAATCGTTGAAATCGTGGGCCGGGGTGATCTTCACGCACCCCGAACCGAACTCGGAATCCACGTATTCATCCGCGATCACCGGGATGGTGCGGCCCGTCAGGGGCAATTCCACTTCCTGGCCAAGCAGACCGGCGTAGCGCCCATCCTCCGGGTGCACGGCCACGGCCGTGTCGCCGAGCATGGTTTCCGGCCGGGTCGTGGCCACCACCACGCAGCCGTTGCCGTCCTTGCGGGGATAGCGGATGTGCCAAAGCGATCCCTGTTCCTCTGCGGACACGACTTCAAGATCGGACAGGGCGGTATGCAGCACCGGGTCCCAGTTGACCAGGCGTTTGCCACGGTAAATCAGGCCCTCCTCGTAGAGTGAGATGAAGGCGAGCTGCACGGCTTCGGAAAGTTCATCGTCCATCGTGAAGCGGTGGTTCGACCAATCGACCGATGCGCCAAGGCGGCGCATTTGCCTTCCGATGGTGTCGCCGGAATGCTCCTTCCAGTCCCAGACCGCCTCGACGAATTTTTCCCGCCCGAGATCGTGCCTGGACTTGCCCTCGCCCAGCAGCTTCCGTTCCACCACCATCTGGGTGGCGATTCCTGCGTGATCCGTGCCCGGCTGCCACAGCGTGTCCGCACCTTTCATCCGTTGCCAGCGGATGAGAGCGTCCATGATGGTGTCCTGAAAAGCATGGCCCATGTGCAGCCTGCCGGTCACGTTGGGAGGGGGCAGCATGATGCAGTAAGGCTGGTCTCCGCCGGCGGGCGCGAACCAGCCGTTGTCTTCCCAGTTGCGGTACCAGCGATCCTCGATGTCGCCGGGACTGTAGCTCTTGTCCATGTCCTTCATTTTCTAATCGTGTGGTGTGCCGGTTCCAGGCCAAGTGCTTTGTACGCGCGGTATTTCCCGCGCGAAGCCCGCCGCTTGCTCTCTTCCGCCGGCACGATTTCCAGCAGCCTGCTGAACCGTTCCGGTTGGGGCACCGCGGCGTCCGCCAGGTTGATCACCACGTCGCGGCCAGCCGGGATTTCCGTTTCGTGCACGGTGATGCCGACCGGTGTGTCCGGATCCGCCATCCCCCGCTGGTGCGGCAGGAATCGGCCGGGCGGATAATCCCACATGATTTCGTCCAGGGCTTCCGCGCCTTCCTCGTCGGCGGCGAGGACCGCGATGTGGTGTCCCTGTTCCCAGGCCATCATCGCCAGCCGGCAGGCCAGTCTTTCCGAGGACTGGCCGGGACCGGCCAGCACGTAGAAATCCACCTGGCAGGCCTGGCTCATCGTCCTAGTTTGTCCTGTTCAGCAGGTATTCCGCCAGCAGGCCAACCGGGCGGCCCGACGAGCCTTCCTCGCCGCCCCACTTCCAGGCGGAGCCGGCGACGTCCAGGTGCGCCCAGCGCTGGTCTTCGGCAAAACGTGACAGGAAGCAGCCGGCCGTCAGTACGCCGCCCGGCATTCCACCCACGTTTTTCATGTCGGCGAAGGCGCTGTCGAGTTGTGACTGGTATTCTTCCCACAGCGGCAGGCGCCAGGCCCGGTCCACCACCGCGTTGCCGGCAGCGATGAGGTCGTTCGCGAGGTCATCGTCGTTGCTTATCAGGCCAGTGGCATGATGTCCCAGCGCGATGACACAGGCGCCGGTCAGCGTTGCGGCGTCGATGATGACGTCGGGTTCGAACTTCTGGCAGTAGGTCAGTGCATCACACAGGACCAGGCGCCCCTCGGCGTCCGTGTTCAGGACCTCGATGGTCTTGCCGGACATGCTGGTGATCACGTCGCCGGGACGGTAGGCGTCGCCATCGGGCATGTTTTCGACAGCCGCCACGATGCACACGAGGTTCAGCGTCATCTGCAGCCGGGCGCAGGCGACGAATGCGCCGATCACACCTGCGGCCCCGCACATGTCGTACTTCATTTGCATCATGTTCTCGCCGCTTTTGATCGACAGGCCGCCCGAATCGAAGGTGATGCCTTTCCCGATCAGGGCGACCGGGGCCTCGTCGCCGGCGCCGGTGTATCTGAGCACGATCAGTTTCGCCTGGTGCGCGCTGCCACGGGAGACGCCCAGCAAGGCGTCCATCCCCAGTTCAGCCATGTCGTCTTCTTCCAGCACATCCAGTTCCACGTTTTCATACTGGCCAGCGATGGTCATGGCGTCCTGTGCGAGGTAGGCCGGCGTGCAGATGTTCGGGGGCAGGTCCGACAGTTCCTTGGCCTTCTCGAAACCCAGCGCGAACGCTTCCGCCTGGTCGAGCGCCGCTTTGTGTTCCTGTCCGCCTTGGAATGAGACCTCCTGCAAGGGCGCCGGGGAGTCGTCCTTGAGCGGCTTGGTCGCCGTGTACTGATAGTTGGCGCGGTGTATGGCCAGCGCAGCCTGTTTCAGCCGCTGGCCCTGGTCGGAGCCTTCGAACTCCAGGTCATGCAGGCCGACATGGCAACGGGTCAAGGGGTGATCCCGCAGACTCTTGCCCGCGGCGAGGCAGCCCCGGTCGAAGCGCGGAAGGTTCAGTTTCTCGATTTTTCCGAAGCCGACGGTCAGCACTCGCCCGGCGGCGATGCCGGGGAGTCTGTGTAGCATGCTGGTTTTGCCCAGGCTGGTCGGGATGTCGCCACTATCCAGTAATTGGCTGATGGCGCCCGCGCTGGCCTCGTCGGCAGCCTTCACTGCCGGAGAAAGCGGTCCGCCTTCGCAGATGCCGATCACCAGGCATTCCGACTCGATTCCAATGGGTGAATTATTGTCCAGACTCAGTTTCATGTTTTTTTATTCCTTTCTCATATTCGCTGACCGGAATCCCGTCCGGGGCATTCGCTGATGTTAAACAGACCATTCTACTCGAAATCGCCCGGTGATTTACGGTTTCGTTCTTGAAGCCCGAGAATGCTGATAAACTCGACCATTGCCGTTTTACCTGCTCAAAGAGGTCGTTCTGAATATTCTGCAAAGGTATCTTTTCCGGGAATGGTTCTGGACGTTCCTAGCCGTCACCATCGTGTTGCTGATCGTCATGATCGGCATGGCGCTGGGTGAATTGCTGAACGACATTTCAGGTGGCCGTGTTCCTTCCGGCCTGCTCTGGATCATGATCGGCCTGAAGATGCCGGACGTGCTGAACACGATTATCCCGTTGAGCATCTTCATCGCGATCATCTGGGGGCTGGGGCGGTTTTACCGGGACCAGGAAATGTCGGTGATGCGCGCCAGCGGCTTCCGTTGGCAGATGATGCTCCGGCCGCTCTTCAACCTGCTGTTGCCGGTGGTGGCCGCGCTCCTTTTGAACAGCCTGTTCCTGATGCCGGTGGCGGCTTCGGCCGTACAGCAGAAACTGCTGGACGCGTTCCGCAACGCGGCGGAATGGGGGCTGCAGACGGGAACCTTCCACGTACTCAAGGGTGGCGACCTCGTTCTGTACGTCGAGGCGGTCGAGAAAGACGGCCGGACGCTGAAAAACGTGTTCATTCAGCTCCGTGAGGAAGAGCGGGAGCAGGTTTGGAGTTCGGAAAAAGGTTACTACTGGCTGGACAAGAAAACCGGCAACCGTTACCTGACGCTGGAGAACGGACAGGTCACCGAAGGGGCGGCGGACACGCTAGATTTCCGGATCATGAAATTTTCGCGCAACGACCTGAAGCTCCCGGAGCCCGAGGAGCGCGTCAAGGAGGAGGCGGTAGAAATGCGGGGAAGCTCCCGGATCCTGTTCTCCGGGTCGCTGGAAGACGCTGTGGAGATACGCTGGCGCCTCGCCCCGGCCATCAGCGCGATCATACTGGGCCTCCTGGCTATCCCGCTTTCGCATTCCGCGCCCAAGGAGGGCCGCGGGGGACGCGCCCTGCTGGGCTTGCTGGCCTACGCCGTCTACGCCAATACGCTGTACATGTGCCGGAACTGGCTGCTGAAGGGTGAGATGCCGCTGGCACTGGGCATGTGGTGGGTGCACGCGCTGATCCTGTTGACCGCTCTCATTTGGATGCGGCGGCAGGGCCGGGTCGTGGGGAAGGGCTGAGCCTTGGTCAAGCTGGTTGATCGTTATGTCGGCCGGGCGGCCTGCCTGGGCATCCTCGCCGTATGGGGCGTGTTGATCGTTCTCTATTTCATGGTCGATTTGCTGAACGAACTGCGCGCGACCCAACATGAATATGGAACCCTGGACGCTCTGTGGTCGGTGCTGCTGACCATACCCCGGATGGCCTACCAAGTCTTTCCGGTGGCGGCGCTGCTGGGAGCCCTGGTGGGGGTCGGCGGGCTGGCGGCGGAGAACGAACTGGTGGCGTTCCGGACTTCGGGGGCTTCACGCATGCGCCTGGCGCTTGCGGCCCTGGTGGGCGCCATGCTGTTCACGATCCCGGTCATGATGATGGGTGAGTACGTGGCGCCGGCGGCGGAACAGCAGGCCCGCGCGTTCCGGCTAAGCGAAAAAGTCGGAACCGCAATCATCGGCGGAACGCGCGGTATGTGGGTTCGGGACGACGCCCACTTTGTCAATATCCAGCGGCCGGTGCTGACTGCCGACCGCGGCAACCAGTCGGTGGATTTCAACGACGTCGTGATATACACCTTTTCCGACGAAGCGGAACTGGCTTCAATAACGCGCGCGCGGAGCGCGTCACACAACGGGACGAACTGGACCCTGGAAAACGTCAGAGAGGTGAAACTCTCGCGGGACGGTGCCCGGGTGAACCGGGCGGACCGGCGCGAGTGGACGACGGAAATCAAGCCGGAATTGCTGGATTCAGCCGTTACCCGGCCCAAGCTGCTGTCCATCCGGTCCCTCTGGGATTACCTGGGATACCTTGGTGAGAATGGCCTGGACGACACCGTGTACCAGACGGCGTTCTGGGAAAAAATCCTGTTTCCGTTTACCGCGCTGGCCCTGGTGTTCGCCGGCATGCCGTTCGTGTTCGCCCAGGCCCGTTCTCACAACGTCGGGGTTCGCCTCTTTTTCGGGATGACGCTGGGTGGCCTGTTCATCATCGTCAGCCGGGCCATTCAGAAATTCGGCGAGGTTTACCAGCTGCCCCCCGTCCTGACGATGTCCGTCCCGATCCTGGTGCTCGTGCTGGCCGCCGTGCTGGCATTGCGGCGCTCGGTCTAATCCCGGACCAGTCTTGTTCGGCTGATGAAGTCGTGCCAGGTGCGCCTGCGCCGGTCAACGAGTGACCAGAGGAATCCCATGCCCCCGGCCGCGGCTGACAGGAGCGAAGCGATGAACCGGATGAGGCTTTGCCCCCAGCCGGGCCGGCCGCCGTTTTCGTTTTCGACGCGCACGCCCCAGGCGCGCATCCCTACGGTCATGCCGCGGCGCCAGCACCAGGCCAGGTACAGGAACCAGACAACGACGAGCCAGCCTGTGAAAAACGGGTCTTTCATCGCCGTGCGCCCGCCGAATCCGGTCAGCATCGCCAGCCCGGTGGCCAGCATCAGCAGGGACACGACCACGGCGGCGTCGTAGAACATCACGGCGAGCCGCCGGATCAGGCTGCAGGGCTTGCCAGAGATTAGATCTTCAGTGCTCACCGATAGCTTCCAATGTCTTTTGGGCGATTCATTATCGCTGATACACTGGTTGCCACAAATCGATCGGGAACGATTCATGCCAGTCATTCGGAGAACGCCAATCCTGCCGGCCCTCGCCGGCGCCTGCATCCTGTTGTCACCGACGGGCCAGGTGTCAGGGCAGGGCCTGGATGATTCCATGCGCGTCGAAGAGGGAATCAACGAGGACGCAGCCGCCTCACAGCAAAAGGTAACGCAACTGGCCGGGCAGACCCGTGAGCTGCTGGCCGAGTTTCGCTCGGTCGTGCGCGAGACCGGGAGCCTGGTCATTTATAACAACAACCTGGAGCGCGTGGTCGACGACCAGAGGGGAGAAATCCGCTCCATCGAAGGGCAGCTGGAGGGCCTGGAGGACACCAACCGGGGCGTCGTGCCGCTGATGCTCGAAATGATTGCAACCCTGGGGGCGATCGTGGAGGCCGATGTTCCGTTCCGGATCGAAGAACGGCGCGCCCGGGTCCGGCGGCTGCGCGAAATGATGGATCAGGCGGAGGTCACCGCGTCGGAGAAATACCGACGGGTGATGGAGGCTTACCAGGGGGAGTTGGAATTCGGTCGTACCACCGAGGCCTACTCGGACACGCTCCCGGCCACCGGACAAACCGTCGAGTTCCTGCGCGTGGGACGGACGCTGCTGGTCTACCAGACTCCCGATTATTCGTCGACCGGATGGTTCAATCCGCGAACCCGCCGTTTCGAGGACCTCGACGATGACCGGTTCCGCCTCGAGGTGAAGAAAGGCCTGGCTATCGCCAGAAACGAGAAGACCCCCGACCTCGTGATGCTGCCCGTGCCGGGGCCGGAGGCGTCACAGTGAAACGGATGTGGGCGACGCTGATCGCCATGGCCGCTATCGCCAATGGCCAGCCCGCGGGGGCGCAGACCCTGGCAGACCTGGCGAGGATCGTGCGCGAAGCGACGGATGCGGAGGCGGCAGTCGACCGGGAGCGCGAAGCCCGGTTCGTTCGCGAACGCGACAGCCAGCAGGTTCTTCTGGCGGAGGCGCGAAATGAATTGGCGATCGAAAATGCGCGCAGCGAAGAATTGCGGCAGGCCTACGACCAGAATGAACAAATCCTGTCCGATCTTGAAACGACGCTGGCAGAACGAATGGGCAACCTCGGCGAATTGTTCGGCGTGGTCCGGCAGGCGGCCGGTGACGTCCAGGCGGCACTGGCCGACTCCATGGTGTCGGCGCAGGTCCCGGGCCGCACGCAGTTCCTGTCGGAACTCGCCCAGCGCAGGGAGTTGCCCACCGTGCCTGAACTCAGACAATTGTGGTCGGCCATGGTGACCGAGATCGCAGAATCGGGTCGGGTGGTCCGCTTCACCGCAGCGGTCGAGCGAAGCAATGGTGAAACCGAAAGCCGGGAAGTCGTTCGGCTCGGATTGTTCAACGCGGTCTCCGACGGGCTGTTTCTCGATTGGGACAGCAGCCGCAGCAGCGATCATTTGATCGAACTCGCGCGCCAGCCTTCGTCGCGGCATGCGTCCATGGCCGCGGAACTGCAGCGGGCGTCCCCGGACGAAATCGGCGCCATGTCGGTGGATTTCACCCGCGGGCAGATCCTCCGGGCCGTGGTGCAGACCAAGACCCCGCTGGAGCGGGTCAGGGAAGACGGCGGCCCCGTGGGATATGTGATCATTTGCATCGGCATCGTCGGGCTGGCGATCTGCGCCTGGAAAGCCTTCTCGCTGTATTCCACCGGCGGCCGCATCGCGCGCCTGAGGAAAACCGGGGCAGCCGACGCGAGCAATCCTCTGGGCAGGGTGCTGGCCGTCTACCAGGACAATCCCGGGGCTGACCTGGAAACGCTGGAACTCAGGCTCGACGAAGCCATCCTGAGGGAGACGGCGCCCATTGAGACCGGGCTGGGATTCATCCGGGTACTTTACGTTGTCGCCCCGCTGCTCGGGCTGCTGGGCACCGTGGTGGGCATGATCTCCACGTTTCAGATGATCACCTTGTTCGGCACCGGGGATCCCCGGATGATGGCCGGTGGTATCTCCACGGCCCTGGTGACCACGGTGCTGGGACTGGTGGTCGCCATCCCGCTGACTTTGCTGCACAGCTTCCTGCAGGGCAAGGCGCGGGCCCTGGTCCAGGTGCTCGAAGAGCAGGCTGCGGGCGTCATTGCCAGGATCGCGGAGCAAAGTGAATGACCTGGTTTTACGAGATCTTCGGATCCATACTCGATTTCGTCGAACTCGGCGGCAATGTGCTGTGGGCCATCATGCTGGCGCTGTTCCTGATGTGGACGTTCATCTTCGAACGCATCTGGTATTTCTACCGGGTCTATCCCGCCAGGAAGCAGGAAGTGCTGAGTGACTGGAACGCGAGACCGGACACCGCCTCCTGGTGCGCGCGGCGAATCCGGGCTGATGTGGTTTCGCAGGCCTCACTGGCGCTCAGGCAAAACATTGGCCTGATCCGGAGCCTGGTGGCCGTCTGCCCGCTGCTCGGCCTGTTGGGCACCGTCACCGGGATGATCACCGTTTTCGATGTGATGACTTTCAGCGGCGGCGGCAACGCGCGCGCGCTGGCGGGCGGCGTTTCGATGGCGACCATCCCCACCCTGGCAGGAATGGTTGCGGCGCTGTCGGGCGTCTATTTCGTGACCTGGCTGGACCACAAGGCACGGTTGGAGACCGAGAAACTCGAAGACATGTTGCGGTATCAATAAAGGACACGGCAGGCAGCGGCGCTGAGCGGAACCGGAGATGAGAAGAAGGCAGGACAGAAAAGACGAGACCGACATCAACATCACGCCGATGCTGGACATCGTCTTCATCATGCTGATCTTCTTCATCGTGACCACTTCGTTCACCCGGGACACCGGCACCGTGATCGCGCGGCCGGAGGCGGAACAGGCCGCCGCGCTGCAAAGCGGCACGATCCTGATCGCGATCCGGCCCGATGACGCCATCTGGATGGCGAAACAGCGGGTGGAACTGCACGAGGTCCGGCACCGGGTGGAACGCGCCCGCGCGGAAAACCCCGAAGGCAGCGTCGTGATCGTGGCCGACAAAGGATCCCGGATCGGCGCCGTGACCCGGGTGATGGACCAGGTCAGGCTGGCCGGGGTCGAAGGCGTGGCCATCGCAGCCGAGCGGCCGGGCGGCTGAGTCCGGTGACCGCCGTGCGCACCCTGTTTTCGGCAGTCCTCGCGGCTGGTGCGACTCTTTCCCTGTTCGTCTTCATGCAGTTCCTGGTGACCTCCGGGAGCAGTGAGCGTCCGCGCCTGGAAGCCATTGCCGGAATTCGCTTCGGGCCGGTCGATATCGAGGACCGGATCGAGACCCGAAGCCGGCGCAAGCCGGAGCCGCCGCCCCCCCGCAACGAACCTCCGCCTCCGCCACAGATGTCGCTGTCCAGGATGGAACAGCAAACCCGGAACCTGCCCCGGGTGGACATCCCGGACCTGGATGTTCCCCTTAAGGGAGGGCAGGGCATGTACATTGGCAGTTTCCACCAGGTAGACCTTTCCGCCGAGGGCGATATCGTTCCGGTGGTGGTGATCCGTCCCCTGTATCCCCGCGAAGCCGCTCTGTCCGGCATCGAAGGCTGGGTGAGGGTCGAGTTCACGATCACAGAAACCGGAAACGTCAAGGATCCCAGGGTGATCGAAGCACGCCCGTCCCGGGTTTTCAACCGCGAGGCCATCCGCGCGATCCTGAAATGGAAGTTCAAGCCCAGGGTAGTGGACGGCATAGCCGTCGAACGGCGCGCCACCCAGGTCATTGATTTCACCCTGGATGAGCGGTGAGGCCGCGATGAAGCCAATCCTCCGCAAGCTGTTCTTCGCCGTGTTTCTCTGCGTTCCGGCCTTTTGTGGCGCCCAGGGAGCAACCTGCGCGCCGGAACGCGACGTCGGCGGCCAGGCCCTGGACGAAACGACCTGGAGGCGGCTCAACGCCATCTATGAAGAAGTGGCGGAGGAGCATTACCGCGAAGCCCGGGCCGGCCTTGAAAAAATGATGGAACGAGCCGGCCGGGACCCCTACCTCAGGGCGATCCTGAACCAGGCCCTAGGCCAGGTCGAGTGGGCGGGCCGAAACTACCCGGCGGCGCTGGCTTACATCGAAACGGCGATCGAACTCGACGCGTTGCCCGATCCGTCCCATTTCGCGCTCATCTACCAGCTCGCGCAACTCTACTACCTGCAGGGCCGCCATGACGACGCCCTGGAACGTCTGGATACCTGGTTCTGCCAGGCCCGGGAAGGGCAGATCACGGCCGCGGCTTACGTTCTCGAAGCGTCCATCCACGCGCAAAAGGGAGATTTCCCGTCGGTCCTGGAGGCCATCGATCGCGCCATCTCGCTGGATGACGATCCCGCTGAATCGTGGTACCGGCTCAAGCTGGCCGCCCATTACGAACTGGAGCAGTACCGGGTGGCGGCCGGGACGCTGGAAACGATGATCAGCCGCTGGCCGGACGACAGGACCTACTGGCTTCAGCTATCCCGGACCTGGTACCGCCTGCAGGAAGACGATCGGGCACTGGCCGTGCTCTCCCTGGCCTACCGCGGCGGGCTGCTGGAGACAGAGGGCGACTACGTGTTCCTGTCCAGCCTGTACAGCCATTCCGGGATTCCTTTCCGGGCGGCGCAGGTGCTCGAAGACGGCATCGACCGGGGCGTGGTGGTGGCCAGTGAGCGCAACTGGACGCTGTTGGCCGACACCTGGTACCGGGCCGACGAACCGGAAAGGTCCCTGGCGGCTTTCGAGGCGGCCGGCGGGGCTTCCTTGGACGGGGTCATCGATTTGCGCCGCGCGTTTATCCTGGTCGAACTCGAACGGTGGCCGGAGGCCCTGGCGGCACTCGACCGTTCCCTCGAGAAAGGGGGGCTGGACGAACGCCAGAACGGTGAGGCTTACCTGCTCAGAGGCATGTCGCGGTTCCATCTCAGCCGCCTGGAAGCTGCGGGAGAAGACTGGATTCGGGCGGCCGGTTTTGAGCAGACCCGTGAATCCGCCCGGCAATGGATCAACCACCTGAACGAGACCCGCCGGCGGGCCGCGTCGTCATGAGCCTCCGCGAAGAGCAACTGCTGGAATCCTTTCTCGACGCCACCTGGGCCGAGCGCGGGCTGAGCGGCAACACCCTGAAGAGCTACCGCTACGACCTGCTGCAACTGGCGCAGCATCTGGAGAAATCAGACAGCAGCCTGCTTCGTGCGAGCCGTCAGGATATCCTTCATTTCCTCGCGACCCAGGTTCAGTCCGGACGCAGCCCCCGCTCCCTTTCCCGGTACCTGTCCGGATTCAGGCAATTCTACCGCTGGCTTCTCCGGGAAGGGCGCATCCGCAAGGACCCGACGGCCCTCATCGAGAGTCCGAAACTGGGCAGGGGCCTGCCCAAAGCGCTGAGCGAGCAGCAGGTCGTGAGACTCCTGGAAGCCCCCGACGTCGGGACGCCGCTGGGACTGCGCGACCGCACGATGCTTGAACTGATGTATGCGACCGGGCTCAGGGTGAGCGAATTGATCAACCTCGAGACGGTCAACTTGGGCATGAACCAGGGCGTGATCCGGGTGACGGGGAAGGGGGGCAAGGAGCGCCTGGTGCCGATGGGCGAGGAGGCCATCTCCTGGATGCAGCGCTATCTCCAGGAGGCCCGGCCGTCACTGATGAGTGGGGCAGACTGCCCTGAAGTGTTCGTTACCAACCGCAGGAAGGGGATGACCCGGCAGGCTTTCTGGCACGCGATACGCAAATATGCCGTGTTGGCCGGCATCTCGCAGGCCGTGTCGCCCCACATGCTACGGCATTCATTCGCCACGCACCTGCTGAACCACGGAGCGGACCTCCGGGTGGTGCAGTTACTGCTGGGACATAGTGACCTTTCGACCACACAGATATATACTCACATCGCCCGCGAGGGGCTCAAACAACTGCACAAGGCCCATCACCCCCGGGGATGAACGATTTCGTTTTCGCGTGGTCTTTAAGAGCACGCAGAGGTGCGGTGGGCACCCCCTGATCAAATATTACGAGGACCGCCATGAGACATTTGATTACAACAATTCCAGGTCTGCTGCTGGCCGTATCCCTGACGGCTCAGGCCCAGGACGAGTACAGCGTGGTCGAGGAAAAAATTCGCGCGATAGCGCCCAACGCCAAGACGGTCGCCATATCCGAGACCCCGATCGAGGGAATCCTGATGGTGCAGGTCAATCGCGACATCTATTACGCGAGTGCGGATGGCAGGTACCTGATCATGGGCCGTGTCCTGGACATGGAAACCCGCGAGGACCTGACCGAAGCGACCAAGGCGGAACTTCGCAAGGATTTGCTGGCGTCCGTGGATTCCTCGAAACAGATCGCCTTCGCGCCGGAAGAACCGGAGTATGAGCTGATGGTGTTCACCGACATCGATTGCGGATACTGCCGGAAACTGCACGCCCAGGTCGACGAGTACAACGAGCAAGGCATCTCCATCCGCTACATGGCGTTTCCGCGCGCCGGGATCGGCTCCCGCTCCTACGAGAAAGCCGTTTCTGTCTGGTGCTCGGACGATCAGCAGACAGCCATGACCCAGGCGAAGCTCGGGGCCGATCCGGACCCGCTGCAGTGCGACAACCCGATCGCCGAACAATACCAGTTGGGCATGGAACTCGGCGTTACCGGGACACCGGCTCTGCTGACCTCTGACGGCACGCTGATCCCCGGCTACGTTCCGCCGGAAAAACTTCGCGAACGCCTGGATCGGATGGCGTCCGTGGAAACTGCCGCGGAGTAGTCAGGGAACTGCAGGAAACCCGTCCGCCCGGGTTGGAAAAGCCAGGTGAATCGAGTTCTCCCGAGCGCCCGGGAAGGGGACCAAATAGGTTAAACTGTCACCCTGGAAAGCCGGCGTCTCGCGCCGGCTGATCGCCATGTACCGGGAGTACTGCCTTGTCCGAGTTCACCTGCCTTTGGGGGGAACCCGCTCTTTCCGATTTTCGCAAGCGCAAATTATTGCGGCGCATCGAGCGCATCACCGGGACGGGGATCGGCCTCGATGCCCGTTTCGTCTACCTCATCGAACACGAAGATACGCTGGAGTCCCGGGAAATCAGCGCGCTGCAGGACCTGCTGCACGGCATTGCCGGTCCGGAACCCTCGGGCGGCTCGCTGATGCTGGTCGTGCCCCGGCCAGGCACTCAGTCACCGTGGTCGACGAAGGCTACGGACATCGCCTGGCATTGCGGCCTGGGCAGGTTGCTCAGGATCGAACGGGGCGTTGCTTACCTGCTGACCGGCCTTGACGGCGAGTCAGGCGCCGCTGTCGGGGAAGTCCTGCACGACCGCATGACGCAGTCGGTCCTGGGTTCCATCGAGGACGCCCACGCGCTGTTCCAGCACAACCCGCCCCGTCCGCTGTCGTTCGTTCCGGTGGGGGCGCAAGGAGCGCCGGCGCTGCAACAAGCCGACCGTGACCTCGGCCTGGCGCTTTCCGGCGATGAGATCGAATACCTGGTCGATGCGTTCGGTGCGATGGGCCGAGACCCATCCGACGCCGAGTTGATGATGTTCGCGCAGGCGAACTCGGAACACTGCCGGCACAAGATTTTCAACGCTGAGTGGACACTCGATGGACAAGCGGCCAACGAGACCCTGTTCGGGATGATCCGCCACACCCATGCCCGTTCCCCCCAGGGCGTGTTGTCCGCCTATCACGACAATTCGGCGGTGCTGGCCGGTCCCGAGGGCGAGCGCTTTTTCATCGACCCCGATACCGGCGTATACGGCTGGCGCCGCGAAAACCTTCCCTTCCAGATCAAGGTGGAAACCCACAACCACCCTACGGCGATTTCGCCGTTCCCCGGAGCCGCGACCGGCTCGGGCGGAGAAATCCGGGACGAGGCGGCCACCGGGCGCGGCGCCCGGCCCAAGGCGGGGCTCACCGGCTTTTCGGTTTCTCACCTGGAAATTCCCGGCCTGGACTTTCCCTGGCGCGCCGGTTTCGGCAAACCCGGCCGCATTGCCAGTTCGCTGGACATCATGATCGAGGGTCCGATCGGCGCCGCATCGTTCAACAACGAATTCGGCCGCCCCGCGCTGTGCGGCTATTTCAGGACCTTCGAACAGGAAATCGGCGGCGCCTGCTGGGGGTATCACAAGCCCATCATGATCGCCGGCGGCATGGGCTCAATCCGTGAGCAGCATGTCGATAAACTTCCCCTGCAGCCCGGAGCCCACGTAGTCGTGCTGGGCGGTCCGGCCATGCTGATCGGCCTGGGCGGCGGCGCGGCCTCATCGGTCGGCAGCGGGCTGGGCCAGGAAGACCTCGACTACGCTTCCGTGCAGCGCGGCAACCCGGAAATGCAGCGGCGTTGCCAGGAAGTCATCGACGCCTGCTGGGCAATGGGCGAGGCGAATCCCATCCTGTCCGTCCACGACGTCGGCGCCGGAGGGCTTTCCAATGCCTTGCCGGAACTGCTGAACGACGGCGGACACGGCGGCGAACTCGAATTGCGCCTGGTTCCGAGTGCTGATTCGTCCATGTCGCCGATGGAAATCTGGTGCAACGAGTCCCAGGAGCGCTACGTTCTCGCCATCGAACCCGACGGCCTGGAAGCGTTCGAGTCCATGTGCCGGCGCGAGCGCTGCCCTTTCGCGGTGCTCGGCCAGGCGACCGAAAAGCGGCAGCTCGTCCTGACCGACGAACTCCTGGGCGACGACCCGGCGAACATGCCGCTGGATGTCCTGCTGGGCAAGCCGCCGCGCCTGTTCCGCGACGTCAAGCGGCTGGGATTCTCCGGCGACGACCTGGATCCGGCGGCCCTGGATGCGAAGGAATCGCTGCACCGGGTGCTCCGCTTTCCATGCGTGGGCAGCAAGTCTTTCCTGGTGACCATCGGAGACCGCACCGTGGGCGGACTGGTCACGCGCGACCAGATGGTCGGGCCGTGGCAGGTGCCGGTGGCCGACGCCGCGGTGACACTCAGCGGGTACCGAAGCGACACGGGTGAAGCCATGGCCATGGGGGAACGCACCCCGCTGGCGGTGCTGAATGCCCCGGCTTCGGGACGGATGGCGATCGCGGAGGCGGTGACGAATATTGCATCGGCCGCGATCGGCGATATTTCGAAGATACGCCTTTCGGCGAACTGGATGGCCGCGGCAGGCGAAGCGGGACAGGACGGCGCTTTGTTCGACACCGTGCAAGCCGTCGGCATGGAGCTTTGCCCTGCGCTCGGCGTCGCCATCCCGGTGGGCAAGGATTCGCTCTCGATGAAAACCGTGTGGCGGGATTCCGGCGGGGAACGGCGCATGCTCGCGCCGGTTTCCCTGATCGTGTCGGCGTTCGCCCCGGTCCGGGACGTGCACCGGACCCTGACGCCGGAAATCGATCTGCAGTGCGGCGATTCGCGCCTGTTCCTCATCGACCTGGGTAACGGCCGCAACCGACTCGGGGGTTCCGCCCTGGCGCAGGTCCACGGTCGGTTCGGAAGAGAGGTTCCGGACCTGGACCGGCCCGAGCAGCTCCGCAATTTTTTCGACGCGATGCAGGCATTGAACCGGGCTGGCCTGCTGCGGGCCTACCACGACCGCTCGGACGGTGGTGTCATCGTGACGCTTTGCGAAATGGCTTTCGCTTCCCACTGCGGCCTGGACCTGCGGCTCGACGGTGCCGCGCAATCGCTGACGGCCGTGCTCTTCGCAGAGGAGGCGGGGGGCGTCATCCAGGTGGCGCAAGGGGACATCCCCGAAGTCCTTTCCCGGCTGGCTGACGCCGGGCTGACTGATTCCATCGTCGATCTCGGTTGTCCCGTTCCGGGCCGGCGGCTGAGCCTGCGGAATGCCGGCAGTACCGTGCTGGACGAATCGCTGCCCGCCCTGCAGCGGCTGTGGTCGGAGACGAGCCACGCGGTTCAGCGGCTGAGGGACAATCCCGAGTGTGCTGACCAGGAACTGGAGTCCCTGGGCGATTGGGACAGACCGGGTATGCAGCCGGCGCTGACTTTCTCCGCCGACGAAAATCCCGCGGCGCCAATGATCGCCCGGGGCGCCCGCCCGGGCGTGGCCATTCTCAGGGAGCAGGGCGTCAACGGGCACGTGGAAATGGCGGCGGCATTCGACGGCGCCGGATTCGCGGCGGCCGACGTCCACATGTCGGACCTGGCCGAGGGCCGGCGCAGCCTGGATGAATTCGCCGGGATCGTCGCTTGCGGCGGGTTTTCGTACGGCGACGTGCTGGGCGCCGGCAGGGGATGGGCCAAGTCAATATTGTTCCATCAGGAACTACGGGATCAATTCGGCCGTTTTTTTGCCGACACGTCCCGTTTCGCCCTGGGCGTATGCAACGGCTGCCAGATGCTGGCCGCGCTGAAAGACCTGGTTCCGGGCGCCGGATCCTGGCCGGAATTCACCGGCAACCGCTCGGAGCAGTTCGAGGGCCGTTTCAGCCTGGTTCGGATCGAAGATTCGCCGTCGGTGTTTCTCAGGGGCATGGCGGGATCAGTGATCCCGGTGGCCACGGCCCACGGGGAGGGTCGCGCCGCGTTCGGTGATGCGAGCCCCGCAGATACACTGGTCAGCCTGCGTTACGTTGACAGCAGCGGGGCGGCGACCGAACATTACCCTGAGAACCCGAACGGCTCGCCGGCGGGCATCACCGGGCTCTGCAACCGGGATGGGCGGGTTACCATCATGATGCCCCACCCGGAGCGGACGCTCAGGGGCGTCAATTTTTCCTGGGCGCCGGCCGGTTGGGGCGATGTTTCACCCTGGCGGCGCATGTTCCTCAACGCCCGCGAATGGACGGGATGAGCGATGGCTGAGAACGAAGACAAGAAAGCACAGGCCGCTGACGGCAAAGACGAACTGAAGCTCAGCGAGTTGCTGATCCTGGCGTCCATGTGGATGCTGTTCGGCTTCATGCTGTGGTTCTACCTGTCCGCCTTCCACGGCGTGCCGGCCCGCCTGGCGTCCGAGGCGATCCTGGGTCACGTACTGGGCGATGATTTCCACCGGATCATCGTCGAGCCGAACCAGCATTTCCTGTTCCAGGTGGAAACCCAGATTCAGTTCACTTTCCGCGACGGTACAACGGACGCGCTCGGTTTCGTGATCAACCCCCTGATTTTCAGTTATGGCCTGCCGCTCCTGTTCGGCCTGGTCATGGGCTCGGACGTTAGCTGGCTGAGAAAGACGGTGATCCTGTCGATCGGTTACATCGTGATCACCGGAGTCCAGGTCTGGGGCGTGGTGTGGTCTTCGCTGAAAATGCTGGCCTTCAACTTCGGGGAGCAGACGCACGCCATCGTGACCTCCCACGGCGTGTCGGACGGGGCGATTGCGCTGGGCTATCAGCTGGGGACCCTGATCCTGCCGGCCCTTGCGCCGATATTCGTCTGGGTGCTCACGAACCGGCCCCTGGTCGAACAGTTCGTTGGCTGGCAGGTGGGCCAGTTCGCCGACAAGCGGAACCGTTGAGCTTCGGGGCTGTCAGTGCTGTGTAATGGACAGATACGGTAAGCTGTAGGTAGTCAGGAAGCCAGTTAACGGGAATCAGACAGGTGCAGACAGGCGGAGAAAGAACAGACATCGAAACCACCGAGCAGGCGGCGGCGCCCCCTGTCGAAGATCCGGTTTGCACTTTCCTGCTGGATAACGACAGGCTGAAGCCGGCCGATCTCAAACGCGCCGTCAGCTACCGGGACCAGCACGGTGGTGATCTGGTCTCCCTGCTCGTTCGCCTGGGGCTGGTTTCGGAGCGGGACGTGGCCGAAGCGGAGGCCGGCCTGCTGGAACTGCCCCTGGTCCGCACGGAAGACCTTCCGGACCAGGCGCCGGAACTCCCCGGGGTATCGGTCCGTTACCTCAAGCAGAACCTCATTCTCCCGATCGCCGAATCCAACGGCGACCTGACCGTCGTGATGGCCAATCCTCGCGACGCCTTCGCCCGCAAAGCCCTTTCCATGGCCAGTGGCAAGAACATCTTGCCTCAGGTCGGCATCGCCTCCGAAATCGAGAATGGCATCGAGAAGTTGCTGGGCGGAGGGCGCAGCGCGATGGGGCAGATCGTCGAAAGCCTCGGCGGGGAGGATGATGCCGACATCGAGGACGTCGAGCATCTGCGCGACCTGGCGTCGGAAGCACCGGTCATCCGGCTGGTGAACCTGATCATGCAGCGTGCCGTGGTAGGCCGCGCGTCCGACATCCACATCGAACCGTTCGAAAACCGGCTGAAAGTCCGTTACCGAATCGACGGCGTGCTGCAGGAAGTCGAAGCGCCGCCGGCGAAATCCACCGCCGCAGTGATCAGCCGCATCAAGATCATGGCCAAGCTCAACATTGCCGAACGGCGGCTGCCGCAGGACGGCCGCATCATGCACCGCGTGCAGGGCAAGGAACTCGACCTGCGCGTCTCGACCGTGCCCACCTCGCACGGGGAAAGCGTGGTCATGCGTATCCTGGACCGCGAGAGCATCGTGTTGGACTTCGACTCCCTGGGCTTCGACGATGAGATCCGCGCCGGCTTCGTCCGGCAGCTGGAAATGCCCCATGGCATCATCCTGGTGACCGGCCCGACCGGTTCCGGTAAAACGACGACCCTCTACACGGCGCTCAGTGCGCTGAACAGCCCGGAGCGCAAGATCATCACGGTTGAAGACCCGGTGGAATACCAGCTCGAGGGCATCAACCAGATTCAGGCCAAAGCGTCGATTGGACTGGATTTCGCCCATGCGCTGCGGTCCATTGTCCGGCAGGATCCCGACGTCATCATGATCGGCGAGATGCGCGACCTGGAAACGGCGCGCATCGCCATCCAGTCGGCGCTGACCGGTCACCTGGTTTTGTCCACGATCCATACCAACGACGCCGCCGGCGGCGTGACCCGCATGCTGGACATGGGGGTGGAGGACTACCTGCTGACCTCCACCGTCAACGCCATCCTGGCACAGCGCCTGGTCCGCACCCTGGATCCGGGTCACCAGGAGAGTTACAAGCTGCTGCCGGAGCTTGCTACCGAGATCGGGCTGCCGGAGCTAGCCGCAGGCGAGCGTTACACGTTCTATCGGCCGCTGCCGGGTGAAGGCAGCCTGACCGGCTACCTGGGCCGGACCTCGATTCTGGAACTGCTCGAAATGTCCGATCCGGTCCGCCGCCTCGTCATGCAGCACGCCACGTCCGGTGAGATCCAGAACCAGGCCGTGTCCGAGGGCATGCGCACCATGTACCAGGACGGCCTGCTCAAGTGCCAGAAGGGCGTCACCACCCTGGATGAGGTCCTCAGGGTGACTCAGGAAGCCTGATGCCGCTGTTCGAATACAAGGCCGTCGCGCCGAGCGGGGAGACCGTGCAGGGCACAATGGAGGCCGCCTCCATGGACATGGTGGTGCTGAAGCTGCAGGAAGCGGGCAACATCCCTCTGCACGCGAAAGAGTCGGGCTCCGCCGGCTTCGGTTTCTCCAGCCTGCGCCTGGGCCGGCGCGGAATGAGCCCGCGGGAAGTCGGTGAATTCACCCAGCAATTGTCGACGCTGCTGGCCGCTGGCCTGCCGTTGGACCGGTCCCTGCAGGTTCTGCTCGAACTGTCCGAGAGCGAGCGGGTCAGTCGCACGGTCCGGGAAATCCGTGACCGGGTGCGGGAGGGCGGCAGCCTGTCCGACGCGCTCGAAGAACAGCACGGCGCGTTCAACCGCCTGTTCGTCAACATGGTGCGGGCCGGCGAGGTCGGAGGAACGCTGGACGTCACCCTCGCCCGGCTGACCGAATACCTGGAGCGATCCCGCGACCTGAAAGACAGCGTGGTCTCCGCGCTGATCTACCCGATCCTGCTTTTGGTTCTGGCAGCAGGCTCGCTGATCCTGTTGCTGGTCTACGTGATCCCCCAGTTCACGCCGATTTTCGAAGAACTGGGCGGGGACCTGCCGTTCATCACCAAGGTGGTGCTGGCGGTCGGGTCCGTACTGCAGAATTTCTGGTGGGCGATCATCGGGGTGGCCGTGCTCGTGGTGTACCAGTTTCGACGGATGCTGGCGGATCCGGAAAAACGGTTCGCCTGGGATTCGCGCGTGCTCTCCATGAGATGGGTCGGTGACCTGGTCGGCAAGATGGAGACGGCCCGGCTGACGCGCACGCTCGGCACTCTGCTGATGAACGGCGTTCCGCTGCTTGCGGCACTTTCCATCGCGCGAAATGTCATAACGAATACGGTTCTGCGCAAGGACGTGAGCGACGCGGCGCGCGAGGTGAAGACCGGCGGAGGGCTGGCCCGCAACCTGGCGAATGGCGAGCGCTTTCCACGTCTGGCCCTGCAGATGATCAGCGTGGGCGAAGAGACCGGTCAGCTGGACGCCATGCTGATGAAGGTGTCCGACACCTATGACCTCGAGGTGCGCAATACGATCGATCGCCTGCTCTCGATTTTCACGCCGGTCGTGACGCTGTTGCTGGCGGTCCTGATCGGTACGATCGTACTGTCGGTGCTGATGGCGATATTGAGTATCAATGACCTGGTGGCTTGAGCGACAATCTGCCGGGGAAAGAAAGGACTAGAGGAATCTGAAATGAGAAAACGGGACGAATTCAAGAGCAAAAACGGAACGCGCGGTTTCACCCTGGTCGAGCTTCTGCTGGTTCTGGTCATTCTCGCCCTGATCGGCGGCCTGGTTTTGCCCGGTATCATCGGCAAGGCGGAAGGCGCCAAGGTCAAGGCGGCCGATTCACAGATCAGCCGCTTGCAGATGGCCGTCGAGAGTTATTACCTCGACACCGGGAAGACCCCTGAAAGCCTTGAACTCCTTATCAGCGAGTCCGGTGGAGTCGAAGGTTGGAACGGGCCTTACGTCAAGGCATCCAGCATTAAAGATCCCTGGGGCCGCGAGTACGTCTACAACTATCCCGGGGAACACGGCGACTTCGATATCCTCTCCCTGGGCGCCGACGGCCAGCCCGGAGGCGAAGGCAGGAACGCGGATATCAACAGCTGGGATTGAAACCCTTGACCATTCTGGTCAAAGGACGGCCCCCGGACATGGGTGGACGGCGTCCGCTCGGATTCACCCTGGTGGAACTCCTGGTGGTGCTGGTGATCGCAGCGTTCGCGCTGGCGATGGTCGGCACCTCGATATCCCGGAGTATAAGCGGCGCGGAAATGAGGACCGCGGCTCGCAAAGTGACCGCGTCGCTGCGCTACACGCGGACCCAGGCCATCCTGAGTAAATCCGAGCAGGTGTTCCTCATGGATACCGAAAACAAGACCTACCAGGCGGCTGAAAAAGAAGCGCAGCCCCTGCCCGAAGGCATGAACGTCGAATTGAACACGGCGCGCTCGGAGCTGACGTCCGAGCACGTGGGCGGCATCCGCTTCTATCCCGATGGCGGGTCGACCGGCGGCAATGTCCGGCTCGAGGCCAACGGCCGCATCTACAAGGTCAACGTGGCCTGGCTGACCGGCGAGGCCTCGGTCGAGCGGCTGGAGGACTGAAGCCATGCCGCAGCTTATTCCCAGCTCTTCTCCGTCCGCGCGGAACCGCGGCTTCACCCTGCTGGAACTGTTGTTGGCGTTCGTGGTGTTCGCGCTCAGTTTCGCCACCGTGCTCGAGATCCTGTCCGGATCCATGAGGAACACGGTGCGGGCGCGGCACTACTCGGAAGCCGCGCTTACGGCGCAGTCGCTGATGGACCAGGTGGGCCTGGAAATTCCGCTGCAGGCCGGCACCGGCCTGAATGGAGAAGCCGGGGACTACCGTTGGGAGCTGGAGATCTACAGCTATGCGGACACCGGCGAGAATTTCCACAGCGTCGAACTGGCGGACCTGACCGGAATCGAACTGCTGCAGGTGGACCTCATGGTTTCCTGGGGTGAGCCGCCCCGGGAACAGACCCGGCGCTTCAGCACCATCCGCTCGGTGCTGGCCAACAGGGATTCGCCGTGATGAGTCGCGGAACCAGGGCTTCCAGGTCCAATGCCGGTGGTTTCACGCTGGTCGAACTGCTCCTGGCGCTGACCTTGATGAGCATGCTGCTGGCCCTTGCCTACGGCGGTCTGCGAGCGTCCACCCGGGCGACGGACAAGGGTCAGACGATCCTGGAGGACAGCAGCCGGATACGGATGGCGCACCAGTTCGTCCGCAAGCAGATCAACCAGATGGCGCCGCTGGCATTTGGCGAATCGGAACAGGACGGAACCCGAGTGGTGTTTATTGGCGAGCCGAAGCGTATCCGTTACGTTGCGCCGATGCCGGGCTACCTGGGTTTTGGCGGGCCGCAGGTCCAGGAACTTTCCGTAGTCCCCGGGGAGGAAGGCGACATGCTGGTGCTTTCGCACGCCCTGCTCCAGGGATTCGAGGAAGACCATCTCTACCTGCGCGAGCCGATCCTGCTGGTGGAAAACATCGATCACGCCGAATTCGGTTTCCTGATGCGCGATGAAGAAACGGAAGAGATCGTGGGCTGGGTCAGCCAGTGGGAGGAGACCGGCACGCTCCCCGAAGCCGTATCGCTGGACCTGGAGTTCAACGAGGGTGTTTACATTCAGTGGCCCACGTTGCTCGCGTCCGTGCGGGTCGACCCGACGGCCCTGGCAGACCTCGGCCTCAATCCGGGCGGACAGCCGGATTACCGGACCTCGATCCAGGAGATGATCGACAAGAGGAAAACGAAACAGTGACAGCGCGGCACTTCCTTTCCGGTCGAATGCGCGCACCTGGCGGTCAGCGGGGCATAGCCCTCGTCATGGTCCTGTGGATTCTGCTCCTGATTACCATTTCCACGGGCGCCTATACGCTGATGGCCCGGATGGACCAGCTCGAGGCGCACACGGTGATCTCCGGCACGCGCGCCCGTCTTGCGGCGGAGTCCGGCATCAACCTCGCGGTACTGGGGCTGAGGGACCCGGACCCCTTGACCCGGCTGGTGCCGGACGGCAGGCCATACCAGATCCGGATAGGGGACGTGCTGGTCGAGGTCCTGGTGACCGACGAGCGCGGCAAAGTGGACATCAACTCGGCGGACGAAGCGACCCTGACCCAGCTTTTTACGGGACATGGTGTGGAGGGCGAGGACGCCATTTACCTGGCGGCGGCTGTGCTGGACTGGGCCGACGTGGATGAGATGGAGCGCGCCAACGGCGCCGAACTCCCGGCGTACGAATCCCTGGGCCTAAACGTCGGGCCCGGAAACCGGCCATTCCTGATGATCGAGGAAATCCTGCAGGTGCTGGGGATGCCGTGGGAGTTGTATAAGAAGATTGAGCCCGGCCTGACCGTTTTTTCCGAGAGCGGCGAACCCGATCCCGCGTACGCGCCGCTGGAGGCCTTGCTGGCAATGCCGGACATGACCGAGGAAGACGCGTTGAACTTCATCGAGGAAAGGCAATCTCAGGATGCGACGAGCGGCGTCGGTACGGCGCTGCCCAGCGGTGAGATTGCCATGGCACGTGGGCGGGGCCTCACGTATAGTGTGATCGCCAAAGCCACCCTGCCCAACGGCGTTTGGGACCAGGTGGAAGCGACGATCCGCCTGGGGGGGAGCACGACCGGCCTCCCGTTCAAGGTGTTGCGCTGGCGGGAAGGATTTCATAACTGACAACATCATGCTCAACGTTCTCCAAAACAGACTCCTGCAGGTTCTGACCTGGCTGAAAGCCGGGCCGGCAGGGCAGTTCTTCAAATGGTGGACCGGTGAGCTCAGAGAGGCCATGCCCGGATCATGGCAGCGCAGGCTGCAACATGCCCTGCGGCGGGTAACCCTCGCCCTGGAAGGCGATGCGCTCAGGATCGGCGTGGACGAGTACCGCAGGCTCCAAACGCTGGAAGTTTTTGCAGCCGCCCAGGATGCGGCGCTGCAAAAACAACAGGTCGAGGACCTGTTGCTCAACAACGAATTGCAGGAGGCGCCCCGTTTCCTGCTGCTTGAAATCGATACGGTTCTCCACCGGGAACTGAAGCTCCCTCTGGCGGCCGAATCCAACCTCGCGCAGGTGCTGTCGTTCGAAATGGACCGGCAGACGCCCTTTAAAGCGTCCGATGTGTATTACGACTGGAAAATCCTGAATCGCGGCGGCGAGAGCGGACAGCTTCGCCTGGAGCTCTTCGTGGCGCCCCGGGCCGAGGTGGACCGTCTCGTCAATGCCGTGACCGGGCGTGGCTTCGCCCTGGCCGGCGTGGACATCAGGGACGGGGACCGGACACTGGGCCTCAACCTCCTCCCGGCCGGCCGTCGCGTCCGGTCCGTGAATGCCCGCACGCGTTTGAACCTCGTGCTCGGCGGGGCCTGCGCCGTACTGCTGGCCCTTGTAATGGCGCAGTCCCTGTATCTGCGATCGCACCAGGTCGAGGAACTCGAGGAAGCCATCGGCACGGTTCAGAACGAAGCGCGTCAGGTGATGAAGATAAAGGAGAGGATTCAGGATACCAGCGAGGCTGCCGGCTTCCTCGCGAAACGACGGGCCGAGACGCCGCTGGCGATCGAAATCCTGGCGGACATCACCCGCATTCTGCCCAACGACACCTACCTCGACAGGCTTGTCATCTCGAAATCAAACGTGCAGATGCAGGGCAAGTCCCAGAACGCACAGCAGTTGATCGAACTGGTCAATGAATCGCCGCTGCTGGACGATGCGTCGTTCAGGGGGTCCACCCGGCTGGATGCGCGGTCTGGCCTGGAGATATTCGAAGTCAATGCCCAGATCCTTGGCCAGGTGGCGGATTGATGGCGCTGGTCAACGAACAGGGCAACAACCGGCTGGCCGCGATCCTGCTGTTCGTCATCGCGGTGATCCTGGTTTATCTTCTGTGTTTTCACTGGTTCATCGTGAGGCAAAGGGATTACGGCACCGAGATTTCCGAGCTTTCCGGTCAGCTGAGCCGTTTTCAGCGCGTCGCCGCCCAGAAAACCCAGTACGAAGCATTGCTGCAGGCCTTGGAAAACCGCAAGTCCGACGAGAGCCTGTTTCTCGAAGAAGGCGATTTCAATGAAGCTGCAGCCGAAATGTCGGAACGCCTGAGTCAGATGATTTCCACGCAGGCCGAGGACACCTGCCAGATCGTGAGCCGCCAGCCGGTGCGGCCCCGCGTGCAGGAACGTTTCCAGAAAGTGACCGTCAACGTGCGCATGCGTTGCGGGATCGAGGACCTCAAGAAGATCCTGTTCCTTCTCGAGACCAGCATTCCGATGGTGATAGCGGACGAAGTCACGGTGATCAAGCCGCGGTCTCGAAGACGGACGAACAACCAGGCCAAAATGGCCCCCACGGCCCTCGACATCCGCTTCAACATGTCAGGATACCTGAGCACGGGAGGTGAGTCGTGATCCGGTGGCTGGAAGGGAATGCGGTCGGCGTCGCGCTCGCTTCGATCTGCGGCGGCCTGCTGCTCGTCTCGCTGTTGCTGGGTGTGCTCTGGTCCCTGCCGCCGTCCGCCACGGGTGCGCAGGCGGACGATACGGATGAAGTCCCCGAGCTGGATGTTCCCGAACTGGCGGACAATGAACCCCTGGCGGCATTCGCAGTCATAACCGAGCGGCCGGTGTTCAACATCAGCCGCCTGCCGGTCATCGACGACGAGACGGATGGAGCGGACGACGAATTGCTCGAAGAAGAGGATGTGGACGCCCCGGACGTCCAGCTCGCCGGCGTCGTCATCACGCCGACCATCCGGATGGTGACGCTCCGTTCCAGCGACCAGCCCCAGTCGCTCGTGGCTTTCGAAGGCCAGCCGCTGGAGGGCAATTACGGCAGCTGGCAGGTGAGCCGGATCGACCCAAGGGAAATTACCCTCTCGTCGGGCAGCGGGGAAGAGGTTCAGCTCAAGCTGGAGGTCCACAATGCGACCATCACGCCTCCACCGCAGCCGGAGCCTGAGAAGGCGGCAGATCCCGTGGCCGAGGCGAAGCCGGCGCAAGACGGCGAGCAGCCGATGACGCGGGCTGAAGAGATCCGCCAGCGTATCGCGCAGCGCCGGGAAGAATTGCGCCGGGCAGCGGAAGAGAATGAACTGGGCCAGAAAAAGAACGGTGAACCCAAGACGGATTACCGCTCTGCCATCCAGTCGATGATTTCCGGCGATCGAAAGAAAAAACAACCGGACGAAAACGAAAGGTAAAAGGAAAACGGGCATGAGAGCAATAAGGAAATCGGGGGCTGCAAACCCAGGGCGGGCGTCCCATTGGCCGTACCTGCCCGAATCCGGGACGGGCCGGCGCATGTTGCTGGTCCTCGCGATCGTCGTGATCGCCGCCAGTTGCTCATCGACGCCGCGGGCGCCGCTCGGCCCGCAGAGCACCGGGAAAACCATCAAGTCCGCGTCGACCGAGGTGCCCGACGACCAGCCCGTCATCACGGCAGTCGACGGCGTTGATCCCGGAGTCACCGATATCGAGATTTACGAGGGGACCGGCGTATTCATTGACCAGGAGGCCGCCCGGAGAGCGCCGGAAGTGGTTGCCGAAGACGGTGAAATCGTCCTGAATTTCGAAGGCGAGTCGATCCAGTCCGTGGTACACACGATCCTGGGAGAAGTCCTGCAGGAAACCTTCGTCATCGGGCCGGGCGTCAGCGGAGAGGTCACTTTTTCCACTTCGAGACCCGTCAGCAGGGACCAGCTCATCCCGATCCTGGAGCTGCTGCTCCGCTGGAACGGGGCGACCATGGTGCTTACCGAGGGCCGTTACCACATCTTGCCGGTATCGGATGCCATCAGGGGTCACCTGTTCCCCCAGATCAGTTCATCCGAACGCGCCCGGGGATACGAGGTGCGGGCCGTGCCGCTGCAATACATCGCCGCGAGCGAAATGGCGAAAATCCTCGAGCCATACGTTCGGGAGGGCGGGATTGTCAAGGCCGATGAATTCCGCCACATGATCTTTCTGGCGGGCACGCCCGAGGAGTTGAGGAACTATCTGAAAACGGTCGAGATCTTCGACGTGGACTGGCTGGAGGGCATGTCCGTGGGGATCTTCCCTCTGCGCACGGTCGACGTGGATTCCATCATCACGGAGCTGGAAACGATTTTCGGTTCCAATTCCGAATCGCCCCTGGCGGGAATGTTCCGTTTCGTGCCCCTGGAGCGCCTCGGCTCCATCATGGTGATCACGTTCCAGGAGTCTTACCTGTACAAGGCAGAGGAATGGATCAAGATCCTCGACCGCGGCGCGGCCGGGGCCGGCAAGCAGCTTTACGTCTACCGGGTCAAGAACCTGGAGGCCCCCATTCTCGCGGGCTACCTGACCCAATTGTTCGGTGGCGAGGCGGGAGAGCCCACGTCCAACACCCCCCAGGGAACGCTGGCGCCGGGTCTGGAGCCGGTGACGGTGGGCTCGGTGCAGGATTTCAACGCGAACCGGCTCGGCAGCCAGCCGGCCGACGCCCAGCAGGGCGTGCAGTCCGGCGCCATCGAAGTGGGCGGGGGCGATATCCGCATCACCTCGGTGCTGGAAACGAATTCGCTGCTGATCCAGGCGACCCAGGCCGAATACAATGCCGTGCTGGCCGCCATCGAGCGCATCGACATCGAACCGCTGCAGGTCCTGATCGAATCCCAGGTGCTGGACGTGGAGCTGAATGAGGAGCTGCAGTTCGGCGTGAACTGGTTCCTGACCAACAATGCGAACCTGATTCCGCCCTCGATCGGCGAGACGGACTCCTACCTGCAAAACGCGGCCTGGGGCAGCGGCAGCGCTGAATCCGGAGGGTTCAATTTCCTGTCCACTTTTGCAACACCGCTGAGCAGCGGGCTCCCGTTCGTGCAGGCGACCATCGCGGCGCTGGATGAAGTGACGGACGTCCGCTCGCTGGCGGCGCCCTCGCTGCTGGTGCGGAACAACGCAACCGCCACGATCACGGTCGGTACCCAGGTGCCGGTGCAGTCCTCGTCGATATCCACCGGGACCAACAATGTGGTCAGCAGCGCCCAGTACGTTTCCACCGGCATCACGCTGACGGTCACGCCGCGCATCAATCCGGGCGGGCTGGTCTACATGGACATCACCCAGGACGTCAGCCGCCCCGGCGCGCGCGACCCGGACATTTCGGTCAGCGGCAATCCGCCGATCAACAACAAGACCGTGACCAGCCAGGTGGCCGTTCAGTCCGGCCAGACGGTGTTCCTCGGCGGACTGATTTCCGAGCAGGACTCGCGGGGCCGCACCGGCGTGCCTTACCTGAGCCGCGTACCCGTCATCGGCCCGCTGTTCGGTTCCAAGACGAAGGCGGTGACCCGCAGCGAGACCCTCGTCATGATCACCCCCACGGTCGTGGAAAGCTCCGTCGACCTCAAGGAAATCAGCCTGGACATGGAGAAGGAATTTTCTCGCGTGCCGCCTCTGAAGATCTCAACGCTCATCAAGCCGAAAGAGGTTGAAAGCGAAGAGCCCTGACGCCATATGTCCGTTTTCCGGAAATACAGATAAAAATGATGAACCGATCACAGTTTTCCACGTTTGCCCTGGCGCTGAGCGCCACCCTGTTGTTGGCGGCCTGCGCGACGACCCCCGGCGCCTCGTCATCCGAAAAGAAGGCGGTCAAGCGGGCGGAGGCCCGTTGGGAAGCCGTGCTGGCGAAAGACTACGCCAGCGCATACGCGTTCTATTCACCGGGTTACCGTTCGGCGGTGTCGCCCGTGGATTTCGAAATCGCGATGCGCCTGCGCCGGGTCAAGTACCTGACCTCCGAATACAGCGGTCACGAGTGTGACGAAAGCGCCTGCACGGTGAAGTTCCGGGTGGGTTACCAGGTCATTGACGCGGTGCCCGGGGTCAGGGCTTTCAAAGGCTGGGATACGATAGAAGAACGGTGGGTCAAAACCAGTGGAGAATGGTGGTTTTTGCCCGAGGATTAGCCGTTTTCGGGCCGTTTTTCTTGTCCTATTTTTACAATCCGCTTTATTGCTTTGAAGGGGTCTTTATCGTAACATTGAGCCGCTAATGGCTGGAATGGAATCGCCATGGCGGTCCGTATGTGGGCGTCTGATTCGGTTTCAGTTCATTTGCAAGCCCTGTGTACACAACTTTAGGAGTGTTGTAATGAATAGAAAAAATTTGACAGCTGCTGTGCTGGCGGGTCTGGCAGGTGCTGCCGGAATCGCAGGTACTGCGCAGGCAGTCAACATGAATCCGGATGGATTGGGGCAGGTCCTCGTCTATCCCTACTACACAGCCAACGATGGCAACAACACCTTGCTTTCCGTGGTGAACACCACGGATAACGCCAAAGCGGTCAAGGTTCGTTTCCTCGAAGGCTTCAACTCACGCGAAGTCCTCGACTTCAACCTGTATCTGTCGCGCCACGACGTCTGGACCGCGGCAATCGTCAAGGGTGATTTCGTCACGCAGACGGCTGATTACGAGACCGATACTGCGCTGCTCATCAACGACGATTCCTGCACCGTCCCGTACCTGTACGAAGACAACCAGATTGAACTGGATGACGGCACCATAGCTGGTCTTCAGCCCTTCCTGAACCTCGCCTATACCGGTGACAACAGCGATGGCGGCCCCGAGAGCGACGACCGTGTTTCCGAAGGTCATTTCGAAATGATCGAAATGGGCACCATCGTTCCTGGTTCCGACACCGAATTCGACATCACCCACGAGTACCACGACATCCTCGACGAAGAAGGCGAGAAGATCGGCGAGTACTGGGGTCCGGGCGACTGCGACCAGCTGGTCGACAACTGGACGGGTAACACCAACCCGGCGCTGAACGGCATCTGGTTCGACGAAGCCCTCAGCAACGGTGGCCAGGCTTACACGGACACCATGCGCAACAGCGGTGGCCTGTTCGGTGGCGCAGCCGTCGTTCACCCGCTCAACGGTGCATACTGGAGCTACAACGCCAAGGCCGTCCAGGGCTTCGACAGCACGGATGACGGTATCCACTACTTGCCGGGCACCATCCATCCTTCACTGGATGACGGCAACGAGAGAACCGCCTGGGTCTTCTTCGGTGTTCCGCAGAATCGCGCGGTTCCGCTGTTTTACGCGTATACCATCGATGCGGTCTCTGCCGTTTTCATGCACGAATTCGTGATGAATGAATACACCACGGCAGACATTCCGGCCGAGGCGGCCACCGAGTGGATCGTGACGCTCCCGACCAAGAACTTCTACGCCGATATAGACCTTCTCAGCCCGGTTTTGGCTGAGAACTGGGTTCCTGACACGGACGATCCTGGTTGCGGCGGTTGGCAGCCGGGCGACCCGTACCCGACCACCAAGCCGCTCAGCGATGATCCGATTGACGGTCCCGGACCGTGGAACAACCCGGGCTGGCAGGACTGCTCTTACGAGGATATCGGCATCCTGGTCGATCCTGATTTCGCGAGGGCTCCGTTCACCGAGCTGTTTGGCGCGGATGACTGTGAACTCGTTTCCCTGGTCACCTATGACCGTGACGAGCGCACCTTCACCGAAGAGCGCGGCGGAGTTCTGCCTCCGGTCGTGTCTCCGGCACCGCCGGATGTCTGCAATCCCGAAATCGAGTTCTGCGTAGACGTGATCTTCGAGCTCTGCTACGAGGTCAACGTTCTGCGTTTCGGTGATCGCGAGATCTTCGGCACTCCGGTAGTAGATGACGAAAGCCTGCTCCTTACCGTCCAGGACGAGTTCACGGATGGTTGGGGCTGGATCGACTTCTACTTCGACAAGGACCACGTTGATTACGCCGGTCTGGTCGGTCTGCCGGTCGCTG
>CAJIBJ010000030.1_pt1 | contig 39339 bp, 37 predicted proteins | sample 9199331 | NCBI WGS metagenome assembly CAJIBJ01 (sample SAMEA7708300, study PRJEB35096) | sediment metagenome | biome: marine neritic benthic zone biome [ENVO:01000025]; feature: sediment [ENVO:00002007]; material: shallow marine sediment [ENVO:03000034] sea grass bed [ENVO_01000059] ... | reverse complement strand
TAAGCAGACAGAACCTCGCTGACCACCGGAAAATCCTTGCGGTAAACCATGTCGAAGCCGACATCGCCTGCGTGACTGGCGGCGGCCCCCCAGGTTTCAGGGTTCTGCATGGCGAGCACCAGCGCCCCGTAACCGCCCGATGACTTGCCAAGCACCCCGCGGCCGTCACGACTGTCGACCAGGTTCAGCTTGTCGCCGGCGAACGGCACCAGTTCCTCGTTCAGATAATCGGCGTAACGCCCAACGGCAGCCGAGTTGATGTACTGGTTACCGCCCAGGGATGTGTAACAGTCCGGGAACACCACGACTGCGGGCGGCATCCGGCCCTGCCCGATCAGCCGGTCCAGCCGTTGCGGCAGGTTTTCGCCCTGGTTACGCCAATTCAGATGGCCCGGACCGGAATTGGTATAGGCCGCCAGGTCCCACAAGGCTATGTAAGGCGCCCCACCCGAGGAATAGCCGTGCGGCAGGTAGACGCAAACGTCGCGTTCCACGGGATCGTTCCAGGGATTGCCGTGAAGCACGCTGGAACGATGCGGCAGGCGCTCGATCCGTCCGCCGGGCCAGTCGGATTTTGGTCTCAGCTCCGGCATCCCCCGGTCAGATTTTTCCCGAATCGCGCAGCAGGCGCGCCATGTGCTCGAGCATGTCGTCACGCAGGCCGTCATGCTTCAGTGCATAGTCGATGGTGGCCCGGATAAAGCCGTGCCGGCTTCCGCAGTCGTAACGCTCGCCGGCAAACGGCAGCGCCAGGACGGGATGGCTCTCCAGCATCGCGGCGATACCGTCGGTGAGCTGGATTTCGCCGCCTGCCCCGGGGGGGATGTCCCGCAGGTATCTGAACACGGCCGGGTCCAGGATGTAACGGCCGACCACACCGAGACGCGAGGGTGCGTCCTCGGGAGCCGGTTTCTCCACCATGGTATGGATTCTCCGCCTCCCCTCACCGTCATCGCCAAGGCCCACGACACCGTAGCTGCGGGTCTGTTCAGGTGCGATTTCCTCAACGCCTATCACGCTGGAACTACTGCTGTGATATAGATCGACCATCTGGGCCAGTGCGCCCGGGCCTTCATTGCGGATCATGTCGTCTGCCAGCAGGATGGCGAAGGGTTCGTCCCCGACAACCGACTCCGCGCAGAGAATGGCGTGGCCCAGTCCCAGCGCCTCGGGCTGGGTGACGTGCACCCGGCTCACATGCTCCGGGACAATGCCGTTAATCCGTTCAAGCAACCGGGTCTTACCCTCCTCGGCCAGGCGGGTCTGGAGTTCGAAGGCTGTGTCGAAGTGGTCCGAAATGGCGTGCTTCTTGCGGCTGGTGACGAAGATCAGGGTATCGATTCCGGCCTCCAGCGCCTCCTCGACGGCATACTGGATCAGGGGCTTGTCCACGATCGGAAGCATTTCCTTGGGAATGGACTTGGTTGCCGGCAGGAAGCGGGTGCCCAGGCCCGCGACCGGAAACACGGCCTTCCTGACGGGTTTCGGCAACTTCATTTCAGGGCGTTACCTGGCGCGATGAATGGGGACGACATCCGCGTCGCCGGTCTTCGTGCCGATCGAGGTGTTGGCCAGTTCCGGCACCAGGCGCAGCAGCAGGTGCTTCAGCCTGTTGGTGTCATAGCGCTTGACCGCCAGTTCGGCTTCGCGTAATTCGGAGCTGAGCCCGTCCCAGTCCGCCCGGCGGGGATGCGCCAGGTAGATCTTCTCGTGCTGGGTCTGCTCGTAGGGTTCCAGTTCGTGGAACAGTTCCTCGAAAAGCTTCTCACCGGGCCTCAGCCCTGTGTAAACGATCTGGATGTCCCTGCCGGGCTCCTTGCCCGAAAGTCGGATCAACTGCTCGGCCAGGTAAGTGATCTTCACCGGGTCACCCATGTCCAGGACGTAAATTTCCCCGCCCTCACCCAGTACCGCCGCCTGCATGATGAGCTGGCTTGCCTCGGAGATGGTCATGAAATAGCGGGATATTTCGGGATGCGTGACCGTCACCGGCCCGCCCTTGGCGATCTGCTCCTTGAACAGCGGCACGACGCTGCCGTTGGAGTTGAGCACGTTGCCGAAACGCACGGTAATGTAGCGGGTCTGCGACCGGGCGTTCATGTTCTGGCAATACATCTCCGCCACGCGCTTGGTGGCGCCCATGATGTTGGCCGGATTGACGGCCTTGTCGGTGGAGATCAGCACAAATGTGCCCACGCCGTGGCGTTCGGCCGCTTCGGCCAGCCGCATCGTACCCAGCACATTGTTCCGGAACGCTTCGCGGATCTGGGTCTGCAGGATCGGGAGGTGTTTGTACGCGGCCGCATGGAAGATCATGTCTGGCTGGTATTCGCCCACCACTTTTTCCACGGTCGCGGAGTCGCAGATGTCTCCGAGCACGCTGTAGAAAATCAGGTCCTGGAATTCGCCGTGGAGTTCGTGGTCGATCCGGTAGAGCGCGTACTCGCTGTTGTCCACGACGATCAGTTCCACCGGGTTGAGGCGCGCGATCTGCCGGCACAATTCGGAACCGATGGATCCGCCGCCGCCGGTGATCATGACGCGCTTGCCGGCCAGCCCTTCGCGAATGGAGTCCCATACGAGCGATATGGGTTCCCGGCCCAGCAGGTCGTCGATGACCACGCGTTTGAGGTCGTCGATGCGGGTCGCCTTGTTACCCAGGTCGTTCAGCGTAGGCAGAGTCCGGAATTTGATCCCGCTCTTTTCACAGGTCTCTACAACCTTCCGCATTTGCTGATTGGTCGCCGACGGCATTGCGATGATGGCAATGTCCGCGGAGGCTTCGACGGCCAGGCGCGGCAACTGAGCGATGGCTCCTAGCACGGGGATACCATGGACCTGAGCCCCCCGCAGACGCACGTCGTCATCCAGGAATCCCACGACCTCCAGCGCGCCGCGATGGCGAAGCTCACGCTCCAGCAGCGCCCCGGAACGTCCGGCTCCGAGGATCAGCGCCCTCTGGGTCCCAGTGCTTCTGACGCGTGCAGGCACATGGGAATCCTTCCAGAAGCGGTAACACATCCTGGGCAGGCCGAGCGCCAGAAACAGGATCGCCGGGAAAGCCAGCACCGGCAGCAGCATCTGCCGGACTTCCGATCCGAACAGGATGGCCAGCATGGCGATGATGTAGATCGTGCCGAAAGCCGCCGCGCGGGCGATATTCCACAGGTCCGGAAAACTGGCGAAGCGCCAGAGGCCCTTGTAAAGGCCGGTCGCCCACAAGACAAGGCCCTGTACGACGAATACCAGCAGCAATTCGGTGAGTAACGGCAAGCCGGGGATGATCCCGCTGAATCCGTCACGGTTGATGATCCAGCCGGCAAGGCTCCAGGACACGGCGACCATTGCCAGGTCGTGAGCGACGACCGCTGCACGCGGATGACGCAGTATGCGTAATAGGTTCATTATTCTTGTTCAGCCTGAACCGGCACTCCTATCCGTCCGATCAAAAAGTACCACCCCGCCACGAGAATCAGGGCTACGACCAGGGCGGCGGCCCAGGCCAGTGCGGGGAATCGGACCGAAATCGCGATGCCCGGCAGAACCAGCGCCAGGTTCAGCGCCTGGTATAGCGTCGCCACGCGCCCGTGTGACCATCCATGCGCGATCAGCTGCTGGTACAGATGTTGCCGGTGCGGATTATACCACCGCTCACCCCTGATTACCCTCGACAGAAGCGTCAATGTCGCGTCGGTCAGGAACGTCATCATGACGAGCAGGGCAAGCGGGGGACTCAGCTCGCCGTTCGTAGTCCCGTAGAGCAGCAGGAATGCGAAGGTGAAGCCCAGCGCAAGGCTGCCCACGTCGCCCATGAACACCCGGGCCCGGCCCAGGTTCCAGGGCAGGAATCCGGCGCAGGACGCCGCCAGCAGGAGTGCAATCAGCGCGAATGGCCCGTCATCGGCAAGGTGGAATAACACCGCCAGTACCGTCGCCGCGAATACGCCCTGCAAACCGGCCATGCCGTTGCTTCCGTCCATGAAATTGTAGAGGTTGGTCATCCAGATGATAAACAGTCCACCCAAAAGCAACATCGGCAATCCCGGCGCCCAATCGTAAGACGCGGAAAACCATAGCAGATACAGGCTGACTGCGAGCTGAACAAAGAAGCGCAGCCGTGCGCTAAGCGATGCGTGGTCGTCCCACCAGCCCGTCACGCCGAGGAACGCGATACAGGGAACGACGCCTTTCAGCCAGAGCCCGTCACCGGCATCGGCGGCGAACAGCAGGGAAGCGGCCAGGAAGGCCGTGACCAGGCCGGCCCCGCCGCCGCGTGGGGTCGATTCGGTATGGCTATGGCGATCGCCGGGGTGGTCCAGCAGGCCGCGCCACCGGGCATACGCCGTCGCCAGTCCCGTGAGCGCCAGCGACAGGGCAAAGGTAAACGCGAGAACGGAAAAGCCGGGAAAAGCGTCTTGCCCCGTCATCGCCGGCCCGGGCCTACTCGCCCAGCACCCCGTGTATCTTCCTGGTGGTGTTCCATTTCCTGCAACTGGGGCACTGCCAGTGGTGGGTGTGTCCGCTGAATCCGCAATGGTGGCAGCGATAGTCGGGCTGTTTCGACATCAGCCTGGCCGTCACGGCCTTGAGGATGTCATCGCTGGATTCGGCATCCAGGTAACCCTGGGCCTTCAGGTCGATCAGGTGGTCCAGGCCCCGAACGGAAGGCTTCGATGTCAGCAAGCTCACCAGGAAGCTGCCAGCGGCGTCACCGCCCTCTTCCTCGGCAATGAATTCCGTGAGTTTCAGCACCAGAGAGATGCCGTTGTAGTTCTCCGCCCACGCCTCCAGGCTCGCGCGGCCACGCCCGGCGTCAGCCGCAGCGGCGACCGCTGCCAGGTAGGGTTCCAGCAGTTCCGGAATGTAGTCCGGGTCGAGTGTCGCGATTTCCTCGTACAGGTCCATCGCAGCCCTCCATTCTCCGTCACGCGCGGCGAGCCGGGCCAGGATGAAGCGTGCGCGCACGCAACCCGGGTCATGGCGCCTGGCCTGCCGCAATTGGCGCCGCGTTTCCTCGAGGTCGTTCTTCGCCAGTGCGCTTTCGGCCATCTCGCAGCAGAACTGGGCCATGACTCCGCCCATGTGTTCGCCGCTGACCTGTTCCAGCCGCTGTGCCTGCACCAGGGACTTCTCCCAATCCTTTTCCTGTTGGTAGATTTCCAGCAGGCTGCGCAGTGCGAACGGCGTGTGGGCGTCGGTCTCGATCAACTCGGCGAACAGGTGTTCCGCCCGATCCAGTAATCCGGCGCGCATGTAGTCTTCACCCAGTTCCAGCAGAGCCTGGGTCCTCTGTTCCGAATCCAGCCCCGGCTTGGCGATGATGTTCTGGTGAAAACGGATGGCCCGGTCGACTTCGCCGCGGCGCCGGAACAGGCTGCCCAGGGCCATGTGGGTTTCGACCGTGTCCTTATTGACTTCCGCCAGTTCCAGGAACACCTGGATCGCCTTGTCGGGCTGTTCGTTGAGCAGGTAGTTCAGGCCCTGGAAATACTGGTTGCTGAACAGCTGGCGGCTCTTGTTCGAGGATCGTTTCTCGAGCGTCCTGGCGAACCACCAGCCGGCGTACAGCGCAAGCGGCAGGAGCAGCAGCAATAGCCATGTGGTCATTAGCGGGTCTTCAGGGCTTTGGAAGAGTTGGTCGTATCCTCGCTGACCGATTTACGAAGCCGGGCGCGCAACGGCAGAATTCCGAAAAACCAGGCCAGCAGCAGACCCGTCAGCAGGCCGGTTACGAAAACGAAGAGAATGAATAGACCGAGCGGCCAGTGGAGCTGGATCCACAACAGATCCACCGCCACGGTGTCGGAATTGAGGGTACCGATCAGCAGCCCCAGAGTGATCGCCAGGATTGCGACGACGATGAAGGCAATTCTGTACAAACCCGGTTCAGCTCTTCGGGTAATCGACGCGCTCGCGCAGGGCCTTACCCGGCTTGAAGTGTGGGACGTGCTTGCCCGGCAGCGCGACGGCTTCGCCCGTCTTGGGATTTCTGCCCATGCGCGGGGCGCGGTAATGCAGGGAGAAGCTGCCGAAGCCGCGGATTTCGATGCGGTCTCCGCTGGCCAGGGCGGCGCTCATCTGCTCCAGGATGGATTTGACGCCCAGTTCCACGTCCAGGTGGGCCAGATGACGCTGAATCTCCGCCAGTTGATCGATCAGTTCTGATTTAGTCATAGGGAACTCACTATATCCTTGATTCTTATTGTAATACCAGTTTAAGGCATCGGGGGGCCGATTCCAGCCCCCTTTGCCTTGTTTTACGTCAATCGACCGGGAACAATCAGGAATCCTGTTCCAATTGTTCTTTCAGCAGATCGCCCAGGGACGTGGTGCCGCCAGTGGCGCTGCTCTGCTTGTACTCCTTCAGCGCTTCTGCCAGTTCCGCGTCATCCTTCGCCCGGATGGACAGGCTCAGAGTGCGGTTCTTGCGGTCCAGGCTGACGAACTTGGCCTCGATCTTGTCGCCCACGGAGAGCTCACGCGTGGCGTCTTCCACCCGCTCTTCCTTGATATCGGAAGCCCGCAGGTAGCCTTCGACGCCCTCGGTCAGTTCGATGACCGCACCGCGCGCATCGACTTCCTTCACGACACCCTCGACCAGGGAACCGCGGGGGTGCCCGGCCATGTAGGTTGCGAAGGGATCCTGGTCAAGCTGCTTGATGCCAAGGGAGATACGCTCACGCTCGGGATCGACAGCCAGCACAACCGCTTCGATTTCCTCACCCTTGCGGAAATTGCGGACCGCATCCTCGCCGCCTTCCTGCCAGGAGATATCGGACAGGTGAACCAGGCCGTCAATGCCGCCGTCCAGGCCAATGAAGATGCCGAAGTCGGTAATCGATTTGATGGCGCCGGTGACCTTGTCGCCCTTGTTGTGAATCGCAGCAAAAGACTCCCAGGGGTTGGTCTGGCACTGCTTCATGCCCAGCGAGATCCGGCGGCGCTCCTCGTCGATTTCGAGGACCATGATCTCGACCTCGTCTCCGGTGTGAACCACCTTGGCCGGGTTGACGTTCTTGTTGGTCCAGTCCATTTCGGATACGTGGACCAGGCCTTCCACGCCATCTTCGATCTCGACGAAACAGCCGTAGTCGGTGATGTTCGAAACCCTGCCGAAAAGACGGGTGCTCACCGGGTAACGGCGCGCCAGGTCCTTCCACGGATCGTCACCAAGCTGTTTCAGACCCAGCGATACGCGGTTGCGGTCGCGGTCGAAGCGCAGCACGCGGACTTCGAGTTCGTCGCCCACGTTGACCACTTCACTCGGGTGGTGGACCCGCTTCCAGGCCATGTCCGTGATGTGGAGCAGGCCGTCGATGCCGCCCAGGTCCAGGAAGGCGCCGTAATCGGTCAGGTTCTTGACCACACCGGTGATGACCGAACCTTCCTCGAGGCGTTCGAGCAGGGCTTCGCGTTCGGCGCTGAATTCGGATTCAACCACCGCACGTCGCGAAACCACGATGTTGTTGCGCTTGCGGTCCAGCTTGATGATCTTGAATTCCAGGTCCTTGCCTTCGAGGTAGGCCGGATCGCGCACGGGGCGCACGTCGACCAGAGAACCCGGCAGGAACGCGCGGATGTCTTCGATATCGACGGTAAAACCGCCCTTGACCTTGCCGCTGATCTTGCCTTCTATGGTTTCCTCTTCTTCGAAAGCGCCCTCCAGCTTGTCCCAGACCAGGGCACGCTTGGCCTTGTCGCGGGACAGCCGCGTTTCGCCGAATCCGTCTTCCACGGTATCCAGCGCCACTTCAACTGCATCACCCACTTCAACTTCCAGGTCGCCCTGTAAGTTCTTGAACTGGCTGATGGGAACGATTCCTTCGGATTTAAGGCCGGCGTTGACGACGACAGCGTCGTCGCGAATCTCCATGATGGTTCCGGTCACGATAGAACCCGGCTTCAGATTTTGGGATGCCAGGCTTTCTTCAAATAATTCTGCAAAACTTTCAGTCATGTCTATGTTTACTCACAGGCGGCACGCGTCTTCAGCGCCGCCCACCCAGGGCTATGGGGTACGCAAATGTACCCGGTTAATGTTCACTACCGTATTGGCTAGTGGCGAAAAACAAATATATTTCAGTTTGTTATATCCAACTTATCGAGTAAATTATCAATAACGTGCAACACTTCCGTGATGCTCAATTCCGTTGAATCAATGACGTGGGCGTCTTCCGCGGGGACCAGCGGTGCTATCACTCGCGTACTATCCCGCTCGTCACGCTTTTTAATGTCCTGGAAAAGGCGCGAGAGATTAACATTTTCTCCTTTTTCTTTCAACTGCTTATAGCGTCTTTCCGCACGTGCCTCAGCACTCGCCGTCAGAAATATTTTCAGCACGGCGTCTGGAAAGATCACGGTGCCCATGTCTCGGCCGTCGGCGACCAGGCCGGGCGCCTTGCGAAATGCCCTCTGGCGGGCCACCAGCGCTTCGCGCACTCCGGGGAATGTCGCGATTTTCGAGGAGAAAACGCTGACGTCTTCAGATCGCAGCCGGCCGGTGATGTAATTCCCGTCCAGGAGGATCACCATGCCCTCTCCCGAAATCCCGAAGTTCACATCCAGGTTTCGCGCCACCCGATCGAGGGCTGCCTCGTCATCGACGCTGACTTCGCGGTCCATGGCGGCAACGGCGACCAGGCGGTACAGCGCTCCGCTGTCCAGAAAATGCCAGTCCAGTTTTTCGGCGAGGCGCATGGCGATGGTGCCCTTGCCGGAACCTCCGGGCCCGTCCACCGTGATCACGGGTGCGTCGAGTGCGACTTCAGTCATCCGGATTTTCTCCCTGCTGCATTCCGATCGAACCTCCTGCTCGTGACAAATCGCGCATGAAGGATGGATAGGACGTTTCTATGTTCTGCCAGCCCGAAATCCTTACCTCCGGGCCCGCGACCTGCCCCAGGACAGCGAAACTCATCGCGCAGCGATGGTCGCCGGCGCCATCGACACACCCCCCGTGGACGGCCCCGCCGTCGATATCCACGCCGTCGGGATACTCCCTGACCGAAACCCCCAGCGCGCTGAGTCCTTTGGCCATCACGGCCAGGCGGTCGCTCTCCTTGACCCGCAATTCCGCCGCGCCGCGCACACGGGTTGTGCCTTCGCAAACCGCTGCCAGAGTCAGGATGACCGGTAGTTCATCGATCAGGGACGGCACGCTCTCTTCCGGGATTTCCACGCCCTTGAGCCGGCCCGCATAGCGTATTCGCAAATCCCCGACGACTTCCCCCCCCTGCAGCCGGCGGTCGTGTACCGTCAGATCGGCGCCCATGGCCCGCATCACGCGGACGATTCCGTCCCGGGTCGCGTTGAGGCCGACGTTGTTGAGTAATAGATCGGAATCCGGAATCATCGCGGCCGCCGCCAGGAAGAATGCGGCCGATGATATGTCGGCCGGTACGTGGATGTCGGCGCCGGACAGCCGGCTGCCGCCCCTGACACCGCAGTCGCCATACAGCTCGACGCCGAAAGCGGGCAACATGCGCTCGGTGTGGTCCCTGCTCGTCAGCGGTTCGCTGACGGTCGTGTGGCCGCTGGCGTACAGACCGGCCAGCAGGATACAGGACTTGACCTGGGCGCTGGCGATCGGAGAGTGGTAATCGATGCCTCTGAGTTCCGGATTGCCGTCGATCCGCAAAGGGGGGGTTCCCCCGTCTGCAGTTTCGATCCGGGCGCCCATCTCGCGCAGCGGGTTCACGATCCGCCCCATCGGCCGGCGGCTCAGGGATGCATCCCCGGTCAGTTCGGTCCCGAACGGCTGCGCGGCCAGTACCCCGGCGAGCAGCCGCATCGCTGTTCCGGAATTCCCCATGTCCAGCGGACCGTCAGGACAAGCCAGGCCTTCCATGCCCATACCATCCAGGAGCAGCGCGCCGTCCTCGAAACGCTGACCCATGCCAAGCTGACGGCAGGCGTCTGCGGTCGCCTTGACGTCTTCACTTTCCAGCAGGCCGGTGATCCGGGACTGGCCGTCGGCGAGGCAGGAGAATATCAGGGCGCGGTGGGAAATGGATTTGTCGCCCGGCGGCGTCAGCTCTCCTGTCAGGGCAGAACCCGCAGGACTTGCCATCAGGATCATGATGGCGCCAGAATCGCCCGGGGATAGGAACCCAGCACACGGGACAGCTTACTGACCTTCTCCAGATCCTCCAGCGCGCTTTTCACATTCTGGTCTTCGATGTGACCCTCGAGATCGACGAAAAATACGTATGCCCACTTGCCGAGCCTCGAAGGGCGCGACTCGATTCGGGTCATGTTCACACCGTGCTCCTGGAACGGCTGCAACAAACCGTAGAGCAGGCCGGGGCCTTCGTGCCCGGACAACAGCAGGGTGGTCTTGTCATGGCCCGATGAAGCGAATACCTGCCGGCCGATCACCAGGAACCGCGTGGTGTTGTCCGGGTGGTCTTCAATGTCTGAAAACAAGATGGGCAGTCCGTAGACATCCGCGGCCGATCGGCCGGCGACGGCCGCCGCTTCCGGGGCGTTGCGGACGCGCCGCGCGGCTTCGCTGTTGCTCCCGACTGCGATCAATTCGACGCCCGGCATGTGTGTGCGAAGCCAGGCCTTGCACTGTGAGAGCGACTGTTCATGGGAGTACACCCGCTCGATCTGGTCCACGGTGCGGGCCAGGGTGAGCAGGTTCTGGTGGATACGCAATTCGATCTCACCGCAGATCTTCAGGTCGGAGAGCAGGAACATGTCGAGCGTGTGGCTGACGATGCCCTGGCTGGAGTTCTCTACCGGCACGACCCCGAAGTCGGCATCACCCGCCTGGACCTGTTCGAAAACATCGTCGATGCTGGGCAGGCTGAGTGCGTGTACCGAGTGTCCGAAATGGCGGTGCACCGCCTGCTGGGTGAAGGTGCCTTCCGGTCCGAGATAGGCAATCTTCAGGGGTTCCTGCTGGGCGAGACAGGCCGACATGATCTCGCGGAACAGGCGCAGCATCTCGCTGTCGCTCAACGGTCCCTCGTTTCGCTCAATCACGGAGCGAAGAACCTGGGCCTCGCGTTCCGGGCGGAAATAGTCGACGGCTTCCTTCGAGCCGCCCTTGCTCTCCCGAACCCGGAAAGCCAGTCGCGCGCGCTCGCTGATCAATGACTGGATCTGCCGATCCAGTTCGTCGATTTCCCCGCGCACGGCATGCAACTCGTTTTTCTGTTTCTCGGATCCAGTCAATTTGGCGTTTCCTGCGTCGGCACCTGCCGGGTCAAACGCCCATTGTATCCCCTTCACCCGGTTCCCGGTACCGGTGAAATAATTCAATCGCAGCGGGGTTGTCCGCCAAGGCTGACGACCACGCCACGCGCAACGGCCCCGCTGCTTTTCAGCTCTTCAGCTTCCAGGCGGAGCCGGATTTCCATTCCCTCCCCTTCCACCGCATCGTTGCCCGTTCCGGCCATCCCGGGAAGGGTCTCCATGACCGCATCCATATCGATAAGCTCCGCCTCGAATTCGGCATGCAGGGACACGCGATCGTCGAGGTAGAGACAGGCCGCACCCATCACCGACTGGCCGGCCAGGTCGATGTGCAGTCCGCTGAAATGCATTACAGGGTGCCCGGAAGTCCAGCGCAGCCTGCCTGCCACCGTGGCCAATCCCTCCAACTCCAGGGTGAATGGCGTATCGCGGCCGTCGGCGAAACCGTTCAGGGTCAGTTCCGTTATCCGGACGATCTGACCCCCGTCACCGGGTAAGGCGACCCCGAAATCCCGCACGGCCAGTTCCCGGATCTCGGGCAGGCGAAAGCCGGACCCGGGGCCGGCGGGTTCAGTGCCTGCGGGTTTCTCGTAGCGGTCCGGGTGAATCTCTCCCCCCGTCAGGCGGATCCAGTCTACCCGGACCTGGCGATCCAGCAAGGGCCCGAGAGCGACCGATATCTCGTATTCCCGGCCGTAGGCGAAGACCTGTGTTTCGCTTTCGCGACCAATGCTCAGGCCCGTGCCCGAGACACCAATATCGGGCAGCAGCATCAGATCGAACTCGTCCTCAAGGCGCACCGGCATGCCGATCCTGTTACTCAGTTCTTTCTCGAGCATGCGGCGCCCCCCGGCCGACTCCAGCCAGGCGTCCGCGGCCCAATAGGCCAGCAGAGGCAGCAACACGAGCAGCGCCATCGCGGCCAGTAAAAATTTCCGGGCGGGCGAAGTCACCTCGGCAGAGCCGCCATGAACGACTGGCTTTGACCGGAACGTGCGTCTAAACTGTTTCGACCCTGGAATGAGGCAACTGACGGATGTCCCGGATTGATATGTCCGCCCGGCACACGATGCCCGCCGACAAAGCCCAGCACGCGGCCGATGAACTCGCGGGCGACCTCGCGGCCAAATTCGATATCAACTACGGTTGGGATGGCGACCATATCCATTTCGACAGACCCGGCGTGCACGGCACCATCACTGTCCGCGAGAACGAGATCAGAATCAAGGCCGTTCTCGGATTGATGCTGATTTTCCTGAAACCGATGATCGAGGAAGAAATCACGCAGTACCTCCAGTCACATTTCGACTGCACCTTCGCCTGACTGCTCAGAAACCAAACGGTCGGGCCTCACCGGCGAACAACCGCTCCATCGCATCCCGTTCCCGTTCGTAGATGGTTTCATTGAAATAGCGGACGTCCGACATGGCCCGGAAAGAGCCCAGTCCGGATTCGAGGAATTCCTGCAGCGCCCCGAAGCCCGCCGCGTGGGCCGGCCCGCGCAGCAACCGCACCAGGGCGTTGACCAGCGGCTTGCGCACGAGCTTTTCCAGGTCGTAACCGAGCTTGCGGATCAACTCGATCTGCCGCTCCCGCCCCGGCTTGTCACCGCCCTCCAGGTAAAGTTCGCCATAGCGCTCCATGTCCAGTGCGTCAATCTTCCGCCGGCTCATGCACCGGGCCATGTTCATGTCGAATTCCAGGCTCATGGCCTGCAGTTCGAAAGCCTCGGACATGATGTACAGCACCCTGTCCGGCAGGAAACGTTTCATCACCGGCATCACCCGGCCCATTTCCTGGTCGCGCTGCCTGAAGTGCAGCCCACCGTAGAGCTCGGTCAGGAAAAAGGTAATGGCCGGTCGATAGGAGTCCTGCCGGATCAGGTCGTCATAGCTGCGCGCGATCCGTTCCTGTTGCCAGGCCTGCACGTGGTCGAATTCATTCCGGGGCATGCCGTCACCGTCTATGGCGGCGGCCAGGTCGTGATTCCTGGTCAGCATCTGGTTCAAGCGTGCGGCGCCGGGTCGTTCCATCGGCCATGAAGCTCCTGCTCAGGAAAGGCTTTCGATCACCTCCAGCAATTCCTCGCGTTTACGCCGGAACAGCGACACGGATTCTATGTGCGCGTAACGGATGACGCCCTCTTCATCGACCAGGAACACGGAGCGCTTCGTCCCGAACAGGCCCTTGCTGTCGTACCGTTCGGCAACCGTGAGGTCCGGGTCGCTCAGCAGGATGAACGGCAAGCGGTATTTCTCTCGGAATTTCCGGTGCGATTCGGCGCTGTCGTTGCTGATGCCGACCACTTCGACACCCAGGCCCTCGAAAGACTCGATGCCATCGCGGTAGTCGCATAGCTGCTTGGTGCACACCGGCGTGTCATCACCGGGATAAAACACCAGCAATGTCTTGCGGCCCGCCATGTCGGCCAGCTTGAATGCCTTTCCCTGGTCGTCCTTGAGAGTGAAAGTCGGGGCCGTGTCATTTACTTTAAGCATGGTTGTACTCCGGGTAAGGGCCTACCAGTGGATACCGCGCATCAAACTGGCGAACGCGACCTGCTCCTGGGACGCTGCCGGCTGTTGGTCATTCAGACCCTTGGCGGCGGCGGAATCAGGGAACATGCGGAACGCGCTGTTCATGATGATTTCGGAAACCTTCGGGGCCACGGCGTGCAATACCTGGGCAAAAATTCCCAGGCGCGTGGCGATGCGCTGAGGTTTGAAGATGACGGCCTGCTTGACCATGGCGGCCGCCTCATCAGGCGAAATCGTGGGCACGTTCTCGTAAATCTTGGTCGGGGCGATCATGGGCGTCCGCACCAGAGGCATGTTGATCGTTGTGAAACGCACACCGGTATCGCTGAATTCCGAAGACGCGCAGCGTGAAAAAGCATCGAGGGCGGCCTTGGAGGCCACGTAGGCCGAGAACCGCGGGGCGTTGGACAAGACGCCGATCGACGAAATGTTGATGACCTGGCCGCTGCGTCGCTTCTCCATGGACGGCAGCACGCCCATGATCAGGCGCAGGCTGCCGAAATAGTTCAGCTGCATGACGCGCTCGTAGTCATGGAAGCGGTCATAGGACGCAGCAATGGCCCGGCGGATCGAACGTCCCGCGTTATTCACCAGGATATCTATTTCACCCATCTCGCGTGCGATCTCGTCCAGTACCGCGTCGCAGGCCTCCATCTCGGAAAGGTCCGCGGAGAACGCCCGGGCTTCGCCACCCTCCTCCTCGATTTCGCGAACCGCATCCGTGAGCTTCTCGGGATCGCGGGCGACGATTGCCACCCGTGCGCCGGCGCGCCCCATCATCAGGGAAGTGGCGTATCCGATTCCCGAGGAGCCGCCCGTCACCACGACCACCTTGCCCGCGACATGCCCCCTCAGGCTGCGGTCGATGAACAGGTCCGGGTCCAGGTGCCGTTCCCAGTAATCCCAGATCCGCCAGGCGTAATCTTCCAGGCGGGGCACCGTGATGCCGCTCCCCTTCAGTAATTTGCGGGTCTGGGTGGAATCGAACTTGGTCGGGTAGTTGATGAATTGCAGCACATCGGGCGGCATGCCCAGGTCTTTCAGAACCTCGCGGGAGATGCGCCGGACCGGGGGCAGCATCATCAGCCCCTGCTTGACCACGCCGGGGATGAGATTGAACAGACGGGCGTCGATCCGCATGCTCATCTGCGGTGCGTGCGCCGCCTCGGAGAACAGGTTCAGCACCTCCCCGATCCGCTTCGGTTTCGGGTCGGTCAGGTGGAAACACTTGCCGTCCTGCCGCGGCTTGTGTGCGAGGTGGTCCAGCGCCGCAACCACGTAGTCAACCGGTACGATATTGATGCGGCCGCCTTCGAGGCCGACGGCCGGCATCCAGGCCGGCATCATCCGCCGCATTTTCTGGATCAGTTTGAAGAAATAATAAGGCCCGTCGATCTTGTCGATCTGGCCGGTGCGCGAATCACCCACGACGATGCCGGGCCGGTAGATCCGCCAGGGAATGCGACACTTGTTCCGGACCAGGCCCTCCGAATCGTGCTTGGTGCGGAAATAGGGATTATCCAGGCCGACCGCTTCGTCGAACATATCTTCGGTAAACGTCCCGGGATAGAGCCCCGCGGCAGCAATGGAACTCACGTGGTGGAAACGCTTCGCCTTCACCGTTTCGGCCAGGCGAATCGCATTCTTGGTCCCCTCGATGTTGGCGGCTTCCTGTGCGGCGGTGTCCGCCATCAGGTCGTAGATCGCCGCCAGGTGAAAGACGTGATCGATCGTGCCTTCCAGCTCCCTGCGTTGGGCCGGCGGGATTCCCAGGAAGGGCCGGGTCAGGTCACCCTTGACCGGGATGACCCTGCGGGCCGAGTTTCCCCAGTCCGCCTTTAACTTTTCGAACTTGTCCATCGAGCCCTTGCGCACGAGGACATAAACATTGCCCCGCCGCCTGAGTAACAGCTTGATGAGATTGCGGCCGATGAAACCGGTGCCACCCGTCACGAAATAGCTCATGGAAATCACTCCGGAATGATGTGCAGACTCTGAAATGATACGATCATAGCAGAACATCCCCCAGCGGTTTTTTGCTGGAAATTGACCGGGAGCAAATATCACATGAGTAGCGAAAACGATATCTTCGAACAAGCCGCCGTAGCGGCAAAGACCTTACCCGAGCGACCGGACGACGCCACCATGCTGAAACTCTATGCCCTCTACAAGCAAGGATCCGCAGGCGACGTGCAGGGCGATAAGCCGGGCTTCTTCGATTTTGTCGGCGCCGCCAAGTACGAAGCCTGGGAAAAACTCAGGGGCACCGGTGCGGAGGACGCCAAAAGCCAGTACGTGGAACTGGTCAGGAAACTCGGCGGCCAGTTCTGAGCCGGGCTGGCCGCTTGTCATGGCCCGTCGTGACACCAGGGAGCTGATCCTCACCACCAGCCTGGACCTGTTCAACCACTTCGGCGAGCCCAACGTCACCACCAACCACATCGCCGACGAGGCCGATATCAGCCCGGGCAACCTGTATTACCATTTCCGCAGCAAGGACGGGATCGTCGTTGAACTGTTCAAGCGCTTCCTCGTCCGTTTCCAGCCGCTGATCGCTGTCGCCCCGGAGTCCCTGCTCGAAGCCGAAGATCTCTGGTTCCAGTTGCACCTGAGTTTCGAGCTCAAGGGTGAATTCCGCTTCCTTTATCGCAACCTGTCCGACCTGACAGCCCGGATACCCGACCTCGACCGCGCGATGCGCGGCCTGCTGAACAGGGAACGCGAGTCCGTGTGGAACTCCCTGTCGGGGCTGGAACAGGCCGGTGTCCTTGCCATCGACGAGCTGCAAAAAGACCTGCTGACGGACGGAGTCCTGCTGGCCCTGACCTACTGGATACCGTTTTCCGAGCTGTTCGAACCGGGCGGGATGGATGACGGCTCAGCGCAGACCCGAGCCATCGCACGCGTCCTTCTGATGGTGACTCCGCATTTCCGCGAACCGGAGCAAAGCCAGTTCACCGCGCTGGCCTACCGCTACCTGGCAGATTCGGACTGAAAAAAAGGCCGGCGGGGCGCCGGCCTAAAGAGGGATATCAGGAAGTCCTGATATGTACCGGCCCTTCCGGGGTGGGTTGGGCCGGAATGGGATTGACGTGATCAGGCGGCTGCTTTCGGAGCGGCCTTGGGTGCAGCTTTCCTGGGCGCCGCTTTCTTCGGGGCGGCCTTCTTCAGCACCGTTTTCCGGGGTGCCGGCTTCTTCGGAGCCGCTTTTGCTTTGGGCTTGGCCTTGGCTGCCGGCTTCACTTTCTTGTCGAGCGCGGAAACCTTGCGGGAGAGCTCCTGTACACGCCGGGACAGCTTGTCCACATCACCGCGGGACGGGATGCCCAGGCGGGCCAGCACGCGCGATACGCGTTCGTCGAAAATGTTTTCCAGCTTGTCCCAGTTGTCATTCGCCTGCTTGCGAACACTGTCAGCCTGATCGCGCACGCCGTCGAAACGGCCTTCGAAATCGCCGCCCATGTCCTTGACGCGGGTCTCGACTTCGCCGCGGAGGTCACTGACGCGGGTTTCGACTTCGCCGCGGATGTCTTTTATCCGGGTTTCGAAATCGTCACGGAAATCACCAAAGGCGCCTTCGACGTCCTTCGATACACGTTTTTCAAGCTTGCTGCCTTCCTTGACCAGCTTGTCGAAGAACTTGTTGCCCTCTTCGATGAACTTCTCGCCTTCCTTCTGGGCGATGCTGAACGCACCGAGACCGGCCAGCCAGATATCCCGTGCGGAATCCACAACCGGGTTTTCTGCCTTGCGGGCAGCGGGTTTACGTTGTACTTTCTTTTTCAGCTTCTTTTGAGCCATGACATCCTCCTAAATGGGTGTTATATCCAATTGACGGAAACAGTTTAAAAGCTGAAATTAGAGCAATCACACTAAAATGCACAGATGGAATGAATTTCCGCACGACAATGCGAACTACGTGTTCGAGGGCGCCGATCTGGAGCGCGCCTGGGACGATCTTCACCTCGGTGACAAGGAGCCTTTCCCCGGCGATCCGGAACTTCAGGAGGCCTGGCGGTGCTATCACCGCGGGGATTTCCAGCAGGCAGTGGAGACCGCCGACAACGTCGGGCTGGCCGGCCATGCCGTGGCCAACAAAGCCACCGGAATTTATGCAACGTATCTCGAAGACAGCCAGAAACGCCAGATAGAATGTTTCAAGTCCGCCATCGAACGGGCCGAGCGGGCCATAGAGTCTTTTCCAGACGATCCGAACAGCCATTATTTCCACGCATTCAACCTGGGGCGTTACAGCCAGAGTATTTCCATCATCAAGGCATTGAAGCAGGGTGTCGGCGGCAAGATCCTCAAAAGCCTGCAGCGTGCGATCGAGCTGCAGCCGGAACACGCCGAGGCACACACGGCGCTGGGCATGTACCACGCCGAGATCATCGACAAGGTGGGCAAGCTGATTGGCGGAATGACGTATGGCGCCAGTGAGAGCAAGGCTCTGGAACACTTCGGCGAAGCCCTTCGGGTGACTCCCGACGCGCCGATTGCGAACATCGAATACGGCAACGGGCTCTATCTGCTCTTCGGTGACAACCGGATCGACGAGGTCACCGATCTCTATGTGAAAGCGTCCGAAACGGCACCGCTCGACGCGATGGAGAAGCTCGACGTCGAGTGCGCGCTGGAGGAACTGGAGTAACCACGAAAATCGCAGTTTATCCTTTACAAAAAACTCTAATTATCATACATTTATTATAGATTCTAACAGGGAAGTATCATGATCAGCGAGAAAAACACTCTTATCGGCCACATCGTCGAGGCCAACGGGTCGGACTTTGTCGCCCAGTTGATTTCCGATGAGGAAGGCTTCGTACCCGAAGTGACCATCGACAACGTAATGGTCAAGATCGGGCAAATCGGATCCTACCTGATGGTGCGCCAGGCCGGCGTTTATGTACTGGTCATCGTGGAAAGCATGTGGCAGGAGCTGGACGCCGAGGGCGAATTGATGAGAATGTCGCGGGTCAACCCTCTGGGTGAAATCAGCGCGAAAGGCGGCTTCGAGCGGGGTGTTTCGCACTACCCGACCACCGGCGCGGAGCTTCACCTGGTCACGGCGGCCACCCTTGCGGTGCTGTTCTCCAAGTACAGCGCCGCGGACTTCAAGGTAGGGAAGCTCAGTTCCTTCGAGTCGGTCGATGTTTTTATCGATCCGGACGCCTTCTTCGGACGGCATGCGGCGATTCTGGGTCAGTCGGGTTCCGGTAAGTCGTGGACTGTCACGAGCTTCATCCAATCCACGCTCAACGCGATGCCCAATGCTCACGTCATCATCCTCGACCTGCACGGCGAGTACGGCACCAAGGACTGGGACGCCACGACCTCGCCGCCCTTCCCCGAGGGCAAGGTGCGCTGCGTCAAACCCGAAGACCTGGAAATTCCCTACTGGCTGCTCACTTACGAAGAACTGATCGAGTTGCTGATCGACGCAGACGATCCCAACGCTTCGGTCCAGATCGCCTTCCTTCGCGGCACGCTACTGGAGCTCAAGCGGGAGGCGAACCAGCACCTCGACATCGGCCACATTACGGTGGATTCACCGATCTACTTCTCGATGGACGATATGTTTCGCCGTCTGAAGATGGCCAATGAAACCACGGCCGACTTCGGCAAGACCAAAACCGCGCTCACCGGCATGTTCGACCAGCTCATGGTGAAACTGCAGAGCCGCCTGAATGACACCCGCTACGATTTCCTGTTGAAGCCCGAGAAGCGGAATTCTTCGGAATCGCTGCCCGGGCTGCTGAGGGATTTCGTCGGACTGGGCGATCCCGGGGCGAAAGTGACCGTTCTCGACCTCAGCGCCATTCCGTTCGACGTGCACCCCACGGTGACGGCCCAGCTCGCCCGCCTTGCGTTTGAATTCAACTACTGGAACCCGAAGTGCCGGGAGTTCCCATTGTTCGTGGTCGCCGAGGAAGCCCACGCCTACATCCCGCGAGTGCAGACTGCCGGATACCAGGGCACCCGCCGCAGCTTCGAGCGGATCGCAAAGGCTGGCCGTAAATACGCCGTCGGCCTTTGCGTCGTGAGCCAGCGTCCGAATGAGCTTTCCGAGACCGTGCTGTCGCAGTGCAGCACCTATGTCTGCCTGCGAATTTCCAACCCGGATGACCAGGAATACGTACGCGCACTCGTACCCGATTCCGCGCGGGGTATTCTCGAATCACTGCCCTCTCTGGCACAGGGCGAAGCCATCGCCACCGGCGAAGGCGTCCCGATGCCGGTCCGGTTTCGCGTCACCATGCCGAATCCGCCGCCCAACGCACAGGATATCGAGTACGCCGGCATGTGGTCGCGCGGGCCGGAGGAAACGGACGTGGAGCATATCGTTGACTGCTGGAGGCGCCAGAGGCGTTAAAAGCGGCAATCCCGCTTCGCTCGTCTTGGCCAATCAGGGTTGGCGATCGCCTGCGTCTCTCAGCAATTTTTCAGCCAGGCTCGGCGCATCAGGATCGCCGACCGGTATCATCAGGCCGAGGTACATCAGCTTCTCGAATTCCGGGCGGAAACGTTTGATGATCTCGTGCGGTCTGGGTACCAAACGGCGGTCGGTAATCACGCCGAAAAAAACCAGTCCATCGTAGCTCAGGATACTGATGCCCATCCCGATACTGCCGTTTTGGGGAACCCAGAACATCATGTCCTTGACGCGCTGACCGGCTAGATACAGCGGCTGCTGCGGACCCGGCACGTTGGTCAGCACCGTCGTGGCCTTGTCGCTGAGCAGGTCCAACGCGGGCTTTTGCAGGAACGACGGGCCCATTCCCAGCGCCGCCAGCAGGCCGAAGGAAACCGCCGCCTGTCGCCCGCTTTTCAGTTCGTTCATCCGCTCGGCGACCCGGCGCACCCGCCGGATGGGATTGCGCTCACCCACCGGCAGGCTTAGAAACACCAGGCCGAAATGGTTGCCCAGATCTTTCGCATGTTCCAGCGGTCTGAGGTTCACCGGCACGGTCGCGCGGATTTCCTGCCCCTGTTCCGGCCTCGCGCCCTGATCCAGAAGGTAGCTGTTGAGTGAGCCGGCAACGGTCGCGATCAGCAGGTCGTTGACGGTGCAGCCCAGGGCCTTGCTCAGCGCCTTCACTTCGTCCAGTGGCAACGGCTCGGCCCAGGCCACCCGCTTGCGCACGCCCAGCCGCCCCTTGAACGGGGTCTTCGGGTCGTCAGGGAGGCTCAGCGAGTGGACCAGTTCGCGCGTGAGGCCGGCAGCCTCGTTGACATAGTATTCGGCGCGTTCACGGTCCTGCAGCACCCGGAGCCCCTCGGCTGTCGCCTTCATACCGTAGTGAACGGCCTGCCCCAGGCCCTGCCGGGCGGGCTCCACCAGCCGTCTGAACACGGTGGACTGCTCGGTCTGACGCTTGCGCCAGCTTACCGGATCGAGCGCGGCCGGCGGCGGATCCGGTGAAGTGTCCGTGAGCGAAAGGAATACCTGCACCAGGGCGATACCGTCAGCGTAACAATGGTGGATTCTCTGAACGATGACGGGACCACCGGCGTAGTTCTCGATGTAATGGAATTGCCACAACGGCCGCGACGGATCCAGGCGCGTGCTCGCCAGGTCGCTGACGAACTCTTCCAGTTCCGCCTGGTCCGCCTTCCCTGGCAGCGCCACGCGCCGCACGTGGGCATGAACCTCGAAGTCTTCGTCCGATACCCAGAATGCCCCTCCGGGGCGGTCCACAGCTTTCTGGCGGAAACGTTTGAAGGCCAGCCAGCGTTTCTCAATGGTCTCAAGCAGGCGCTCGTAGGGAATCGGGCCGGCCAGCGTCACCACGCCGGTGATCATCATCAGGTTCGTGGCCTGCTCCATGCGCAGCCACGCCGTGTCGACTTTGGCAATGCGCTCGGCCCTGGTGAAGCGGTTCATTCCGGATCAGACGGCGAGCTGGACCGAATTGCGGGACCGGCGTTTCTTGCGGGCCTTGTCCGAACGCTGTTTCCGGATTTTCTTCAGGTAGCTTTCTTCAACGCCGGTGATGTACTCGCCGGAGAAACAGGACGTGTCGAACTGCCGGATACGCTCGTTGCCCTCACGGCAGGCTTCGATGAGATCGGGGAGTTCCTGGTAAATCAGCCAGTCGGCGCCGAGTTCACGCTGGATCTCCGCCTCGTCTCGCCCTGAAGCGATGAGTTCGCCGGGGGCGGGCATATCGATTCCGTAAACGTTGGGATAACGAACCGGGGGCGAAGCGGACGCGAAGTAAACATTGCGGGCTCCGGCTTCACGGGCCATCTGGATGATCTGTCTGGAGGTCGTGCCGCGAACGATGGAATCATCCACGATCAACACGTTCTTGCCCCGGAATTCCAGGGGAATGACATTCAGCTTCTGACGAACGGACTTCTTGCGAAGCTTTTGCCCCGGCATGATGAACGTCCGGCCGATGTAGCGGTTCTTGATGAAGCCTTCCCGGTACTTCACGTCCAGGTCATAAGCGAGCGGTAGCGCAGCGGTCCGGCTGGTATCCGGGACCGGGATAACGACGTCGATGTCGTGGTCCGGGCGCTCGCGCAAAATCTTGCGGGCCAGCGCCTGGCCCATTCGCAGCCTCGCCTTGTATACCGAGATGTCGTCAAGCAGAGAATCCGGCCTTGCAAAATAGACGTATTCGAAGATACAGGGGGTGAGTTCCCTGCGGTTCGGACTCAAGTGGGTATGCAACTCACCATCGAGGCTGATGAAAATGGATTCCCCGGGCTGCAGGTCGCGCATCATTTCGAAGCCGAGTACGTCAAACGCCACGCTTTCCGACGCCAGGGCATATTCCGGCCCGTTTTCCGTCTCGCGGCGGCCCAGCACCATCGGCCGGATGCCGTAAGGATCGCGAAAGCCGAGCACGCCGTGGCCGCAGATCAGGGAAATAGAGGAGTACGCGCCACTGCATCGACGGTAAACGGCGTCCACCGCAGAGAAAATGTGTTCAGGCTTCAGGTGTGGCGGGTTCTGTTTCTGCAGTTCGTGCGCAAGCACGTTGAGCAGCAATTCCGAATCGGACTTTGTATTGAGGTGCCGGCGGTCGCTGTCGAACAGTTCCTGGGTCAATTCCTCGGTATTGATCAGGTTGCCGTTGTGGCCCAGGGCTATTCCATAAGGAGAATTCACGTAGAACGGCTGTGCCTCGGAAGAATCGTCCCGTCCGGCCGTGGGATAGCGCACATGGGCTATGCCGACCCGCCCGGTGAGGCTGGCCATCTGCTCTGGCTCGAACACGTCCCGAACCAGCCCGCTGCCCTTCTGCAGCTTGATCTGCGGCCCGTCGAGGGTCGCGATGCCCGCCGCATCCTGCCCCCGGTGCTGCAGAATGGTCAACGCATCATAAAGCGCCGGGGCAACCGTGTCCGTCCCGACGATTCCTATGATTCCGCACATTTCGCCTGCCCCTGTTGATTCGGCTTCGCTTGGCTCGCGCGGAATTCTACCACGCTACGCTTCCTTGGACGCCTGATCCGTGTCGGCTTCTTTCTCTTTGTCGTCCTCTTCGTCTTCTTCCGGCTCGAAATCCAGGTGTTCCGCCACGGATTCCGGCAGGTGGTCGGCCGCAAATTCGACCAGCGGCATCATGCGCTGGATGGTCGCGGACTCTTTCCACCACGGATCGGCCGGTATCGGCGTGAAGCCGGCGACCAGCAACACCGCGATGATCAGCACGAGCCCCCTCGCCGCACCGAACGCGCCGCCCAGGAGCCGGTCCGTGCCGCTGAGGCCGGTGGTTTCCACCAGGCGCCCCACGAGGTAGGTCGCCAGGCCGCCCACCAGAAGCACCGCGACGAACAACCCGGCAAAACCCATTGCGGTCCGCGCCGAAGGCAGGGAGATGGCGTTTTCCATCAGGCCCGCGACGTCTCCTGCAAAATGCCAGGCGACCAGGAACGCCGCCGCCCACACGACCAGCGAAAAAACCTCCTTGATGAAGCCGCGCAACGCGCCCACTACGACCGACACGGCGACTACCGCCAGGATGGCGTAATCCGGCCAGAGCGCCAGCCCGGACATTTCACCAGTATCCCGGATGATGGCGCAGGACAGGTGCGTCTCGGCGCCGGGCTGGACTGAAAGACGTAGCCGTAGCTACGTCTTGAAGGAAGCTCAAGCTGAGGCGTGCCTGGACCAGCCAGGGCCGGGATAGGCTCTGGCTCGGGGACCAAAGTATTTTCTGATGATGCCCGTAAGATGCCATATTCCGCTTATGCTTCAATATCCTGATAAGAGAGCCAGAGCCGACTGGTGAAATGTCCGGGCTAGTCAGCGCTCATGACCACGCCGTCGATGGACAGGCGCTCACTGACCCGCCGCTCCGCCTGGATGGCATCTTCCCTCTCGAGGAACGGGCCGATACGGACCCGGTAAACGGTGGAACCCGATCGGCTCACTTCTTCCTTGAAGGCGGCCAGGGATTCAAGGCGCAAGCGAGCGACGAGCTTGTCGGCATTTCCAGCGCTGGAAAAACTGCCCACCTGAACGACCCATCGCATTAGCGGATCGGACGGCTGGGTCACCTGGGTGGATTTTTCGGGTTGCAGGTCCATGACGCGCGGTCTGATGTCGCCCACCTGGGTCTGGAGCCGGCTCACCACGCGGTTCGCCTCGGACTCGGATACGTAGGGCCCCACGCGGACCCGGTGAAGCGTTCCCACCTCGGATTTGACCGTGTCGCTCATGACGTCGTAGCCGTAACCACGAAGCGTTTCCGACAGCCGGTTCGCATTGTCGATCGCCCCGAAACTCGCGACCTGGACGATGTAACGTCCGCCCTGCCCCGATGGAGGCTGCGGCGCCGGAACGAGCGTCGCGGGTTCTTCAGCCGTGGCTTCCGGGGTGGCTTCGGCACCGGGCGTCTCTTCGGGCGACTGCATCGTTTCTGCCACTCCAGGCCCTGGATCGGGCGCCGGCGGCGCAGGGACTTCCACGGCAGAGTCTGCCGGCGTGGGCAGGGGCTTGATTTTGGCTGCGCCCGAATCCGGGCTGGCCGGCGCCTTTTCGCCTACCGGATAGCGTCGTGTTTCGAAGTCCAGTTCAGCCGGTTGAGGCGGTAATTCGATTTTCTGCGCCTGCTGCGTCTTATCGCCCGGACGGCCGCCCAGCAGCATCGGCAAAACGACCACCGCAAGGGCGATCAGAACGCTGGCTCCGACCAGTCTTTGCTTGAGCGCTTTATCCATGAATCCGATTACCTGTTTGCCCTGCAGTGGTTGAAGATTCTAGCAGTATCGACCATCACTTGTCGTAATTCCGGGACGACCAATGCTGAGCGGCTTCGGCGGCCGTGAAGAATGAACCGAACGCCAAAACAGCTTCGTTCTTCGCGCTGTCTGATACCGCCGCGTCAAGCGCCTCCGACACGCTGTCGAAGCTGTACAAGCGCCCGGAGAGTCCGGCCTGCTCGAGGCGCCCGGCGAGTGCGTGGCCGGACTGGCCGCGCTCCCCCTCCAGGCCGGCGCAATACCAACCGGAAACCACCGGGGCCAATTCCTCCGCGACGCCGGCGGCGTCCTTGTCGGCCAGCATCGCGAGCACGCAACGGCAACGCGCCAGGCCTTCCGAACGCATGGCGTCGCCGGCGGTTGCCGCCACCGCCCTGGCGGCCATCGGGTTGTGGCCCACGTCCACCCAGATTGCCGGCTGCTGCGCCAGGCGTTCGAACCGTCCTCGCAGGCTCACGGACCGGAGCCCGGCAGCCAACTGCGCGGGAACGTCGGCCGCGGCCGGAAGTCGTTCCAGCAGCGTCGCCAGCGCGGTCGCCATATTTTCCAGCTGATGCGCGCCCTCGAGCGATGGAAGCGGCAGGTCGAGTTCCAACCCGCCCATCTGGAACCGGGCGCCGCCTTTCCAGCGCCGGATCCTGAATTCCCTTCCCAGGCGCAGGAGCGGAGCGGATTGCTCCGCCGCGGTCTCGATCACGCTGGCTGGCGGGTTCGGCTCTCCGCAAACGACCGGCCGTCCGGGTCTGATGATGCCCGCCTTTTCCCGGCCGATGGCTTCGAGGTCGTCGCCCAGGTAGTCCTGGTGGTCCAGGCCGATTGGCGTGATCACGGCGCAGTCGCCATCCAGCAGGTTCACTGCGTCCAGCCGGCCGCCCAGGCCAATCTCCATGACGGCAAAGTCCAGCCCGGCTCGGGACAGGATGTCGAAGGCCGCCAGGGTCGTGAACTCGAAGTAAGTCAGGCTGACCTCCCCCCGGGCCGCTTCCACCCGTTCGAAAGCTTCCATCAGCATCGCGTCGTCCACGGTCGCTCCATTCACGCGGATGCGTTCGTTGAAGCGCGTCAGGTGCGGGCTGGTATAGCTGCCGTAACGATGGCCCAGCGCCCCGAGCAGGGCGCAGAGCATGGCCACGGTGGACCCCTTTCCGTTGGTGCCGGCGACGACGAAAATCCCGGGCGCCGGAACGGGTGCGTCCATTGCGCGCCAGACTTCGCCACAGCGCTCGAGACCGAGATCCCAGGCTTTGAAATGCCGGTCTTCGATCAGCGTTAGCCAGTCGGCAAGCGTGCCGGGAAGCGGGGTGGAACTCAAGGACAGTTCATTCCTCGCCGGCGCTGACGACTTCTCCGGACACGGACCTCGGACGGATGCCCGCGGTAAGCAGGTCGAGCAGACCGGCTATTTCCTCACGCAGGGAACGGCGATCGACGATCATGTCGATCGCGCCTTTCTCCAGGAGGAATTCACTGCGCTGAAAACCCTCCGGCAGCTTTTCACGGACCGTCTGTTCAATCACGCGCGGGCCGGCGAATCCGATCAGGGCCGCGGGTTCCGCGATGTTGATGTCGCCGAGCATGCCCAGGCTGGCGGAGACGCCACCCGTGGTCGGATGGGTCAGCACCGAAATGTAGGGAATCCCCTCATCGGCCATACGGCCCAGCACGGCACTGGTCTTGGCCATTTGCATCAGGGACAGCAGCCCCTCCTGCATGCGCGCGCCGCCGGTGGCCGAAAAGCAGACCAGCGGCGCTTTCATTTTGAGACACTCCTGCCCGGCCCTCGCGAATTTCTCGCCGACGACCGAACCCATCGAACCGCCCATGTAGGAAAACTCGAAAGCGCAGACCACTATCTCCCGCTCCATGAGTTTGCCCGCGACGGCGACCAGTGCGTCTTTTTCACCGGTTTTTTTCTGCGCCGCGGCGATGCGCTCGCGGTATTTCTTGGAATCGCGGAAACGCAGGGGGTCCGCCGGCTCGAGTTCTCCGGCAATCTCGCGTTTGTCGCCCGGGTCCAGGAACAGTTCTAGCCGGGTTCGCGCATTGAGCGGCATGTGGCTCCCGCACTTGGGGCAGACACAGAGGTTGCGTTCCAGTTCGGGGCGATAGAGCACTGCGGTGCAGGCATTGCACTTCGTCCACAGGCCTTCCGGCACGGTGCGCTTGTTCCCGCCCTCGGTCCGGATGCGCGACGGCATCAATTTCTGAAACCAGCTCATGACGCTTTATTGTCCATGGCCTCGCGAATCGGTGCAAGGAAGTCCGACGCCTGCCGGCAGGCTTCCGCTTCACAAGCAGCGCCCGCCAGCCGTTCGATCAAGGCGCTGCCGATCACCACGCCGTCGGCCAGTCCTGCGACTGCGGCGGCGCTCTCCGGACCCTTGATGCCGAATCCGACCGCCAGCGGCAGGTCGCTGTGCGAGCGTAACTCGCTGACTGGTCCCGCCAGACTGCCTTCTTCGAGCCGGTTGGCGCCGGTTATGCCCTTGAACGATACATAGTAGATGTAACCGCAAGCTTGCCGGGCGATCCGCTCCATGCGTTCGCCGGTCGTGGTCGGCGCCACCAGGCAGATCGGATAAATGCCGTGCCGATCGAGATCATCCCGCATGACGCTCATCTCCTCCGGCGGGCAATCCACCATCAGGATGCCGTCGACCCCCGCAGTGCCGGCGTCCTGTGCAAAACGGGCGTAGCCGTAGCGCTCAATCGGGTTCAAATAGCCCATCAGCACCACAGGGGTTTCTCCGTCCCCGGAGCGGAAGGCCGCGACCATTTTCAGCACGCGCTGCAGGCTGACGCCATGGGCGATGGCGCGCTCGCTGGCAGCCTGTATGACCGGGCCGTCTGCGGCCGGGTCCGAAAACGGCACGCCCAGTTCAATCAGGTCTGCGCCCGATCCCGCCAGGGCATGCATGATGGCGGGTGTCCAGGCCGGGTCGGGATCGCCGGCGGTCAAAAAGGGGATGAGCGCCGTCCGGCCCTCGGAGGCCAGCGCCTGGAAACGGCTGTCGATCCGGTTGCTCACAAAGAGATGCCTTCCAGTTCCGCGACCGTCTGCACGTCCTTGTCCCCGCGGCCTGACAGGTTGACCAGGACGGTCTGGTCGGGCCTCATTGCAGCCGCCAGCTTGATTCCGTGCGCAACCGCGTGGCTGCTCTCCAGCGCGGGCAGGATGCCCTCCAGTCGCGTAAGCTGGTGGAAGGCGGTCATCGCCTCATCATCCGTCACGCCGACGTACTCGGCGCGCCCCGTATCTTTCAGCCAGGCGTGTTCGGGCCCGACGCCCGGGTAGTCCAGGCCGGCGGAAACCGAGTGCGTGTGAACGATCTGGCCGGCATCGTCATCCATCAGGTACGTCCGGCAGCCGTGCAATACGCCGGGGCGCCCGGCGCACAGGGAAGCCGCGTGCAGACCGGTGTGCAGGCCGTGTCCGGCCGCTTCCACACCGACCATGCGTACGTCGGTATCGCCAAGAAAGGGATGGAACAGTCCCAGCGCGTTGGAGCCGCCGCCCACACAGGCGACCAGCACGTCCGGCAAGGCATCGTACGTTTCGAGCATCTGGCGCCGCGCTTCACGGCCAACCACGGCGTTGAAATCCCGGACCATCACCGGGTAAGGGTGCGCGCCGGCGACCGTGCCGATGATGTAGAAGGTGTCGTCGACGTTGGTCACCCAATCCCGCATCGCCTCGTTCAATGCGTCTTTCAGGGTTCTGGACCCGGAGGTGACGGAACGCACCTCGGCGCCCAGCAGTTTCATGCGGAATACGTTGATGGCCTGGCGGTGGATGTCCACCTCGCCCATGTAAACCACGCAGGACTTCCCCATCCGGGCGGCGACCGTGGCCGACGCCACCCCGTGCTGGCCGGCACCGGTTTCGGCGATGATCCGGGACTTTCCCATGTGATCCGCCAGCAGGGCCTGCCCGACCGTGTTGTTGATCTTATGCGCTCCCGTGTGGTTCAGGTCTTCGCGTTTCAGCAGGATGCGTGCTCCCCCGGCCACCTCGGTCAGGCGGCGCGCAAAGTAAATCGGCGATGGGCGTCCGACGTAATGGGCCAGGTCGGCGTCCAGGCGCGCCATGAATTCATCGTCTCCGCGCCAGCGATAATAGGCTTCCTTCAATTCCTCGTGCGCGTGGATCAGGGTCTCCGAAACGTAAGTTCCGCCGTAGGGTCCGAAATGTCCGAGTTCATCGGGTTCGAAAGGCTGCTGCGCAGCCGCTTGGGTATCAGTACTCACACTTTGCCTCTTTGATGAATTCACGTATGGCCTGTTCGTTCTTGATGCCGGGACTGTCCTCGACGCCGCTGGAGACATCGACCGCCCAGGGTCTGACCAGGCTCACCGCCTCGCGGACATTGGCCGGTGTCAACCCGCCGGCCAGCACCAGCGGCAGCGGACAGTGCGGGACCAGTTTCCAGTCGAACATCCGACCGGTTCCGCCCACCCCGCCCGGCGCGTGGCTGTCGAGCAGCAGGGCCGAGGCGTCCGTCCAGGTCTCGGCCGCTGCGCTGACCGCGCGCTCCGATTCCATGCTGACCGCCTTGATGTACGGCCGGCCGAATAGGCGGCAGTAGTCCGGATCCTCGCTGCCGTGGAACTGGAGCAGGTTCAGCGGCACTTCCTCCAACACCCGGGCCACGTCCCCGGCGGCCTGGTCCATAAACAGACCGACACGGGAGACGAACGCTGGCACCGCGGCGACCAGTTCCGCGGCGCGAGACGGCTCGAGCGCCCGTTTGCTGCGGGGAGTGAACACGAAACCGAGGGCGTCCACCCCGGCCGCAACCGCCGCGCGCACGTCGCGCGCGCGGGTCAGGCCGCAGATTTTCACCCTCGCCGCCGTCACGACAGGTCCCTGCCGCGCGGAAAAGCCGATGGTCCGTCCGGCAGGCCGAAATGGTCCGGATAGCGGGTTCCGACGAAATACAGGCCTTCCGGCGGCGCCGTCGGCGCGGCTTCGTCGCGATCCTTTTTTTCCAGCACTTCCTTCACCCAGCCAACCTCCTCTTCACCTGTTCCAACACGTATGAGGCTGCCGGCGATGTTCCTGACCATGTGATACAGGAATCCGTTCGCCGTGACTTCCAGCATCACGACGTCCGACGTCCGCGTGACGCCTATCTGCTGTATTTCCCGGACGGCATGCCGGGCCTGGCAGGCACGTGCCCGGAACGAAGTGAAATCGTGTTCGCCCAGCAAAGCCTGGGCCGCTTCGTTCATTCTATCAGCGTCCAGCGGCGCGCGGCACCAGCTCATGCGCCGGGCCTCGAGCGCCGGCCGAATCCAACGGTTCAGCAGGATGTAACGATAGCTGCGCGCAAAGGCGCTGAAGCGGGCATGAAAGGAATCGTCGACCTCGCGGATCCAGAGGACGCTGATCCCCGGGGGCAGATTGCTGTTCAGGCCCAGAATCCAGGACCGCTCAGGACGATGCGCATCCGAATCGAAATGCGCGACCTGGCACAGGGCGTGTACGCCGGTATCGGTTCGGCCGCTGCAGCTTACCCGGGCTTGATGATCGGCGACGCTGGCCACCGCCCTTTCCAGGCAACCCTGGACGGTCGGCTCCTGCCGCTGGATTTGCCAACCGAGGAACTCGCTGCCGTCGTATTCGACCCCAATGGCGTAGCGCATTACCCGGTGAAAGCCCGCCGCTCAGGGAGCCAGCACGCCCAGCATCTTCTTCGCTTCTTCGCGCTGCGCCTCGTTGCCGTTGTGCTGCACTTCCTCGAGAATCACGCGCGCGGCTTCCTTGTCTCCCATCGAGATATAGGCCCGGGCCAGGTCCAGCTGAATTTCCGGATCGGAACTCTCTTCGTCCAGCACTTCCGCATCGTCGCTGGCTGCTTTGGAAGATACCCTCTCCTCATCAGCTTCCCCGGGCTCATCGGGGGACTCCCCACTTTCGCTCTCTTGCGCAGATTCCTCGTCCCCGGAATCATCGAGCGCCCGGAGCACTTCCTCGGCTTCGTCCTTGATGTCCTGGATCTGCTCTTCCTCCGAGACGGCGGCCGGCAGGACTTCTTCGCCTCCGCTCCGGCGGCTCAGGGTCCAGCCGATCACCGCGGCGGCGAGCACCAGCAGTCCGATCAGCCAGGCTGTAATCCTGCTGTACCAAGGCTGTTCCGCCGCTTCGCGGGCCAGGCGTTCCTGGCGCAAGCGCTCTTCCATGCTGGCCAGGTCGGCGTCATTGACCTGGTCTTCCCCGGACGTTTCGAGCTGGGATTCCAGCTCCTGGATCCGTTCGGCCAGGTACTCGTTTTCCTGTTGCTGAGCGATCAGTTCCTCTTCCTTGCGGGCCAGGTCTTCCCGCAGCGCGGAGACGGCCACCGAGGCGTCGGCTCCAGCCTCTTCGGCTTCTTCGAAACCGTAAGCGCTGTCCAGGTTGCTTTCCTCGGACGGCGGGACCAGTTCCAGCTGGTCGCGCAGAACCGTTTCCGCCGGCTCGTCGACTGGCTCGTCGACTGGCTCTTCGACCTCGGGCGTCTCCGCTTCGGCCACGGCCGGTGAAGGCTCGGGTGCCGTGGTCGGCGTGTCCGGCTCGGCGGTCTCAGCAGCCAGCAAAGGTGTCGAGGGGCTGGCGACCGGCTGGTATTTCGATCGGCCTTCAAATTCCGCGGTCTGTTCCCTGACTTCGCTGATGACCGATGCGGTATCCAGGGACCTGACGTCCTCCACCTGCGGCATCCGGAGAATGGCGCCACGCTTCAACAGGTTGATGTTGCCGCGCAGGAATGCCTCGGGATTCTCGCGCTGGATGGCAATCATGACTTTATTGATTTCCAGACCGGTGCCGCGCGACCAGTTGGTAGCAATACCCCACAGTGTCTCGCCATTGGAGACCGGGCCGTATTCGCCGTCTGCCGGCTGAACGGGCGGGGCCGGGCGGCTCGCGGAAGTTTCCTCCCGGGCCTGGGGGAGCGGCTCAGCCGGGGCCGTTTCCGGCGTTGCGGGCTGTGCCGCAGCCGGTTCGGGCGCAGGGGCTGGCGGGGATTCGCGCAGGTCCGTCCGTGGTATGGGCGCGGCGTCCGCGACTGTGGGCGGGTCGAGGAACACCGTGTATTCGCGCAAAAGGCGGCCGGCAGACCAGTTCACTTCGACGATCAGCCGCACCACCGGGGCGCCGATCGGCAGGTTACTGGTGCCCAGCAGGAAGGCGTCTCCTTCGAGGTTCTCCACCGAAAAACGGATCGGAACAGGAACCATTTCGCGGCTGGCCCCGATCAATTCGTAATCATCGGCCGACGCGAGTTGTGCGGTCACGGCAGCCAGATTGTCCGTCTCCCGCGTGATCAGGTCGACTTTCACCCGCAGCGGTTGATTGAGAAATGATTCGACCGTGATATCGCCCAGTCCGAGCGACCACGCCGCCGGGCTGAACACCATTGAGGCAGCCGCCAGCAAAGAGGCTGTGCAAATCTTTTTCTTACCAGTCATGAGTCCCTCCGTCATTCCCTGACGTTCAGAAGAACAGTTAGAGATGCCTGTTTCAGGCCGATTTTACGTTTGCTTGAGCGTTGTTTCCACTGGAAATGTCTTTTTCTTCAAACAAGGCCATGATCTGGATCGCGTTCAGGGCGGCTCCCTTGCGGATGTTGTCCGCCACGACCCACATGCTGATTCCCCTCGGATGGCTTATGTCGCGCCTCAGGCGGCCGACGAAAACCGGGTCCGTGCCGGCCGCGTGAGTAACCGCCGTCGGATGGATCATGTCGGCGCCCTCGAGCACTTCCACGCCCGGTGCATTGTCGAGCAGGCGCCGGCATTCCCCGATGGAAATATCTTCGCGGGTCTCGAAGTGGACCGCCTCGGAATGACCGAAAAACACCGGAACCCGGACCGCTGTCGCGTTGACGCCGATGTCAGGGTCGCCGAATATCTTCCGGGTCTCCCAAACCATTTTCATTTCCTCGCGGGAATAGCCGTTTTCCAGCATCTCGTCGATTTGCGGCAGGACGTTGAACGCGATCGGCTGTGCGAATTTGCTGACCTCGGGCTCCTGGAAATTTAGCCGTTGTGCGGTCTGCCGGGCCAGTTCCTCCATTCCCCGCCGCCCGGCGCCCGAGACCGATTGGTAAGTCGCCACGTTTATGCGGGTAACGCCTGCTATCCGCTGGATGGGCGCGAGCGCCACCACCATCTGGATGGTCGAGCAATTCGGGTTGGCGATGATGGCGCCGCCGTTGACGCCTTTCAACACCTCCGCATTCACTTCGGGCACAACCAGCGGGATGTCGTCGTCGTAGCGGAACGCCGAGGTGTTGTCGATCACGATGGCGCCGGCTTCCACGGCGCGCGGCGCGAATTCTTTGCTGACCGAACCGCCGGCCGAAAACAGGGCATAGTCGACGCCGGAGAAATCGAAATCCGCCAGATTGCCGACAGTGAGTTGCTTATTGCCGAACTCGACGCCCTGCCCGGCCGAGCGCTCGCTGGCCAGGGCCGTGACTTGCTCAGCCGGATAGCCGCGTTCAGCCAGGATGGAGAGCATGACCTCGCCGACCGCGCCGCTGGCGCCGACGACCGCAATGGATGGTGATGACATAGACTGTTCTGCCCGTACGGTTGACTCGTGAACGATTCTATCCGTTCTGCGCGCGGTGTAGTAGCACGTGATCCATCAGCACCAGGGCCATCATCGCCTCCACGATGGGCGTCGCCCGGATACCCACGCAGGGATCATGCCGGCCCTTGGTGACGATCTCGACTTCATTGCCGTCGATGTCCAGGCCGCGACAGGGGATCCTCAGGCTGGATGTAGGCTTGAAAGCCGTGCTGACCACGACGTCCTGGCCGCTGGATATGCCACCGAGGATGCCGCCCGCGCAGTTGCTGAGGAACCCATCCGGCGTCATTTCATCACGATGCTCGGTGCCCTTTTGCGAAACACTGTCGAATCCGGCGCCTATCTCGACTCCCTTGGCCGCGTTGATGCTCATCATCGCGCTCGCCAGTTCCGCGTCCAGCTTGCCGTATACCGGGGCGCCCAGCCCGGCAGGGACGTTGCGGGCGATCACGTTGACGCGGGCGCCGACCGAATCGCCGGACTTCCTCAGGCTGTCCATGTAGGCCTCGAGTTCCGGCACGAGGTCCGGGTCCGGGCAGAAAAAGGGATTGCCGTCGATCGCGTCCCAGTTCATGACTTCGTCCGTGCGGATGGGACCCAACTGGGCCAGCCAACCCCGGATTTCCACCGAAAGGCCGGTCTTCAACCACTTGCGTGCAATCGCCCCCGCGGCGACGCGCATGGCTGTTTCCCGGGCGGATGAACGGCCTCCGCCGCGGTAGTCGCGGATACCGTATTTCTTCCAGTAAGTGTAATCTGCGTGTCCGGGGCGGAACTGGCGCTTGATGTTTTCGTAGTCCTTCGGACGCGCATCGGTGTTCTTCACCAGCAACGCGATCGGGGTTCCGGTTGTACACCCCTCGAACACGCCGGACAGGATCTGGACGTCTTCTTTTTCCCGCCGCTGGGAGGTATGACGGCTCTTGCCGGTCGCGCGCCGCAGCAATTCCTCGCGAATCTCTTCGGCCGTGATTTCCAGGCCCGGCGGACAGCCATCGATCACGCAACCAATGGCCGGACCGTGGCTCTCACCGAACGTGCTGACCCGGAGCAGGTGTCCAAAACTGTTATACGACATGACGTCTTTCCCCGATTAAGGCCTCCAGGTCTCCCCGGGCCTCTTCCAATTGTCTCTTGCGCAGCACGAATACGCCCGAACCGCCGTGTTCGAATTCCAGCCAGACGAACGGAAGCCCGGGAAGCGCCGCGGCAAGTCGCTCCTGGCTTTCGCCCACTTCGCAAACCAGGACGCCATCCTCGCCCAGAAAACGCGGCGCGTCCAGCAGGATCGAAAGCGTCGCGTCCAGGCCGTCTCGCCCCGAAACCAGTCCAAGTCCCGGTTCTGCGCGGTACTCTGCGGGAAGGTCCTCCACGGCTTGCTCGGGCACATAAGGCGGATTCGCCACGATCAGGTCGCAGCGGCAAGGCGGAATGGACCGGAACAGGTCGCTTCGCAGAAGCTTGATGCGGTCCGCCAGTCCATACCGTTCCACGTTGCGCCGTGCGACCCCGAGCGCGCGCTCGCTGATGTCCGCTGCATCGACGCGGGCGTCGGGAAGGTAAATGGCCGTGGCAATGGCGATACAGCCACTGCCGGTGCACATGTCCAGGACCCGCTCCACCCTGCCCGGCCCGGCCCACGGGCGGAACTGATCGAGGATCAGTTCGGCGAGCGGGGAACGGGGCACCAGCACGTCAGCGCTGACCTCGAACTCAAGGCCGGCGAACCAGGCGGAACCCAGCAGATAGGCCAGCGGCTGCCGGCTCTCGATGCGGGCCGCTGCCAAGCGCCTGATCTCCATTGCCTGTGCCTCAGCAACCGTCTCGCCCCAGTTTTCGAAGCTGCCGTCCAGCGGCGCTCCAACGGCATGCAGTACCAGCCAGGCCGCTTCGTCCGCGGCATTGTCGGTGCCGTGTCCGAAGCTAAGGCCGGCACCTTCGAATTGCCGGCTCAGCTGTTCAATAAACTCCGCTATAGTCATGCCACGAAGTATAATGGTGCGATGACAGATGTGAATTCGAAAAACGCCACTACCCGGCTGATCCTGCTGGCCGTTTTCGTCGGAATCCTCAGCGCCGCTGGCGGTATATCCTTCTGGAATCTCATGCAGCAGCAGCCGCGGTACTCCGACGCTTCGCTGATGGTGCTGCCGGAACCGCGGGTCATCGCGGATTTCGCGCTGATCGACGACGAGGGCAAACCGTTTTCACTGGCAGACCTGCGCGGGCACTGGTCGTTGCTGTTCTTTGGCTTCACGCATTGCCCGGACGTCTGCCCCAGCACGCTGTACGACCTGAAACTGGTCCACGAAAAGGTCGTGGAAGCGCGCGGCGGCGAGATGCCGGGGCACCAGGTGCTGTTCGTCTCGGTCGACCCGGACCGGGATACACCCGGGAAGCTGCACGAATACGTCGATTATTTCCACCCGGATTTCCGGGGCGTGACCGGTCCCAATGAACAACTGGCGCCGCTGACCGTGCAACTCGGGATCGCCTACCGTGTCGAGGAACACGAGCCGGGCAGCATGCAGTACCAGGTGGACCATTCGGCCAGCGTCATGGTGCTGAATCCCGACGGCCGGCTGTACGGCGTGTTCCCCGCCCCGCATGATGCGGAAAAAATGGCGAATGAGCTGATCGGGGCGTTCAACTGAGCCGGAATTAGCGATGGGGCTGATCGAGAAAATACTGTCCGGAGTCCAGTACCTGCTGCCGCATCACCTCCTCTCCCGTATCGTGTACGCCTTCATGCGCATCCGTTTCGGCCCCGTGAAGGCGACCCAGATCGCCGTGATCGGCAGCCTGGTGGGGGTGGACTGGGAGGAAGCGAACGTTCAGGAAATCTCCGAGTTCGAGCATTTCAATGCCTTTTTCACCCGGGAACTGGCCAAGGGCGCGCGGCCCATCGATCCCCACCCCCTGTCGTTCGTCAGCCCCAGCGACGGCCGGATCAGCCAGGCGGGCCGGATCACCAACGACCGCATCATTCAGGCCAAGGGCCGGACCTACTCCCTTCGTTCGCTGCTGGCCGGCGACCCTTCCTGCACCGAATTCGCCAATGGCTTCTTCCATACCATCTACCTTTCCCCGCGTGACTACCACCGGGTCCACATACCATTCGGTGGAACGCTGCAGCGCATGATTCACGTGCCGGGCCGCCTGTTCAGCGTGGCGCCCTACACGGTGCGCCAGGTCCCCGACCTGTTCGCGCGCAATGAGCGCGTGATCAGCCTGTTCGATACCTCGCACGGACCGATGGCGGTCGTGCTGGTCGGCGCCATGCTCGTTTCCAGCATGGAGACGGTCTGGTCAGGCGTCGTGACCCCGCCCCGCGGCCGGAAGATTTCCCGCGGCGACTGGTCGCGCCGGGGTATCACGCTGCAGAAAGGCGAAGAGATGGGACGATTCAACATGGGTTCCACCGTGATCCTGTTGCTGCCTCCCGGAGCCGTATCATCCGTCGAGCATTATGAAAGCGGCGACAACGTCGTGATGGGCCAGAAACTGGGCCGGCTCGGCTGAAAGCGGAGTTCCTGTAAGAGCGAATTTATTCGCGATGGTTTTAAGGTTTATTTGTCTTATTCAGAGGCGAAAAAAGAGAAAACATAAAACCATCGCGAATAAATTCGCTCTTACAAGGTCACCACGTGCAATAGATGTGCCCGGCAATACCTACCAGCCGCAGTTGCGGCTGGCGTTTTGCTCGTCGAGCCAGGCCTGCAGGGGCGCGAAGTAATCGAGGATGGCGGTCGCGTCCATTTCAGGCGATCCAGTCAGCGCTTCCAGGGCTTCGGGCCAGGGGTGGGCGCGGCCCAACTCAAGCATCGCGTTCAGGCGCTGGCCTGCGGCCTGGCTGCCGTAAATCGAACAGCGGTGGATCGGTCCCTCGTTACCCGCGATCTCGCAAAGCGCACGGTGGAACTGGAACTGCAGGATGTGAGCCAGGAAGTAACGCGTGTACGGTGTGTTGCCCGGCACGTGGTATTTAGCGCCCGGGTCGAACGCATCCGCCGCCCTCTCGCCCGGCGCCGCCACGCCCTGGTACTGCTCCCGCAGGGTCCACCACAGATCGTTCCAGCCGTCCGGACCGGTCTCGCCGGCGAAAACCTTCCAGCGCCACTGGTCGACCATCAGGCCGAAGGGCAAAAAGGCAATCTTCTCCAGCGCCGCCTGCATCAGCAGGCCCAGGTCACCCGATGCGTCCGGTACCTCGTCCAGCAGGCCGAGCTGCTCCAGGTATTCCGGTGTGATCGACAGGGAGAGCGTATCGCCCACGGCTTCGTGGAAGCCGTCGTTCGCGCTGCCGCGGTACAAGTAGCTCTGGTCCTTGTAGGCCCGTTGGTAATAGTTGTGGCCGAGCTCATGATGGATCGTCTTGAAGTCTTCGGCATTGACGTCGATGCACATCTTGATGCGCAGGTCGTCCTGCTCGTCTATGTCCCAGGCCGAGGCATGGCAGACGACCTCGCGGTCAGCCGGCTTGACGAACAGCGAGCGCTTCCAGAATGTTTCCGGCAGTTCTTCGAAACCCAGCGAGCTGAAAAAGGCCTCGCCGGTCTCCACCATGCTGATCGCGTCGTAGCCCTCCTCTTTTAGAATGGCTGTCAGGTCATAGCCCGCGGCCGTCTGTGGCGGCGCGACCAGGTCGAATATGTTTTCCCAACTCTGAGCCCACATGTTGCCCAGCAAGTGGGCCGGTATCGGACCGTCCTGGGGCACGACGTCCGTGCCGTAGACTTCACCGAGCCGGGCGCGCACGTGGCAGTGCAGCGCTTCGTACAAGGGGCTCACCTGCTCCCACAGCTTGTCCAGTTCGCCCGGGAATTCGGCCGGATCCATGTCGTAGGCCGAGCGCCACATGGTTCCGAGATCATCGAAGCCAAGTTCCGCGGCACCCTCGTTGGCGAGTTCGACCTGGCGCTGGTACAGCGCCTTCATGGGCGGCGAAACGGTACGCCAGCCTTCCCAGACCGCCAGCATTTCTTCCGGGTCGCGTGACCGCGCCAGGATGTCTTCCATTTCGCCCAAAGCCAGGCACTCGTCTTCTTCGGGGCACCAGCTGCCTCTGCCGTAGAGCCCGTTCAGCTTCGCACCGATCTCGGCCTGCTCGGCCGTCTTTGAGGCGTCCATCGGGGCGGGAATGACGATACCGCTTTTCAGCATATTGAGTTTGCGAGAGGTGTCGTAGTCCAGGTCCTCAGTGTCATTGAATCGCGCCGCTTCACTGGCAATTTCCACCTGTGCCGCGGTGAATTTTTCCCCGGCGGCAGCGGCCAGGATTTCGGTATCCTCGGTGATGAAATTGGAAAGCACCCAGGCCATGCGCTCGTTGTGCTGGCCCAGCTTCGCCAGCTTTTCCTCGGCGCCGGCCACGAATTCAATCGCTTCGCTGGCGGTGGGGCCGGCTGTTGCGGGCTGAGTCCCGGCGGCTGTCTTGACCGCGTCTTCGGGAGACGGCCCGCAGGCGGACAGGATCAGGGCGAACGCGCAGAGCGCGTAGAGGGGATATGTATTTTTCATGACGGTGTTCCTTCGGTACGCGAATGAACGCGCGGATATTTTACTTCACCAGACGGTAGCAGGGCTCGTACGCGCTGCCACCCGGAAGTTTCATTCGATTATTGGCGACAAAGGATACCAGGAGCGCGTCGAGCGATTCCATGATCTCGACCTCCCCCTGGATTTCGAATGGTCCGTGTTCGCGGATCGCCTTGAGGCCGTCGGGCTTGACGTTGCCCGCCACGATGCCCGAAAACATCTTCCTGAGATTGGAAGCGAGCACATGAAGCGGCAGGTCTCGAC
>CAJIBJ010000037.1_pt1 | contig 40320 bp, 41 predicted proteins | sample 9199331 | NCBI WGS metagenome assembly CAJIBJ01 (sample SAMEA7708300, study PRJEB35096) | sediment metagenome | biome: marine neritic benthic zone biome [ENVO:01000025]; feature: sediment [ENVO:00002007]; material: shallow marine sediment [ENVO:03000034] sea grass bed [ENVO_01000059] ... | reverse complement strand
CTTGCCTCAGGTACCGAACGGTATAGCTTCCAACAAACAGATCACGAATCAATCTTGGTTCAGGTGCGCGGCTCACCGGAAGACCCATATCTGGAAATAGAGCCAAATTCTCAATTCCGTCCAAAATTTCGGCCGCAACTCGCCTCGCGGCGTGAGGATTTTTGGATTCCACAAAAGCGCGCAATCGTTCAAGGTCCTGAATCGCTTCAACGGTATATCTGATCTTCATGCCTCAGGAGGCGACTTGGTTGAATCACTTCCCCAGGACTTCAGCCACTCCGATACTTCCTCCGATTCCACCAATCGCCCAGCCTTAACGGACTCCATTGCTTCGATGGTGTCCGACCATCGGAGTTCTTCCATTGACTGGCGTAACACAAATTCCTTAATGGCTTGGTTAACCAGGTAATTCTTGCTCCGGTCCAACTTCTTGGCGAGTTGCTCCAGCGGAACTTCTACGTCTTCGCTCAAGCGAATACTCGTGACACCCATGATTGGCTCCTGTAGCTGAATGTACTACATTATACTACAAGTGCAGTAGAGTTCACCAAAGACTTATAACGCCGCAAATCACCAGCGACAACTGAGCGCAGCGAAGTTTTGCGTCCGAGTGAATTTGCATTGTTAGGAGTAATTCTGTTTTAGGTAATTGAATAACCATTCTCTTTCAATTTCTGTTGCCGAAGTTGCCAATTCCAGCCTTTCAGGGCCTTTATCAACTGTGAGCCTATTACCTGAATCGGTTTCTCTTAATTTCAGAGACTTTATTTCACTTCGATCAAGTTCAACTTTCTTACGTTTCGGGAACATTGATTTCCAATAGTCCTTTTGGTTAGTCATGCTGAAACTCATTTTGAATGGAGGTATCCCTGTATCGATTGAGAGACTTGGTTTGTTTAGTAAAAATTGCTCTGGCACAGATTTTCTGAATAAGCGATAGACAAAATAACCGGCGAATATGCCGCCTATTGTCCAACCACCAAGCCAAAATATGAGAAAAGCATTGCCTTCGCCTGACATTATTTCATTAGCAGCACTTGTAAATCCCATAAACCAGCCACCAAGCCAAAATATGAGAAATGCACCAATGAAGTACCTCCCTGCACCAGCGTCACCCTGAGGAATTACGATGTGCTGATAACCATTAAGGTTACCCACTTCGATGCTCGTACCTTGTGGGGGGCTTTGGATCATTTTTATGCCTAATGTTTGAGATAACCGGCGCCAGCAACGCTGGTGTCCGTATTACATGACTTGATAGGTTTCTTCACCACCACAGATCCCGCGATAAAGTCGTGCAGTGCTCGTCGTTTTTTGTTTAGTAGCATTGTGACCAACTCCAGTATGGCCCAAGCGCCCCAGCTATACATGACTACCTGGTATGTCCGAATCTCCATGAGTTCCATTTCAGAGACTCCGCCGTAAGCCATTGAATACGCCCAGTGGATATTCAGTGGCCAGACGATCAGCGGGACGATATCCCTGAGCACGGCCTGTCGGTAGCTCAGCTTTGACTCGTGAACATCGAGCACGATTACTCGGGTGATCATTTTGCCGATGGTTTGGCCAAATGCAGCATGCATGAGAATGAAATAGAGAACATGAGCCGCAGAAGTTGTGAGTACCCAGAGGAATAATGGCAAGCCTTTTATCTGGGTGGAAATTATCCAGACATGGAGCAGCGATAGTGGAAAGAATAGTAAGCCATCTATGTTAAGCGCCCAGAAACGCCGCCAAAATGTTTGGTATTTGTAATAGGGAGATGAACTGATTTTGTCGGCATCAGGCTCAAAAGGCGAATCATGTTCAGCCTCGCCTCTTTCTCGTTTCAGTTGAATCTGCTGCAATACTAGTTGATACCGTTCGGGATACTTCTCCTTGTCGAGATTTCGCTCTACATCCAGAAGTTCTGGTAGTGAACACTCTTCGTAGTTGGGAATGCCCATTGCAACTTAACGTTTGAATTAAGGGGTACTTGCAGCGTCCCGCTTGAATGACTTGTTAGATGCCGTCTGCTCCAAACGCTCAGACAACCAGATCTTGATGATGGACTGACGAGTGACACCCAGCCGTTTTGCCTCTTTGTCGAGTTGATCAATCATCCAAGTCGGAAAATCGACATTCACACGACGTTGAGTTTGCAACGGACGCTTGGCCTTGGAGACATCAAGGTCATTTGTGACATCTTTGCCTTCATCAAATTTTCGATCAAATGTCTTAGCTTTCATAAAGCGCTATCTCTTCATCTCTGGACCGGCGTACTGAAATCAGCCGAATGTTGTCATCACGATAGGTGATCACAGCTGACCAGTGTTTACGGTCGATCATGCCAACGACCAGGTATCTTGGTTCATCGACGGTTCTGGCTGGAATCTCCAATAGGTCTGGATCCAGCCAAAGCAATTGAGCATCGACAAAGTCTATTCCGTGTTTAGAGCGGTTGAATTTGCTTTTAGATTCGTCGAACTCAAACATGGTATAGAAATTATACCACTTTTAAGCCTATTGAGAGCTAGGAAAAGTATCTAACGTTTGAATTATGCGGCGCGCCGCAGGCGCGTCCGAGTGAGCACAGCGATCGACTTAAATGGCTTGTTATATTTCTGCTTCATAAAATTCTTTGGCGACCTTTTCCCACATGTTCTCATCAAACATCAGCGGTCGAAAAATACCAAGGTCAAACGAATCTGCAGCCGCTTCAAGTTGCATGTTCAAGCCTTGTAACTCCAGCTTGTAGCTAAAGTACTTGTTACTAGTCTCCCCCCACCTCTCAAAATGGTAATTTTCACGCTCAAATTCCTCATGGAATTTCTCGCACTCGACAACTCTGTTTAGTACGGCAGACACCACCAAGTGAGCACCAATGAACTCGTCCTCTGCGATGTCAGAATTTGGTTTTCTATGCATCTCTTCCAACGCTTCTCTCACCTTTGGTTTGATTGTTTCAAGCTCAATTTTGCATTCAGCAATGGACAAAATCGGTACGAGAACGAGTAGCAACAGAGGTTTCATGAAATATAACGTTTAAGTTAAGCGGCGCAGCGGAGCTGCGTCCGGTGGAGCCCGCTTGCGGGCGAAACGAACTTAAACGGCTTGTTATCTGTCAGCCACATCGCCCTCTCCTTGCGAAATTTGCCGCTCTCGAAATCGCGCAAGTCCAAAACAGGCGCCGGCAGCACCGACTGCGGCTACGGCTTCCACAATTCCAAGTGGGTGACGCATTATCATTACCGGCCCCGCAACAAGAAAAACCAACGACGCTACACGCAGGAAGGCTGGGGAAAACAAACCGCCGTCACGCCGGCCCTTACCACTTAGCAACCGCCACGCTAGCAGCCAGCACCCTGCGCCGGCCAAGGTACAAATGATGAGAGTCCACATGTTCTCAGACGACGTATTTCCATCCAAGATGACACTTAAGCCAGCGATAACGACAAGTGTCAAGACGAGTGCAGCAATGACCATCACAAGACCAGCAATGATCTGAACATACCGGGGAGCGGTTGCGTAAAAGTCTACTTTCACCTTTGTTGCTGATAACGTTTTAGTTAAGCGGCGCAGCGGAGCTGCGTGCGGTGGAGGCCCGCCAGGGCCGGAACGTACTTGAACGATTTGTTATGTGCCATCTTTTCGAACACTCGCTGCTTTTTCAGGGTCAATATTGACTCCTAAACCCCTCAACTTGGCCCTGAGCCCTTCAGGTTTAAGCCTCCCAAACTTCGCCTCATAGAATGGAAAAGCAATGGTCGCAATGACAATTACCGATATCGCAGCTTGCCAATAGCCAAACACAATTAGAATGATGGGCGACCCGAAAACCAATATGGTTATGAAGTACGCAATTTGGCTAAACATTGTTGATTTCAGCTTATATGTCGCACCGCAGTTCGTGCACTGCAGATTTTTCGAAGACCAAAAAACAGTTCCAACAGGAATTGCGTGATTTTCACACTCTGGGCAGGTTCTAAGCATCACACATAACGTTTTAGTTAAGCGGCCTGGCGCAGCCAGGTCCGGTGGAGCCCCGTTGGGGCGGAACGCACTTAAACGATTTGTTATGTTGTAAATTCGGATCGTACATCTTTCGATGCCAGTTTCCATACAAGCCAAGACAGAAGCCCAGCCACTCCAACAGAGAAAACCAGAGAAAATAGGCGGACGATTTTGGCAGCACTCGCAAAGTCACTCACGGCCTCCCGATATTCTTGCGATGCATCCGATGGCACCGCCGGAGCAAGATCTATAAATAGGGTGAATATCATTGCTCCAAATGTGTAAATAGCCATAAACGAAAGCAGGGCGATGAAGAGTTTTCTCGCCCATTCGTGCCGTTTTAATAGCGATATTGAGGTGACAAACACTAGTATTGAAAGGAGCAAAAAAGCGAGGAAGAACAGCTGAAAGTGCTCCATCATAAATGCACCGAAAGCGGAAGTATTTTCTGGAATATTCTCAACGTTTACCGAGTCGAACATTGTCATAACCATCAGGTTTTGCGCTATCCCAATAAAGGTCATAAAGCCGCTAATGACAATGAAAATCCATGCAACAACAGTTACAAATGTTGAACGTAATTCCTGCGACTGATTCATGGCCTTAACAACATAACGTTTTAGTTAAGAGGCGCGTGCATAGCACGCGTCCTGCGCCGAAGGCGCGCACTTGAACGCCTTGTTATACCTGCCACTAGGGCATAACAACCAAAAACTTGCCATCATGTTTCTTTACGTAAATCGGTGATTCTTGCGCAGAGTCACCGTTTCTTGTTGGTGTCACTACTACGAGCGTAACTTTAACCAGCCCCTCCGCGGACATCTCGCTAGATTTGACAGCAACCGTTGTCTTTTCCATTGCTTCGTTATATCCAGGTGGTGCACCACTTCGATTTATTTCTTGTAGTTTTACAAAAAAATAGCCGGGGTCAATACTTGTAAGCTCTTCATCAACGGGTATGCCAAGTTCTTTTCTGAATTCATTCTCTGGAATGGCGCCAATTGCTACTTGCTGAAGATACGCCTCTTTTAGATTCTCTAGGGTTTCAGGATGACTAAGCTTTGCTGCGGTATCCAGATCACCATGAAAGAATGCTGTTAGATATTTTTGGGCACATTCTTCAGCTTCCAATTGTGGTGAGGTTTCCTGCCCGTAAAGGAGTGGCACTACTAGCATGAGTAAGAAGAATGTTCGAATTTTCATAGGTATAACGTTTTGGTTAAGCGGCGTTGCGGAGCAACGTCCGGTGGAGCCAGCTTGCTGGTGGAACGTAATTAAACGGCTTGTTATACGCGCCATTCACTGTGTCGCATCAATGGCTATGTGAACCACCATCATTAATATCATAGCGCCAACAATTACCTGTAGGGCCCGATCTTGTTTCGGGCTGCAGCTAGGCAATTTTTTCGAGGGCCATCCAGCCCAGGCAAAGACAAAGGCCACAAAGCACGCGCTTAGAATCCAATACGGCCAACTACCTTGTGTCGCCTCAGTCGCAGCCCAAACAGCCACGATTGCAGAACCAACTGCCATCATTCCTCTCGTCAGGAATGAAACCGGTCGTGTGGCCTCCTGTGCGGTGTCGGCTTGATTGTGCATTCTATGCGTATAACTAACAATTAGGTGAAAGGGCGGGGTTTAAGGCGAATTTTTTGGCTGGTTTGGGTATTTTCACTTGGCTTTCCCCTGATCTTTCAAAAGGCTATCACTCATCTCGTCCGTGCAAAAAGGGGGCGCGGTTGCGTGCAATCACGGCATTTGCTTACAAATGGGGACAGGATTCTCCCTCAACTTTCATCGATTGCCTGGGCTAGTGTAACGGTGCCATGCCGGGAGTGATCACAGCGGAGTCCAAGCCGAAACTGCTTGACCAGATGCGGAACGCCATTCGCCTGCGGCAATACAGCCATGACACGGAGCGGGCTTACCTGCATTGGGCAAAGCGATTCATCCTGTTTCATGGTAAGAAACACCCTCTTTCCATGGGAAAGGTGGAGGTTGAGGCGTTTTCATCTCACCTGACTGGAATATCTTCGGGTTTTCTTGCGAACGAGAGCAGCCGTCACGCCGCTACGACTGCATCGACTGGATAAACGAATCCGCCTCGGCAATGGCCTTCTGCATCTCGGAAATCAGCCGTGCGGTGTCGCGCTCGATGCTGTCGAGTTCATTGCGGAGCGCGCCGATGGCGCGTGCGTTGAGGTTGTGCTTCAGGGCCAGGACCTGGTCCTCGAAGGCCTCGAGCACGGGGTCCATCGAGCCCTCGGCGCGGCGCATGGCCTTCATCATCTGCCCGTAGCGGCGGCGGGTGTCGCGCAGCAGCGATTCGCTGTTGCGGCGCAGGTCGGCACGGCTGTACTGGTCCAACTCTTCCTCCCACTCGTCGAACAGGTCCTCGGCCACCGATTCGACGGCGTCGATGCGGCTGCTGACCTCGCCGGCCTCGGCGCGGCTGCGCTCGTACTCCGAGTTCAGGCGGTCATAGACTTCCTCGAGGTCCCCGCCGTCAAAGTTGACGACGCTGCGGAACTGCTCCAGCGCATCGGCGAACTGCTCGCTGGCATCGTCCTGCGCGTCCCTGGCTTCCTCGACCCGGTCGACCAGGATGTCCCGTTTCTCGACGCCGAAGCCTTCCATCGTCTTGTAGTAGGCGCTCGAACAGGCGACCAGCCCGGAAGCCGCCAGGAACGCCAGCGGGAAAAGTGGGGCAATAAGTTTCATGTTCGACTCCTTCACAGATCCCCGAATTGCAGTTCCGCCAACCGCGCATACAGCTCGTTGCCGCGCGTCAGCTCCGCGTGGGTGCCCACGGCCTCTATCCTGCCATGGTTCATGACCACGATGCGATCGACTTTTTTCACGGTGGCCAGGCGGTGGGCGATCACCAGCGTGGTCCGGTCTTTCATCAGGTTCTCCAGCGCCGCCTGCACCAGGCGTTCGCTCTCGGCGTCCAGCGAACTGGTGGCTTCGTCCAGCAACAGGATCGGCGGGTCCTTCAGGATGGCCCGGGCGATCGCGATGCGCTGGCGCTGGCCGCCTGAAAGGCGGGTGCCCCGTTCGCCGAGGAACGTTTCGTAGGCTTCCGGCAGATTTTCGATGAATTCGTCCGCGGCCGCCAGTTTCGCCGCTTCCCGCACTTCGTCGTCCCCCGCGCCGGGCCGGCCGTAGCGGATATTCTCCATCGCGCTCTCTCCAAACAGGACCGTCTCCTGCGGTACCAGCCCGATCTGGCGCCTCAGGTCTCGGGGTTCCAGCAGCGAAATGTCTGTCCCGTCCACCTGGATCTGCCCGCTGAGCACGTCATAGAAGCGCAGCAGCAACTGGAACGAGGTGCTCTTGCCCGCGCCGGAGGGCCCGACGATGGCCAGCGTGTCGCCCGGCTCTATTTCCAGGCTGAAGTCATCAAGCGCCCGTGTTTCCGGGCGTGACGGGTAACTGAAACTCACGTGATCGAAACGGATTCGCCCTGAGACCCGCCCCGGAAACCGTTCCGGCTCGGATGGCGCACGGATCGTGGGCTGCGCCTGTAGCAACTCGGACAGTCGCTCCATCGCGCCGGCCGCCCGCTGGATCTCGCCCCAGAGGCTGCTCAGCGCGGTCGCCGAGGAGCCGACGAAAAAAGCGTACATCAGGAACTGGCCCAACTGGCCGCCGGTCATGTTTCCGTCGATGACGGCGCGCGATCCAACCCACAGGAACAGGGTCAGCATGCAGAACACCAGCACGAAGGCGAGCCCGATCAGGACCGCGTTCATCCGGATTCGCCGGACCGCCGTCAGGAAGCTGTCTTTCACCGCCCCGGCATAGCGGCCGATCTGCAGTTCCTCCAGGGTGAAGGACTGCACGGTCTGCATGGCGTTCAGTGTCTCGCCGGCCAGGCCGCTGGTGTCGGCGACGCGGTCCTGCGACTGGCGCGACAGCTTCCGGATGAAACGCCCCACGACGATTACCGGAAGAACGACGATGACGATGCCGACCATGGTGTAGGCCGCAAACTGCGGGCTGGTCAGCACCAGCATGATCAGACCGCCCACGAGGCTGAGGCTGGAGCGCAGCGCAATCGAAAGCCCGGAACCTGAAATGCTTTGCACCAGGGTCGTGTCCGTCGTAAGGCGCGACAGCACTTCGCCGGTACGGGTCACCTCGAAAAATGCCGGGTCCATCCGGATCACGCGTGCGTAAACGGCCTTGCGGATGTCGGCGACGACCCGCTCGCCCAGCCATGTCACCAGGTAGTAGCGCAGCGCGGCGAACACACTGAAGATCACCGTAGCCACCAGGAACCAGCCGAAATAGCGGTTGACCGTGGAGAGATCGTTCGCAATGAAGCCGTTATCGATGAGGTAACGCAGCGCGACCGGCATCGCCAGCATGGCGGCCGAGGCGATCAGCAGGGCGCTCAGGGCGGCGATCAGGACCTTGCGATAGGGCGTGATGAACGGCCAGAGCGTTCGCAGGGGCTTCAAAGATTTCGAGCGGGGCCGGTCGGCGCTGGCCGCATTACTCATTCGCGCGCTCCTTTTTCAGGTTTTCTTTTTCCCGCTTCCTCTGCCATTCCGCCGGATCGATCCGGTAGTACGATCTCAGGACTTCGAACAGTTCCCGGTGATGTTCCTCCATTTGGCGGGGCTTTTCGAAGAAGGTCTCGGTGGCCACGGCAAAGAACTCGGCGGGGTTGGTGGCGCCGTAGTGGTCCAACAGCGACTTTTTTCCGTACCGGGCGTCATTCTGCAAATCTGCGAACTCTCCGGAAAGCGTTCCGGCCCAGCTACGGTAACTCGACGCGCCGGCCAGCAGCGGCGCACCGTCCGCACTGCCGGTTTCGCTGTCGAGCTGGTGCGCGAATTCGTGCAGCACGACATTGCGGCCGTCCACGAAATTGCGCGCGCCGTGCAGGACATTGTCCCAGGCAAGGATCACCTTGCCGCTCTGCCAGGATTCGCCCAGCATCCCCTTGCGGCCCCGGCTGACCACCCCGGATTCGTCCCATTCGTCCCGGGTCACCACGAAAGCGCTGGGGTAAACGACGATGTATTTCAGCCGGGAATACAGTCCGCTGTCACGGTTCAATTGCAGCATGCAGGCCTGGGCCGCGATCGTGACCCGCATTTCGTCCGTGACCTGCAGCCCGCCGGCGCCGGAAAAGTGCTTCTGATACAGGAATTGCTTGATCAGCTGCCGTAGCTGGATCCGCAGCGGCATCGGCAGGTTCGGGTAAATTCCGATGTTATGTTCCAGGATACCGACCCACTCCTCGGGGAAAGACGCCGCCAGCGCCCGCCGGAGCCTGAAACGCGGAATCCAGAGTGCGAGGGCGATGGCGGCCATGACCAGTGCCAGGAAGATCCAGGGATTCATGGTGGCCCAGCCTAACGCCTAAACACCGCAGCGGCCAGCCATGATTGCGACGGCCGGGTAAATACGGCGGAAATTGATCTGAATCGCAGGAAAAGTTCGCCGTTCCGACTATGCTTAATAGTGTGGGGCTCCGCGGGTCCCGCAACGAATAGGCAAATGTTTGAATCTGGATATCCGAGGTAACAGCAATGGCAATTGCAATCACCCTGAAATCCTACCTGGACGGTCACAACGTCCACTACGAAACGGTAGAGCACGCCCACACGGAATCCGCAGTGGATTCCGCGAAATCCGCCCACGTTCCGGCCCACCAGTTGGCGAAAGCGGTGGTCCTGGAGGATGAAGCCGGCTACATCGTCAGCGTCCTGCCCTCCAGCAACCGCCTGAACCTGGGCTGGGTGAACGAGGAATTGCAGCGTGACCTGAAGCTGGCCACCGAACCCGAACTCAAGGAACTTTTCAAGGACTGCGACACCGGCGCCGTGCCCGCCCTCAGCAACGCGTACGGCCTGAAAGTGATCTGGGACGATCAGCTCAAGCACGCGTCCGACATCTACATCGAGGCGGGTGATCACGAGCACCTGATCCACCTGAAGGGCGAGGACTTCCGGCAGCTCATGGCGAAGCTGCCGCACAGCGTGATCAGTGCCGGAAAGGAATATTCGCGCTGGGTTTACGAATAGGGGAGTCTCGATTTCCCGATTTCGAATGCGGTTTCGGAGGCGTCGATCATGACCGCCAGCGGCCGTCAGGCCGCTGGCGTCTGTACGCCTGCCTGAAGCGGCAAACGCCTTCCCTTTAAAGCGCCGCGCGGATCTCCGTCAGCTTCGCTTTCACGCGCGCTGCATTCCGGCTGCCCATCCGCAGCAGGATTTTCTGCCCTGCGGAGAGTGACTCCAGGTCCGGGTCGGTGAACACGTAGAAAGCCTCGGGCTTCACCAGGCCCACGGGATCCGGCACTTCGGGTGTCGCCAGCAGTTCATCGATGACCTCGACCAGCCGGGCGTCGAAATCACCGTCTGCATAACCCATCTGGCGGTACGCTTCCTGGAACAGGGGGTAATTCTGCCTGTAGCTGCCGACCAGGCTGTCAGGGTCTGCGGCCTCCAGCAGGGCGACATAGGCGGTGTAGCGTTCGTAGTTGGCGGGGTTGATGACGAACTGCGGCAGTTCGTCGCCCTCCGCGCTGAGGATGACCTCATCCGGCGAATCGTTGGCCGTCGCCCTGAATTCGTCCCCGGGGCCCTGTACTGCCTGGACCACGCCCGGTATCCGCGCGCTCCCCATCGTGTCCACGGTGGCCACGACTCTCGAGATCACGTTGTCGGTCACAAGATAACGGCTTACGGCTGGTTGCCCGATCAGGCCGGCAAGTGTTTCCAGTACCAGCGGGTCGCTGTCGTGCAACATCGGCAGCGGAATCTCCTCGACCACAGGGGGCGGCGGTGCGTCGAGCGGCGGCCAAGGCTCTGCAGGATCTTTTAAGGACGTGGGCGGTTCGGGTTCCGGTTCCGGCTCGCTCCGGGGAAGCGGCGCCTGAACCGCGACCGCTTGTTCGGAAACTGCCTGGCCGGATTCGCGAACAGTGAAATAGTAGTAGGCCGCTGCGCCGATGAGGAGCAGCAGAATCACGATCATCCAGTTTTTCATTTTGGTTCCGCCCTGCAGTCCGCGAGGATCACCGCTTTGGGATATGCCGGTGATTCTCTCCGTATGACCCCTGCGGGGACTCGTGGTTCAGCTGAGGTCCTGCATGAAATGCGGTGAAATTCCGTTTGCCGGCGGTTCGGGATCAGCGCCGGTTTGAAAACGGGGCAGTCGGCCTCATCTGAAACACATGATCCGCCTGCCCTATGTCGAACCCGTGTTCCGTCCGCCCTCGGAAGCCAGGAGCCTGATTCTCCAGGTGACCAACGGCTGTTCCTGGAACCGCTGCACTTTCTGCGAGATGTACACCCAGCCCCAGAAGGCGTTTCGCCTGAAACCCCAGGCGCAGATCGAACAGGAACTGGATTCGGTCGCCCGGACGGGGGCGTCGGTCCGGCGGGTATTTCTTGCCGACGGCGATGCGATGACGCTTTCGATCAGGCGGCTGAAACGGGTGCTGCAGGCCATCAGGCATCACCTTCCCCAAGTGCGGCGGGTTTCTTCCTACTGCCTGCCGCGCAACCTTAAGAACAAGACCGCCGGCGAACTGGAAGAATTGAAGTCGCTGGGCCTGGAACTGTTCTACGTGGGATGCGAATCAGGGGACGATCTTGTGCTCGAGCGTGTGAACAAGGGCGAGAATTTCGAATCTTCCCTGTCGGCATTGCGGAAGATCAAGTCGGCGGGAGCGAAAAGCTCGGTCATGATCCTCAACGGCATGGGCGGCAAGCGCTACAGCCGCCAGCACGCCGTCCATTCAGCGAAGCTGATGAACGAGGCGCAGCCGGAATTCCTGTCCACGCTGGTCGTCAGCTTTCCGGCCGGAACCGAACGCTACCAGGCGGGGTTCAACGGGGAATTCGAAGCGCTGGACCAGAGGGGGCTGTTCGAGGAAATGTACCTGCTGCTCGACGAACTGGAACTGGAAAACACCGTGTTCCGCAGCGATCACGCTTCGAACTACCTGGTGCTCAGGGGCACGCTGGGGCGGGACAAGCAGCGCCTGCTGCAGACGGTGCGCCACGCACTGGATCAACCGGGCGCGGCGAACCTGCGCCCGGAATGGATGAGGGGTCTTTAAAAGAGTCTATTTTAATTTAAGCTGGGTCGATTTCTTGTTCGCCATGAACTTGTTGATCTTGCCCATCGCGCTGTCCAGGGACTTAGACATCTTGGAAAATTCGGACCAGCGGTCCACGCTGCTCCTGAGATAAACCATTTTCTGATCGTCCATCTCCACGTACATTGACACCATGACGGGCGAGTTTTCGTCCAGCAGATCTTCGACCTCATTCCGATCCATTCCCTTCATGTTCACGGTCTCGCCGTTGGGCAGCTTGCCCTCGACGGCCGGGCTGATGCGCTGGACATTGGACATGTTGTACAGGTCCCCCCGATAGGTCATGGTCTTGTCTGCCGTGTAGACCTTGGTCTTGCTGACGCAACCGCTCAGGGAGAGCATGCAGGCCAACACAAGGAAAACGGCCAGGCGCCGCGTTTGCAGAAGTGCCATTCGAGACCTCGGGGAAAGGGCTTTGTTCATGGTTATTGCTCCAGGGGGGTTCAGGAAAGGGTTCAAGTTACCCTCTTGTCATCCTCAATTCAATTGCCAGGCAGGCTTCACCCCGCTCTTTTCAGGCCCCATACTACGGAGCCATGTCTTCCGACCGATTGCCGGCCAGCGACCTGGCCCTGACCGTGCTGATCTGCACGGTATGGGCGGGTAATTTCATCGCCGCTGCGTACGGCATGAAGCACTTCTCGCCGTTCCTTTTCATGATCCTCCGATTTGCGCTGCTGCTGACCGTTCTTCTGCCGTTCCTGCGCCTGCCGCCGAAGGACCAATGGCCGCGGCTGATCGCCGTATGCCTGCTGATCGGAGGGCTGCATTTCACGCTGATGTTCTGGGCGCTCGCCCGTTCCAGCGACATATCTTCCGTGGCGATCGTACAGCAGAGCTACATTCCCATGGCCGTGGTCCTGGCGATGGTCCTGATGAAAGAACTGGCTGGGTGGAAAACCCTGGCCGCCACGCTGCTTGCCTTTCTGGGCGTACTGGTGATCGGATTCGACCCCCTGGTGCTGAACCAGGTGGACGTGTTGGCCATTGCCCTGCTCTCCGCCCTGTTCCAGGCCCTGGGCTCGATCTATCAGCGCGGGATGCGGGGTATAGGTGTTCTGAACTTCCAGGCCTGGACGGCCGTCATCACGCTGCCGGTACTCATTTCGGCATCCCTGCTCACCGAGCAGGGCCAGGTCGAGACCCTGAGGACCGCACATTGGGAAAACTGGGCCGCGGTCGCGTATTCGGCCCTCATGGCGTCCATCGTGGGACATGGACTATTCTTTAACCTGGTGCAGCGCCATCCGGTCACCAGCGTCATGCCTTACCTGCAGCTGACGCCGGTTCTTGCCGTCGTCTTTGGTATTCTCGTCTGGGGGGACCGGCCGGGCCCGCGTCTCCTGGTGGGCGGCGCCCTGGTCGTCCTGGGAATCTTGCTGATCACGCTTCGGGCGCGTCAGAAGTCGAGTACTGCAAGCCTCAGGGCGTTTCGGGAGGAAGGCCAGCGTCGATGAAACTGCCCGCTGCGTTGCTCTCCTCCCCGGTGGCGCAGCCGCCGCTCAGGGACAAGGGGGAATCGCAAGGCCCTCGGCCAGGATCATTCTGATGGTCAATCTCATCGTTTTCCGTCGCCCTTGTAGTTGTCACTCTCCGGCATCACGTACTCGCCGGACCCGATCGCGTTCCGCGGCCCATAACGGTAAACCCGCCTCTTGCTCCCGTCGAGATCCCATTCCCAGTCGGTTTCTTCCCGGTTGATTCGATAGGTTTCCGAATGGCTGTAGCCATAGCCGTAAGGATAATACCCGCCCCAGTACGGGCGGTAACCGTAAGTGTGGGGATAGCGCCAGTAGTGGCCCCGGTTGTAGTAGCCCGGATAATACCAGCCGGTGCCGTAGACGATTGTCGAGCCGGTGTAGTAAGCGCTGTAGTAGCCGCCGGTGTTAACGTAAGCGATCTCGCCGCTGCTGTCGTCGAAAGACTTCAGCCGCACGAAGGTTACGTTGTAGGCCGGGTCGGTCGCCGGAATGGTGTAAATGGCCTCCGGGACTTCCGTGGCGGCCTGCCAGGGCCCCCTCGGGTTGCTGGACGCGTACCAGGCGCCCTCGTAGCAGAGGTAATAGAAATTGTTGTGCATGATCACCTGGAACGGCGTGTTCTCGGCCCGCCGCAGCACGGTCCCCTCGATCGGGACAAAGCTCGGCTCACCCGCGTAGGGCACTTCGTTCCTGCCGGCATCGGTTCGGACCACGGCGACCTTCGGCTTGAGCGCTTCGGCGACCGCCCGCTCCGCCTGGGGCGTGCCCGGCACGGATGCCAGCACCCGCGCCCTGGGGTGGTTCTCCGGGATGCCGGCAAATACCGGTGGCGGGGTTTTGACGAACGCCCACTGCCGCTTGAAGCTCTTGGTGCTGAACCAGCGGCCGGACAACAGGATGTAGTAGCGGCCGTTGTAGAAAAACAGGTCGTTTTTCGTATTCGAGACGAATTGCAGACCGTCGTCGCCGACGGGTTCAAGCTTCGGCTCGCCATCCGTCAGGACAAGTTCGGTGGGTTCGTAGCTGATCACGAGCGGCAGGGCGGGCTTTTCCGGCTTGCGCGGCGGCATGGCGGCCGCGACCGACGGCCAGTCCGAACTGACCTGCAACGTCAGGAAATCGTCCGGCAGTTCCTGCGTGCTGATCCAGTCGCCGCTCGACAGCATGTTGTTCCTCGACCAGGAACCGTCGCGCAGCAGGTACCAGGTCTCGTTCCGGGTGTCCCTGAACACGTTCCAGTCCGTGTTCACGACGAACTCTAGCCCGGTGCCGGCAATCGGCACGTTGGCCGGGGGGCCGTCGATCAGCATCAGTTCCATGGCTTGGTCCGAGACGATGATTCGGGGCGGATGGAAGCCGAGTTGGGCGTGCAGATTCGCAGTGATCAGCAGCAGGACACAGGCCGCGCCCAGCCTTACTCGATTGATTCCAGTCATCGGTTCCGCCTTGAGCAGTTGGGTCGCGATGCCGGGTGGGCCGGGGGCCGGGCAGCATCACGCCGGCCCATCATAAAGGAGCCGGACGTGATAATGAACCCGGGGAAGGGGAGCCGGCGCGTGAGCGACGGCCGGAATTCGGGACTATTCAGCCGGTTTCCGGAACTTGAGCGTCCAGCGGTCCGTGTTTCCGGTGACCGTCTTGCGGCCGACCTCGTAGCGCAACTCGTCGTCCGGGCGGTAATGCAGGCCGCTGAAATCAACCAGCACGAACCCGGCGGCCTGGATCTCCTTGATGGCCAGCACGGGATCCACGCGCCGGCGGTTCTCATTGTTGTCGCCTTCCATGTGCCTGCGGCTGTGGTCCACGACGGCGTAGATGCCACCCGGTTTCAGCGCATCATAAACGGCCCGGTTCATGGCGGCCCGGCCCTCGGCTGCGAAATTATGGTAATTACGGAACGTGAAAACGATGTCGGCGTCACTGACGCCCAGACCGTCGAGTTCGAGCGCGTAAAACCTCGATCCATTCGGACGGTAGATGTTTGCTTCTTCAGCCACCACGGTAACGTTTTCGAATCCTTCCTGGCCGAGCACTCGTTCCTTGACCCGACTGGTGCCGAGCGCGACATAGAATTCACCATTCTCGGCCAGCACGGGGGCCAGCAGCTTGGTGTACCAGCCGCCCCCAGGCAGCAACTCGACGACTTTCATGTCATCCCGCAGGCCGAAAAACTCCAATGTCTCAACGGGCTTCCGGTTCCGGTCCCGTTCCTTTTCCGAATCCGTCCGGATTTCCGCAGCCATCGCTGCGTTCAATTTGGCTTCCACCACCGAAAAATCGCTGGCCTGAACGAAGCCGCAAACGAGGAACAACACGATGATCAGAACTTTCTTCATTACAATTCTCCAAATCTGTGAACTACGGACGAATAAAATCACCGGCCCCCAGGGAGGAGTCCGGTGATACCATTTTAAACCGGGATTGGCCGGGCCGTCAGGCCGCTATCGCGTAATCTATTTCGGTTTGGGTATTGAGAGAACGCACGGCGTGTTTCAGACAGTCGCGCATTTCTTTTTCTATGTGTTGGTCGATCCGGTTTTTATTGAGGCGCAGCATCTCGTGCCAGTACTCAATTTCTGCCTGGAGCAGGAACCGCTTGGAAGATTCCATATCTTTGCCCAATTTGTGGTGCCGCGTTCTGGCGCGGTAGATATTTTGGAAATCATCCTGATGAATTACCCGCAAATGCTCCCTATTTGCGGTTTTTGCCGATACAAAACACATGACTGGTAGATCATGTGGGTTCTGTAATAAATCATACTGTGGTCAAAGTCAAGCATAACTTAATGAAATTCTGACGAAATACCCGAAAAGTACCGAAAAGTACTGAAAACGCTCCCATCGTTCAGGAAGCAGATCATCGGAAGTCTGGATTTACGATTTGCGCCACGGCAAGGGCCATGGCCCGCAAGAAATCTTCTCTATAGCTCTCGCAGCGCGTTGGCGACCGGTTGCCGCGCGGCGCGAATGGCCGGGAACAATCCACCGATCAGACCGATGAGCATGGCGAACAGGATTCCGCGTACCAGTAGCACCGGCGATACGTCGAATGCGAACGCCACCTGGCTGAAACTCGTGAAATTTAGCGTCGCCGCGCGGAAGCCGTCGAATACGAACCAGGCCGCCGCCGCCCCGATCAACCCGCCGGCGAGCGCCAGCAGCAAGGATTCGAACAGCACGGAAATGACCACAGGCCCGGAATGGAAGCCCAGCGCCCTCAGGGTCGCAATCTCGCGGGCGCGGGAGGAAACCGCCGTGTACATGGTGTTGAGCGCGCCGAAGACCGCGCCCAGACCCATGATCACTGCAATCAGCGTGCCCAGGCCAGTGACCAGGTTGTACAGCATGGCCGATTGCGCTTCGTAGTATTCGGACTCGCGCATGGGTTTCACGTTCAGCCGCGGATCACTGGTCAGGGCGTCCTTGAACGGCCCGAAGACGTCGGCGGATTCCAGTTTCGCATAGACCGCCTGGTAGGAGTTGCCCCTGCGGTATGCCGGCTGCAGGACCGAGGCATCCACCCAGATTTCCGTTTCTGCGAGGCTGCCGCCCGCTTCGAATATGCCGACCACCGGCCACTCTTCCTGTGCAACGGTGATGGTCGAGCCGACTTCCAGGCCTTCGAATTCGTACAGGGCGCCGACGCCAACGATCATTTCATTCAGGCCCCACTCGAACATGCGGCCTTCCACGATGTGGAAGTCGTCCCGCACCTGCGTGGCCTGCGCGCCGATTCCGCGCAGCGGAACATTGGCGTCTGTTCCGGTGGCCCTTTTGAGCAGGTTGATGATCACGAACATCTCGGGCGAAGCGGCCGCGGCGCCGTCCGTCCTCACCAGTCCCGGCGTTTCGGCGATGATACGCGCCTCTTCTCCGCTGAGGATGCTCATCATTTCCGTGTTGGAGCCGCTGCGCAGCACGACGACGTTGTCCTCCGCGGCAGAGTTGTCCATCGTGCGCAAGATACCCTGTGCGATGGAAAGCACACCCACCATCACCGCCACGACGCCCGCGATCCCGAATATGGCCGTGGCGGACGAACCCAGGCGTTGCGGCAGCGTCAGGATGTTGAACGACGTCACGGAGGCAACCTGGGAAATCCAGTTGAGCGGCCCGGCCACGTCCTATCGCCTCAATGCATCCGCGATGCGGAGCCTTTGCGCCTGCAGGGCCGGCAGGATTCCGGCGGCAAGCGCCATCAACACGATCAGGACGGCGCCGGTCGCCAGGTCCTTCGCCGGAATGAAGAACGCCGGCAGGGAACCCCGGGTCGGATCACCCGCCGAAACCATCAGCCAGGCCAGGCCCAGCCCGAGCGCCCCGCCCAGCCCGGTGAGCACCAGCGACTCGCCCAGGACCAGGCCCAGGACACCACGGTCGGTGAAGCCGATGGCCTTGAGAACAGCCAGTTCATTGGTCCGTTCTCTCACCGCGTAGGCCATGGTATTGCCGGCCACCAGCAGGATGGTGAAAAACACCGCGGCTATGATGGACATCATGATGAACCCGATATCGCCGACCTGGTTCGCGAAGCCCTGCAGGAAGGCGCCTTCCGGCTCGGCCTTGGTTTCGTAGGGGGAATTGGCGAACTCGGCGTCGATCAGCGCCGCGGTCTCCGCGGCGCGGTCGGGATCAGCCACGCGCACCGAGTACCAGCCCACCTGCCCGCTCGCGAACTGCCTGGACTCCTCGAAGAAATCGTAGCGGAACAGGAACTGGGTCGTGTCGGTGCCCTTTTCGGCCCCGTCGTAAATCCCCACCAGGTCGAATTCCCAGGTCCGCTCGCCGCCCTTGCGCGTCCAGATCGTGGCGTTGATCGGTATCCGGTCCCCGACCTTCCAGCCGAACCGCTCGGCCGTCCCGCGCCCGGCAACGGCGCCGCTGCGGGTGCTGAACCAGGCTTCACGCTCCTCTTCGCTCAACAGGAACTCGGGAAACATCTCCAGGTATTCGCGTGGATTCACCGGCATCTGGGCGAAAAAATTGCTCGGTTTCTGGTAGATGCCGCCGAACCAGGTCTGATGTACCGCGTCCTCGACGCCCTGGATCTGCTCGATGCGCGCCTCGTAGGCTTCGGGCAGGAACTGGATGATGGAGACCTTGTGCCGGACGATCAGGCGATCGACGCCGGCCACGTCGATACCCTGGCTGAACCCCTGCCGGATCGCGCCGAGGTAGCCGAAGAGCGTGAATGCCACCATGATGGACAGCAGCGTCAACATGGTGCGCATTTTTCTGCGCTTCAGGTTGCTCCAGACGAGGTAAAGGTATTTCACGGCGGACTCATTCTTCCGGCTCGTCGGAAAGACGTCCCTTGTTCAGGTACAAGGTGCGGGACGCGCGCGCGGCGGCGTGAATGTCATGGGTGACCATCACGATGGTCTTTCCCTGCTCCTGGTTCAGCGCCTGCAGCAGATCGAGAACGCCGTCGCCGGATTTCCGGTCCAGGTCGCCCGTCGGCTCGTCGCAGAGCAGCAGGGTCGGGTCCGTTACGATGGCCCGGGCGATGCCGACGCGCTGCTGTTCACCGCCCGACAGGGTACGCGGGAAATGATGGTTGCGGTCCGCGAGACCGACGATATCGAGCGCAATCGCGGCCCGCTTTTTCCGTTCGGAAGCCGACAGGTGCGTCAGCAGCAGGGGCAATTCGACATTCTTCTGAGCGGACAACACCGGCATCAGGTTGTAGAACTGGAACACCAGGCCGACGTGGCGGGCGCGCCAGGCGGCCAGTTTCCGGTCGGACAGGCTGTCGATCCGCTCGCCGCCCACTTCCACCGAACCCTGGCTGGGGCGGTCGAGCCCGCCGATCAGGTTGAGCAGGGTCGACTTGCCTGAGCCCGACGGGCCCATCAGGGCGAGGAATTCGCCTTCGGGTATCTTCAGGTCGAGTCCGCCCAGGACATGGATCTCCTCGGAGCCCCTCCGGAAGATCTTGTCGACGTTACGGAGATTTACCAGGTTTGGATGGTTTTCCGTCATCAATCCTTCTCCCGCACTTCATCTCGATCGGCGAGACCCGGCGGCGCATCCACGATCACCCGTTCTCCCGCGGCCAGCCCGCTGCTGACCAGAATACCGTCCTCACGCGCATCCCCGGCAGCAACGGCGCGGCGTTCCGCCCGGCCATCGATGACAACGAACACGTAGTCGCGGCCGTCGCTGCTGTGCAGGGCTCCGCCCGGCACCAGCAGGGCGGACGATCGACCAGCCGGATCATCGTCGCGCTCCGCTTCCCTGAAGGCGACTTTCACCCCCATGTCCGGAAGAATGCGGGCGTCCAATTCGTCGAAGCCCACCCGGACCTCCACCGTGGCGCGCTGGCGGTCCGCTGTCGGGATGATCGCGATGACGTGGCAGGGGATGTTCCAGTCGGGATAGGCGTCCAGCACCGCCACGACCTCCTGGCCCGCGGTGACCCGGTTGATATAGGCCTCGTTGACATCGATCTCGATCTCCAGGGAAGCCATGTCGACGATGGTCCCGATACCGGTCCGTGTGAATCCGCCGCCGGCCGAGATCGGCGAAATCATCTCGCCGGGTTGCGCATTCTTGGCCACCACGACGCCGGCAAAGGGCGCGCGAATCACCGTGTCCTCGATTTGCTGCTGGTAGATGTCGATCTGGCGGGAAGCCACTTCGACGTCGGCGCGCTTGCGCGCGAGCTGTGCTTGCAGTGAACTCGACAGCGCGCGGCTGCGGTCGAGCTCGGCTTCACTGGCCAGGTCCCTGCCCACCAGCCGCTCGGTCCTGCCGAAATTGAGCAGGGCTTCCTGCAGCAGGGCGTCGGTTTCCTGCAGGCTGCGCTCGGCCGACAGCAGCTGGGCCTCGGCCATTCGGTAACTGGCCCGGATATTGGCGTCGTCGAGATGGGCCAGTACCTGGCCCGCCTCGACCTCCATCCCCTCTTCGATCAGCACTTCGGTGACCTTGCCGGTGAATTTCGAGGAGACCGTGGCCTGGCGCCGCGCCGTGACGTAGCCCGAGGCGTTCAGGACGGTAGCCGCCCTGGCGCTCTTCAACTCGCGGGCTGCGACGGTCCGGACTTCCACCGCGGCGCCCGGCCTGAACCCGTAGTACCAGGCGCCGGCCGCAGCGATCGCCATTACCGCTGCCAGGACGATGAGTCTTTTTGAGAATCCACTGCTTTCCCCGTCCGGCTGACGCTCGATGCGCAGTTGATCGAGAGAGGGCCGTTCCATCCTCCGACCCGTCAGACTCTCGGCTTGAGCAGCATTTCCAGCTTGCCGTCGGGCAACAGGAGGCCGCGCTCGAAATCGAAACAGTTCAGCATTTCATGCATTTCGACCTGGGAGTGCGGGTGCGTGGGAAGCTGGGCTGAACGGCGTTTGCGGACACTCAGGGTTTCCCGGTCGATTACTCCGTATTGTATGTTCTCGAGACTGATCGCCAGGTGGTGGACACCGTAGCCATGCGTCCGGGTGCCCGAATGCAGCCAGGGCCGAAGGGCCGAGTTGAACGCCCGCAATGCGGCATCATCGAGGTAACACAGGAAGTCCCAGAACAGGCAGATGTCGATCTTCGTTCCCGCCGGAAACCGGAACTGTTCCTCGAAGGCATGCCGTAGTTCCTTTTCAGAAAGGTTGCCCTGTTGCTCCCTCACGAACGGCTCGCTATACAGATCGACGAAGTGCAGGCGGCACCTGAACTGTGAGAAAAAATCGACGGTTTCGGTCAGTGCAGGCCCGATTTCGAGGACCGTAAGCCGACGGTTGACGTCCATCAGCTTGAACAGGGTCGGGAAAAGCTTGCTCGGCTGGCGGGAGACGACAGGACCCGCCGGGGAAAGCACCGCTTCCCCCCTTTCGATTATTCGGGCTTCGGTAGCAGGCTGGCTAGCCACTCTTCAGATTCAGGCTGGGTTCTTTCCTCTCCGGTCCGTGGGCCGCAGCCTTGGCCTTCGCCGATGCTGCCGGGGCTGGTTTTTCAGCTTTCGCCGACTTTGCCTTGGCGGCCGTTCCGGGCTTGGCGGCGGTTTCTGCGGGAGTCATGTCGATGCTGCCCCGGAACAATGCGCCGTCTTCGAGCTGAACCCGGGGCGCCACGATGTTGCCCTGGACCCGTCCGCTGCGGGCGATCAGAACCTTGTCGCTTCCGCTGATATCGCCAGTGACCGTGCCGGACACCTTGACCACCCGGGCGACGATGCTCGCGTTGACATGGCCCGATTCGCCAATTTCAACCTCTTCACTGGACTGAATTCCGCGGCCTTCGATCTGGCCCTCGACCTTCAGGCTGGTATCGGCCTTGACATCACCGACGATACTGATGCCCTGGCCGATCATCGCGACTTTCGAAACAGCTGCAGAAGATTCGACCCGTTTTTGCGAGATCTGCGGATTGACTTTGGGTTCCTGGATGTCAGGTTGGGATTGCTTACTGCTTTTGTGCTTGTCGAACATGGCCATGGCCTATCAATTCTGTTTCAAGGGGGCAGTCATCGTATCAAGTTGTTTCTTCACTGTCACTCAAGGGCCAGCGGATTGCCGGGGTCTACGCCATCCATATACTGGCTGTGCCGGTCCAGGTTGGTCAGTTGGTAAACCAGTCCCAGCCAATTGGCGACGATGGCCTTGGCCGTATCGCCCCAGGTGTTGTCCAGCATGGGCTGCATCTCCGCCTCGAGAAAGTCCGGCAGCGGGCGATCATCCCACAGGGCCTGCCGCGCTTCCGCCACGAAGCGTTCCGCCACGTGGATCGCATTGTCAGGGAAGTAGTGTTCGGGAAAAGGGGGCGGATCGTGCAGTTCCCCGTTCAGGTAACGCAGGACCTCGCGTTTGTATTCCTTCAGCAGGCTGTTGGTGTCGTATTCCGGGTGCCCCTGGAAGTACACGATGCGGAAGCGGTCGGGGCTGACCGCCATATGCACGCCCCCCTCCTCGCTCTCGACCAGCACGGTGAGACCCGCGCCTTCCAGCTGTTCGCGCGAGATGTCGTTGTAGCGCGAATGCGGAACGTCGAAGCGCGTGTTGATCTCGCGCATCAGCGGATGCCGCGGTGATGCGATGCGGTGGCTGTAGACGCCCCAGCGCTTTTCGGGCATAGGCTGGCGCTCGATGCCGTGGAAGTGTTTCAGAACCGCATGGGTCGCGAGGCAGGAACACAGGGTAGACGCCACGTTGTCCTGGGCCCAGCGAATCACTTCCATCAGGGGAAACCAGAAGTGCTCGGCCTCGAGCAAAGGGTTGGCGACATTGGCGCCGGTGATGATCAGCGCGTCCAGACCATTCTCCTGCAACTCCTCGAAGGTGCTGTAATAGCGATCGATGTACTCGAGGGTTTCTTCCGTGCGCTGCAGGCCCGGCAGGGAGAAGGGATACACGTAGAACTGCGCGATCCGGTTGCAGCCGCCGACCAGGCGGATGAATTGCCGTTCAGTGGCCTCGAGCGCGGCGTCCGGCATCATGTTCAGGAAACCGACGTGCAGTTCGCGGATGTCCTGGTGCAAGGCACGGTTCAGCGACAACACCTCGTGGCCCTGTTCGCGGAGGCGCGAAAAGGCCGGGAGATCTGAGTGCTGGACCAGTGGCATGAGCGGTGCTGGTTGAAAAGCGGGGCCGGGCGTTCAGGCCCGGCCCCAACGGGTTGCGCCCGAATCAGGCGGCCGCGATGGACCGGCCCCTGGAGCCGAGGTCTTCGCAGGCTTCCAGCAGCCGCTCCACGACCCCGGTCTCGCCGGCCCGCAGGTACTTGCGTGGATCGTAAAATTTCTTGTACGGCGTGCCGTCTTCCGGATCGACCTGGTACTGGAAGGCTTTTGGATTCTCGTTGACGAAACGGCCGACCGGTTCAGAGAACGCGAACTGCGTGTCGGTGTCGATGTTCATCTTGAACACGCCGTAGCCGACCGCTTCGGTGATCTTGGATTTCTCCGAACCGGAGCCACCGTGGAACACGAGGTTAAGCGGGTTTCGGCCCGTGCCCTGCTTTTCCTCGACCAGGGCCTGTGAATTCTTCAGGATTTCGGGGCGCAGCTTGACGTTGCCGGGCTTGTAGACGCCGTGCACGTTGCCGAACGAGGCCGCGACTGAAAAGTGTCCGATCGGATTCAGCAACTGATAAGCCTGCAGCACATCCTGCGGCTGGGTATAGAGCCGGGAATTGTCTGCGGCTTCGTCGAATTCGCTGCCGATGCCGTCTTCCTCGCCGCCGGTCACGCCGAGTTCGATCTCCAGCGACATGTCGATTTTCGCCATCCGCTCCAGGACACGCGCGCATTCGCCGAGGTTGAAGTCGATCGGGTCGGCCGAGAGGTCGAGCATGTGGGAGCTGAACAGCGGTTTGCCGTGCTGCTCGTAATATTTTTCACCCTCGTCCAGCAGGGCCTCGACCCAAGGAATCAGGGCGCGGTTGGCGTGGTCCGTGTGCATGGCGACGCAGATGCCGTAATGTTCCGCCAGCAGGTGGGCGTGTTGCGCAGCGGAGACGCTGCCGAGAACCTTGGCCCTGAAACCGTCCTCCATGCCGCTACCCGCGAAAAAAGCGCCGCCGCTGTTGGACAACTGGATGATGATGTCCGAATTGGCCTTGGCGGCCGCTTCCATGACCGCGTTGATGGAGTTGGTCCCCACGACGTTGACCGCGGGTAACGCATACCCGCCGCTCTTGGCCGCGTCGACCAGGGTGATGTAGTCTTCGCCGGTCACAACGCCCGGCTTCAATTTTCTGTCGGACATAGCTATATCCTCACGTGATTGGGATTGGGATCGGCGGCGCCGAACGCCGGCGCCAAAACTAAACGACCGATCTTCCAGTTTCGTGGATCGCGATGACTATTTCAAGGCAGTTTCGAAAGGAATCCGGATACTGACCGTCAGGCCGTGCGGAGAGGTCTCGCTGAGACGGAAGGAATGGTTGCTTGCGTAGAGTTCCTGCAGGCGTTCGCGGGTATTGCGCAACCCGACGCCGTTGGCGTTGGGAATACACCCGTCGACGAGTTCCACACCCGGCCCGTCGTCGCTCAGCTCGATCAGGAGATCGCCGGCAAAAACCTTGGCGGCGATTCTCAGATTGCCGCCCTCCTCCGCGCGGGCGATCCCGTACTTGATGGCGTTCTCGACCAGTGGCTGCAACAACAGGCTGGGGATCAACGCCTGGGCCGCATCTTCCCCGATGTCCAGTTCCAGGTTCAGGTGGTCCTCGAACCGTACTTTTTCGATGTCGAGATAGAGTTTCAGCGCCGCCAGTTCCTGGTCGAGCGTGATCTTCTGCATCGGGTCATTATCCAGGGAGTAGCGCAGGAAACTGGACAGCCTGGTGACCATTCGGTTGGCCGGCTCGGTCTGCTGCTCCAGAATCAGCGTGGAGATCGCGTTCAGGGTATTGAACAGGAAGTGCGGGTTGAGCTGGTAGCGCAGCATTTTCAGTTGCGCCTCGTGCGCCATCGCCGCCGACTTCAGTGCGCTTTTCTGGACTTCCTGGAAGATCTGGGAGTACTTGATGGCGAAGTAGCCAACGCTCCAGGCCAGCATCGGGACCCAGCCGGTCGTGAAGGTCTCCGCGAAGTAGACCTTTTGCATGAATTCCGCCGCTTCTCCCATTTCCCCCATCCAGGCTTCCATGTCCTTGGCTTTCTCGAACCAGGTATAGAAAATGTAAGAACGGGTTTCCATCCAGGCCCAGCCGGCCGCGGCGCTTCCGGCCAGGAATCCCAGCGCACGTTGCCAGACCGGCCGGCTCCACATGAAGTGGTAGAGATAGCGCAACGGTAAGCAGTAAATGATGGCCGCCGCCGTGATGATCATCACGTAGAGAAAATAGTGGGGGACCATCTTCTCCGAGGCGGCCCAGGTCAAGCCGAACTTGACGAACACGCCCCACGCGAGCCAGCCGCCCAGGTGAAGCGTCCAGAACAGTTTGCCCTGGTCTCCGAGAAAATGGTTTGTTTTCATCTGATCATTTTAACTTGCAGGGCCGGCAACCAGTCCGCGTCTCGTCGGACTGTGACGGCGGTTCGTCTCAGATTGCCTCAGTCGCAGGTCAGGATGAATCGGACCCTGGCGGTGAAAATCGAGTTCTTGTTCAGTATGGCGGGAGCCTCACGGACATGCACGGGGATATCGAGTTCCTTGGTCACCTTATCGCCATGCGGCCCGGGGCATTCAATGCGGATATCTTTGATGGACTTGCCGACATCGTTCACGAACATGTCGACTTCTGTCGCGGTCAGCTCCATCTTAACCAACAGCTCGGTCAGGCATTCGCCGGAGTACACCACCTGGGGCTCGGGAGAGCCGTAAGGTTCCCGCACTTCGCCCCCCTTGAGGTTGTGTTTCGGTACGCTGATCTGGCCTTCCCCCTGCAGTCCTTCGTGGAACACCTTCACCTGCAGGTCGTATTTCCAGTCCTCTCCACATTCTCCCTCCTGGTGTTCCGAAACCAGCATCATCGTCAGCTTGCACGTCATCTGTTTACTCCTGTCCAATCCGCCTATCTTCAAGCAATCCCCTTCGGGGGTCAATCAGGGAAGTCAGCCTTGATTGATACGGGTTATTATGTGCGCCATCGAGAGGAGCGGCCATGCAAGCATTGAATGAAATCTTCGCCGTCATCGACGGATACATCGGTGGCTCGCCCTGGTTCGTCTACCTCCTGCTTGGGACCGGTTTGTTTTTCACCATCTATCTCAAATTCCCCCAGATTCGCTATTTCCGCCATGCCTTTCTCATGGTGACGGGAAAATACGATGAAAAAGGCGCCCGGGGCGACACCACCCATTTCCGGGCGCTGACAACGGCGTTGTCGGGCACGGTGGGCACCGGCAATATCGCCGGCGTGGCTCTGGCCATCCACCTGGGTGGCCCGGCCGCCCTCTTCTGGATGCTGGTGACCGCCATGCTGGGCATGACCACCAAGTTCGTGGAGGTCACGCTCTCCCACAAGTACCGCGAATTCACCGAGGACGGCACGGCCGCCGGCGGGCCGATGTATTACATGAAGAACCGCCTGAACATGAAGTGGATGGCGGTGCTGTTTGCGCTGGCCACGATCATATGCTCTTTCGGCACCGGCAACATGCCGCAGATCAACAGCATCTCGAACTCCATGCACTCGGCCTTCGGAATCCATCCGGCCGCCACGGGCCTGGTACTTGCAATCCTGTTGGCCATGATCATCCTCGGCGGCATCAAGCGCATCGCGGCGACTACCTCGAAGCTGGTGCCACTGATGGCCGTGATCTATTTCCTGGGCGCCTTGTCGGTGATCTTCGCCAATACCGAAAACATCGCCCCGTCCCTGGCCGCTATCGCTGGTGACGTCTTCACCGGCTCCTCGGCGACCGGTGGTTTCCTCGGCGCCACTCTTGCCTTCGCTTTCAACCGGGGCGTCAACCGCGGCCTGTTCTCCAACGAGGCCGGCCAGGGCAGCGCGCCCATAGCCCATGCCGCGGCCAAGGCGGATCACCCGGTTTCCGAAGGCATGGTGGCCATTCTCGAGCCCTTCATCGACACGATCATCATCTGCACCCTGACCGGGCTGGTACTGCTGTCTTCCGGGGTGTGGAAGGAGAAGCACCATAACCTGTTCCAGAGGGCCGACCTGGTTATCCTGAGCGGCCAGTACCACGAGAGCAACAGCGGGCACCGGGAAGAACTGTTCCGCTTCCTCGATCCTGCGGCGGAATCACGCACGCGCCGGTTCAGCGGGCCACTGCACGTGGAGAACGGCCTCATCCGGGACGACGTAACCGTGTTGCACGCACGGTCCGTCGCCGAGGATGTGGTGGTAATGGACGCCTCCAGCGGCGGGACGTTCAATGGCGTGGTGCCGGTCGAAAACGGGCGGATCTTCAACGCCGCCGGCGCGCTTGAACTGAGGGGGCGGTCCCTGATCCACAGCGCGCCGCTGACCACCGAGGCGTTCAGCCGGGGATTCCTCGGCGATGCGGGCCGTTTCATCATTCCGATCAGCCTGTTGCTGTTCGCCTTTTCGACGGCAATCGCCTGGTCCTACTACGGCGACCGGGCCGTGACGTTCCTCTGGGGCACCGAGTACGTTCGATACTACCGCGTGTTGTATGTGCTGGGCTTTTTCGCCGCGGCCATCATCGACACGACGATCGTCTGGACTTTCTCCGGTATCGCGATCGCCCTGATGACCATACCCAACATCATCGGCATCCTGCTGCTGCACCGTGAAATGAAGGAAACCGTGGAAGACTACTGGAAGACGTTCGATTTCTCCGACAAGGACGACAAGGACTGACATGTTTCCGCTTAGAATGACACTCGCTCTGCTCCTGTCCCTGGGCATTGCCTCAGCGTTCGCCCAGGATCCCCTGGCCGAAGAATCGGTCCAGGCGCAAGAATCCGCAAGGGACCTGTACGCCCGGGACAGCTATCGCATCGACAGCCTGGTCTGCCCGTTCAGGGACACCATCGACTACGAGCCCGGCGACATCGAATGCAGGCTGCTGGAAGTTCCCGAAAACCGCGAAGACCCGGACTCGAGATTCATCGAGTTGCATTTCGTCAAACTCAACTCGCGCTGGGGCAGGGATGAAGAAGCCGATGACGACGGGAAAGAGGACGATGGCCTGCCGCCGGGCAAGCGGGACGACCCGGTCATATACCTGACCGGCGGGCCGGGCGCCCGGGTCAACTACTATGTCGGCCGGTTCAAGGACCATGGCCTGCTCGATCACCGCGACCTCTATATCCTCGAACAGCGCGGCATCGGTTTCTCGGATGATTTCTGCCCCTATTTCAGCAGCCGCAAGCCTGAAGCCAATGATGTCGAAACCCACGCCGAGCAACTCGAAGCGGGGCTTGCGCGGCGGGCCGACTGCGCCGCCAACGCCCGCGCAGCCGGTGTCGCCCTCGCGGCCTTCATTCTCGCATGGGGACTGGCGCCCATTTGAGATTATGACCGGACTGTGCCACTATTCGCGCAACAAAAATAATCATAAACAAGGGCGGACGAATGATTCGGCCGCCCATATTCAAGCGGGCGGAGCGGGAAATCCAACGGACGGTGAAAAATTTCCAGAGGGGCTTCAAGGCACTCGATTTGATGATCGTGGCCGCCGCCATCTCTTTCTGTCTCATACTTGCCGTCCCCGCCAGCGAAGACTACGCGGTCCGCACCAAACTGACCAAGGCTCTCAGCGTCGCCCGGGAAGCGAAGACTGCCGTTGCGATCACCTGCGCCGAAAGCCCGAACCTGGCCTTGCTGGACAACCAGTCCGCCGGGTTCGCCATGCAGAAAGCCGAATACGTCAGTAACGTCAAGGTCGACGGTCCCTGTACCAATCCGAAAATACACGTCTATACGGCCAACACCGGCGCTCGGACCGATCCGGTGCTGACCATTTCCGGGGTCATGGAAGTCCGGACCCGCCGCCACCGTTGGGTCTGTGAGAGCGATGCCTCAAACGATCAATTGCCGGAATCCTGCCGGCGCTGAGTTGAACAAGCGATAAGCCGGACTCACTCGGGCATGTGCGCCGGATCCGGATCGAATGGCGGGTCGGCTTCAGGCGGTGTTTTTTTGAGCCATTCCCGCAGCAGTTCCAGGTGTTCTTTCTCCTCGTCGGCAAATTCGCCGGCCAGCGCCCTCACGGCCTCGTCGGGGCTGTGCCCGCCGATGTCCGAGTAAAAATCGTGGGCGCGCTGTTCGTTGGCCATGGCGATTTGAAGTGCCTGGCGGGTCGTCATCAGGTAGTTCACTTCGCCGACGTCGGCTGTCTCCGGGCCTTCCATGGTTTCCCAGCCGAAGTCCCAGGGCGCGATCCTCGGCAGGTCGTGACCTTCCGAATGATCCCGGATCTCCTGGGCGTGCAGGCGGCTGTAGTGCGCCAGCTTCCTGAAAGTCGCAGCGACTTCGGGATTGTGGTGCACGTCCATCATGTCGGCCAGTTCGTCGTGTCGTTCGGCGGCCTCTTCCTCCAGCGCCACCGAATAGGCCAGGAAGGTGTCGAGGTCGGTCATTCTCTGTGCCAGTTTCACAGGACAAACTCACTCTCGATTGAGCCCATGCCGCGGTCGACGCCGGTTCCGGGGCGGAATACCGGGTAATCGCTGCGGAAAATGACCCCGGTGCTCATTCCGTCGTCGGCCTGGATGCGCTGCGCAGCTTCGATCGGATCGCTGCAGCTTTCTGAATCGAAGGCGCGCACTGCGCGCTTCCATTGCATCTGTTCCGGGCGGAACGTCGGGCAGGGGCTCAGCGCCTGCACGAATGAAAATCCCTTGTGTTCGATCGCGGAAACCAGGATTCGTGCAAGACCGTTGGGGTCGCCGGTGAACCCCCTAGCGATGAAGGAAGCGCCTGCGGTCAGCGCCAGTCCGGCCGGCTGAAACGGCCGGATCCCGCTGCCCTGCGGCGTCAGCTTGCTGTCTTTCCAGTCCGGCGCCGTGGTGGGGGAGGCCTGACCCTTGGTCATGCCGTAGACCTCGTTGTCCATGATGATATACGTCATGTCCATGTTGCGCCGGCAGGCGTGGATGAAATGGTTGCCGCCGATGGACAGTCCGTCGCCGTCCCCTCCCGCGACCAGCACGGCCAGTTCCGGCCGGGCCGCCTTCAGGCCGGCGGCCAGCGCCAGGGCGCGCCCGTGGACGCCGTGGAAACCGTACACGCTGGTATAGGCCGCGATCCGTGAAGAGCAGCCGATCCCGGTAATCAGGGCCACGTCTTCCCGCGGCAAGCCCATGAACGCCAGCGCCTTGGTGATCGCGTTGAGAACGGCGAAATCCCCGCAACCGGGACACCAGACGGGTTTTACCTCGGACTTGTAGTCGCGGGGCTTGACCGTCTTCGATTCGGCGGCTCGATCCATGTTCAACTCCAGTTCTCCACGCGTTCGACGATTTCGCCGGGCGTGATCGGCAGCGGTCCGGGCCGCGCCAGCAGATGGCACTCAGCCGTGATGTCGTAATAGGACCGCAGGTAGCGGTGGAACTGCTCCGAATGGCTTTGCTCGATGACCAGCACCCGGTCGATTCCCTCCAGTTCGGCGGCCAGCCGGTCCGGGCTGGCCGGAAGCAGCAGGCGCAGTGCGATGACCTTGACCTCCCAGCCCGATGCGCGCAGCCTCGCAGCCGCTTCCCTAACGGCCGCGGTAGTGGATCCCCAGGTCAACAGCGCGGTGGAGCCCTGACCACGAACGTCCGCCCAATGCGCGCCATAGTCGAAGCCATTGATTTTTCGCGAGCGTTTGTCCAATTGGTCCCGGTGATCGGCCGCGGCGGTGGATGGTTTGCCGCTTTCGCAATGTTCCAGACCATCAGCGACATAGTTCGACAACGGCGTGCCGGGTATCGCCATCGGCGACACGCCGCTTTCCGTCAGGCGGTAGCGCTGGAATCCCTCGTCGGGCCCGGCGGTCAAACGACCGCCGACATCCGCCAGTTCGTAGCCCGGCTCCGGTATCAGGACGGTGGACTGGGCCAGGTTCTGATCGGTCAGCACCACGCTGACCGTCTGCAGCGATTCGGCCAGCCGTACCGCCCACTCCGTGGTCAGGATGCAGTCCGCGTGATCCAGCGCGGACAGCACCAGGTGCGGCGCATCGCCGTGCATGCCGTGAAGGGCCATGTCGAGATCCGCCTGTTCCGACTTGGTCGGGATACCGGTGGAGGGTCCGCCGCGCATGACGTTGACCACCACGGCCGGAACTTCCGAGGCCACGGCCAGCCCCATTGCTTCGGTCATCAGGGCGAAACCCGGTCCGGACGTCGCGGTCAACGCCGGTACCCCGCCGTACGAAGCGCCGATGACCATGTTGATCGAGGCCAGTTCGTCTTCCGCCTGGATCAGGCTGCCGCCCATTTGTTCCAGCCGGGGTGAGAGCCATTCCAGCAGGTCGCTGGCCGGCGTGATCGGGTAGGCGGCGGCGAAACGGATCCCGCCGCGAATGGCGCCGAGCCCGCAACCCTGATTACCGTTGAAATGCCAGCGCGAGCCGTCGAACACCGGCTCACCCCGCTCCGGCCGCGGACTGGCCTCCCTGGCTTCGACGATCAGGGGCTCGGTAAATCCAACCGTGAAGGCCTCGCGTGAACCCTCGACGATCGCTTCGCCCTTGGCGGCGAAGACTTCGTTGATCAGTTTGCCCGCCTCGTCGCTGCAGAACCCCAGCCAGTGGGACAGCAGGCCGAGCGCAATCATATTCGGACGGCCGGCCGGAATGGGTTTCGCCAGCGCTTTCATCGGAACGGAGATGATTTCGACCCCCAGGTCGCGAATGGCGGCCGGGATATCGCCGGCGTCGGGATCGGCGATGATCAGGCTGTCGGGACGCAGTGCGATCTCTTCCGCGAAACGCTCCGCATTGCGCCAGTCCAGCGCGAGCAGCAGATCGAATCCGTCGTTCATACACTCCACGGGCGCGTGGCTGATCCGGACCAGCGCCGCGGCCTCGCCGCCGCGGATCTGCGGGCCGAAGGAGCGCCGCATCATGCCGAAGCAACCGTTCTTGCCCGCGAGACTCAACAGCAGTTCTCCGGCCGTGATCGAACCGGCGCCGCCCGAGCCCGTGATGGCGACCGAAATATCGCAGCTGTGTCGGGTCATGGCAGGGAATTATCCAAGAAAGCGGACCGGCTTGCATGATGAAAGTTAAAAAAAAGCCGCCATGAAGCCATGGCGGCTTTTTCGGGGGTATCAGGGGTTACTTGCCGTGGACCTTGTCCATGGAATTTCTCAGCCGCGTCGCAAACCGTTCGAACATGCGGTTCAGGTTGGCGATATTGTTGTCCCTCGTGAACTCCTTGTACTTCTCGCCGACAGCCTTGTTGCCCTCGATCAGCAGAAGCAACTCGCGGGTTTGGGAGTCGCGAATCTCGACCCGTCCGGTGATTTCGCCGGAGCCCAGGGTCTTGACCTGGTGGCCTTCGAGTTCGCCTTCGGTGCCGGGTTTCAGCCAGGGCATGATGTTCAGGATTTCGACTTCGACTTCCAGGACATCCTCTCCGTCTGCGTAGACCAGCGGGTAACCGCCATTGCCTTCCAGCACGTTTTTCATGACGTCCCGGAAAATGGCCTGCAGCGCCTCCATGTCCTGAATGTCCAGGGTCCACTCGGAGGAATCGTCCTCGGCATAGGGGGGCTTGACGACCTTGACGTCGTCGATGTTCAGGGGCTTGACCAGGAACTTCGAGTACTGGGACCAGTTGACGCCATCCTTGACCCAGGTCGGCTCCAACTGGATGTCTGCCATCGAGACGGTTGAGAACAACATCGCGAACGATACAATGAGCCATTTTCCGCGATTCAAAAGCTGTGATTTCATTCCATACTCCTTAACAGTCGAGCCATGTTCGGGACGCCCGCCAATGCAGGCCGGCCAACAACTATAACACCGGCCCGGCGAACAGGAAAACTCTCAGGAATTCAGTCCAGGTATCCGGAACGGCGCGGTCTGTTTTGACGGCAAATCCGGCTTTGATGCGTCAGGGTCAGAATCCGGGGGTGAAAAGAAAACATAAAACCATCGCGAACGCGCCATGGCATTCCGGCGGCACTTTTTTTGACCTGCGGCGAAAGCCGCTCCACCTCCACTGCCTGCGCTATTTCGCTCTTACCGTTCTGGAAAAAACCGGACGATGCGATCGGGGGTGAGGATGTAGAGCGCGCCTTCCGGCCCGGTGCGCACGTCGCGGACACGGGCGCCGATTTCGCTGAACAGGGCTTCCTCGCCGACCACCCGGCCCGCGGAAAGGTCGATCCGCCTAACGTCGCGGTTCACCAGGGCTCCGAGGAAAATATCGCCGTGCCATTCGGGAAAAAGGCGCGACTCGTAAACAGTCATACCCGAAGGGGCGATCGACGGCGTCCATTGGTATGCCGGTTTCGCCATGCCTTCCCACTCCGTGTAAGGTGAAATGACCGCGCCGGAGTAGTCCATCCCGTGCGTAACGGCCGGCCAGCCGTAATTCACGCCGGGCTCGATCCGGTTGAGTTCATCACCGCCCCGCGGTCCGTGTTCATGGAGCCAGATTTCGCCGGCCAGGCTGACCGCCAGGCCCTGGGGATTGCGGTGGCCGTAACTGTAGACCCAGGGCGACCCCGGGAAGGGGTTGCCGGCGGCCGGCGTTCCGTCGTCGTTCATGCGCAGCACCTTGCCCAGGCCGCTGGCCACGTCCTGCGCCGCCTCGCGGTAGTCGAATCCGTCCCCGGTGGTCAGCAGCAGCGTGCCGTCGGCCAGGAACGCCATCCGGCCGCCGTAATGCACCGGCGTATCCTTGCGGGAGAAATTCCGGAAAATGACCTCGACGTCCGCGAGCGAGTCCTCTTCCAGCCTGGCGCGCGCGACGGCCGTGCCGTTGTCTTCCGGGCCGCCTTCGGCGTAAGAAAGGTAAACCAGGGCGTTGTCCCGGAAATCGGGGTGGAGTACGACGTCGAACAATCCCCCCTGTCCGGCAAAATAGACGGCAGGCACGTTGGCGATGGGCGGGCCCGGGCGACCGTTCTCATCAATGCGCCGGAGCTTCCCGGGCAGTTCGGTCACCAATGCCGTGCCGTCCGGCAGAAAAGCGATGCTCCAGGGCAGTTCGAGGTCGTCGGCCCAGGTTTCCATCCGGAATCCCGACGCGTTTGCCGGCACGGCCTGGACGACAATCAATGACAGGAGGAATATTCGTAATACGAGCGCCATGGCGCATCTCCCTTGTGCTAGCCTTGCTTCACGGGAGAAAAGCATACATGAACCACTGGCTGTCCATCATCCGATTCTTCGCCTCGCGGTTGGCCATCTACCTGGCCGCGGTAGCCGTGGCTTACCTGCTGGTCGCGGTGACGGCGACTCAGTCCGTCGTCTCCAGCCTGGCCGCAATGGGGGTAAGCGTGAGCTTCCCGGACCGCCTGGCGATGACCTGGAAGGACATCGGCGGCATGGCCGGGATGTTGCTGCCAATGGTCGCTTTCGGGCTGTTGATCGCGTTCGTGACGGCGGCGCTGATCTGCCGTTATCGGCCAGGATGGCGCGTACCCCTCTACCTGCTGGCCGGCGCAGTAGGGGTGGTCTGCATCCACCTGGCGCTGAGCCTGGCGTTCGCCGTCACGCCAATCGCCATCGCTCGTACCTACGGCGGACTGCTGCTGCAGGGCCTTGCCGGCGCCGGCGGCGGCCTGACCTACCTTTATCTCTCGGACCGCTATCGTCGCAAGTCACCGGTTTGACTGGCGGGAGCCGCCCGGAAACGCTAGTCTTTGCGCCCGAAACCACCTGTTGGAGAACGGAATGAAGTTATCACCCGCCGTCCTGCTGGCATCATCGTTCGCGATCGCCCCGGCCGCCCTGTCAGCCGATAGCCTGCGGGACTCCATCGCCGATGACTATGACGATCGGCTCGAAGCGCTGTACGTCCATTTTCACCAGAACCCGGAACTGTCCAATTTCGAATTCGAGACCGCCCGGCGACTGTCGGCCGAGATCTCCGCCCTGGGCTACGAGGTGACCGAGGGGGTCGGCGGAACGGGAATCGTGGCGGTCATGCAAAACGGGCCGGGACCCACCCTGATGATCCGCGCGGACATGGACGGCCTGCCCCTGAAAGAGGACTCGGGCTTGTCCTATGCCTCCACCGCGATCCAGGCCGGCGCGGACGGTAAGGAATACCCGGTCATGCACGCCTGCGGCCATGACGTCCACGTGACTGCACTGGTGGGGACAGCCCGCCAGATGGCGGAGCGCCGGGACCAGTGGTCGGGTACGCTGGTGCTGATCGGCCAGCCGGCGGAGGAGCGGATCTCCGGGGCCCGCAGCATGATCAACGACGGCCTGTACGAACGCTTCCCAAAACCGGAATACGCGCTGGCCTTCCACGTCTCGGCGAGCATCGAATCCGGCAAGGTGGAAATTCCCCTGTCCTCGGTGGCTTCGAGTTCGGACTCGGTGGACATCGTGGTCCACGGCATCGGCGCGCACGGCGCCTCGCCGCACAAGGGCATCGATCCGGTGCTCGTGGCCTCGCAAATCGTGGTCACGCTGCAATCGATGGTCAGCCGCAGCATCCCGCCGCGCGAATCGGGCGTGATCACGGTCGGTTCCATCCATGGCGGAACCAAGCACAACATCATCAGCGACCGGGTGGAAATGGAACTCACCGTGCGTTCGGACAACCCGGAAGTGCGCAAAACGCTGCTGGACGGCATCGACCGCGTGGCCGAAGGCGTGGGGCGCTCCTTCGGCCTGCCCGAAGAACTGCTGCCCGAGGTGCACCGCTCGCCGATAGAGACCACGCCGCCGACGATCAACGACACGGCCACCGCGGAGCGCGTACTGGCCGCGGTGCGCGAGGGAATGGGCGAGGAATTTATCACCAACACGCCCCGTGAAGGCATGGGCGCGGAGGACTTCGCCTACTTCGTGGAGCCGCAGCAGCAGGTCAAGGGCGTCTATTTCGCCGTTGGCGGCACGCCGGCAGGACAGGTCGCCGATGCCCCGTCGCACCACTCGCCTTTCTTCAGGGTCGAACCCGAACCCAGCATCCGTTCCGCGGTGGAAGCCATGGTGCTCTCTGCGATGGAACTGATGCCCAGGCAGTGACGCAGGGAGAGGAAACGGTTATGAAGACGATCATCATCCTGTTGGCGGCCACCGGATTCGTGCTGGCGAACCCGTGCCAGGCGGGTCAACCAGAGGTCGAACACTTCAGTTCGAATCCCGATATGCAGCTTCCCTTTTCGGATGCCGTGCGGGTAGGAAACATGCTTTACCTGTCCGGCAAGATCGGGAACATCCCGGGCACCCGACAACTGGCCGAAGGTGGGATACGGGGTGAAACCCGGCAGGCGCTGGAAAACATCAAGGCGAGCTTGGAAAAATACGGTTCATCGCTGGAAGAAGTCGTGAAGTGCACGGTCTTCCTGGCGGACATCGGCGAATGGGAGGCGATGAACGAAGTTTACGTGACCTATTTCCCGGTCGATCCGCCGGCGCGAAGCGCCCTGGGCGCCAGTGGCCTGGCATTGAACTCGCGCGTGGAAATCGAATGCATGGCGGCGCTCAGGGAATAACCCGGCAGAATCCCGCCGCTCAGCCCAGTTCGCGCATCCCCTCTTCCAGGCCTTTGACGGTCAGGGGATACATCCGCTCTTCCATCAGCTCCGACATCATCCGGATGGACGGGGTGTATTCCCATCGCTGCTGCGGCTCCGGATTCAGCCAGATCGCCTTCGGGTAGGTTTCGAGCAGGCGCTTCATCCAGGTCGCGCCGGACTCCTCGTTCCAGTGTTCCACGCTGCCGCCGGGGTAGTGGATTTCGTACGGGCTCATGGTGGCGTCGCCGACCAGGACCAGCTTGTAGTCCGCGGAGTACTTGTGGAGCACGTCCATCAACGGCGTGCGGTCCGAATGGCGGCGTGCGTTGTCCTTCCAGACGCCTTCGTACACGCAGTTGTGGAAGTAGAAATACTCCAGGTGCTTGAACTCGCCGCGTGCGGCCGAGAACAGCTCTTCGCAGACTCTCACGTGATCGTCCATCGAGCCGCCCACGTCCAGGAACAGGAGGACCTTCACCGCGTTGTGCCGCTCGGGCACCATCCTGATATCCAGCAGGCCGGCGTTGCGGGCCGTCGATTCGATGGTGTCGGGCAGGTCGAGCTCCTCGGCGGCGCCTTCCCGGGCGAATTTCCGCAGACGGCGCAGCGCGACTTTCAGGTTGCGCGTGCCGAGTTCCAGCGAGTCGTCCAGGTTGCGGAATTCCCGCTTGTCCCAGACCTTCACCGCTCGCCTGTGGCGTGATCCTTCCTGGCCGATCCGGATGCCTTCCGGGTTGTAGCCGTAGGCTCCGAATGGCGAGGTGCCGCCGGTGCCGATCCACTTGCTGCCGCCCTCGTGCCGGCCTTCCTGTTCCTCCAGGCGCTTGCGCAGCGTCTCCATCAGTTTGTCCCAGCCGCCGAGGGATTCGACCATCGCTTTTTCCTCGTCCGACAACAGGCGTTCGAACTGCCGCCGCAGCCAGTCTTCGGGAATCTCGGCCAGGTCCTCACCGAACAGTTCCTGGATGCCCTTGAAATGGGCGGAAAACACGCGGTCGAAGCGATCGTAGAGGGATTCATCCTTGACCAGGCAAGCCCGCGCCAGATAGTAGAACTCGTCCACGCTGTAGGCGGCCAGCCGTCGCTGCAGGATTTCCAGAAGGGTCAGGAATTCCGTGATGGAGACCTTGATCCCGCCTTCGCGCAACATGAAGAAAAACCGGATCAGCATCTCGTCGGCCCGTTACCTCCCGCCGTCAGCGGCCTTCGCGCTGGTTCAGGAAAATCAGCCGCTCGAACAGGTGCACGTCCTGTTCGTTTTTCAACAGCGCGCCATGCAGCGGGGGCAGGGTCTTGCGGCGGTCGTCGCTGGCAAGCGCTTCCGGCGGGACGTCTTCGGCCAGCAGGAGCTTGAGCCAGTCCAGCAATTCAGAGGTGGACGGTTTCTTCTTCAGCCCTGGCACCTCGCGCAGGTCGTAGAAGGCGTGCAGCGCCTCGTCCAGCAACTCTTTTTTCAGGCCCGGGTAGTGCACGTCGACGATGTCGCGCATCGTGTCGGTGTCCGGAAAGCGGATGTAATGGAAGAAACAGCGGCGCAGGAAGGCGTCCGGCAATTCCTTCTCGTTGTTGCTGGTGATCACGATGATCGGACGGTGCTTCGCCACGACGGTCTCGTGCGTCTCGTAAACGTAGAATTCCATCCGGTCCAGTTCGCGCAGCAGATCGTTCGGAAACTCGATGTCGGCCTTGTCGATCTCGTCGATCAGCAGGACCGGCTGGACATCCTCATCGAACGCCTCCCACAGCGGACCCCTGACGATGTAGTTGGCGATATTGTGCACCCGTTCGTCGCCGAGCTGGGAATCCCGCAGGCGGGCCACGGCGTCGTACTCGTACAGGCCTTGTTGCGCCTTGGTGGTGGACTTGATATGCCATTGCAGCAGCGGCCGGTCCAGGCCACGCGCGATCTCCTCGGCCAGCTGGGTCTTGCCGGTGCCAGGCTCGCCCTTGATCAGGATCGGCCGCCCGAGCGTTACGGCGGCGTTGACGGCGGTCATCAGGTCCTCGGTAACGACGTAGCGGTCGGTACCGGTGAAGCGTTGGTCGGTCATACCTTCCTTTCCCAAAGGTCAAACCTCCATTTTACTGTAAGAGCGAATTTATTCGCGATGGTTTTATGTCTTTATCGTTTGGCTTTTTAAAAACATTAAAACCATCGCGAATAAATTCGCTCTTACATAAACCCTGCAAATGTTTATCGTGTCGTCTATGTTTAATGACGATACCAATATAAAGACATGGGGAGTTCATCATGAAACGACGTCAATTCCTGCAATCTTCCGTTACCGCCGCGGTTGCGGCGTCACTTCCTGCTTCACAGGCGCTGGCCGCCCTGGCGGCGATGGCCGAGGTCAGCGGCAACGTAAACGCAGTGACCGGAGGCGGGCAGCAGGTCACACTGGAACAGGCGGCCGTCAAGGAACTGGCGGACAGTCTTCGCGGGCGGCTCCTGCTGCCGGGCGCCGAGGGTTATGACACGGCCCGCCGGGTATTGAACCCGGTCATCGATAAGCACCCAGCGCTGATCGTCCAGCCCAGCGGGGCGGCGGACGTCATGAACGCGGTGACCTTCGCCCGGGAACGGGACCTGCTGCTGGCCGTCAAGTGCGGGGGGCACAGCTTCTCGGGCAAGTCGACCTGCGAAGGCGGTATGCAGATCGATCTCTCCACCTTCCGCAGCGCTCGCGTGGATGCGGAAACGCGGACGGCCTATATCGCCGGCGGCAGCCTGCTGGGTGAACTCGATCACGAATCGATGGCACAGGGGCTGGTCACGACGGCCGGCACCGTATCGCATACAGGCGTGGGCGGCCTGACCCTGGGCGGCGGATTCGGACGTCTGGCGCGGCGCTACGGCCTGGCGCTGGACAACGTCACCGGCGTGGACGTCGTGACGGCCGACGGTAAGCTGGTCCACGCCAGCGCCGAGGAGCACCCGGACCTGTACTGGGGCGTGCGGGGCGGCGGCGGCAATTTCGGCATCGTGACCTCCTTCGAGTTCAGGCTGCATCCCATGCAGCGTACCGTGGTCGGCGGCGACGTGGTCTTCCCGCTTAAGGAACTTCCCAATGTGCTGGCGTTCTACGCGGATTACGCGGTCAGCGCACCCGATGACCTTTACCTGGATTTCGTGGTGACTTCCGATATCGGGAAAGAAGACGGGATGGTGATCGTGCACGCCTGCTACTCGGGCCCCGAGGGTCAGGCCGCGAATGTGCTGGCTCCGATCCACAAGGCCGGCACACCGGTACACGACGGCATCAAGGCCATCGATTACGTTGCCATCCAGAGCTCCTGGGATGACAGCGATCCCAGGAACACGGGCAGCTACCTCAAATCGGGTTTCATCAACGAAATCCCGGACCAGCTCGTCAGCACGATCGTCCAGAACTTCAAGGCCTTCAACGAGCGCGGCACCGCGATGTTCTTCCAGCACTCTGGCGGGGCCATTGGGCGCGTGCCGACCGACGCCACGGCTTTCGCGCACCGCAAATCGATCGCCAACATGTTCGCGGTAGTCGAGTGGCCGCTGGAGGAATCCCGCGATTCGCATGTTGCCTACATCAAGGAATACTGGAAACAGTTCGGGCCGTTCACGGATGGCTGGTACGTCAACGAGATCGCCGACCAGCCCGCCCAGCACGTCAACCGGAATTACCAGGGCAACTACGAGCGCATGGTGAAGGTGAAGAATCAGTACGACCCGACCAACCT
>CAJIBJ010000145.1_pt1 | contig 42271 bp, 30 predicted proteins | sample 9199331 | NCBI WGS metagenome assembly CAJIBJ01 (sample SAMEA7708300, study PRJEB35096) | sediment metagenome | biome: marine neritic benthic zone biome [ENVO:01000025]; feature: sediment [ENVO:00002007]; material: shallow marine sediment [ENVO:03000034] sea grass bed [ENVO_01000059] ... | reverse complement strand
GGTTGTTGCGCACATCGTAAAGGTCTTCGTAGGTTCGCAACTTGTTCTCGAGATCATCGACCGCCACACGCAGCACGTCGAGGTCCGGATGCCGAATCGACAATTCGAAGCCCGGCCCGTCGTCATTGTGGGTATAGCGAACGGACACTTCCTTCGCGTCAGGCACATCGCCCATCAGTTCGCGCAGGCGGATCGAAGCGTCCTTGGCGCTCATGTCGCGCACTTCGGGCGGCGCCAGCTTGACGATGGCCAGCACGCTGTCACGGCGCGAACGGGTGTACCAGTTTTCGATCAGCTTGCCTTCGCCGCCGGTGCGCTGGTTGACTTCCTCTTCCAGTTCGCGCTCCGCTGCCTGCAGTTGCGCCAGGATTTCCAGCGCGCGGCTGTAGGGCGCACCTTCCGGCATGATGACTTCGACGATGATCTCGTCGGATTCCATTTCCGGCATGAATGATTTCTTGACCCAGCCGGTGCTGAACATGCCGAAACCCACCACCAGAAGGGCGATGAAAACACTGGCGACCAGGTAGCGCTGATCCACGACGAAATGCACGATTTTGCGGTAGTACCGGTGCGCGAAATGGATGATGCTGTCTGAAATTCGCTTCGAGAACCGGCCGAAATGCCCGATCTTGTCCACGTTGCGCGGACGCAGGTTGGACAGGTGGGCCGGCAGGATGAACAGGGATTCGATCAGCGAGAAGGCCAGCGCCAGGATCACCACCCAGGTGATGTGGCGGGTGAACTCGCTGGTGGAGCCGCTGAGGAACAGCCACGGCATGAAGGCCATTATCGTCGTCAGGACGCCGAATATGACGGGCTTGGCCACCAGTTGCGCGCCGGCGATGGCGGACTCGACGCCTCCGCCCATGCGGTGCTCCTCGGTGTGGATGCCCTCGCCCACCACGATCGCGTCGTCGACGACGATGCCGAGCACGAGCAGAAAGGCGAAGGTGGAGAGCATGTTCAGCGACACGCCCACCGAGGGCAGCAGCACGAAAGCGCCGGCATAAGCCGTCGCAATGCCCACGGCGACCCAGAAGGCCACGATGGGGCGCAGTGTCAGCACCAGGAAAATCAGCACCAGGGCCAGGCCGATGCCCGCCGAGTTGCCGATGGTCTTCATGCGGCTCTTGAAGTCCTCGGCATTGTCCGTCCACAGCGTCAGCTTCGCGCCCTCGGGCAGCGTTGCCTGCCGCTCGTCGATCCACTTGCGGATGGAATCCGAGGCCTTGACGATGTCCATCGTCTCGGTGGTCATCACCTGTAGCAACACCGCCGGCTCGCCGTTGAGCGTCGCCAGGATGGGGTTGTCCTCGAAGCCGTCCACGACCTCGGCGACGTCGCCCACGCGAATGATGCCGCCGTCCTCGGTCTGCCGGATGATGATGTCGGAGAATTCCGCTTCGGTGTCCGCCTGGCTGCGCACCTTGAGCTGGTAGGTGCCCACCTCGGTGCGGACCGAACCCGAAGACTGGTTGATCGAGTGATTGCGGATGGCGTCGGCGACTTCGTTGAAGCTCATGCTGTAGCGGCGCAGCGATTCCTCGCTGACCTGCACCGACACCTCTTCACGGCGAACGCCGAAAAGCTGGACCACGGTGATGGCGGGCAGCACCGCGGCTTCACGCCGAAGCTTTTCGGCCAGGCGCTTGAGTTCCTGCTCGGTCAGGTCGCCGTGCACGGCGACCCGGATGAATTCGTTGCGGTTCACCCATTGGCGAACCTGGGGCGGCTCGATGTCACGAGGCAACGAGGGAATGGAATCGACGCGGATCTTCACGTCGTTCATGAACTGGGTGAAATCCACCTGCTGTTCGGCGAGTATGTAAACGCCCCCGTAGCCTTCCCGGGATGAGGACCGGACCCATTCGATGGCGTCCATGTCGCTGACGGATTCCTCGATACGGGCGACGATCTGCTCTTCGACTTCCTGCGGCGCCGCGCCAGGCCAGACCACCTCGATTTCCAGCCCCGGGAACCGCACCTGCGGGTCCATTTCGCGTTCCAGGGAGAAGAATCCGATAAGGCCGGCGACGAAAATGCCGACCATCAGCAGGTTCGCGGCAACAGTATTCCGTGCCCACCATTCAATCAGGCTGTTCATGTTCTACCTCTCAGCCCCGCATGTTGCTCGGGATGGGCTCTACTTCCATGCCGTCTACGGCGTTGGGGAGGGTGGAGGTGACAACGCGGTCGCCCGATTCGACGCCGCTGCTGACCAGCACGCGCTCCTCGGACGTTGAAATCACGTTTACGGTGCGGATTTCGAGACGGTTATTCTCGTTGATGACATAGACCTTGTCCTGGTTGCGCAGCGCCAGCCGGGGCATCACGTATGCAGACCGCTCGGACACGCCATCGATATCCGCAGCGACGAACATGCCGACCGCCATTGGCATACCATCGGCAACGGCCTGTCCGTAGGGATCTTCCAGTTCGGCCGTGGCGTAGATCAGGCGGGAATCCTGGTCCACGGCTGCGTCGACGCGAACGATCCGGCCCTGCCAGGAGTATTCCTTGTTTCCCATCATCGCGCGGAAAGTAACCTTGGGTGCTTCCAACGCACTGCCCGCTGTGTAACCCAGCGGCAGGTTGAGTTCCACGATCTGGGTGTCGGTCAGCGGCAGGCGGACTTCCACCGTGTCGATGGAGAAAACGCGGCCGACCGTGGTGCCGGCAGTCACGTACTGGCCGATTCCGACGTTGCGTTCACGAACACGGCCATGGAACGGCACGCGGATTTCGGTGCGCTCCAGATCAAGACGCGCTTTACGCAAGTCGGCTTGTGCGGAGCGGAGCATTGCTTCGCCCTGCGCGACCTGGGTCAGATTCAGTGCGAAATCGGTCGGTTCCTGGTCCTTGCCGCCGTCACGCCATTCCTCTTCCTTGATCTTTGCGGTGGCCAGTTCACGCTCCAGATCGGTCTGGGCTTCCGCCACGCGGCCCTCGGCGCGGATTACCGCCAGCTTGTAATCGGCGTCGTCGATCTTCAGCAGCATGGTTTCGGGCAGCACCTCGGCGCCCTCGTTGAAGGTGTCCGACATCATCATGATTCGTCCGGAGACCTGCGGAACGAGTGCGATTTCAGTCTTGGGCCGGACTTCACCCTGGGTCTTCACCGAGATGGTGACCACTTCGGATTTGACTTCATCGACGTAGAGCGAGATCAGGCGGGGCGCCTCGTCGTTCTGCTCCGGCTCCGGCTTGGCCGCGACCAGCAATTGTACGATCACGCCCCCGGCGATGAGCACCAGTATCGGAGCGGTAATCCTGATTAGCTTTTTCACTGTCTGATCTCTCGTTTGTGAGCTTTTCAGGGCGAAGCTCTCCAATTGATGACGTAATGACACCACAAAAAGTTACGCCGGGCATGGGTCATAAGTCAGGCCCCTGCGCAGACGCGACCAAGCGAATGTCACCCTCCTTGTCCATTAGATGCACCAAACGACCAAACAGTTGCAAAACCTCGATATATCCAACGGCACGGGGTTCTTCTCCACTGTAGGAGCGAATTAGCGCAGGCGATGGAGGTGGAGCGACTTTCGCCGCAGGCGAAAAAAGTGCCGCCGGATTGCCGTGGCGCGTTCGCGATGGTTTTATGTTTTTCTTTTTTTTTGAAGCGTCAAACAGAAAACACATAAAACCATCGCGAATAAATTCGCTCTTACAGGGATATGGAACAGGGTTTTGGGGGCTGATTGTTCTATAATTCGGGCCTGGATCCGCCTGGGAAATCACGTGAGCAAACTGACCCGATCACCCCAGTGGGAAGCGTTGCGCGCCCACGCCGCCGAGATGAGGAATGTCCACCTGCGCGATCTTTTCATGGCCGGGCCGCGTTTCGAATCGATGTCGATCGATGACCGCGCTTTGGGCATCCTGCTGGACTACTCCAAAAACATAGCCACTGAGGAAACGCTGTGTCTGCTGCGTGAACTGGCAGGTTCCACCGGCGTGGCTGAAACGGCCGGGCGGATGTTCCGGGGCGGGAAGATCAACTGGACCGAGGAACGGGCCGTTCTGCACATCGCCCTTCGTAACCGCTCCAACACCCCCATCCAGGTCGGCGGCGTCGACGTCATGCCGGAGATCAACGATGTGCTGGAACGGATGAAACGATTCAGCGGGGACGTCCGCAGCGGTACCTGGAAAGGCGCCACCGGCAGGACGATCAGCGACGTCGTCAACATCGGCATCGGCGGGTCGGACCTCGGTCCCCTCATGGTCTGCACGGCGTTGCGGCACTATGCGGACGGCCCCGAAGTTCACTTCGTATCCAACGTGGACGGCACCGACATCGCCGAGACCCTGAAAACCCTGGATCCCGCGACCACGCTGTTCCTGGTGGCTTCCAAGACATTCACCACCCAGGAGACCATGACCAATGCCGGCAGCGCGCGGGAATGGCTGGTCGAAGCCCTCGGCGAAGCGGCCGTAACGCAGCACTTTGCGGCTCTTTCAACGAACAAAGAGGCCGTCTCGGCCTTCGGTATCGACACCGGCAACATGTTCGGATTCTGGGACTTCGTCGGCGGGCGCTATTCGCTCTGGTCGGCCATCGGCATGTCGATCGCCCTGTACGTCGGATTCGAACGTTTCGAGGAGCTGCTCGAAGGCGCCCACGCGATGGACCGCCATTTCCTGGAGAGCCCGCCCGAAGACAACATGCCGCTGACCCTGGCCCTGCTGGGCGTGTGGTACAACAATTTCTTCGGCGCGCAGACCCATGCCCTGCTGCCCTACGATCAGTATCTCAGCCGCTTTCCGGCCTATTTCCAGCAGGGCGACATGGAGAGCAACGGCAAGACGGTGGACCGCGAAGGACAGCGCGTGGATTACGAGACCGGCCCCATCATCTGGGGCGAACCGGGAACCAATGGACAACACGCCTTCTACCAGCTCATTCACCAGGGCACCAAGCTGGTGCCGGCCGATTTCATCGGCTTCGTGGAAAGCCTGAACCCCGTAGGAGACCACCACCCGAAGCTGATGGCCAACTTCTTTGCACAACCCGAAGCGCTGGCATTCGGGCTGCCGGCGGACAAGGTGGGGGAACAGCTGAGGCAGGCAGGGCTTTCAGTCGAGAAGATCGCCGATCTCACCGCCCACAAGACATTCGAAGGCAACCGCCCCAGCAACAGCATCCTGATCGATCGGCTGACGCCCCGCACCCTGGGCTCGCTGATCGCGCTCTACGAGCACAAGATCTTCGCCCAGGGCGTAATCTGGAACATCAACAGCTTCGACCAGTGGGGCGTCGAACTGGGCAAGGTCCTCGCCGGGGCCATCCTGCCCGAACTCGTCGAGGGCAAGCCGGGCGAGCACGACGATTCGACCCGGGGCCTGATCTCACACTTCGTTCGCCAGCGCTGATTCCCAGGCCGCGTCCAGCCATTCCTGGGTCCGCTCGCTTGCGCGAACGCTCGCTTCGAAGCGTTCCGGGTCGCCGATGACGGCGGCGAAATCCTCGAACATGAGCGCTGATCCGGGCAGGTCGGACGGCACCTCGATGTCCCTCGAATTGCCCCACCCCTGCAGCAGTTCGTATACGCCAGCGTTGTCTTCGCGGCGCTGCGACAGGAAATCATCCAGCTTGATCACGCCGGACGAGCCGGAAATCCTGAGATCCATGACCCCCGCGCCGGATTCGAAGCCGCAGTTCCAGGTGGTGGTCGATCCGTCATTGAAGACGATGACGCCGCTGCCGCTGACGGCTGCACCGGTTTCCGGGTGGCGCCGTAAATAGGCGTCCACGGCGGCGATTTCAACGCCCGGGGCGCAGTATTCGACCGCGGCCCGCATGTTGTACCAGCCGGTGTCCCCGATTGCGCCGTAAGGCTCGAGATCCGGACGAAGGCGGATATTGGACGTGTCACTCAAGCCGAACTGGAAGGCCGAATCGACGGACCATGGCCAGCCGACGGACTCCGGCATAGCGGCCTGGATATGCGCGGTCCGGGGGTGATGCGGGAAATGCGTGCCGTCCATGAAACCCACGCCGTTTTCCCGGCAGGCGGCAGTGATCCGCTTCAGCGACGGGAGGTTCGCGAATGGCTTTTCGCCCAGCACGTGCTTGCCGGCTTTCGCGGCGGACACGCAAATCTCTTCGCGGATGCTTGTGGGCGTGGCCACGTAAATGGCGTCCACGCCGTCCCACTCGCACATCTGCGCCCAGGAATCGAAGGCGTGTTCCAGGCCATGTTTGCCGGCGAATTCTCTTGCTGTTTCCATTTTCCGGCTGGAGACCGCGACCAGTTGGGCGTGTGGCGCCTGCGCGACCCGCGGCGCCATGGAATTGGCGATGCCGCCGGTCCCGACAAAGCCCCAGCGCAGCGGTCGGATCGCCTGTGCTTCGACCCGGCCGGCCGCGGAAGCCAACACTCCACCGAAAGCGGCGGTCAGCGCGCCGGCCCCCGCCGCACTGATCAGGCGCCTGCGTTCCGGGTCCACGATCTGCGAATTTCCATGTTGCTCTCTTTCTTTTTTCATGCGGGCCTCCGATGCAGTCATTCCACCCAAGCATAGGACAGTAAACGTCGGAAAAATACCGAAAAACCGGACCCGGGCCTCTCTTAACTCAGATCAAGCGCTTTGGCGACGTGCTTGGGTACAATCCGGCCATGGCAACGCAATAGATTCGGGATTCCACACCATGAACGACGAACATACCCCCAAGACTGCCCCGCTGTTCGCCAATCGCGTGAAACTGATGGGCACCGAGGCTGCATTCGGATTCGGCTCGAGAATCCTGGACGTCGAAAAGTCCGACAACAAACGCGTGATCCGCTGCAACCTTGGACAACCGGACTTCCCGCTTCCTGAACACATCTCCGAAGCAGTGGTCAGCGCCATCAGGGACGGACAGACCACCTATTGCGACCCGCAGGGTATGCCCGAACTGCGCGCCGCGCTCGCACAGAAGATCGCCGCAGACCGCGGACTGGGCGAAATCGACCCCGAACGGGTTGTGGTTTTCCCTGGCGCCAGGCCTTCGATCGGTTTCGCACAGCAGGCCTACTGTGAACGGGGCGACGAGATCATTTACCCCACGCCGGGTTATCCCCTGTACGAGTCATACATCCCCTACGTCGGCGCGAGACCGGTGCCGATCCATCTCCAGGAAGACCATGGCTTCTCGCTGACCACCGACGAACTGGATCCGCTGATCAGCGACCACACCCGGCTGATTTACCTGAACTTCCCGTCCAACCCGACCGGGGGAGTCGCCAGCCGCCGGCAGATCGAAGCGCTGGCCGAGCTGATCCTGGAAAAAACACCGCCCAATGTGCGCGTGTATTCCGACGAAGCCTATGAAGCCATCGTTTTCGACGGCGAAGATCATTTCTCGATCGCATCGGTCCCCGGCATGGAGCACCGCACCATCATCGCCTCGGCTGTGTCCAAGACCTATTCCTGGACAGGCGGACGCGTCGGCTGGGCCGTGTATCCCACCGTCCGCGAGGCGAAAGTCCACCGCAACCTGAATATCAATTACTTCGCCAGCATACCGCCGTACAACCAGATCGGTACGGTCGAGGCGCTGGAGTCCCCGCTGAGCGACATCGCGATCCGGAAAATGGGCGATGCGTTCCAGCGGCGCCGGGACCAAGTGGTTGCGGGCCTCAACGGAATCGAAGGTATCCAGTGCCAGTCGCCCAAGGGGGCGTTCTACGTCTTCCCCAACATCAGCGGCGTGGTGGAACGGCTGGGCATCCAGGAGGCTTTCGACGCCCTGCCCGGCACGACCCGCAGAGATTCGAGCCCTGCAACGTTATTCCAGCTGTTTCTGCTGCATCGCTATCACGTGGCGACCATGGACCGCCGGTCCTTCGGCAGGCTGGACAGCGAAGGGCAGCATTTCCTGCGCCTTTCAATAGCAACGGGCGCCGAAGACCTGGCTGAAGCGGTGACCCGGGTCGCGGCGGCAACCGCCGATCAGGAAGGCTTCCGGGAATTCCTGGGATCCGGAGTTCTGCTGACCCTGGAATAGGGAGCCGTCAGCTTCTTTGGTGCATCGCTGAAAAATATATAAAACCATCGCGGATAAATCCGCTCCTACAATGGCGTTTACCTGAAAACCGGGGAAGCGGGAATTTTCAGATCAGGCGGTTCAAGGCCTCCAGGCGCTCATGGTATTCCTCGCCGCTGAAGCAGTAGCGCATCTCCAGGAAGCGTTTACGGAATTCCGCCACTCTCGGCTTCACGGTGGCCTGGTCGACGACCACGTCGCGGATCAGTTCGGCCAGTTCGCCGAAATCGTCCGGGCCCATGCCGAAACGTGTCATTTCGGACACGCCCATGCGCAGTGATCCGGAAGCGGTGAATCCCTCCTCTTCGGGCGAAGCCTGGTAGTTGACGACGATGTTGTTCTCTTCCAGCCGCCGCGCCACTTCCGGGCCCTGGCCGTAGCCCACGTCGAGCAGCACCTGGTGCGTCTCGGTGAAGGAGACCGCCGGATCGCCGGAGACGTCCAGGCCGCAGTCTTTGAGCGCGCGCGCGAAGGCCTTGGCGTTGCGGATGACGTTGCCCTGGTAATCGTCCCGGAAGGCATTCATCTCGTACGCAGCCATCAGCAGTCCCAGCAGCGTTCCGAGGTGGTGGTTGCTGACCGCGCCAGGGAAGGCCCGCCGCTCCACGGCCTCCCAGAATGGGAAGCGCGTGTTGTCCTCGGTGAAACGGGACGAAATGATCCCGCGCTGGGTGCCGTAGAAAGTCTTGTGGGTCGAGCCTGTGACGATATCCGCCCCCTCTTCGAAGGGGTTCTGGAAATGTGGCCCGATCAGGCCAAGCACATGGGCCATGTCGTACATCAGGAAGCAATCCAGGCCCAGATCGTCGATGGCCGCGCGCAGCTCGGCCACGGGTTCCGGGTGCAATACCATGCTCTTGCCCAGGATCACCAGTTCCGGGCGGTGTTCTTCCAGCAGTTCCCGCGTGGCCGCGGTGTCGATGCGGTAGGGATTATCGCGCAGCACCGGGAAATTCACCGCTGCGGCCTTCTCGGTGCGCGGATCGCGGGCCACGTAGTCCTTGAGCGCGCCCATCGGCTGCGAACTCAGGTGACCGCCCTTGATGATGTGGTTGTTCATCACCTTGCGCATGCGCCGCTGTTCGACTTTGCGGTCGCCGCGATTGAGGTAGTCGACCATCGCGCTGAAAACCGTCATGTTCGCCATCTGGCCGGAAATCAGCCGTGCCTCCACCGAGGGACAGCCGAGGTACTTCCTGAGTTCCTCTTTCAGGAGTTCTTCCACCTCCCAGATAAAGTCCGTGCCCTGGTAATAGAAGACTTCGGCCTCGTCCAGCGCCTTCACCTGCTTGTGTTCGGCGTAACGCCCCACAGGGTCCATCACGGACAGGAGTTTCGTCATCGGCGACTGGGTCATTTCCGAGGGAATGAGGTTGATGCATTCGCGCTGGCGCCAGCGCGTATTGGCGGCAGCGCTGTCCAGCAGGTCGCCGACTTTCTTCGCCAGGGGTACTTCCGCGGCCGGCTGTTCTTCCTCCGCCTCGTGATAAACGATCGAGCGTGCGTAGGGCGGCGCCTCGCCGCGCAGGAAATACGGCACGATCAACGCCGCGGTACGGCGTCCCCGGATTTCCACCTCGACCTCGTCGCCGTCCCACAATTCGCTGTCCACAAGCGCCATCGCTATCGCCCGCTTGCCGGTCTCCTGGGTGAAGCGGGTTTCCACACCCTCGCCTTCCGTTTTCCAGAAGGGCACCATGGTCCCGCTGGTGACGTAACCGACCGGCGAGTCCCCTCGATACACCCGGTCGCCCGGCCGCGTGATGCCGCGGCCGGTGAGTTCCAGCAACAGGACCCGATGCGGCAGCGCTTCGGTATCCGTCAAGTCCTGGTCGAGAATGCGTTTAAGCGCCGCGAACTGCCGTTCCAGCGGCGCCCTGCCGATGAACTCGCCCTTGAGTGGAGAGAAACTCACCGCAAAACGCGAAAGATCCGAGGCGAAGGCCGGTATTTCGCGCCCTTCCGGATCCAGCCCCAGTTCGTGTCCGTACAAGGGCAGCCCGGCCTCCAGGCGCAGCGAATCGCGGGCGCCCAGGCCCACCGGGACAGCGCCCCTGGCCGTCAGCAGATCCCAAACCTTGACGGCGTCGGAAGCGGCGATGAACAGTTCGAAGCAGATCGGCTCGCCCGTGTATCCGGTGCGGGCAAGCCACACCCGGTCGCCTTCGATTTCGACAATACTCAGCTCGTTCCTCATCGGTTCCGGCAGCTCACCGCTGATGATGCCGGAGAGTATGTCCTTGGCTAGTGGCCCCTGCAGGCTCAGCATCGCGATCTCGTGGGTCCGGTCTTCCATTTCCGTTTCAGGAAACCCACTGCGCAGGCGCTCCAGGTGTTCCCAGTCCTTCTCGCGATTGCCGGCGTTCACCACCAGCAGGTACTCGTCCTCCACGAAACGGTAGAGATAGGCATCGTCGACGACCCCGCCGTTTTCGTTGGGGATCATCGTGTACTGCCCCAGCCCCACGTCCAGGCTGGCCGCGTTATTGGTCAGCACATGCTGCAGGAACGCCAGGGCCTGCTCGCCGCGGATGATGAAACGGCCCATGTGCGAAACGTCGAATATCCCGGCCTGCTTCCGCGTGGCGAGGTGCTCCGCCATGATCCCCGTGGGATACTGCAGCGGCTTGTCCCAGCCGCTGAAGTCGGTGATTTTCGCCCCGAGGGCCACGTGGGACTCAAAAATAGCCGTGCGCAAGGACTTGCCCATGCCCAATACTCCAGAATGATGTTTGCGAATGTGATCTATTTACCAGAAATGAACTCCCGGATCACTTCCCACTGGGCCTCGGCGTGCATGCCGGCCTGCTCCAGGCAGACGTCGCCCGGGCCGCTGCCGAGGAAATAGCCGTGTTTCCAGGGATACATCGTATGCGCCCTGCCGCGCTCGGACATGATCCAGCGGTAGGTGGTGGCAGCAGTGAAACCCGAGAACATCATGGCCGACTCCGCGACTGACGCGGGATAGATCGCCCGGCGTTCCTGCTCGTCGAGACGGTCGAACAACTCGGTGCTGGAGATGTAATAAACGTCCAGGTTGATGCCTTTGTCCTTCAGGAGTGGCAGTACCCCGCTTACGAAAGCGTACGCCACGTCGATGCCCTGGTAGACGAGGGACGCTTCCGGCGTGCCATTGGCCTCCAGCAGCTTGTAGATGCCCTTGACGGACGCCTCAGGGGTCGCCAGCCCGAGCGCCTTGCGATCCACGATGACCTCGCTGGGCCGTGTTACGTAGGGGGCCAGCACCGCGGGGCGTTGAAGCAGGGCTTCGACGGTCAGCGGCCAGAGCTCGTTGGGGTCCCAGGGGGTGAGCGTGATCATCACGTCACCCGGGAAATTCTCCTGCAAAACCTGCAGCGCCTGGGGCTCCGCGTGGGTCGGACCGTCTTCGCCGGTCTTTACGCCGGCATGGCCGCAAACCACGACGAACGTCTTGTTGGGCTCGCCCGGCACGCGGTGCCGCAGGGTTTGCTGGCCGATGCCGTGAGTCTTGGCGCAAATGGTGTTTAGGGGTGCGATGAAGGCGCCGTAGGAGGAACCCACGCCAATCTCGTAACCCAGCGCGGCTATTCCCGAGCAGATGCCGCCCATTGCGTCCTCGGTAATGCCGCCGGCGGAAAACAACCTCGATCCGGGGTTGTCCACCGGGTGCCAGAAGCCCGTACCGAACCCGGAACTGATGCTGGCGATGTTGGTGGAACCGTACAGGTCCGCCGCCGCGGCCAGCACGGCGCCGTTGGTCAGGTGATTGACGTGGCTGAAGCATTGGCTGAGGGCGCCCCTGAGCGTTTGTGCCGAGCCGGACTCGTAGGTACAGGACTCGGGCCGCTCCAGTGGCGAAATGGCGTTCGCTTCGTACAGCTTGCCGAGTTCAGGCGCATTGTCGCGGAACGGACGTGGGTCCGCGGCGAGTTGCTTCCCGCGTTCGACGATCCAGCCGCCCAGGCGTCCGGTCAACTCCGGCCGGGATGCGAATGACTCCCGGATGGTCAGCAGCGAGTCGTAGAAGGCCTCCTCGACGCGTTCTGGTGTTTTGTCGCCGTCGAAGCGCGGAAAACGCAAACCCATCCGTTCCTCGAAGGGGCGCAATGCCTCCAGGTATGCTTCGCTGTAGAACTTGTGGCCGGCGCCATGGGACTTGGCGCCTTCGATACCGTACCGCCAGCCCTTTACCGTGCGGTATACGATGCCGGTAGGCCGCCCGTTGTCGATTTCAAGCGCCCGTGCCTGGGCTTCGCGGATCTGGGCAAAGCTGAAACCGTCCGGCACGAAAACGACGTTGTAGCCGTGCAACAGCAGGAATTCACAGGGATCCCACTGCACGTATTCGCCGCGCCGGTCGCCGTCTCGCGTGACAAATTCCGAATCGATCGACGCCTGGTTCCAGTCCACGTGGAAATATAAGTTGTCCAGCCCGGAGGATGCCGCGGAGGCGAGAGCCTCGGCCACGCGCCCGGGTGTCATGCCGCCCTCGCCCTCGATCACATGGACGTTGGGCGCCTTGTCCGCGTGCATGTCTTTCAGGGTCATTGCCAGGCCCACCGAGCTTCCCACCCCGACACCGCTGGGGCCGGTGGACAGCCAGACGAAGGGCGTCTGGGGCGTGGGATGCCCGTCCAGGGGCTTGGCATCGAATTTCCGGAACAGCGGGGTGCTGGTAATCGGGTTCTTGCGGAAGCCCAGCAGGTCCTCGAGCCGGAGTTGCTGGCGTACTTCCGGCAGGCGGCCTGCATCGAACTGCCGCACGACCTCGTTACGGCAGGCCCACATGGCGTACAGACCCAGGGCCTTGTGGCCGGCCGAGTAGGAGATGATGTCAGCTGTCCGGTCCATCGGATCGGAAATGTCGTATTTCATCTGATTGAAAATCAGGGACGCCACGAAACGGCCGCTGGAGACACTGCCTCCGGGATGGCCTGATGACGCATGGTTGAACATGACCGCGCACAGAGTGCGGTAGTTGAGATCGAGAAATTCCAGGCTGTCCCTGTCTTCGACGGGCAGGCTGGGGCAATCCAGGGGATCTATGGAGATGAACTCGGTGCCCCGGTCATCCAGATTGAGTGAAAATGCCATACCAATATTCCTGAAAAAAGTGAACAAATTCTTGAGTCTCGCTTCCCTGCTCCCGCCTACGCGTGGACGGCGTTCGGGCAGCACTTTTTTCGGCTGCGCCGAAAGTCGCTCTACCCTCACAGCCTACGCTGCGGAAGGCGGCTGCGCTCGACGGCGTATCATGAAGCGCTCGACCCTTCTGGTACCGCTCGCTTCGCTCGACTCACCCAACCAGGGTCGGCGGGTCGCCTGCGGCTCCCCGGCTACATTCCCATCGGAAACTGAATTTCAACAGAACGCAAGCGGCTTTTTAAGAGAAATTTCGGGACTTGACAATCTATGTCATTTGGGCTGCCCGGACCGGGCACCACGGTTCCTGAACTCCCGACGGATACGCAGGACTTCCGGCAATCCACCGTGGATATTCGGCCTCCATTCGGGTAAAAGCGCCAGGATGGCGAAATGCTCCAACGCACCCAGCGCGCAGATGATGCCGGCCAGGTAAAGCATCCAGGGTACGAAGCCGAACAGGAACAGCACGACACAGAAAATGCTGAACGCGAAGATGCCGGCCCGAATCAGGTTGGTATGGAAACTCGCCACCCGCCCGAATCGCAATAGCGAGGCGAGGTGCATCCCGGCCAGCAGGATCAGAACGGAGAAGATGGCCCAGCCGTGGTCGCGGTAAACCTCGGGGTGCAGCGGCCAGATCGCATACAACATCACGATCATCAGCGCGATGTCCGCGACCGAGTCCAGCGAAGCGCCGAGAGGCGATTCGACCTCAAATTTGCGGGCCAGCCATCCGTCCAGTACATCACTGGCCAAGGCAGGCAGCAGCAGAACGGCGAAAGCGACGTGCATCCGTTCGTATGCGAACCATGCCAGAACGGGCACGGACAGCAGGCGCGCGATCGTGATGGTATTGGGCAGCGACGCCAGGCGGGCAGAAGGACTCACGCGGAGATCAGGCCAGCGCCGGCCGCTCAGGCGAGGCGGTCATTGACATAGAACACGGGGTCGGCCTTCAGTTGTTTCCAAATGTCACGCGCCTCGATGAACAGGTCCCGGGCCGCGTTGTCGCCGGGGAAGGCGTTGTCGCCTTCGTTGCTCGTGTCGCCGTTGCCGTGCACCTGCCAGAGGTGCTCGATGATGTTGAAACAGGTGGTCAGGTTGCCGCAGGCAGCCAGGGCGGCCAGGTTGTCTTCCGCTCGTTCACCGGGAACGTCCTTGTGATCGAGGTAAATCTGTGTCGGCATCGAGGAAGCCTTCTCCACGATGTCGTCTATGTCCGCAGTGGAAGAGGTCAGCCATCCGGGAAGCGGATGCGGCCCCCTCGGGGTCATTGAGGTCATCCCGGCCGTGACGCTCAAGACTTTGAGCTTGAAAATCTCATTGGGAATGACGCGCGATTCCAGCTCTTCAACCTCCAGCACCCAGCGATAATTGAGTTGCCTGACGCGATTCAGGAAGATCGCGCTCAACAGGCGCACGGCCGAGAGCAACCGCAGCTTGAGCATGAGCCAGACTTCCCGCACCCTGAGGCCCTTCACATAGTGCCAGAGGGAGGGGCGGTCCGTTTCCTCGCGACTGGGAAACAGCGCGGTCAATCTGTCTTCAGCCTTGCGGGCCAGGACCCAGGCCAGCGCCCACAACCCAAGGTGAATGAACATGATCGGAATCGCAACGAAGACCATCGCGATCAGGCCGATTCGGAGCGGGGCGGGAAAATTCGACGCCGCAATGGCGTCGAGAATGGCCTGTACGGGTCCGGTTCCGGCGGGCGCGGCCAATACAACGCTGATCAGGCCCCAAACCACCAGGGCCAGGCTGATGACCCCGGCCAGGAAAAGAACCAGCCATACCAGAAAATAGAAATTGAGTCTGCGGTTCATCAGGAAACCCACGAAACCGCTGAACAGACCGAACGGGGACTTCTTCGGATAGAACCGGCTTTCCGGCGGCTTGTAGGTAGGCGTATCCGAGATCGCCAGTAGATCCAGGTCGCCGAGCGCCTGTTCGAGTTCAGCCACGCCGGGCAGTGGCGGCGGAGACGACACCGGGGGCAAGTCTACGGCGTCACCCGAGTCATCCCAGACCCCTGCCATGCCCGGATCCCTGGACCACCTCGAGTTACGTATCGCCACGTGCCAATCGACGCTGTAGTCCCAGGGTGAAACAGGGGCCGGTCCGGAGGGGGGTCGCGGGGGCGGCCCGGCCTGAGCGCTCAACAGCGCCAGAAGGATGCTGGAGACGCCCTGGTTGTCCAGCATGCCACCGTCCATCAGTGCGATGTAATTGAAACCCTCGTCCACCTGGACGAAGCACTCATTTTTGAAATGATCGCGTATCTGGTTGCGTACAACCGGCGTCAGGCGGTAATCCTGCGGCATGAACATCGGCTCCAACAGGCCGGGCAGGCAGGCTGAAGTCGTCATGATATCCGCCATGTACAGCTCTTTGGCATGGTCGGGTTTCAGGTAGACCTGCCGGTTACCGATGTTTTTGTTGGCGGGATTGTTCTTTTCAGAGTCGTTGTACTGGAAGCGGAACGCCAGCCCCGTCTTGAAGTCGCTGGCGTGGAACATCATGTCCTTGAGGTGAATGTCCGGCAGCGCCGGGTCCCAGAACACCGCGAATTTCGGGTCGCCGTAACAGGGTTCGAAATAATGATCCCGGTAGATTCGGGCCATGGCGCCGACCATGGTGCGGTGGCCGGATTCCGAGGGCACGTCTATGCCGTCGATCAGCTCCACCATGGTATCCAGCTTGGGAAGAAAATCGAAGAAATCCTTGTAGAATTGCTTGAAAGTCTTCGGGGGGCTCAATTGAGCGCCGATTTTCAGGTACAGGGAATATCCGATGCCCACCAGGCTGCCGCCGGAAACTGTCGAGAGCAAGCTGACCTGTTTCAACAGGTCCAGGCGTTCCAGGATATCCAGCGTTCCCAGGTGGAAACCCACCGCGCGCACACCGCCCCCGGAAAGCGACAGTCCGATATTCAATTCATTTCGTGGTTTCATTGGCCCGCTCATCACGCCCTCCTCGTTTGAAGTCTAGCTGCTGGGCAGCAGTTTTGCCCGGCGCAGGTCCTCGGGCGGACGGCGGACGTCATGGACCAGCCCCAGCGCTTCCCACAGGCAGATGATCCAGTAATGCACATCCAGCTCCCACCAGCAGAAACCGGCGCGGGCCGAGACGGGGTATCGGTGATGGTTGTTGTGCCAGCCCTCCCCGAGGGTCAGCAGGGAGACGACCAAGTTATTGGTGGAGTCGTCTTCAGTTTCGAAGCGGCGGCGACCGAACTTGTGGCAGAAGTAGTTCACCATTGAACTGTCGTTAATCAGCATCGCCACGCCGAACAACACGCCCACGGCCATTCCTGACAGGCCTCCGATCGCAAACGCGGCAAGGCACAGCGCCACCCCCGGAACGAAAGGGCGCCGGTGCAGCCACATCAGTTCGGGGTATTTCACCAGCCGCGGAACCTGCGCCCCGATTTCCCCGTCCGTGTAGCGGCTGTCGACCACGCTGCCAAACCAGCACGACCAGAATCCGTGACGCGGCGTGTGTGGATCGTCCCATCGATCAGTCCGTTGGTGGTGCAGGCGGTGCTTGCCGGAAAAACCGATCGGATCGCCGAAAGCGCTGGCGCTGCACAGGGCCAGAAAGAACTGAAATGCCCTGCTGGTGCGAAAGCAATTGTGCGAAAAATAGCGATGCAGGCCGATGACCACACCGATTCCCTGGAATGGGAAAATCACCGCAAACAACAGCCAGTCCGTCCGGTCCGGACCCTGGATCAGGAACCAGAGGGGCAGCGCATGGATCACGGCGATCAGGAACCCCCGCCAGACGCGCTGCGCCAGCCTGCGGGTATGGGGGCGCAGGGGCAGCCGCTCAGTCATGCCGATTCCGCGGCGGCCGCGCGCCGGCTGCTTCGCCTGAAATTGGTCGCCAGCGCATCGTCCGCCAGCAATGGATTCAGTTCCCCCGCCTGGTCGGTGACCCGTGTCGGCTCGAACCAGCCCTCGTACTTCGAAGCCACGGGAAGTCGTGGCGTATAGACCGCATCCAGGCGCTCGGTGGTGCTGACGTGCGTGCGCGGCCGTTTGCGGACGAACATCGCCCCGGGACTCGAGAAGACAGCTGGCGCCAGGATGGCCATTGCGGTCAGCGAGGACACCGTCATCGCGAAGGCGCTGAGCGAATGCCGGTAATGCCACAGGAATTTCGCCTGGTGCTGCAGAAAACGCCGGCGGTAACCCCGGAAGTTGCGCCCGTTCCTGATGAAGTTGACCGCGTCATCCACCGGATCGACGGGTCTGAGGCTCAGCGTCGATCCTTCGAGATCCCGCATCTTGGTGTTCGGGAGGATTTTTCCCTGCCCGTAACGTTCATGGAAAAACGGCGTACCCGGGAAAGGGATGGCCGTAAAAATGAAGTTGGGCGCAGGTATCTCCGGGTGGTCGCAGATCAGGTCGAGTTGCCGGTACATTTCCTCGACCGATTGCAGGCTTGGGTCGTAGACCAGCCCGTACTGGAAGATGATGCCGGCCTCGAGGCAGTGCCGGATGAGTTCCACCTGGTTCATTCGGCTGTTCTGTTTCTTGTTCACCGTTTCCAGCCACATGCTGTTCTCGAAGGACTCGACGCCGACGAAGACCGAGGCGCAACCCGAATCCGCCGCCAGACGGATGTTTTCCTCATCCCAGAAGAACGAGTCGGTTACGAAACCGCTCCAGACCCTGAACTGTCCCGCCTCGCGCCGCTTTTTCACGCGCTCCATCCGATTCCGGAAACTGGCAGGGCCGTCCCCGACCAGTTGATTGTCGTTGAAGAACAGGGCCATCCGCCTGCCCATCGCGTCCATCTGGCATTCAAGATAGTCCAGGCTTTGCGGCTGGTACTTCAAACCGACGCCAGTCAGGGAGCAGAAGCTGCATTTGAAATTGCAGTTTCTGCTCGACTCGGCATAGCCCAGGCGCTTGATCCAGTAGGCCAGGTCATAACGGGGCCTGAGTTCCGGCGACAGGTATTCGGGGCCCAGCGCCTCCCGGATTACCTCCCGGACCTGGTCCACGTCACCGGTGCAGACGTAATCGAGGAAATGCTCCGAGTATCTGGGCAGGCAGCGGACGGCGTGGCCACCAGCCACCGTGACGACGTTCGGGTTAGCGGTCTTTGAGTAGGCAGTGAGGTGCAACAGACGATCGAAAGTGGCGGTCAGCCCGGTCATCACCAGCATGTCGGGCCAGCTCAGCAGCCCCGGCTCGAAGACTTCGATGAAACCGCTGTTGACCTCGTTGTACAGCCTGACCTCGCAGTGTTCCTGCGAGAAGTAGCCCCCCAGCAGTACCGGGGCCAGTGCGTCTGGCACTTCGTTCCGGCGCTTGATCGGCTCCCTCATCTCGGGAAAGTAACAGTTGACGATGAGTATTTTTTTTATGGTTGGTCTCACAATCTTACCCGGTCTTGTTTTCCAGCCTTTCAAGTGCTTCCCTGACCCGCACCCAGTCATGGGAATCTTTGAATTCCCCGGCCCTTTGGGTGATGCTGGTCAGTATTCGCACGGCAAGTTCATCATTTCCCGTCAGTGACAGGACTTCGGCCCGGTATGGTGCCGCACGCAATTCCAGTCCCTTGGATTCGATGCGCCGGGCGAGCACGAGTGCCTGCTTGAAACAGATCGCCGCCTGGTCGAGTTCTTCCGCCTGCCCGGAATCGCGATACCTGTCTAGGTGTATCCGCCCATGCAGGCGATGGTATTCGGGTTCGAAAAAATCCTCCCCGGTTTCGCGCATGAAGGTCCTGGCATTTTCCAGTTCCGCTTCCGCTTCGTCGCGAAGGCCGAGCCAGATGTAATCCTCCGCCAGCATGAACAGGCAACAACTGACTCCGGCGCCTGAGCCGATGGCGCGATAGCCGTCCAGGCTGACTTTCATCTTCTCGGCTCCGGAGCCATCCTTCGGCTCCATGCAGGATTTGGAACGTCGGCTTTCAGCCCATCCGATCAGGAAGTTCGTCAGGGGCAGCCAGAACCCGAATCCTTTTTCCTTCGCGATCCGGATCGCCTCAGCCGCATATTGAAGCGTCGTTTTCGGATCGCCCTGCATCTGGTGGAACCACGCGCTCTGGAAAGCCGCGAACACGATGCCCCACGGGTGTTTCCGCTCCTTTGCGATCGCATTTGCTTCGCGCACGTGCCGCTTACCCGCCTCGATTTCACCGAGGTGCCAGTACACATGGGCAAGAATGACTCGCACGTGGATTCGCCAGTCATCTCCGATCGGCGAGAGTGAGGCATAGTCACAACCTTCGACTTCACCTTCCAGGGCGGCTTCCATCATCAGTTTCGACGCGAGGAAATCCGCGCGGTAATACTGGGTAAAGGCCAGGCAATAATGCGCCTGCATGTGCTGCACCGGATCCTGCGTGGACTCCGAGATTCTGAGCAGGCGTTGGCCCAGGTCCAGCGCTTCGTCCATCCGGGAAGCAATGATGTAGTACATCCACAAGCCGACCGCTATCTGGAAGAGCTGTGGCGCGTCCCCGATCTGTTCGCAGAGTTCCAGCGCCCGGGTGAACACTTTCCGGACTTCGGGATGGGCATAGCCGTGCATCGACAAAAGCGTGTAACCCAGTACGCTTTGTAATGGAACCTCGAGCGCCGCGCTGTGTGGCGATTGCGGCAAGACCTGCAGCATTTCGATGCCCCGCCTGGACTGGGCAATGGCTTCCTGGTTGGCGAAGCGGTTCAGCGACTGACGCCCGGCAAGCGTCCAGTAGGAGACTGCCTTCTCAATATCGCCGGCCTCGCTATAGTGATAGGCCATCAGTGCCGGCTGCCGCGTGGCGGCTTCCGGGGTTTCCGTCTCGAGGATCGAGGCCGTCCGCCCGTGAAGTTCCTTCCGCTTCGATTTCAGCAGGGAATTGTAGGCGGTTTCCTGGATCAGGATGTGCTTGAAGGTGTACGTCAGATTTCGAAACAGGCCCCGCTGGAACAACAGTTCGGCATTCACGATCTGCGCCAGTTCTTCCTTCAACGCCGTTTCGTTTTCCGTGCCGCTGACCAGCCGCAGCAACTCATAACTGAACTCCCGGCCCAGGACGGAACAGAGTTGAAGCAGCGACTTGGCCTCGCCCAGGTTGTCCACCCTCGCCGCAAGCGAATCCTGCAAAGTCGCCGGGATTTCCAGCCAGGTCATGGCCTCCGGGTCGCCCTGCTCCATTGAGGTTTTGAAAGCCTCCGATTCCAGCACGGCACGCGTCAACTCGCGGATATACAGCGGGTTACCGTCCGTTTCCGAGACGATGTGGTCCACCACGGAGTCCGGTAATACGTCCGCGCCCTCAATCGAGCGGATCAGTTCGCCGGCATCACGGCGACCCAGTGGAAGCAGCTCGTGGACGAGCACGAAAGAACGCTTCTCCCAATCGGCTCTAAACTCCGGACGAGCCGAAAAAAGCACGAACATTCCGGGCACGGGTCCTCGGTCGATCATCATCCGCACCAGTTCCAGCGTCGTCGGATCCGCCCAGTGCAGGTCCTCGAGAACCATCAGAACCGGATTGTTTGCCGCCGCCGTGGCGGTCATGTCCAAAAGCAGTTCCAGTGTCTGCAGGCGGACGATTTCCGCGGAAACGCTGGGCGGTGCGAACTCTTCTCCCAGGTCCAGCGAAAGCAGATTGGCCAGCAGTGGCACCGCTTCGGCCGTATCCACAGACTGCCGCTCCATGAAGGTTTTCAGTTTCTCCAGCCGTTGCCCGGAGGTGTCCAGGTCCGAAAAGCGGAGAATGGGGCCCTGCAGCACGCGGATCATCGGGGACAGGGGGTTGAGCCGTTCATAAGGCGAACACTGACAGGGAATGAGCACCACCCCCTCACGGGAGGCTATCTTCCTGTAGAATTCGCTGACCAGGCTGGACTTGCCGATACCCGCCTCGCCCTGGAGGACAACGAACTGGCCGCCTCCGTCATTCGCGTTGGCCCAGCGGTCTTCCAGCAGACCCATCTCTTCTTCGCGCCCCGTCAGCAAAAGGTCTCCGCTGAAGAAATCCCGGACGGGGAGCACGCCCTCCAGGCGATGAACCGTGAACTCGCCGCCAAACGGCGACGGAGTAGCCGTGGCATACGCTTCTACCTGGTAGTGGGTTCGCACCAAATTGCGCGTCCGGGGCCCGATGAGCGCCAAACCGGGAGTGGATTGACCCTCCAGCCAGGAGGCCATGCGCGGCACCTGGCCGATGATCGCGACGTCCTGGCCTTCAGATCCAGATTCGTCGACCACCACCAGGCCGGTCGCGATGCCACAGCGCACCGTGAAACCGGGCTCGTCATCCGATGGTTGAAGCTGCGGTTTCTTTCCCACCTCGTCGATCAGCGCCAGACTGGCCGCGGCGGCCCGACGTGCGTCGCCTTCCCGGGCGTTCGGATAACCGAAAGCGAGCACCAGGTTTTGCGCACCGCTGGGCAGCGCGTAAGCGTCGTAGCGTTCGGCGATCCGGTCGCTGATTTCCTCGAGGAATGTATGGGAGTCCTGCAGGTATTCCGGGTCCACTTCCAGCGAACCGCCTTCTGCCAGTTCGAAGGCACAGCTCAGAATGGTGAGCTGCCGGCGTTCCGAATCGCCCATTTCCAGTGAAACCGCGGGTACGGGCTCCGGCTCTTCCCCGATCTCGAAATCCATCGCGCCGGTACGCACCACCGCACCCTTGGGCGTGATATCGAACACCCATGCCAGGACGACCGCCACCGGGAAGCCGAGAACCAGCAGGACCAGCAGGCCCTGCATGACCCACGGGGGCGTTACGAAAGCTTCAAGGACGATTTCCGCGATCTGAACAATCAGCCAGCCAAACACGCCGTAGGGAATGGCAACCTGCAGAACGCGGCGGCGCCAGAGTTCTCTGAAGAACCTGCCCAGTTGTCGTAACGCTTCGGCCAAGCTTGACCCCCGCAGAAAAAGCCGGCAAATACCGAATGAATTCAGCAGGGTCCCTCTGCTTGAGTATTATGCTGGTAGTTGTTACACAAGTGTATCAAATGAGGAGCGCGCGCGCGGAAATCCTCGATTCGTTCCAGTGCGCTCACGCTCTGGACTACCGCGCGTGGATTGCTGTTAAGGTAAGGTCATGCACCCAAAGGCAGGCTATGATGTTCCGAAATAGCGAACCGGACACCCCTTCAACCCGTTTTCTCGCCCCGGAGACCAGCCCGTCGGCCCGGAAACTCACCCCCTGCGTCATCGATCCGCACTGCCATATCTATAACGCGACGGATTGGCAGGTGGCGGGGGCGCTGCGAGGCCCGCTGGCCAACGAGATCCGCGACCCGGCCGTCCAGTGGATGATCAAGCGGCTCGCTGGCCCGGTCGAACGCATCTGCAGGAGTTTTTCGCTCTCCGCCGCCAGTGAACTGAAGTTGCTGACGGCGTGGGAGAAACTGGGCAAGGCCGAGGCGATCGCGCAGATGGAGAGCTACATTCGGGATCACCAGGCCTGGCTGGCGAAACAGCTGGCGCGCTTGTTGAGGGGCTCCGCCCTGGAACACACGATCAACTCGATGCTCGATGCAGGTCCGACGGTATTCAGCGCGAACACTCACCGCAAATTCGGTAAAGAATTCCTTCTGGATGCCTTCCGCCACGGCCCGTCGCACGTGCAGGCCGGTTGCAGCCAGCAAGGGCAGGACCCTGAAGGGCTGGCGTCCATCCCGGGCCTGTTCGTTTTCCTCCTGCACATGATGAGCCCGCGCTTCGCCAACTACTGGAAGTATCAAAAGGACTTCACGTCAGGAAACGGCGCGTTGGGTGTCGACTGTTGTATTGCGGCGATGCTTGATTTCGACTACTGGATCGGCGACGACGAACACGCGGAATCACCTCTTGACGACCAGCTGGAAGTGATGCGGAAAATAAGCGAACTTTCGGACGCTTACGTCCGGCCCATCGTTGCCTACAACCCCTGGACCGACATTGAGGACAACGATGATTCGATCCGCCGGGTGGAAAAAGCCGTCAAGGAGATGGGTTTCGTCGGGGTGAAGATCTACCCCCAGCTCGGCTATTACCCCAGCGGGAATGCGGAACAGGATTATCCGAAAGAAGGGGAGCACCCGGACCTGCGCCTGCTGGACGACAAGCTCAGGCATTTTTTCTCGGTCTGCCGGCATCTCGACGTTCCGGTCATGGCACACAGCGAGGAGAGCATGGGCAGATTCCCGTCACACAAGAAGCTGGGCAGTCCACGGGCCTGGACGGTGTTCTTCAAGGCGGCCGAAAATGCCGGCACCCGAGTCAACCTGGCCCACTTCGGCGGCGAACTCGGAGGCGGCCGCGGGCCCTGGGGCTGGACGCGGCGATTCGCAGAATTGATGGTCGATCCGCAGGCCGTGAATCTGTACGGCGATTTCGGACTTTGGGATGAACTGATCAGCGGCGATGACCGCGCCAGGCAGCGCATCATCAGCTTGCTGGAGCGCCCCATCTGGAACGGCGATACAGTCGCCGACCGTATGATGTTCGGCACGGACTGGTTCATGCTGACGTTTACCCGCCCCAAACCCGACTATGTCATCCGTTTCGTCGAGGTTCTGCAACAGGCCGGGGTCGAAGACGAGATGCTCGAAAAAATCTTCTACAGGAACGCCCGGAAACTTTTCGAGAAAACATGCAAACCCTTGTAAAAATCATCGCCGTGGCGGCGGCCGCCTGGTTCCTGATCGGGCTGATGCTCTACCTGTTCCAGGGCAGGATGGTGTTCCTCGCGAATATGCCGGGGCGGGCGCTGGAGGCCTCGCCCGACGATATCGGCCTGCGATATGAGAACCTGGAACTGCCGACCAGCGATGGGGAACGTTTGCACGCCTGGTATGTCCCCGCACCGGGAGCAAGGGGCGTTGTGCTGTTCTTCCACGGCAACGCCGGTAATATTTCACATCGACTGGACAGCATCGCCATTTTCAATCAGCTTGGCCTGGACGTGATGATCATCGATTACCGAGGCTACGGGGAAAGCACCGGCCGGCCCAGCGAAAAGGGCACCTATCTCGATGCGCAGGCGGCCTGGGACTACCTGCGCGATGAACGCGGTGTTTCACCCGCGCGCATCGTGATTTTCGGCCGATCACTGGGCGGCGCGGTCGGAGCCTGGCTCGGCAGCCGCAACAAGGCAGCCGCGGTCATCATCGAGTCCAGTTTTAGCTCCGGCGAGGACATGGCCCGGCACCTGTACAGCTTTCTGCCCGCGCGGATTCTCACCCGGCTCAAGTACCCGGTGGCGGAATACGCGTCGCGAATCGAAAGCCCTGTACTGGTGGTTCACAGCCGGGATGACGAGATCATTCCATTTGAAATGGGAGAGGCGATTTACTCGTCCGTCACGGGCGACAGATCCTTCGTCGAACTGCGGGGAGACCACAACAGCGCCTTTATCATCAGCCTGCAGGACTACGCGGCCGGCCTGAACGCCTTTTTCGGGCAGGTCCTCGGGGCTGTTGAAGCAGGAGAGTGAGTCGAATGGCCGGGTAAACGTCCCTTTCTCTATCTGATTTAGATTATCTATCAATTCTATAAAATCAATCAATTTCACAAATGATATTGCGCATGAGAATATAGTTTCTGTCAATTATATTCCATTTTTTCATAGTCAAATCGAAAGTAACAGGAGCATTGATCATGAGCAGAAGAGTACCCCAGGTCGTATTCAAGACCCGCGTTCGCGATGAATCCGTCGAAGGACCGAATCCATTCCGCTGGCAGGATGTCGACAGCGACGGGATTTTCGCCGGAAAGCGTGTCGTCGTCTTCGCCCTGCCCGGCGCCTTCACACCGACCTGCTCGAGCACGCACCTGCCGGGCTATGAGAACCTGTACGATGCTTTCCGCCAGGAAGGGATCGACGAGATCTACTGCCTCAGTGTGAACGATGCCTTCACCATGTTTCAGTGGGGCCGGCACATGGGAGTCGAAAACGTGAAACTGCTGCCGGATGGCAGCGCACACTTCACCCGCGGCATGGACATGCTGGTGGCCAAGGACAACCTTGGATTCGGCGATCGCTCCTGGCGTTACTCCATGCTGGTGGAGGACGGTATGGTAATCAAGCTGTTCTCCGAACCCGGCAAACAGGACGACTGTCCGACCGACCCCTTCGAAGTCAGCGACGCTGAGACCATGCTGAACTTCATCCGGGGAGGCGAAGCCCGGGCCGCCTGACCGCCCGCCCCCGCCATTCGAATTCGGTACAATCACCGGGACATGTTGAGTCCCGAACAGGCAGACCAATTCGACCGGCAGGGCTTCCTCGCTCTGGAGAGACTCTTTTCCGCCCGGCAGCTCGCCGGGCTCAGGCGTTCCGCCCTGGAAATCGTCCAGGCATTCGATATCGACCGCCACCGGACCGTGTTCAGCACCCACGACCGCGATGCGAACCGGGACGACTATTTCTTCGAGTCGGCGGAACGCGTTCATTGCTTCCTGGAGGAAGGCGCCCTGGACGGTGACGGCAATCTCCTTCAGCCCAGGGAACTCGCGATCAACAAGATCGGCCACGCCATGCACGACCTCGTTCCGGAGTTCAGCACTTTCTGCCGGCAAGCGGTCATCGGCCAGGCTCTGCGCGACATCGGCTACCGCCAGCCGCTACTGTGGCAGACCATGTACATCTTCAAGCAACCGTCGATCGGCGGCGAAGTGCGTTGGCACCAGGACGCCAGTTACCTGATTACCGAGCCGCCCTGCGTGACCGGCGTTTGGATCGCCCTGGAAGACGCCACGAAAGACAACGGCTGCCTGTGGATGCAGCCCGGCCAGCACCGCTCGGCGTTGCGTGAAATCTATGAAGTGGACTGGGATACCCGCCAGGGATGTCTCCGTGAGCTGGACGACACGTCGTGGACGGCCGCCGAAGCCGTAGCACTTGAGGTGCCGGCCGGCAGCATGGTGCTGTTCCACGACCACATGCCGCATTACAGCTCGGAAAATCGATCCAGCCGTTCGCGACAGGCTTTTACCATGCACGTCTCCGAAGCCGGGTCAGCCTGGTCGGGGAAGAACTGGCTCCAGCGCGGGAAGCTGGGCGAATTCCGACTCTGACCACCCAAGCCGGGGTAAGCCGACCGATGACCATCGAACTGGAATTCATGCAAGGCCTGGACACGGTTTTCCTGACCCTCGCCGATCCCGACCGCGCCGTTTCGGTAGCCCTCCTGACGACCGGCAAGACCGTCGTCAGCCCGTAAATGATTTCGCTGACCCGCCTGATGAGAGAGATCTACCCGGTCTTCGGCCGCGGCCGGGACTGAAGGCTGACGGACATGGCGTACCTGTCTGAGCACTACCTGCTGATCCGCAATCTCCACGTGCTCACCGCGATCCTCAACATCGGGCTGTTCATCAGCCGCTATACATTGCTGAGCACCCGTCCGGGTCAGCCGCTCAATCGCTGGCTGCGCGTGCTTCCCCACCTGAATGACACGGCGCTCCTGGCGCTGGCGGTGCTGTTGTGCTTCATCACCGCACAGGCGCCCCTTCGCACGCCGTGGCTGAGCGAAAAAGTGCTGGCCGTGATCGCCTATATCCTGGCCGGCATGTTCGCTCTGAAATGGGCGAAAAAGCCGACCGCACGAGCAATTTCGTTTATCATCGCCCTTTTGCTTTTTGCCTATGCTGCGGCCATCGCCGTCAACAAGAATCCCGTAGTGTTCTAGATAAAGAAGGCACATGCAGTCAATTTACAGCCCCGAAATCGAAAGCGAGCCGATGCGCCGGACCGTCACGGCCTGGCTGATGCTGGGACTTGCTTCCCTGGTGGGCGCCGGCGTGTTCTCAATCCTGCTGGTCCTCGCCCGGACTCCGGCAATCCAGGAAATGACCCCGCTGATCGACTTTTTCCGGATCGCACTGGTGGTTCACGTCAACCTGTCGGTGCTGATCTGGCTGCTTTCGATGGCGGCCATGATCTGGAGCCTGGCTTCGGTCGTCGACCGGCCGGCCTGGGACCGGCTTTCATTCTGGATGGCGGCCGGAGGCACGGCCATCGTGACCGTTTCACCCTTCGTGGGGGCGGGCGACCCGTTGATGAACAACTACGTACCCCTTTTGCGGCACCCCGTTTTTTACGCGGGACTGATCCTGTTTACACTGGGCATCGCTTCGCACCTGTTGCGCTCGCTGCTGTCGCTGCGCAAACCGTCGGGCGTGCTGGACGGGACTTCCGCCCTGCAATTCGGAAGCGCTTTGGGCGCCGTGATCACGGCGACGGCCATCGCCGCCCTGATCGCCTCCTGGGCCGGTACGCCCGCGGACATGGCGGGGGAAATCTATTTCGAGTACCTGTTCTGGGGCAATGGCCATGTCCTGCAGTTCACGCATACCCTGCTGATGATGGTGGCCTGGATCGTATTGGCGGACGCCAGCGGCGCGCGTTTTGAACTCACACCGCGTTTGACGCTGACCTTCCTCGTGTTCCTGGCGCTGCCGGTCATCACCGTACCTTTCCTCTACGTAGCCCACGATGTAGTCTCACCGGGTCACCGGCTGGCGTTTACCGAGTTGATGAAATTCGGCGGGCTGTCCTGCCTGCCGCTCGGCCTCGCGGTACTCGTCAGCGTTTTCAAAGCCCGGAAGCCTGAATCCGACACACGTTGCCTGCGGGCGGCCCTGCTGTCATCGATGATGTTGTTCGCGGTAGGCGGAGTGCTTGGCTTCATGATTTCCGGCCTCGACATCATGATTCCCGCGCACTACCACGGCTCGACCGTCGGCGTGACCATCGCCTTCATGGGGCTTTGCTATTACCTGCTGCCGCGACTGGGATTCGGTCCGGTCCCGGCCCGCTTGGCGAGTTGGCAGCCCTGGCTTTACGGCGGAGGACAGCTCTTGCACATTTTCGGCCTGGCATGGACGGGCGGTTACGGCGTCCAGCGCAAGACCGCCGGCCTGGCCCAGGGCGTGGATCGCTTCGGCGAGGTTGCCGGAATGGGCCTGATGGGCCTGGGCGGCCTGATCTCGGTGATCGGCGGCCTGCTTTTCCTGGTGGTTTGCTACCGGTCCATCCGCAAACGGAGTTGAAATGACTGAACTTCTGCTGTTTTCACTCAATGCCATCGTCATCTATCTGCTTTCTGACTGGCTGCTCCGCCAGGTCGAGAAGCGGCGGGGAGAAGTGCTTAAGCATCGACAGGTCGTATTTTTCGTGATCTTCCTCGTACTGGCGCTGGCCAGTTTTCGCCTGCTCAAGATTCTGCTGGGATCTCCGGAATGAATCCTGGTTCCAGGGACTACTCAGGGTGGGGGTGATCTCCGCTGAGATGCAAACGCGCGTCGAACGTCGCGAAGTGGATTCCGAACCAGTCGCCCAGCCGGGCCTGCAGCTTCACACGGCCTGACACCGGGTCTTCCACGTAGTCGTCCATCAGGTCCCGCAGTTGATCGAGCAGGTCTTCGTGCTCATCCTTGTGGGCCTCGTATTCAGGGTAGCCCGAATCGCGCATGTGGCGTTCCTCCAGGGCGAAATGGGCAGCAATGCCTGCGTAGATGTCCTCGAGGCGCGACTCGATTTCATCGGTCCCGGAGTCCTGGTCCATGTGACCGTAAATCTCATTGATCTGGCCGATCATCTCCCGGTGCTCGTGATCGACCGAGGGGACACCGAGGGAATAAGCAGGTTTCCATTTGAGCAAAGTCATGATTCAGTCCTTCTTGAATACGAAGGTCTTCCGGGTTTCATTGAACTCGACCACCAGGTGATCACCCGGTTCCAGGTTTACTTCCTCCTCGAGCACGTAGTCGAATTGGTCATTATCTCCGCTGTCGCTCATGCCGATGAACAGGCGCTGGGGACCTGCGTCCAGCTCCAGCCGCCGATAGACCGTTGCGGGGCCGTCCTTCCAAAGCCCGGCAGGCTCCCGGGTGGCATCGTACAGCGTTTCCCCGCCCGACGTGAACCGGACGCGCAGCGGCAGCCGTTCGCGCGGACAGTCGTCCGGCTTGCGCATGTTGGGCGGAAGTTTGTTCAGTTCTTCCTGGGTCAGCTTGCGGCATTCGCGAATACGCTGGCCGGCATGGGAAAACGACAGCGACACCATGGCGTGTCCCTCGTCAATCATCTCGAACCGGGGCCAGATGGAAAGCCAGCCGACGATGACCGCGAATGCGACATAAGCGAAAACGGCAACCGTGGATTTCCACGGATTGCTGCGGCCCGCAGGCGGGCCGGGCACCCTGTCGGCGTCCGCCGGCAGGCTGTCCCTCAACGCCCCGACCATCCCGGTCAGATCCCCGCAACCCGACCACGGTTCCTGCCAGCCGAGTGCAATGCGGTTGGTGTTGATCCGCTTGCGCAAGCGCGGATCGCGCTGCCGGGCGATTCGCAGTGAGGTCCACTCGGCGCCAAATCGATACTGGCAATCACCGCCCGGGCATCCCGCCAGAACCACGCCGTCCGCAAGGTCGCGGCTCAGCAAGAAATCAATGAATGACGGCGGTAGCTGCCCGGCGCAGATGATGTCGACGGTCCGGGTCCGGGCATCATCGAGCCCGGATTTCAGCCGCCTGGTCTTCGCATTTTCCTCGCAGGTGAAAACGATGATCCTGCGATTTCCCTCCATGCCTTCGGAGACTTCGAGGAGCTTTTCACGGAGCGAGGCCGCGGTCAGGTCCGGAATGTCGATGCCCGGTGAAAGCGCCGAGTGGCGGCGGAACGGCGTCGCCGTCGGACAGGAGCCCGTGCAGATTCCACAGGTCATGCAAGTCGCGGGATCGACGACCGCTTCGGTCTCGTAGCTCTTGCCATCGCTGCGAGGCATCATCACGATCGCGCCGAAGGGACAATCATCGGCGCAGCGGGCGCAGCCGTTGCAGTTGTCGAGATCCACGGCAGCCGGGGATTTACCCCGCATGGGCGGCATCCAGGGGGCCATGGCGAGCATCAGGCTGACCGCAGTCAGCAGACCCCAGACCCATCCGGGGGACCAGACCTTGATCAGGGGATAAACCAACAGGTAGTACCAGTCCAGGCCGAGGCTGGATGGAACTCTGCTCATATCCACTTCGCCCTGGCTGACGGCGGGGAACACGAATGACAGAACCGTCATGGCCACCAGGCTGCCCGCCATCAGCGCCCGGGGCGGATTGATCCGGGGGCCGTTGATCCGCAGGACGTGCAGCCAGATTCCGAAAACCAGGAACAGGGGCAGGCCGATCAGGTGCAGGAACGCCATCAGCGTAAAGAAGCGGTCGCTCAAAACCTCGTCGCTCAAGAAGTTGCGCGCCATGGATTCGTTGAATATCGGCAGCCAGTCCAGCAGCTCCGCCGAGGTGAGGGCCACGTACCAGGCCAGTTGATCCCAGACCAGCCAGTAGCCCGTAATCCCCAGCGGAATGACCAGCCAGATCAGCGGCACGCCGGTGACCCAACTGAACCAGCGCATGCCGCGGTGGCGGTCGAATATGAACTCCTTGATGATATGCAGGGCCAGCGTGATGATGGCCGCATCCGAAGCGTAGCGGTGCAGGCTGCGCATCACGCCGCCCAGATACCACTGATCATGGGTCAGGTACTCGACGGATTCGTACGCCCCGGCAACGCTGGTCTTGAAGAAGATGAACAACCAGATACCGCTGACGAGGACGATCCAGAAAAAGTAGATCGTCAGGGCGCCCAGGTGATTGAACGGGTTGAATTCCGGTCCGAATCCCCGGTCCATGAGGCGCCGGAAGGGTTCGTACAGGAAGCGGCCGACATTTTGCAGCGTGTTCAGCACGCCGCGGAATCCTTCTTCTTCCGCCGCGATCGAAAATACTCCAGCGCCAGCCAGGCCACCAGCGAGATCACGATCAGCGCACCGACGCCGATCCCCACGAACAGCGAGTAGTCGAACTTGTAGCGGCCGGTATTCGGGTCGTACACCGTGCAGAACAGGCGGATCCGGTCCAGCAGTGCGGTTCCCGCATGGCCGCCCGGGCGGGGCCGGTTGAAAACGAGTTCCTTCAGCGGCTCCACCAGCCAGGGGAGATCGAATGCCGCGCCGTACACCTGGCGGTACACCGCGCCGTCACGGTCGATCACCGTCACCTGGTTGATGTGGTCGAATCCCCTGGGCGAAGGAAAATAGATGAAGCCGATATTGTCCACCAATTGCCCGACCGATTCCGCAGAGCCGCTGAGGAAGGCCCAATCGGGATCGTCCACGCCCTGCTTCGCCGCGAAGACCCGCATCGCGTCAGGCGTGTCCACCGGCGTGTCGAACCCGATGGTGAGCACCTGGAAACTGTCGTCCCCGAGCGCTTCGCGGGCCGCGTCGACCGCCGTCGCCAGGTGCCGGGTGATGGCCGGGCAGACATGGTGGCAGGAGGTGAAGATCATGCTGATCAGCAGGGGCCTGCCACGGTACCGGGACAGGCTCACGGGCCGCCCCTGGCTGTCATGGAACTGGAAATCGCCCAGTTCGCGGCCGACGGCCGCCTGTGATATCCCGACAGCCGCGTTGGCATCGTAGGCGGCGGCGCCGGTTTCAGCAGCTGCGGTAAACGGCAGGGAAAGCAGGCAGAGCAAGGCGGCCCGGCCCAGCAGTCTGAAATAGATTCCCGCGATGCTCATCAATTCATTCTGCTCCAAAAAAAACGCCGGGCATAGCACCCGGCGTTCTTTGGCCGTGCCCGGCCCCTAGGACATGGGCCAAACCGAAGCGAGGTACTTCCAGTTGACCGCGTAGTACACCACGAAGATCGCAAGGAAGAATATCGCCAGAACGAAGGTGCCCGGCGCCGCGAATCCCCACTTCCCGGCCGCGGCGTGTCCGCCCTGTGGTTCCGGCGTCGGCGGCGCCTTCATCAGGCGCGTGGCTTCGGCCCCATAGTTGGACTCGGAACCGACCCGCTTGCCGAAGAACACGGATACCACCGTGATCAACACGAAGATCGCGCCGCCGACAATGGCGGCCATTCCACTGATGCCCAGCAGGCCCATCATCGTGAAGGCGCTGGCCGGGTAATCGAATCCCAGCGCGGAATCGGTGAACGCCATATCCCAGTGGCGACGTTGAACGCCCAGCGTTCCCGCGCCCATCATCACCAGCGAGAAGACCATCATGCCGATGCCGAAGATATAGGGCTGCCACTTGGCGAGCCCCGGCAGGAATACCTGGCGCCGGAACAGAACCGGGATCAGCCAGTAAGTCAGCGACATGAAGGCCAGGGTCGTGCCGATCACCACGGTTGCGTGGAAATGTCCGGGCACGTAGATGGTGTTGTGGATGATGATATTGATCTGCTCAGTGCCCATCACCACGCCCGAGATGCCGCCGAGGAAGCCGAAGCCGATCAGGGACAGGAACATACCGGAGAACACCGGGTTGCCCCAGGGCGCCTTGCGCAGCCATTCGAACATGCCCTTGGTCAGGCCCTTGGCGCGCTGCGCGACCTCGATGGATCCGGGAACGGTCAGTCCGTGAATCATGCTGGCCAGCACCGCCAGGTACATCGCGTAGGACGTATTGAATATCTTCCAGGTCGAGCTCAGGCCCGGGTCCACCAGCAGGTGGTGCGCCGAGGCGAGCTGCAGGAAGGCGATGTACAGGACGAAGGCCGTGCGGCTGACTTTCTCCGACAGCGGCTTGGCGCCGAACACGATGGCCGCGATCGCATACCAGACCGCCACGTGCGCCGCCACGTTGATCTGCTGGGACGAGTGCCCGAATCCCCACCAGATCAGGCGATACATCGGCGCATCGATATTGGCGATCAATCCGACCGACCACAGGAAGGTCGGGATCAGGATCACCGCGCCCATGGAGATCGTGAAGATCGCGATGATGCAGGCGGTCAGGGCGCCGAAGGTCACCAGCGGGATCGACCCTTCGTAGGTTTTCTCCTCCTTGGCAATCACCAGGGTGCCCAGGAAGATGAAGCAGCCGATCAGGGCGCCGACCGCGAACAGGATCAGGCCGAGGTAGAACATCGGTTCGGCCGGCATCGGCACGTAGGACGTCATCATCACCGACGAGTTGCCGCTGAACACCGAAACATTGTTCACAACCGCACCGACTACCATGAGGATGAAAGCCAGCCAGCCCAGTTTCGGTGTCGCCAGCCGGCAGCGCAGCAGCGTAGATGAGCAGAAATACAGCACCGCGATCTCGAAGAAGATGATCCAGAAGATCAGCATGTTGATGCCGTGCGTCGTCAACAGCTGGTAGAACCGGTCAGCCGGCAGCAGGTGTACCGCCGGCCAGCGCGTCAGGGTCACGGCCAGGGCCGTGAGTCCGCCGAGCAGCAGCGCGACGACGGCCAGCACGGCGTTCAGCCGCATCAGCGTCTCGGCCGGCTTGTGGAACTGGAGTCCCGATTCCGGGCAGATTCTGAATTCCTGGTTTTTCATGACCCGCCCTCCGTGATGTAAATTTTACCGACCATGTTGTGATGGCCGATGCCGCAATATTCGTTGCAGATGATGGTCTGTTCACCATCCGTATCCGGCGTGATGGTCAGGACCATCTCGTAACCCGGCAAGATCTGCGTGTTGATGTTGACCGGCTGGACCGAAAAGCCGTGCTGCCAGTCCATCGAGGAGATGTGAAGGCGGTAGGTCTGCCCTTTCTCCAGTTCCAGTAACGGCCACCATTGCCAAAGACGTCCGATCAGGTAGACGTCGCTGCCCGGCGGCGGGTGAACCACGGGCATGTTCTGGCTGGTTTCAGTTCGAACGGTGTACTGGTCGACCATGGCCTGTGTCTTGGCCATGAACGCCTCGGGCGTGGTCTTGTAAGCCTCGTTGGAAAGGTTCTGCTTACCGTAGACGTGCCACAGCGGCATCATGATGAACATGATCAGGGACCAGACCAGCGCGAGCGCGATCCAGGTCCCTTCCACGCGATCCAGCGGCTGTTTCCACCAGATCGTTTCTGTCGGGGGATGAATGGAAGTCACGATATCACCTCTGTTTGCTTATGTTTGTCAGGGTGCGATGGGAATGGAGACGAGTTCCATGATGCCCCAGATGATGTAAAAAACGGCGGGAAAAACCACGCCGATAAACAAGAGAATGAAGGGATTGTCGATGATACGCTGCATGATGGGAATGCGAACGTCGCCGTCGGTTCCACTGGTTTCCTGAGTCATGTGTGCTGCTCTCCTCGTGGGTCACGAATGCCCGATATGAACTTCTGCAGTTTGAGATCGTATCAACTCGCCGGTCAAAGCGAATTGATTCAGGTCAAATGCCTGAATTAATTTTACCTGCTATCGGGCCCAGCTTTACCTCGATACCGATCAATATGAAATTGATGAGGTTTGCCGGAGTAAAGTTCGGTAGAGTATGCAAACGCCCGTAAGGCCAAGTCCATTTGATGACAAAAAAGGCATTAATAAGAAGCATTTGTCGAACCACTGCTGTCGGCGCCCTGCTGGCCCTGGCGGCCTGCGAATCCCGCTCCGGCCCCGGTCCGGAAATTCACGACAGCAAGTATGCGGCTCTGGACGAAAACGGGACTCAACTGGCTGCGGGCGCAACCGGTCCCTGTGTGCTGGACCAGTTCACCGGTCTGGTCTGGGAAGTGAAGGCCGCAGACGGCGGAATTCACGATCGCGACCATACCTATTCCTGGTACAACCCGAACGAAGACGCGGGCGGTGAACTGGACTACCGCGGCAAGCCGGATGGCGGCACCTGCAGCGGCAGCGCTTGCGACACGCATGCTGTCGTGGATGCGGTAAACGAGGCCGGATACTGCGGCTTTACGGACTGGCGAATGCCATCCCGCGACGAACTCGGTTCCATCAGCGATCCGCGCAAGACGAGGACCCCTCCCAGTATCAATGCGGACTATTTCCCCAACACCCGGGCCGGGGAATACTGGTCTTCCAATGACTACCAGTTCCACTGGGACGGGGCCTGGCTGTGGAATTTCGGGAACGGCCTCGACCGGGTGGAATGGAAGTCTTCGCCACGATACGTGCGCCTGGTCCGGGGCGAGGCGACCTATCTCGAGCGCATCGAGGACTGAACCCATGATCGGCGGACAGGCGACACCATGAATTTCCTGGCCAAAAGCGCCCTGCTGCTGGTGATCATCCTGGTATCGCTCAGCGCCTACCTGCGACTGGCCCATTCGGGCATCGGCTGTGCTGACTGGCCGGACTGTTACGGGCGAATCGGCGAACCGCCGGCGGTCACGCAAGCCGTGTCCCCCGAAGACGCCTATCAGCGAATGGTCCGGGACAAGAACGAGCCGCTGTCCTGGGCCACCCCACTGCACCGCCTGGTGGCCAGCGTGTTGGGGCTGGCAGTACTGTTCCTTGTCGTGCTCTCATTACGAAACAGGCGCGATCGCTTGTTGTCATTCACCCTGCTGGCTCTGACCGTGTACCTCGCGGTGCTCGGGATACGATCAGGGAGCCTGCATGACCCGGCCGTCGTCATGGGCAACCTGGCCGGCGGCTTCGCCATGCTGGCCCTGCTCGGCTGGATGGTATTCAGCAACGGCCGGAGAGCGGGCGGGGGCGCAACCCTGCGGTATCTGGCCGCCGCAGCGGTCGCCATACTATCCATTCAGATCCTGCTGGGCGGATTTACCAGCGCGAATTTCGCTGCCGCATCCTGTAAAACACTCCCCGACTGCCACGGAAGCTGGTGGCCGGGCGCTTCGCTGTCGGAAGCGCTGGACCTTTCCCGGTCTCACGAAGTGACGCCCAGCGGGCAGGCCGTTGGCGGAGAAGAGCGCCTGGCGATCCACAAGGCTCACCGCCTGGGCTCGCTGCTGACCTGCTTGCTGGTACTGGCCGCCGGGTTGACAGCGCTGGTTTCTGACCGCGGGCACCGGACGGTTGGCGCTATCGTGATCCTTTTACTGGCGATTGAGTTCGCTGTTGGAGTAGCTGCCATACTGACCAGCCTGCCGATCGGGCTGGCTGTGGCGCACAACTGGTTCGCCGGCCTCCTGCTGTTGTCACTTTTGAAACTCCTTGCACTGACCAGGGAGCCACTCTGAATTCGGGTGCATGAGACGGTGAAACCAGGGCTTATACTGATCCTGATCGCGCTCTCCGGCTTAACGCACGCCGAGGCCCGAATCTTCACCCCGGTCGGCGATACCGCCGGCCTGGATGCCCGTACCGTCAACGTCGTATCGATCGACAGCGAGGGATACCTCTGGATCGGTTCCGGCGAAGGCCTGTACCGATATGACGGATACGAAACCAGGGCATTTTTTCCGGATCCGCGCAATCCCGCTTCCATCAGCGACATCGACATCCGCGATGTCTACGAAGACGGAGAAGGAATCATCTGGATCGGAACCCATTCCAACGGAATGGACCGTTACGATCCGATCACCGGTGCGTTCAGGAACTTCCGCAACGATCCGGCAAACCCAGCCTCAATCGCAGATAACCGGGTCAACGCCATCTCGGAGGGGCCGGCCGGCGACTTGTGGATCGCAACGCCTTCCGGCCTGAGCCGACTGGACCGGTCCTCGGAGACCTTCGATACGTTCAGGCATCAGCCGGACCAGCAACAATCACTCTCCTCAGACCGGGTCGCCTGTATTCATTTTTCCCGTAGCGGCAGATTATGGATCGGAACGAGGGGCGGCGGCGTCAACCTCTGGAATTCCGGAATCGGCGGATTTTCCCGGTTTGACCTGGCATCCCTGACGGGCGGGCCGGCACAGCGAAACGACATCCTGTCGTTGCATGAAGATAAAGATCAGCGCCTTTGGGCGGGTACCCGTGAGGGCCTGGTTCGGCTGGACATCGATACCGGGCGGGCGGTGGTGGTCGACCCCGGTGTCGAAACCACGGAACCGGCGGCCGTCACTTCGATGAGCGCCGATTCTTCCAATCGCCTCTGGCTGAGCACACTGGCTCACGGCCTGCTGATCCTGAATCCGAAAACAGATGAATGGACACCGGCAAGTCCCGGTCCGCCGGGTACCACAGGAAAGCTGACAACGGATGCACTGATGAGCCTGGCGCTGGCTTCCGAACTGGTTTTCGTGGGTACGCGCGGCAGCGGCGTCTACCGCGCTCCGACAAGGGAAAACGGATTCAAACTGCTGAACATGCAAAACACGGAGGGCCTGGGCAACAACGTCATTTCAGCGGTAAAGGCCACGACGGAAGACGGAGTTCCCTGGGTGGGCACATTCGGCGGCGGCCCCTGGCGCGTCAATGTCATGAATCGGGCCGTTTACGGCATGCCCCTCAAACGGCACGGCATGCGCAGTTCGAGCGTCATGAGCCTGGCCGGGCCCATCGATGGCCGCCTCTACGCAGCCACCACCCACGGCCTGTATGAATTCACCGTCGACGGGACGCAGGTCGCCCTTTTCGAATACGCGCCGGAATATCCCGGCGGGATCGGTAAAGGCGACGTCATCACGCTGATGCCTGACGATGAGCAGGGTCTGTGGCTCGGACTGGGCGGCAGCGGCCTCCAGCATTTCGAGACCCACAGCCAGCGCTTCCGTTCCCTGGGACACGAAGCAGACCGGAAAGATTCGATCAGCGGGAACTTCGTGACGGCGTTGCTGGCTGAAACGAACGACCGCATCTGGGTCGGTACCCGTTCGGACGGCCTGAACCTCTGCGGAATAGAGAGCGGGTCGTGCCAGCATTTCGACGCCGCAGACGCTCACGAGTATTCCCTGCAGCATCAACACGTAACGGCGCTGTATCGCGACCGCCGCGGGCGGATATGGGTCGGCACGGACGGAGGTGGGCTGCACCGGGTGTTGATTGATGCAGCGGGGGGCGTCACCGGCTTTCGGCACTGGGACCGGAAAGACGGCCTGCTCAACGACCGGATCATGGCCATTCAGGAAGACCTGGACGAATCGCTGTGGCTCAGCACGCGACAGGGCCTGAGCCGCATCAATCCGGCAACCGGGGACGTGTTCAATTACGTCGCCGCCTCAGGCCTGCCCGCCCAGCACTTCAACAACAATGCCTCCGCGGCCGATGGGCAATTCATTTACTTCGGCTCCACGGATGGGCTGCTCAGTATCCCGAAAGGTTCCCTGCACCCGCGGCGCGGCCCGGCGGATGTACGGATTTCCTCGGTTTCGTTTACGGACGACGGTGCAATCCACCGACTGGGCCGTTGGCCTGATGAGGGCCTTGAACTGCCCTACCAGGATGAGATCTCGATCGACCTGGCTGTGCTGGATTACGCTGAATCGGGCTATGAATACGCCTACCGCCTGAGGGATTCCGATTCCTGGATCGAACTGGGTCCCAAGCGGCGGATCGTATTCCGGGGCCTGGCGCCCGGCCAATACGAACTCCGGGCGCGTGGACGCGATGCCTACGGCGTCTGGGGCGAATCCGAACCGCTCCACTTGAACGTGATTCCTCCGCTGTGGATGACAACCTGGTTCCGCGCGCTCCTGTTCATCCTGCTGGCGGCCCTGGTCTGGGCGCTTCACCTGACCCGGGAGGCAGTCCTCAAGCGCCGGTCGGACGAAATGCTTCGACTGGGCGCCGCAAGGGAAAAGGCGCTGGAGGAGAAACTTGGACCAGAGGCCGAGCTGGCGGTGCTGACACCGCGGCAAAAAGAGATTCTGCAACTGATCGCGGAGGGCAATGCCACGCGTGAAATCGCCGAACTGCTCGGACTGAGCATCAAGACCGTCGAGACGCACCGGGCCAACCTGATGGAGCGACTGGACATATACGATGTTCCCGGGCTGGTGCGTCTCGCGATCAGGTCCCGGCTGGTGCCCCTGAAAGACTAAATTCGATATCCTATTGATTTATATATTTATTTTACAAATATAGGGGAATCCCCCATTCCTCAAATCCGCAAAATGGGGCATCCCCCGATTCACAGCAAACATTCCAGAAGGTAGTTTCAGGATCAAAGGGGTTTGATTTCTTTTTTACAGGAGCAGGGGATTTGGCTTGCTGTAAATAAAGGTAACGGCCTTAGGGTAGAAAGAACAATAAAACTCGTAAGTTTGACCGGCGTCTCATTGACTCTCCAGGAAATCCGCCGGCCATGACTGAGGGAAAAGGGGAGTGATCCCGGATCACTCGACTTTAACGGAGCTTCGGCTCCGTTTTTGTTTGCGCCGGAGAAAAGAAAAACCCCCGCCGGCAGTGCGGCGGGGGTTTCCTTGCGGGGCGGTCACAGCCCCTTGAACACTTCGTCCAGCGTGTCCTTCGCATCACCGAACAGCATTCGCGTGTTCTCCAGGAAGAACAGAGGGTTCTGCACGCCGGCGTAACCGGTGGCCATGCTGCGCTTGAGCACGATAGAGGTCTTGCCCTTCCAGCACTCCAGCACAGGCATGCCGCCGATCGGCCCGTGAGGATCGGTCAGCGCGGACGGATTGACGATGTCGTTGGCGCCGATGATGATCGAAACGTCCACGTTCGGGAAGTCGTCGTTGACCTCGTCCATTTCGAAGACGATGTCATACGGCACCTTGGCCTCGGCCAGGAGGACGTTCATGTGGCCCGGCATGCGCCCGGCGACCGGGTGGATACCGAAGCGCACGTTGACGCCCTTGTCCCGCAACACCTGCGTGATCTCGTGCACGATGTGCTGCGCCTGCGCCACCGCCATGCCGTAGCCCGGAATGATCATCACTTCCTTGGCGCTGGTCAACAGGCCTGCGGTCTCGTCCGGATCGATCGGGGCGACCTCGCCCTGGTCTTCACCGCCGGCGAGTTGAGTGCCCTCGCTGGTGCCGAAGCCGCCGGCAATCACGGCCAGGAACTTGCGGTTCATCGCACGGCACATGATGTAACTCAGGATGGCGCCGCTGGACCCCACGAGTGCGCCGGTGACGATCAGCAGGTCGTTGCCGAGCATGAAGCCGGTGGCCGAGGCGGCCCACCCCGAATAGCTGTTGAGCATCGAGACCACGACCGGCATGTCGGCGCCACCGATGGCCATCACCATGTGGATGCCGAACAATAGCGAGAGCGCCGTCATGATGATCAGCGGCACCAGGCCGGCCGGATTGTCCGGTCCGCCGGTGGGCGACTGCACAACGAATTGATAACCGTAGTAGATCACCACCAGCAACAGGGTCAGGTTGAGCCAGTGCCTTGCCGGGAGAATCAGCGGCTTGCCGCCGATGCGCCCGGAAAGCTTGCCGAAAGCAATGACCGAACCGGAAAACGTGACGGCGCCGATCAGGATGCCGATGTAGGTCTCGATGTCGTGGATGGTCAGATCGATACCGCTGTAGTGGCTCAACCGTCCCGGGTCCATGAAATTGGCGAAACCAACGGCCACGGCCGCGACACCCACCAGACTGTGCAGAATGGCGACGAGTTCCGGCATCTGCGTCATCTGAACGCGACGGGCCGCGATCAGGCCAATCGTGCCGCCGATCAGCAGAGCCACGATCAGCTCCACATAGGATTGCGTGACGATTCCCCAGATCGTCACCACCAGCGCGATCGCCATGCCGACGATGCCGTACCAGTTACCCCGACGGGCGGTTTCCTGGTGGGACAGGCCCCCGAGGGCCAGGATGAACAGGATGGTCGCGATGATGTACGAAACCACCAAAATTCCGTTGAATTCCATGACGACCTCCCTATTTCCTGAACATTTCAAGCATGCGCCGCGTCACGGCGAACCCACCGAAGATATTCACGGCGGTGATGCCGACGGTGGCAACGGCGATCCACTTGATCAGCTCGGTTTCGGAGCTGATCTGCATCAGCGCGCCGATCACGATGATGCTCGAAATCGCGTTGGTGACGCTCATCAGCGGCGTATGCAGCGCGGGCGTAACGTTCCAGATCACCATGTAACCGACGAAGCAGGCCAACACGAAAACGGTGAAATGCCCCATGAAATCCTGCGGCGCGACCGCGCCCAGGCCCAGCAGCGCCAGGCCGGCGATGACCATGCCGATGATCGGGCCGACAAGTGATTTCTTCTTCTCCTCGGCCACCGGCTCGGGTGCCGGTGCAGAGGCCGACTTGGCGGGCGCAGCCGAGAGTTTCGGCGCCGGCGGCGGCCATGTGGTTTCGCCGTCCTTGCAGACCGTGGCGCCCCGGAAGACCTCGTCCTCCATGTCCACGACGATCCGGCCGTCTTTTTCGGGCGTCAGGTCGGTCAACAGGTGGCGCAGGTTGGTCGCGTATAACTGGCTGGACTGGGCGGCCAGCCGGCTGGGCATGTCGGTATAGCCGATGAGGGTCACCCCATTGTGCCGGACCACCTGGTCACGTTCGGTCAGTTCACAGTTGCCGCCCTGTTCGGCGGCCAGATCCACGATGACACTGCCATCCTTCATGGAATCGACCATTTCGGCCGTGATCAGGCGCGGAGCCGGTTTGCCCGGAATCAGCGCGGTCGTGATGATGATGTCGACGTCTTTGGCCTGTTCGGCGAACAACGCCATTTCGGCCTTGATGAACTCGTCGCTCATCACCTTGGCATAACCACCTTCCCCGCTGCCGTCCTCGTCTTCGAAATCCAGCATCAGGAACTCAGCGTCCATGCTCTCGATCTGCTCCTTGACCTCAGGTCGCGTATCGAAGGAGCGGACGATGGCGCCCATGCTCTTGGCGGCGCCGATCGCGGCAAGCCCGGCGACGCCGGCGCCGATCACCAGCACCTTGGCGGGCGGCACTTTGCCGGCGGCCGTGATCTGGCCGGTGAAGAAACGGCCGAAATGCTGGGCGGCTTCGATGACGGCCCGGTAGCCGGCGATGTTGGCCATCGAACTCAGCGCGTCCACTTTCTGGGCGCGCGAGATGCGCGGGACGCTGTCCATCGCCATGGCCGTCACACCGGCATCCGTCAGCTGCTGCAACAGCGCGGGATTCTGCGCTGGCCACAGGAAACTGATCAATGTCTGGCCGGACTTGAGCTTCGAGGCTTCATGTTCGTCCGGACCGCGCACCTTCAGGACGATGTCGGATTCCGACCAGATCTCGTCCGCAGTGGTGGCGATGGAACATCCTGCCTCCCGATAGACCGCGTCGGAAAAGCTCGCCGGCACGCCCGCTTTGGACTCGACTGCGACATCAAAGCCCAGCTTGATCAGCTGGGCGGCCACTTCCGGGGTCGTGGCCACGCGCTTCTCACCCGCGTATATCTCCCTCGGTACACCGATTCTCATAAGAAATCTCCGAATGTTTCTGGCTGTAAACAGCCTGGATTGCTTCGATTGACTGCGTTCTTTCTTTCCGTTTAATCAAGCCGTTGGCAACG
>CAJIBJ010000122.1_pt1 | contig 42569 bp, 41 predicted proteins | sample 9199331 | NCBI WGS metagenome assembly CAJIBJ01 (sample SAMEA7708300, study PRJEB35096) | sediment metagenome | biome: marine neritic benthic zone biome [ENVO:01000025]; feature: sediment [ENVO:00002007]; material: shallow marine sediment [ENVO:03000034] sea grass bed [ENVO_01000059] ... | reverse complement strand
GCAGATAAGGCAGCAGGAACAGCGCCGGGTTCAGGTAATTCTGTTGTTGGGCGGGCGCGACATCAATCGCGTGCCGCCCGCTCAATAAGGCGTGGGGATTGTAGAGGTGGTAATTGAACATGTCCCATTCGAGCGTGAATCCGAAAAGCACGGCCCCGACTCCACCAGCCAGACAGCCCAGGATCAGAACGGCGCTGCGTTGCGTCATGCTCCGGTGCCCGCGCCGGAACCGGCATCGGGATTCTCTTTCGATACGCGTTTCGCCTTGAAAAACCGCCTGAGCTGTTCGCCGCACGCTTCGCCGAGGCAGCCGCCGGAAATCAGCGGACGCTGGTTATGGCGGGGGTCGTCCAATACCTGGAAATGCCCGCCGGCGGCGCCGGTTTTCGGGTCCGCGGCACCGAAAACCACGCGTTCCAGGCGGGCGTGAATCATCGCGCCGGCGCACATGCAGCAGGGTTCCAGCGTCACGTAGAGGGTACATTCCGGCAGGCGGTAGTTGCCCATTCGTTCACCTGCCTGGCGCAGGGCCAGTATTTCCGCGTGGGCGGCCGGATCGCTGAGCGTGATGACCCGGTTCCAGCCCTCTCCGACAATTTCGTCGCGATGAACGACGACGGCGCCTACGGGAACTTCTCCCTCGGCTTCCGCCCGGGCCGCGAGAGCCAGAGCCCGCTCCATCCACTTCCGGTCGTTCGCTTTAGGGTTTTTGATCTCGCGCACAGTCAATCGGCAATCAGGCGTTTCGCATGAGCAGGCGCTTGATCGCGCGAATCGGCGAGGTCAGCCGCCACGATGTCGAGGCTTCCAAGTCGTTCACGCGATGGCGCAAGACCTGAATCATCTGAACGGCTGAGCGCAGGTCTTCGGGAATCTCTCCCAGGTCTAGGGACCTGGCAGATTTTCCGCTGCCGGACAGCCTGAGGCGGTTTCGTTCTGCGTACAGGCTCTGGATGTCCTGGTAGAGCCGTTGCAGATGCATGTCCCGGCGGCGGAGGATCTGCTTGAGTTCCCGGACCTCTGTTGCGCCCAGGGTCAGGCCCGGTTCGAACTTCGGCGGCAGGTGGCGCTCGACGTAAACCGTGGAATGCTCGTCGGCGATCTCCCTGTGCGGCCGGGTGTCGGTGTAGTAATAGACAGCGAACGACCTTCGGGACAAGTGCGACTTGTCTTCCGGGAGCCTTATCCGGTCGAAGCCGTGCCACGAGTTTTCGCTGGTCTCGAAGATGACACAACGATTCATCAGCGGCGTGACCGTGACGACCTCGTCCTGGCCCGGCTCGCAGTACGGGTCCCGGTGCAGCTGCAGCGAACCACCCCAGTCGTCCAGCCATTCCTCGTTCAGGTAGACGATCAGGTTCAGACGGCGGTGCTGGCTGGTGACCGGGTGGTAGTTGAAATCGATGTGTGGGTCCAGTTCCTGCCCGGCACGGTTCTCATGCGTCCCTCCGCCAAAATAGAAGGGATCGTAGTGTAAATCCTCGACACCGCTAATGCCCTCGATCAGCGACAGGAAAGCAGGATTCCGCACCAGGTCATCCGCTTCGACGAATGCGGTTCCCAGTGAACGGACGTTTTCGCGCGTCGCCTTGCCGCCCACCCGCTCGTTCTCGTTGATCGCATGCGCGTCCTGGAACTCCGGAAACTGGGCGCAGAGTTGCCCGCAGTAGCCAGGGTTCAGAAATCCATCGATGACCACATGACGGAACGGCCGGCCGGACTGGAAGGCGTGCGCATACCGGGGCGCGGATTCGATCGCTTCGCGGCTGACGAAATCCTCGAGTCGAAAATCCGGGCCTGCCATCACTCTACTCCCACTCGATCGTGGCAGGCGGTTTTCCAGAAATATCATAAACTACTCTTGATATTCCATTGATTTCATTCGCTATTCTCAATGAAACCTTTTCCAAAAAATCATAGGGAAGCGGGGCCCAGCGAGCCGTCATGAAATCCACGGTTTCCACCGCGCGCAGCGCGACCACGTACTCGTACCGGCGCTGGTCGCCGGTGACGCCTACGGATTTCACGGGCAGGAACACCGCGAAAGCCTGGCTGGTCTTCTCGTACAGGCCGCTCTCCATCAGTTCCTGGATAAAAATATGATCGGCCCGGGCCAGAAGGTCGACGTACTCCTCGCGCACCTCTCCCAGCACGCGGACCCCCAGTCCAGGACCCGGGAAAGGGTGCCGGTGGACCATTTCGCTCGGCAGGCCTAGCTCGATTCCGATGGCGCGCACCTCGTCCTTGAACAGCTCACGCAGGGGTTCGACCAGTTTCATTTTCATGTAATCCGGCAGGCCGCCGACATTGTGGTGCGATTTGATGACGTGGGCCTTGCCGGTTTTGGCGCCCGCCGATTCGATGACGTCCGGGTAAATGGTCCCCTGCGCCAGCCATTTCGCATCGCCCATCTCCCGCGCCTGCTCCTCGAACACCTCGATGAACAGCCCGCCGATCACCTTGCGCTTCTCTTCCGGGTCCGTTACTCCCTGCAGCGCATCGAGGAAGCGCTTGCGCGCGTCCACCTTGATGACGCGAACGCCCATGTGGCGGGCGAAGGTCGCCATGACCTGCTCGGGTTCCCGGTAGCGCAGCATTCCAGTGTCAACGAAGATGCAAGTCAGCTGATCACCGATGGCCCTGTGCAACAGGGCGGCGACGACGCTGGAATCCACCCCGCCGGAAAGCCCCAGTATGACGTGATCGCCCTTGACCTTTTCGCGGACGCGCTCGATGCTGTCCCGAATGATGTTCTCCGGCGTCCAGTTTTCCTCGCAACCGCAGATATTGTGCACGAATCGCTCGAGGATGCGCCGGCCCTGGGCGGTGTGAGTGACTTCCGGGTGGAACTGGATGCCGTAATAACCGCGGCCGTCGTCTGCAATGGCCGCGACAGGGGCTGAATCGGTGTTACCCACCAGTTCGAATCCGCCGGGGAGTTCGACCACCTTGTCGCCGTGACTCATCCAGACATCGAGCTGGGGGCGGCCCTCCCCGTCGACATGGTCCTCGATATCCTGGAACAAGCGGGAAGGCTGGGTCAACGTGACCCGTGCATATCCGAATTCCTTGAAGGAAGACGGCACCACGCTTCCGCCGAGCTGGGCCGCCATGGCATGCAGGCCGTAACAGATACCGAGCACCGGCACATCCAGTTCGAACACGACCGGGGGCGCCTGCGGCCCGTCCTCGGTGTGAACGGACTCGGGACCGCCGGAAAGGATGATGCCCCTGGGTGCGAACTGCAAAATGTCACCGGGATGGCTGTCCCAGGGCATGATCTCGCAGTACACGCCGATTTCCCGGACACGCCGGGCGATCAACTGGGTGTACTGGGATCCGAAATCCAGGATCAGGATCCGGTGGGAATGAATGTCGTTTGTCGTCATATTCGAATTCTTCAGTGTACGGTCATGTCCTGTACCGATGCGGGTCAGGACAACTTGTAGTTCGGCGCTTCCTTGGTAATCTGCACGTCGTGCGCGTGGCTCTCCCTGACCCCCGCGTTTGTGATCCTGACGAACTTCGCTTCGGTTCGGAAGCGGTCGATATTCCCACAGCCCATGTAACCCATGGATGACCGCAACCCGCCCAGCAACTGGTGGATGACGCCGGCCAATGGACCCTTGTAGGGCACGCGGCCCTCGATGCCTTCCGGAACCAGCTTTTCAGCGGAGACATCGTGCTGGAAGTAGCGGTCTTTCGAGCCTTCCTGCATGGCTCCGAGCGAACCCATTCCACGGTAGGACTTGTAGGAACGACCCTGGAAAAGCTCGACTTCGCCCGGTGCTTCCTCCGTCCCGGCGAATAGACCGCCGATCATCACAGTCCAGGCGCCGGAAGCGATGGCCTTGGCGAAATCGCCCGAGAAGCGGATGCCGCCATCAGCGATCAGGGGTACGCCGCTTTCCGCAAGCGCCGCCGCGACATTGGCGACCGCGGTTACCTGCGGCACGCCGACTCCGGCCACCATGCGGGTGGTGCAGATCGATCCCGGGCCCTGCCCCACCTTGACAGCGTCAGCGCCGGCTTCGACCAGCGACAGCGCCCCTTCCGCGGTAGTCACGTTGCCGCCGATGACCTGCACATCGGGAAACTGCTCCTTCACCCAGCGAACTCTCTCGATTACGCCCCGGGTGTGGCCATGCGCCGTGTCCACGACGATGACGTCGACATTGGATTCCATCAGCGCCGCCACACGGGCTTCGGTGTCTCCGCCGACGCCGACGGCCGCGGCCACGAGCAACCGCTCCAGCGAATCCTTCGCGGCATTGGGGTAGTCTGTCGATTTCTGGATGTCCTTGACGGTCACCAGGCCGCGGAGTTCGAAATTGTCGTTGACGACCAGCACCTTTTCGATCCGGTGCCGGTGCAGCAGATCAAGCACTTCGTCCTGGCTGGCGTCTTCGCGCACCGTGATCAGGTCGTCTTTGCGGGTCATGATGTTGCGCACAGGGTCGCCGAGGCGTTTTTCGAAACGCATGTCCCGGCTGGTTACGATGCCGACCAGTTCGTTGCCGTCCACCACGGGGACGCCGGAAATGTTGTGCCGGTGCGTCAGGTCCAACACGTCCTGGATGGTGGTGTCCGGCCTGACCGTGATCGGATCCTTGATGACGCCCGCTTCGTATTTTTTGACGATCTGGACCTGCTCCGCCTGCTGTTCCAGCGTCATGTTCTTGTGGATGACGCCGATGCCCCCTTCCTGCGCCATGGCGATGGCCAGGCGGGCTTCCGTGACGGTGTCCATGGCGGCGGAGACCAGCGGCGCGTTGAGGTCGATCTCACGGGTCAGGCGCGCCTTCAGCCCGACATCACCGGGAAGGACCTGCGAGTAGGAAGGCACCAGGGAGACGTCGTCAAAGGTGAGGGCTTCGCCGATTAACTGCATGCTGGATGTGCTCCTGTTGCAAAACGCCCGGAGTGGGCCGGGCGTCAAGAAGTTAATCGATCAATTATATCGTGCTCTGGATACCATTTAAATCATCCAGGCTGTTTTCGGGCCATTCACCGGGCATAAACCCGCTCGCCGTCGACCCAGGTCTCCGCCACCGTAATCGCCGGAATCTCGTCGGCGGGAACGGCGAGAATATCCCGGTCCAGAACGATGAAATCGGCCCGCTTGCCGGTTTCAAGAGAGCCGACGCGGTCCTCCATGAAACCCGCGTACGCGGCGTCCAGCGTAAAAGCCCGGATCGCTGCTGTACGGGAAATTCTTTCTTCGGGCAGCCAGCCGCCTTCGGGCCAGCCCTCGGCGTCCTGCCGGGTCACCGCCGCGTGAATACCCAGCATGGGATTGACCTGCTCCACCGGGAAGTCCGAGCCGAACGCCAACCGGGCGTTGCTTTCCGCCAGGCTGTGCCAGGCGTAGGCGCCGGCCAGCCGATCCGGTCCCAAGCGCTCGTCCGCCCAGTACATATCGCTGGTTGCGTGGGTCGGCTGCATCGCGGCGATGACGCCCAGTTGGGAGAATCGGGGAATGTCTTCCGGATACAGGATCTGGGCATGCTCGATGCGGTGCCTTCCCGCATTGCCGGGAAACGCCGCCAGGGCTTTCGCATAGGCGTCCAGCACCTGACGGTTGGCCGCGTCACCGATCGCATGCACGCCGGCCTGCAGGCCGCAGGTGAATACCTGTCGAAGCGCGCCTTCCAGTTCATCGGCGCTGATGAACATCAGGCCGCGATTGCCCGGTTCATCGCTGTAGTCCTCGAGCAGGGCCGCGCCGCGGCTGCCCAGGGCCCCATCGGCATAGAGCTTCACGGAGCGCATCACGAGACGCCCGGACGGATCGTCAACCGGGCCGTTCTCGCAGAGCCAGCGGGTGGTTTCGTTCATGCCGTCAGCCATGGCGTAAACCCGGACCGGCAAGGCGCCATCGGATATTTTCCGGCGGTACAGTTCAATCACGCCCCGGTCCACGCCGGGATCGTGAACGCCGGTCAGCCCCAGGCTCAGCAGGTTCCGCGTGGCCAGGTCCAGCGCGGCCCCGACCAGTTCAGCGGATGGCTCCGGAACGGCCCGCTCAACCAGGGCCATCGCCCGGTCGATGAATATCCCGGTCGGCTGGCCGTTTTCATCCCGGTGGATGAAGCCACCCTCCGGCTGCCAGTCTCCGGCCAGGTCCGTGTCGGCCTGCGCCATGGCCACGCTGTTCGCCCAGGCGGCATGGCCGTCGATGCGGCGCAACCAGACCGGCCGGTCGGGGAAAACCCGGTCCAGCTCTGCCCGGCCGGGAAACACGGGCTCCGGCCAGTCGTTCTGGTCCCAGCCCCTTCCCAGGAGCCACTCGCCTTCCGGCAGGTCCGCTTCGAATTCCCGCAGGCGCTTCAATACGTCGACTTTGCTGGTCGTTCCGGCCAGATCCGCGCGTGTGTAGGAAACCGCCAGGCCATAAAGGTGGCCGTGCGAATCAATCAGCCCCGGAAGCACCGTCCGGCCGCTCATGTCAACCTGCCGGGCGCCGGGGAAATTGGCGGCAAGCGTCGCTTGCTCCCCGACCGCGAGAATCTCCCCGGACGCGCTGAAAGCCATCGACCCGGACTCCAGCACGGTTCCGGCTTCGTCGAAGGTGTAAATCCGGGCGTTGCTGATCAGGATCCGATCGCTTTCGTAAACGTCGGCACCCGCCCCGGGACCCCTCGCCTCGCGGTCGCCACAGGCAGCCAGAAGCAGGAAAAGAGCAAGGATCGGGAGACGGCCGGCGAGCGGCCCGGTCTGGTTTTTCATCGCAGCCTCTTCGTGTTTCGGTCCCGCGGAGTTTATCATCACCCCATGGCCCGGCCGGCGGAACACATTTACACCCCCTTCGAGTTGAATCGCGAAGTCAAACTCCACCTGGAAGCGGGCTTTCCCAGGATCACGCTGGAGGCGGAAATCTCCAACCTGGCGCGCCCCGCCTCCGGGCATCTGTATTTCTCGCTCAAAGACGATAAAGCGCAAATCCGCTGCGCCATGTTCCGTTCGGCAGCAAGCCGGGCGGCCATCAGCGTCGGCAACGGCATGAAGGTTCTGGCGCGCGGACGGATCAGCCTGTATGAACCGCGGGGAGAATACCAGTTCATCGTCGACGGACTGCAGGACGCCGGCGAGGGCGCGCTACAGCGGCGATTCGATGAGCTGAAAAAGAAACTGGAAGCCGAGGGGTTGTTCGCGGCGGAAAACAAGCAGCCCCTGCCGGCCTGTCCCGCGCGAATCGCCCTGGTCACCTCGCCCAGCGGCGCCGCCGTGCGCGACCTGCTGCACGTGCTGGAGCGTCGATGGCCGGTAGCTGAAGTGCGGCTTTACCCGGTGCCGGTCCAGGGTGAAGAGGCTCCGCCCGCGATCCGCAGCGCAATCGAAGCGGCCAACCGGCACAACTGGGCGGACTTGCTGATCGTCGGCCGCGGCGGCGGTTCCCTGGAAGACCTGATGGCGTTCAATGACGAAGCCGTTGCGCGCGCCGTGTTTGGATCCCTTATACCGGTCGTTTCCGCGGTCGGGCACGAGACCGATTTCAGCATCTGCGACTTCGCCGCGGACCTGAGGGCGCCAACGCCTTCGGCGGCGGCCGAACTCTCCACGCCGGACCAGGCCGTCCTGAGGGAATCCTTCGCACGCGCCCTGCGGCAACTCGAGCGGCGCATCGGGGATGGCCTGCGCCGCGACAGCCAGAGACTGGATCACCTGGGGCACCGGCTGCAGCAGCGGCATCCGGCTGCCTGGCTTGGCGAGCAACAACGGCGTCTCGCATCACTGAACGGTTCATTGAATCGCCAGATGCGCCGCGTCCTGGGCGAGCAGGAATTGAAGCTCGACACGCTTATCCGCCGTCTGGAAGCACACCGGCCCGACCGGAAACTGGAAGTACTGCGCGAGCGTATCGCAACCTTCGAGAAATCACTCGAACGACTGTTGTCGATGACACTGCGTTCACGGCGGGAAACCCTTTCCAACCTGGCGCGCACGCTGAATGCCGTCAGCCCGCTGGAGACGATCGGACGTGGTTACGCCGTCGTTACCTCCGTCGACAGCGGCGAAGTCATCACTCGCGTCGGGCAGGTGACAAAGGGGGATGCCGTCTCCGCCCGCCTCACGGACGGCACGCTCGACTGCACGGTGGAATCGGTCAAAAAAGCAAAATAGCCCCTCTCTCCACCTCGCTCAGTGGAATGACGAACCCCTTCAGCCGTTCAGGAACTGATCCGGATGTCAGCAGCGCGAAAACTCCCTGAATCCCCCGACAGTCTCTGCGATATCGCCGTAGATTTCGCAGATTCGCTCGGGAACCAGGTCCACCTCGCCGCTCTCCGCGACGGTCCTGGCCGCCGTTTCGACGTCCGGCTCCAATCCGGCCTGGCGCTGTTCGCAAAGCTCGTTCGCGACGCTGATCGCAATGCGCAGGTCCTTGACATAGCTGCAAGTGTCTTTCCAGGCACGATGGTGCGGAACGAAGCGGACCGCGTTCATGACATGGTCCCGGAAATGCTCGCCCTTGCCTTCGCAATGGCTGAGTTGCCGGTGCATCTCGGCCAACAGCAGCTTGCCGTGCTCGGTGAGCCACAGCTTGCCTTCAGGAGCCTCCCGGCCGGTCAACATGCGGTCCAGCATGTCGTGCAGTTGCCGGGCCTGATGGACATCGCCTTCCCGGGCGCCGTGAAGACAGGCGTCCAGGGAGGCGTCAATGGCGGCTTCACTCATGTGTCGCACGTTCATGATTCGCCTCCTGGGGAACGATGAGACTACAGTTTAATTGTAACTCATTGATGCTTAAGGGAAGCTTAAAATCGGGCCCGGGGACCGCGGTCCTATGAATCTCCCAGAATGGCCTCCATTTCATCCATGATGGCGTTCATTCGGACGATCACGGCCCGATACGGCCCCGGGGTCGCGAGATCGACGCCCGCAGTGCGCAGCAGGTCGTACGGGTAATCCGAGCCGCCCGCGCGCAGCAGGTTCTTGTAGTTCGCGACACCGGCGTCGCCTTCCTCCTTGATCTTGGCGTAAAGAGCCGTCCCGGCCGTCTGGGAAGTCGAGTACTGGAACACGTACATGTTGTAGTAAAAATGCGGAACGAACATCCATTCGTTGGTGTAGAGGTCGTCGATCAGGACAATGCCTTCATCATGCCCGTGGTAGCGCTTCAGGATTTCGCCGTAGATTTCCGAAATCCGCTCTCCGGACAACGCTTCGCCGCGCTCGGCCGCTTCGTACAGCGCCAGTTCGAATTCCGCGAACATCGTCTGCCTGAAGAAGGTGCCGCGCAGGTTCTCCAGCGCATTACCCAGGTAGAACAGGCGTTCTTCATCGCTCTCCGCGTTTTTCGTCATGTAATCCTGCAGAATCAACTCCAGCGAAGTGGACGGAATCTCGGCGATGAATGTGGCGTAGAACGCGGTATCGAAAGGCTGGGCCTGCTTGGAATACAGCGAATGCATCGCGTGACCCCACTCGTGCGCGAAGGTCGAAAGCGAGTCGTAGTCGTTGTTGTGGTTGAGCAAAAGGTAGGGATGCACATCGTAAGCCGCCGGTTGCATGTAGGCGCCTGAGCGCTTGCCACGCTGTGGATACACGTGCATCCAGCTCCCTTCCATGGCGCCTTTCTGCATCTGGACCCAGTCATCGCCCAGCACCCCCATCGCGTCCAGCGTGATCCGCTTGCTGGTATCGATGTCGAACTCTTTGTCCAGGGAAACCAGCGGTGGATAGATGTCGTAATAGCGCATCTGGTCCAGGCCCAGCATCCGGGTCCGCAATCTGAAATAGCGGTGCAGGGTCGGCAAAGCCTCGTTCACCTCGGCGACAAGGGTGCGGTAGACCTGCGGCGGAAGGTTGTCCTGGAAGAGTTCACGCTCCAGCACGGAGTCGTAGTTGCGCGCCTTGGCCAGTCCGACCTGCGTCTGCAGGTGGGAATTCAGGATCGCCCCAACGCTGTTGCGGTATTCCAGCCATTTGGTCCAGAACGCGTCGAAGACCGCCTTGCGGTCCTCGCGGTTCATGCTGCTGCGATAGCGGCTGTAGCCTTGCGAGTCGATCCTGCCTTCTTCACCGCTGGAGAGCGTTACCGTCGGCCAGGGAATGTCCGAGTTGGCGACCATGCCGTAGATATTGTTGGGTGAAGCGAATGCCTGCGTGAAGTAAGCCAGTGTTTCCTCGGCCTCGTCACCCAGGGTATGCGGCGCGTTTCGCAGGCTGTCATCCAACTGGAAAGCGAAACGGCCCAGGCGTTCATCTTCGGCGATGTAGGCATTGATGGCCTCTTCGCCCACCCGCAGGATTTCCGGCTGCATCCATGCGGTGGCCTCGTTCATACGGGCGAACATGGCCTGTGAAAGCTGCCGCCGTTCCTGTGTTTCGGTGATCCTCAGGTCCTCGTCGGCGTTCAGGTTCGCATAGGCCGCCACGCGATAGGCTTCGCGGGTCGTGTCGGAAACCAGCGCCAGCGCGGTGTAGAGTTCCCCGGCGCTGTTGCCCAGCGTACCGCGCAGGCCCTCGATGTCGGCCAGGCGGGCAAGCACGTCTTCGCGCGCATCGTTCCAGTCTTCGACGGTGGGATAGATTTCTGTCAGGTCCCAGGTGTACCTGGGGTCCGCTTCCGCGGCCGCTTCCTGGGCGATGGCGGATGCGGAGCACAGGATCAGGGCGGCCGCCAGAACGGCGTGTCGAAATGCAGTCATTTGAAAAATTCCTCGGAACTCAGAATGTGGCCTCCATTAAACCACCGACTGGACCGGGATTCGCGTGACTTTGGTCATGATCCCGTCACAATCACGCCCTCGCGCGCCGCGGGCCAGCGCCCGGATTAACCCCTTTCGCGCTCCCGCTGCGTTATATGTACAACAGCACCGACAAGACGGCTGTCATCGGCCGGGCGCCATGGTAGTCTCGTGACATGCGCGAGCGCAGCGACGAAGCCCTGATGAAAGCCTTCGCGGACGGAGACATGAAAGCGTTCGAGAGACTCTACGACCGTCACCGAGGCCCATTGTACCGCTACATCCTGAACCGGGCCGGGGACGACGCCACGGCCAACGATCTGTACCAGGGAAGCTGGGAGAAGATCATCCGGGCGAGGAGAGATTACCGGCCCGCCGCACCGTTCGGCGCCTGGATGTACCGGATTGCGCACAACCACGTGATAGACCACTTCAGGCGTATCCGGCCGATGTCAGAACTGCCACCGGACGAAATCGGATCTGAAAATCCAGGACCGGAGCAGCAACTTTCCGCCCAAATCCGCGCCGGGGAACTCAGGCGCGCCGTGGCTGCACTGCCTGACGAGCAAAAGGACGCCTTGTTGCTGAAACTGGAGGCGGGGCTGGACCTGCAGGCCATCGCGGACGTGACGGGCGTGAACCGCGAGACCGCGAAAAGCAGGTTGCGTTACGCGGTCGGCAAACTGAAAAAAGTCCTGGAGGATTCGTAAAGGCACGCGGCGATGAGCAGAGACCCACGAGATCAACGCAACGACCCGGCGCTCGAGCAGGAACTCGAGGATTTACGATCGTCCTGGCGCCGGGGCGACCCGCAGGAACCGCCCGAAATGATCGACCTGGCCGTGATGAACTCGGCGCGCCGGGCGGTGGCAGGCCGCGGAAAGCGGCCGATGCGCTGGCTGGGCGCATTTGCAACAGCCACAGTCGTCGTACTGGCCCTGACCCTCGTGATCGAACAGGAGCAGCAGGCGCCCGTACCCATACTCGAAGAAGGCGATGGTTTCCGGTTGGAACGTGCCGCGCCGGCCTCGGAGAAACGCGACAACCCCAATCCCGGTGAACCGCAAGGCAAACTCGAACAGGCGGTGCGCAAAGTCACGGGGGAAGAGGCGGCCTCGTCGGAACTCCGAATGAAGCAGAGCGTTGCCCCCCGCCCCGCACAGGCCGCCGAAACCGAGCCGATGGCCGATGCGGAAGAAGAGTATTTCAGCTCGAAAGTGCAAAACGACGTCTCAGAAGCCGATGCCTGGATCGAACGCATGCTCGAGTTGCGCAAGAGCGACCGGCCCCAAGAACTGGCGCGGGAACTCGCCGCCTTCCGCGAGGCTTACCCCGACTACCCCCTGCCGCCGGCGCTTCAGGACTGATCGCCCGTGGAGACCCTGGCCGGCCCGGCGTCCGTCGAAATCGAGATCAAGCGCAGCCGCTTCATCGCCCAAGCCACCCGGGTCGACAGCCTGGCGGACACCCTGGCGTTTTACGAGTCGGTAGCCGATCCCTCGGCCACCCACAATTGCTGGGCCTGGCGCCTGGACCACCAGTACCGTTTCAACGACGACGGCGAACCGGCCAGCACGGCCGGCAAACCGATACTTTCGGCCATCGAAGGCAAGGGACTGGACCATGCCATGGTGGTGGTCACCCGGTACTACGGCGGCATCAAGCTCGGCGTGGGCGGCCTGATCAGGGCCTATTCAGGCAGCGCCGCCCGCTGTATCGACCAGGCCGGGACCATCAGTGTCCAGCCCCGCGTGGAGTTCACCATCCGGGCAGGGTTCAACCACACGGGGCAGGTCCATGCCGCACTGGCAGCCAGCGATGCCGAAAAACTGTCTGAGGAATACGGAAACGACGGCATCGTGATCCAGGCGGAGATCGCCAGCTCGGATTTGCGTCGTCTCCAGACTCGGCTCAGGGACATGACCCGGGGCGAAGCGACGCTGAAACTCCGCTCCTGAGCGGCAGCGTCAGGAATTCAAATGAAAACTCACTCCCGGCAGGGTCATGGCGTAGTCGGCGCCCATCAGGAGTGATGGCGTGTAATAGCCGCCTTCCACATCATGATCCAGCAGGTAGCCCACAATCCCAAGACTTGCGCTCACCGTCAGTTCGTATCCGTTGGGCGTGGTCAGGGTAGCGGAAACGGAACGGCCGTCGCTGCTGGTCACTTCCCCCCAAAGTTCGCAATAGCTTTTTTCACGCCCGGTCTCCGATGGACCGTGCACGGACTTGTCGACGCGTTTTTTCAGGAAGGACTGCACCGGCCCGAGGGCAAGGGCGGGCTGAAACCAGCGCATGAGCCTGAGCCGGGAAATGGTCGACTCCGGGACCGACATGTAAACCTCCACATCCGGTATCCCGGTGCTGACGTGGGCTGTGTAAACGTCCCCCCAGGGAATCGTCATGCCGGTCCGCTCGGCATGGGCGAACGGAATTTTCCGTGTTTTCCATCCCAGCGGCACCTTGACGAGTTTTCCGTCGCGCCGGACGCACCCCCCGCGCGCCAGACCTTCGATGCTGGTCTTCGCCGTACCCGGGCTGGGCCCGCCGGCAGCTTCGAACGCCAGTTCGAGGCGCGTGGCGGCGGGCAGCTTTGAAACGAGCGTGGCCGCCAGGCAGTCCGAAGGGACCACGTCGAAGCCCGCGCCGGGCATCAGCACCACATCCGCACGGCGTGCTTGCTCGTCCTGCCGGTGCGCATTGGCGAACACGTCGATCTCGCCCGTGATGTCGAGGTAATGAACACCCGCTTCGAGGCAGGCTTCGATCATCGGCTGACTGGTGGCTGAGAAAGGGCCCGCACAGTGCAGGACGACTCCGAGCCCCGATATCGCACTGGCGGCGGCTGCCGGATCATCCAGACCGAAAACGCGGTGTTCCAGACCCAGTTCCGCAGCGAGTTCGCGGATCGCTTCCCGGTTCCGGCCAGCCAGGATCGGCGCCATGCCCCGGCGCACCGCCTCCCTGGCGGTGAGCTTGCCGGTATACCCGTTGGCGCCGTAGATCATCCAGTTCATGAAAAAACCCTAAAAGAGGCTGCCCTGCTGCCGCGTATCGACCGGAGCCCGCTTCCTTTCCTTTTCCTGCTCCTGCCGGTTTTCCTTCGCAGTCTCCTTCACCGTCTCCGGTTCCGATTCAGCCCGAGCGGCCGTGTCCGCTGTGCCCTGGGCTTCCTGCGCCGCCTCTTCGCTTGCCTTCAATTCAGGCTCCGCTGCGACCGCTCTCGGCGGCATGGCCAAGAGCCCCAGGAGCTTGCCCACAGTGCAGTGTGACTCCAGCTCATGCCTCAGCCCCTTGCGCCTGTTGACCCGGTATCGGTTCCGCCTTCCGTGCTTGGATATCGTCAGGAAGTTCGCATCCTGCAGATCGCGAACGATCTTCTGCACTGCCCTTTCGGTGATGCCCACGTCCGCAGCGACGTCACGAAGGCGGACTTCCGGGTTACGGGCCAGGCAGACCAGCACATGGCCATAGTTGCTGAAAAATGTCCACTCACCCATCACATGGTCCTCATGGCGAGGTGCGAAGCAGTACCGCGCACAAACCCTTAAGGATGAATTATATTTCGTGTATCATTTTTCTTCAAATTCATGACCGTGCCGGTCCAGGGTGAGATTTTAGATAACTATGGTTGTTAAGAAGACACAGAAAGCTATTGATTTAATGCGTGAATTTCTTCAACTGGAATCCGCCAGTGGATTATTGTTGATCGGCGCCACGGTTCTGGCCCTGATCATGGCGAATATCCCTCTCGCCCAGCAGGCCTACGACTGGTTCCTGGGCCTGCAACTGACCATCACCGTGGGAGGGCTCGGCGTCGACAAGCCGATGCTTCTGTGGATCAACGACGCCCTGATGGTGTTCTTCTTCATGCTGGTCGGCCTCGAACTCAAGCGTGAAGTGGTGGAGGGACAGCTCTCCAGGCCAGACCAGGTGATTCTGCCCATCCTGGCGGCCGTGGGCGGCCTGGTCGTACCCGCGGCCATCTTCTGGTACATCAACAACGACTTCGTCTCGCAGAAGAACGGCTGGGCGATCCCGACCGCGACCGACATCGCTTTCGCGCTGGCCATGCTGGGACTGCTGGGCTCGCGGGTTCCGATCTCACTGAAAATCTTCCTGGCGACCATCGCCATCGTGGACGACATCGCCGCCATCGTGATCATCGCGATTTTCTATACTTCCGACCTGAGCGTCATCTCCCTTTCGCTGGCCGGCCTGGGCATCGTGGTCCTGTTTGCGCTGAACCGCGCCAAAGTGATGCGCCTGGCGCCCTATATGCTGGCCGCGCTTTTCATCTGGCTGTGCGTGCTCAAGTCCGGGGTTCACGCGACCCTGGCGGGCGTGGTGGTCGCTGCGTTCATCCCGCTTCGCGCGGGGGACGACGACTCCCCTGCCCGGCACCTGGAACATACCCTGCATCCCTGGGTGGCCTTCGCGGTCCTGCCCATCTTTGCATTCGCCAACGCCGGCGTGCCTTTTTACGGCATGAGTGTCGAAAAGCTCACGGACGGCGTTTCGATGGGGATCATCCTCGGGCTGTTCGTCGGAAAACAGGTCGGTGTATTCGGGATGATCGCGCTGGCGCGCCTGTTCCGCTTGGCGGAACTGCCCCCCGGAGCGACCTGGGGCCAGGTGTATGGCGTCGCGCTATTGTGCGGTATCGGATTCACCATGAGCCTGTTCATCGGGACGCTCGCATTCGAACACGGCAATTTCGACATGCTGTCCAGCGTGAAGATGGGCGTGCTGTTCGGTTCGGTGCTCTCGGCTTTGGGGGGTCTCCTGGTGCTGCACTTAGCGCTACCGAAGCGTTTGGGCTAGCCGACGCTGATCGTCCCTTCGCTGACCATGACGCAATCGCCGCCGATGCGGGTGGCCGTCACGACCCCGTCCTGTTTTTCGGTGCGGGCGTCCAGGAAGCTGGGGCGGCCCATCTCGACGCCCTGGATGATGCGCCACCGGAATTCGCCCGTTTCCGCCGGGTCACAGTGGCTCAGCAAGGCGGCCAGCGCACAATTCGCGCTGCCGGTGGCCGGGTCTTCGGGCACACCGTCCAGCGGGGCGAACATCCTCGCGCGGATGTCGCATTCACCGGCATCTTTCGTGTAGAGCAGGACATCCGCCGGCACGCCCCGCCGTTCCAGCGATTCCAGTACGCCCATGTCGAACCGGGCCCGCTGCAGCGCATCCAGGTCACGCAACTCCACGACGAGGAACGGCAGGCCGACACCCGCTGACCTGGGAGGGTGCACCCCGGCAGCGATATCGGACGCGTCCAGCGACAACGCCGCCGCAGCCAGGTCCGTGTCGATGGTTTCCCCCAGGGTCAGGCCCTGCGGCGCGTCCAGCTCGCAGCGGTACGATCCGTCCCGGGCGCGGATGGCGACCGGCACCCGCCCGGCCTCTTCCTCGAAAATCACCCGGTTTTCACCCACGATCTCTCCCAGTTCTCCGATGGATGCAAGAACGAAGGCCGTTCCGATGTTCGGATGGCCGGCGAAGGGAACTTCCCTCGTTGGCGTGAAGATGCGGACCTTGCGGTCATTGCCCTCCTCGGCCGGGAGAACGAAAGTGGTCTCGGAATAATTGAACTCGCGAGCGATCTGCTGCATCTTCGCCCCGGTCAGGCCTTCCGCCCATGGCAGGACCGCCAGGGGATTCCCGCCGAACCGCTCCCGGGTGAACACGTCGCAGGTGAAGTATCTAAATTTCACAGAAGCCGATGAACCCCTTGATGAAATCTTCCAGGCGCCGGGCGATCGCGTCGTCAAGCAGCGCACCGCTTTCGTCGAAAACACGGGACGCCCCGGAGACCATCAGCCGCCCGCCGGACCAGTAGCGCGCCCCCAGGCTGCGGAAAACCGGCAGCCAGGCGTTCTGGCCCAGGATGGTGCCGAACCCGCCCGGAGAGGCGCCGATCAGCGCGACCGGCTTTCCGCGAAACACATTGCGCACTTCCGGCGATGGGCGCGACAGCCAGTCGATCGTGTTTTTCAGCACGCCCGGCAGGGAATTGTTGTATTCCGGACTGGCCAGCAACAGCCCGCCCGCCTCGATCAGCTGGCGCTTGACCCGGAGCACCGGGTCCGGAACGCCTGTCGACTCGACGTCGCCATCGTACAGGGGGATGTCCCGGATCTCTGCCGTCTCAATGCGGTCCGGGAAGCGGCCCTGGACGGCCCGCAGCAGGGCCGTGTTGTAGGAACCCGTTCTCAGGCTGCCGGAAATCGCGAGAATTTTCGCCATGATCCCTCCTGTCGCTTCAAGCCTACCAGGGATGTCCCAGTGGGACGTAGCAGTTCCATTCCTCCGGCCAGCGCACTGCCTTCCGGGCAACTCGGCAGCACGGCAGCCTGCAGGAGGAGCAAGCGGCGGAACGGCATTTCAGACCACCGAGGCCAGCTCCGAGCCCTGCCGGATCGCGCGCTTGGCATCCAGTTCGGCAGCTACGTCCGCGCCGCCGATCAGGTGAATTGTCTTGCCGGCGGACTCCAGCGGCTCCTGTAGTTCGCGGAGCGGCAACTGGCCCGCGCAGATGACCACGTTATCAACTTCGAGCAGTTTTTCCTGGCCATCGTGCTCGATGTGCAGGCCCTGGTCGTCAATCCGTGTATAGCTAACACCCGCCATCATCTTCACGCCGCGATTCCTCAGGCTCAGGCGGTGCACCCAGCCGGTGGTCTTGCCCAGGCCCTTGCCCGGCTTGCTGGCTTTGCGCTGCAACAGCCAGATTTCGCGGGCCAGCGGTTCCGGCTCGGCATCGACGCCTTCCACCCCGCCGCGCGCAGCCAGGCTCATGTCGATCCCCCACTGGCGGGCGAAGTCTTCTGCCGCGGGAAATTCGGGCCCGTCGTGGCTTGCATGACCCAGGAACTCGGAAACGTCGAAACCGATGCCGCCGGCGCCGATGATGGCCACTTTTTCACCCACTTCGGCGCCGCCCCGGAGCACGTCGACGTAGCTCAGGACTTTCGGGTGGTCGATGCCCTCGATGTCGGGCGTCCTCGGCGATACGCCGGTGGCCAGCACGACTTCGTCATAGCTGGCCAGGCGCTCCGCGTCAGCCCGGGCGCCGAGCTGCAATTCCACGCCGCGAAGTTCGAGTTGGCGGCCGAAATACTTGAGCGCCTCGTAGAACTCCTCCTTCCCGGGAATGCGCTTGGCCATGTTGAACTGCCCGCCGATGCGGTCGGCTGAGTCGAACAGGGTCACCTGGTGCCCCCGCTGCGCCGCGACGCAGGAAAATGCCAGTCCTGCCGGGCCGGCGCCCACGACCGCGAGCTTCTTCGCCTGCTTCGCCGGAGCGTAGTTCAGCTCGGTTTCCCGGCAGGCCCGTGGATTCAGCAGGCAGGACGCCGTCTGCCGGCTGAACGTGTGGTCCAGGCAGGCCTGGTTGCAGGCGATGCAGACGTTGATTTCATCCGCCCGGCCGGACGCCGCCTTGTTGACGAATTCCTCATCCGCCAACAGCGGCCGCGCCATCGAGACCATGTCCGCGTCTCCCTCGGCAAGGACCCGTTCGGCGACCTCTGCCGTGTTGATGCGGTTGGTCGTGATCAGCGGCAGGGCGACTTCCCCTTTCAGTTTCCGGGTGACCCAGCTGAACCCGGCCCTCGGCACCATGGTCGCAATCGTGGGAATACGCGCTTCGTGCCAGCCGATGCCCGTGTTGATCAGGGTTGCCCCGGCCTGTTCAACCGCCCTTGCCTGCGCGACGATTTCTTCCCAGCTGTTGCCGTCGGGCACCAGGTCGAGCATCGAGAGGCGGTAGATGATGATGAAATCCGGACCGACCGCTTCCCTGATGCGGCGGACGATTTCAACCGCGATCCGGTAACGGCCTTCCGCCGCGCCGCCCCACTCGTCCCGGCGCCTGTTGACGCGCGGTGTCGTGAATTCGTTGATCAGGTAACCTTCCGAACCCATGACTTCCACGCCGTCGTAGCCAGCCTTGCGTGCCAGCCGGGCCGCCCGGACGAAACCGCCGATGGTTCGCCTGATGCCGATTTTCGACAGGGCGCGCGGCTTGAACGGGGTAATGGGCGACTTGACCGCGCTGGGCGCCACCGACAGCGGATGGTAGCCGTATCGCCCGGCGTGGAGAATCTGCATGCAGATTCTCCCCCCTTCGGCGTGCACGGCTTTGGTGACCCGGCGGTGACGCGCGACCTGCCAGGGGAAAATCATCGAAGAGGCGAACGGCGCCAGCCAGCCGCTGAGCGTGGGCGCCATGCCCCCGGTCACGATCAGCCCGACGCCTCCGCGAGCACGCTCCGCGAAGTAGGCGGCGAGCTTCGGATAATCCCTGGCCCGGTCTTCCAGGCCGGTGTGCATGGAACCCATCAGCACGCGGTTTCTCAGCGTGACGAAACCGAGGTCGAGCGGTTCCAGAAGGTGGGGGAATGGTTGCGTCATGTTCTGTGTTCTTGTGCGGCGAGCGTGGAAGCAACGGCCTGGATCAATGCCCTCACCCGGGACATCGGTTCCATCAGGGTCTCGGCGATATCATCCTCGGAAATGAGTTCATCGCTTATCCCGGCCCCCCAGTTGGAGACCACCGCGATGCCGGCGTAGTCCAGGCCGAGCTCCCGTGCGAGGCCGGCTTCCGGCAGCGAGGTCATACCGGCCATGTCGCAACCGGCGCGGCGGGCCCTTTCGATCTCCCCGGCGCTTTCCAGCCGTGGCCCCTGAAATACAGCAATGCAACCGCCGTCGATGATGTCGATGCCGCTGCTATCGGCGCTCTGCATAAGGGCGCGACGCAGGGGACCTTCGTAGGGAAGGGTGAAATCGACATGGACCAGCGGCACATCTTCCGAGTCGAAATAGGTATGTTCACGACCCCAGCTATAGTCTACGAGCTGGTCCGGCGCTGCGAGCGTACCGGGAGAATACCGTTCGGTGACGCCTCCGACGGCCGATATCGCCAGTACGAAGTCGGCGCCGGCTTCGCGCAGGGCCCACAGGTTGGCGCGGTAATTGACGCGGTGCGGAGGAAAACGGTGCGGACTGCCGTGGCGGGGCAGGAACAAGAGCCTCAGCGGATCGGAGCCGATCACGCGGACGGGCGCCGAAGGGGCGCCGTAAGGCGTGTCGATTTCCAGTGTCGGGACGTTCTCCTCCATCTCCGTCAGTCCCGTGCCCCCCACCAGGGCCAGCGTGATCCCGCCGTTCATCAGTGGCCCCCCAGCGCCCGGATTTCGTCCAGGTGCCGCCAGTGTTCGTAGGCGTCCATGCCGCAACCGAACAGGTAACGGTCTTCGAGTTCCATCCCGATGAACCTCGGGAATTCTTCCGTCGTTTGACGGTCGTGTAGCTTGCGGATCAGCACCGCGCTGTTCACGGAGCTCACCCCTCGGGAATGGCAATAGCGATCGATCATCTGCAGGGTCAGGCCGATATCGTAAATATCATCGACGATCAGCACGTCCTTCCCCTCCAGGTTCAGGCGCGGCGGCACCCGGAACTCGATTTCCCCGCCCTCGGTCGTCCCGGCATAGCGGGTGGCGTGCAGGAAATCCATCTGGATCGGCATCCGGAGCCGGGACGACAGCCAGGCAGCGGGCATGACGGCTCCGGTCATCACGATCAGCAGAATGATTTCCCGGTCTCCATAGTACGCGTTGATCTGTTCCGCCATGCGTTCCAGGGCAGCAATGACGTCCTGCCGGTCGGCAAGGAGCGTCGAGTTTTTCAGTATGTCCCGCGGGTCGATTTCGGTCATTTGCTATCTCTCAAGGTGTCCACGCCCGAACTTTCGGGAATCGATTCGATGTCGAGCGTCCGGGTCGGGAAAGCGATGGCGGCGTCATGCGCCCGCACGATTTCACTGATCTGCAATAATACATCCTGCTTGACCGCATGGTAATGCTGCCAGTCCACGGTGTGGGTCATGCAGTAAATGAAGAAGTCAACCGAAGATTCGCTGAAGGCGTCGAAGTGGACCATCAGTGTCTGGGAATCGTCGATTTCGGCGTGGTTCCGCAGCATTTCACGGACGGCATCGGTGACCGCCCGCATCTGGGCAATGTCGCGGTAGCGTAGACCGATGGTCTCGCTGATGCGGCGGTGGGTCATTCGCGAGGGATTTTCCACCGAAGCCGTGGTAAATACCGCGTTCGGCACGTAAACCGGCCGCTTGTCGAACTTCCGGATGGTGGTCTGGCGCCAGCCGATGTTCTCGACCACGCCCTCGATGCCTTTTTCTTTCAAAAAGATCCAGTCACCGATCCCGAAGGGCCTGTCTATGAACACGGTGATGCCGCCGAAGAAATTGGCGAGCATGTCTCTCGCGGCCAGGCCCACGGCCAGCCCTCCGATTCCGCCGGCGGCCATCAGGCCGGCGATATTGAAGCCCAGCGTATCCAGGCCAATAAGGAACGCCGTGACGACCAGGGTGATCCGGACCACTCTCCCCAGCGCGTTGACCGTGGTCTGGTCGATCTTCCTGCCCTCGCGGCCGGCTGTCTCGATGACATTTTTTTCGATATTCCGGACGAAGGCGTAGAAAAACCAGGTGATCGCATACAGGATGCCGATCTGACGAACGCGGGTCACCACGCTGTCGCTCAGCAGGCCGCCTTCGTCCTGCGCCGGGATCGCCTGCACCGCGAGCGTGATACCGACCAGCCAGATCAGCAGCGACAAGGGGTGTGCGACGGCGAAAAATACCGCGTCGTCCCACAGGTTGGGTGATTTCTCGACTATATTCCCCAGCCGCTTCATCAGCCGGCGCTGGAAGAGGTCGAGCAGCAGCGCCGCCAGCACCACCGCGAAAACGATCAACGCCCAGGGGCGCAGCCCGACGGCCGCGGAAAGGCTCTCGGTCCAGCTGGCGATCAGGTCCATGACCAGGCTCCGAATTCTTCGAGGCTCAAGCGCCAGCGCCGCCACTCCCTGATGCCCTCGCGGTCGACGGCGGCCAGCTCGTCACGGTTGACGGTGGGCCGACCGTAGAGCCGGGCCACGGCTTGCCCCCCGGGGCCGGGAGCGTCATCCAGTTCCCCGAGCAGCGCCTGCACGTCTACGGGCTGACAAACCAGCACGAGGTCGCAGCCGGCCTCCACACACAGTCGGATTCGCTCGGCCAGCCCGCCGACCGACCGGGCGGCATGCATGCCGAGATCATCGGACAGGATGACGCCGCGATATGCCAGCTGCTCCCGCAATACGCCGCCCAGCCACTCCTGCGAGTACCCGGCAGGCATGGCGTCCACCCGGGGATAAACAACGTGCGCAATCATCAGCGAATCCAGTTCGCCGGACAAGTCCCGGAATGGCCTCATGTCCGATTCCATGATTTCGTCCAGCGGCCGGGAATCCGTTACGTCGGACAGGTGCGAATCCGCCTCGACGGAACCATGGCCCGGGAAGTGCTTACCGGTCGTCTTCATCCCGGCATCGTGCATTCCGGCCAAGTAGGAACGGCCCAGCTGGGTGACGATCTCAGGATCTGCCGACAGCGAACGATCCCCGATCACGCTGCTTCCCCGGTCCAGGTCCAGCACCGGCGCGAAACTGAGATCGATGCCGCAGGCCAGCATCTCGGTCGCCATCACCCGGCCGTGCCGGTAAGCCATGTCCATTGCCTTGTCCAAATCCGATCCGGCAAGTTTTCCAAGCAGCCCCAACGGCGGCAGGCGGGTGAACCCCTGCTTCAGACGCTGCACTCGTCCGCCTTCCTGGTCGATGCAGATGAGCAATCTCGGGTCGCGCGCCCCGCGGATTTCCGCGATCAGTTCATCGAGTTGCTCCTGGCTCTCGAAATTCCGGGTGAACAGCACCACACCACCCACTGCCGGGTGCGCGAGATGCGCCCGGTCGAGGTCATCGAGACGGGTACCCGGCAGTCCTATCAGGATCGGTCCTGGATTCATCGACGTATCCTAAACATTCCGTTCGAAAAGTGCGATGGATTCCACATGCCCGGTCTGGGGAAACATGTCCATGACCCCTGCGCCCATTAATTTGAAACCGAACTGCTGGACGAGGATTCCCGCGTCACGGGCCAGGCTCGCAGGGTGACAGGAAACATAAACGATGCGCCGGGCGCCGCTGGCTGCGATGTGCGGCAGGATGAATTCGGCGCCGGATCGCGGCGGGTCCACCATGACCTTGTCATAGGGATTCCGGAGCCACGGCGCCGAATCCGGGTCCTCGTTGAGGTCCGCGGCATGGAATTCGACGTTGCACAATTCGTTCCGGGAGGCGTTCAGCCCCGCTTTTCTGACCAGTTCCGCATCGCCTTCGACGCCGACGACTTCACCGGCCTTCGTCGCGATGGGGAGTGTGAAATTACCCAGTCCGCAGAACAGATCCAGGACCCGGTCGTCCGGACCGGGATCGAGAAGTTCCATCGCGCGGTGAATCATTTCCAGGTTCATCCCGGCATTGACCTGGATGAAATCGGAAGGCCCGAATTCCATCCGCAGCCCAAATTCCGGAACTCCGAATCCGAGCTCCACGCTGGCCGGCTCGAGGCAGTGGACGCTGGCCGGTCCGGCGGGTTGCAGCAACACGGCTATGCCCGAAGTCGTCGCGAAGGTCCGCAGCCGTTCCAGGTCTTTTTCACTCAGCGGCTCCAGGTGGCGGAACACCAGCGCGCACTGCTCGTCGCCACAGGATACTTCCAGTTGGGGAATGGAACACCTGGCGTCCATGGCATGAATCAGTTCGGACAGCGATGCGAGCCGGGCGGCGATCCGCGGGTCCAACACGTGGCACTCGCTCATGTCCGCAACGAAACGGCCGTAGCGCTCGCGAAAGCCCACCAGCACCCGCTCCTTCTTGTGTACGTAACGCACGGAGAGCCTGGCCTTGCGCCGATAGCCCCATTCCGGCCCGGTGAGGGGTTCCCAGACCTTTTCTGGCTTGACCTTGCCGATCCGCTCGAGGTTCTGCAAAAGCGTGTTCTGCTTGGCTTCGATCTGCTTGCGGGGTGCCAGGTGCTGAAGCGTGCATCCGCCGCATTGGCCAAAATGGGGACAAAGCGGTTCGATGCGGTCCGGCGAGGCCAAAATGACCTCGACCACTTCACCTTCGTCGTAGTGCCTCTTGCGGTCCGTGAGGCGCATGATGACCCGTTCGCCGGGCAATGCGCCGTGCACGAATACCCTCTTGTCCGCATGCGTGGCGACGCCCCTGCCATCGTGGCTCAGGTCGTCGATCATCGCCTCGAAGGGCTCACGGGGAAAACGGCGTCTTCTTCTGCTCATCAATCCTTCTCAAAAAAAAGCGACCGGGCTTTGAAACCCGGCCGCGGCTGCTACTTCAGTATCGGTTCTATTTCTGGCGCCAGGCGCCGCCGGCATCCTGGTAGTACCAGCCCCGCCTGGCATTCCTAACCCATTCGCGGGCAAAGGTTTCCTGTATGTCTTTTTCCCACTCCGGGTGCCCGTTGGCCACGGCGATCTCACGGTATACGGCCTTGCGGTCCCGGTTTTCATCCGCGACCACGCTCTCCAGGCTGCGCCGCTCACTCAACGAAACGGCGGAGCGGTCACGGATCGTGACGAAGCCGTCAGCGCTGAAACCGATGGCTCCGGCATCGAACAAAGGGCCCAACTGCATCTTCTGGCGTTCGGCCATACGCGCCTTGATGGCATTGATCTGCGGCGTGTTGATGTCGATTTCAGCCTGTTGCGCCTGCGCGTCGGCTACGAAGAAGTCCAGAACGTTGGCTGCCGCCAGCAGTATAATGCCCGCACCCGGGTCGAGGGGGTCCGAAAGGTAGCCCTCCTCGGCCGGCTCGCCGAGCACGTCGCCGACGAATTTCTCAGCGGCTTTTTCCGCCGCAGCAGCGGGAAAATAGACGTTGATCGTGACGCAGGCCGCCAGCATGAAAATCGCGCTCAGGAAGAGGCCAGCATTGAGTTTTTTCATCATGAACTCCTCGGCTCAAAGCCTTGGGGATTATCTTATCAGACCACGGCCCGGCGGATTCGATTCATTGGATTCGAGGCTCGCCTGCCGCCGTCAGGTGCGCCAGTAGCTGCGGCCAGTCCACGCTCCGGTTGAACGCCCTGATCGTGATTTTGGGCACGCCCGCACCTTCCATGATCAATACGCTCTCGTTGTCCTCGCTCACACCGCGAATCTCGCAGACGTTGTTGCTCATGCGGCAGCCCAGCCCCAGGCGTTTGTAGGAGAAATTATTGAACAGCCTAAGGACCGGATTGGTCAGGGCGGTTGTCACGCGGCCGCCGCCCAGTGTCGTCAAGCGGTTGACGGCCTGCCGAGAAATATTTTCGGAGCCGCGTTGACTCTCCGGTGTGCCGAGCCAGGCATCGAATGCGACCGGCTTCCAGTCAAGCATTCGCAAGTCCCGCAGATGACCGTCCACGCGGCCTGAAATCTGGCCGAAGGAGAACGTGCTGGTGAGCTGTTCCAGGTCGAGTTGCACCATTTCCACATTGGCGGCCAGGCTGGGCAGTACGCCGAAGGGGCGCTCCACGCGGAGGTCTTCGATAGAGACCTTGCCATCGAAAACACTGACTTCGATTTTTCCCTCGACACCCAGCACGCCGTCCTCGAGGCTGACGCCCGGTATCCGGCCACTGACGGTCCCGGAAAACGCCGGCCAGCCGAACGCCCCGGTCAGCTCTTCGAGGTCCAGTTGCTCGATATCGGCGCGCAGGCGGATATCCGGTTCGTCACTGTCATTTTCCGAAATCCCCGGCAGAAGCACCAACAGTTCGTGCAGGTTCAGCCGCCCGCCCATCACATCGAACGCGAGCGGCTGCACAATGGCCAGCCGGCCTGGTTCGGAATCCAGCGAGACCTCGCCCCGGCCGAGATTGATCCGTCCCAGCAGCAGGCCGCGCCAGGACAGCCGGGAGTCGAAGTCATGGTCACCGGGTCGCAATTTTGCATCCAGGCCCGTAAAGGCGAAGCGGTTCCTTTGCGAATCCACGATACTCAGGTCCGAGAGCCGCAGATCGCCTGATTGGAATGTCCCGCCGGACCAGCGGCCGTTCCATTCGAGGTCGCCGGCCACCGTCAGGCCGTTGAGCGTATAGGGCGCGAGTACGGGTTCCAGGTATCGCTCGTAGGCCTCCGGAAACTCCAGTTCGAGCCGGTTCACCTCCAATTCCCAGTCCCCGCCATCCGACTCCGTGTTCAACGCCGCCCTGCCTTCGAAGGAAAGGGAATGACGGTCGTGCAGTGCCAAAGCGTCGATCACCAGGCGGCCGTCACGCCACTCCGGCTCCAGGGAGAATTCCATCCGGCCAGCGCCGAAATCCCGGTAGAAATCGTCGATCAGCAGCTCGCCGCCCTGGATCGCGCCTTCCACATCCGGCGAAAACCAGTCGCCGCCGCGGAACGCGAGATTCGCATCGAGTTGCAAGCCGGCTCCCGCGAATCGGCCGTCGGGAGAATCGAAGCCGAGGTCCCCGACGACCATTTGAAGCGTAACTTCCGGGGCTTTTTCCGGCCCTCTGTTCAACAGCAATTCCGCGTCCACGTAGCCTTGGCTCAGCCAGTCCATTTCCGGTGGCACCCCATCGATTTCAACGAGAAAACCGAGATCCTGGCGCTCGAAATTCAGCACCGCGTCGATCTGTCCCGACTGTTCACGGAACTCGACGGCGGCGCCGAAACGCCCTGTACGGACGTCCGCGCGGAGGTGGAATCCCTCGCCCAGGGCCTGCATTTCCCTGATCTGCCCCTCGATGGCGACTTCCCTGAATTCGCGGTCCCAGCCATCCGGCCTGAGCCATCCAATTTCGAGATTCACTTCGCCCGCGGTGCTCAGCCCTCCACGAACGTCCTGCAGGCTGAGACCCGGATACTCGATGCTGTCCGCGCTGATTACGATCTCCGGCCACGCCGCAAACGCCCCGCCATGGGCCAGTAGCATCAGCGGCAACAGGGCGTTGGCCAGGCGATAGGACCCGGAACTTGCACACCTCGGGGCGTGGACTATGCTGAATAAAAGGGAGATGAAGGGGAAACGGGGCATGCAGCCATGATGCCGAAAAAGGGGAATGAATGAAAATCCAGAACCGTCCCGGCACCTGCAAGGCACTGATCGTGGACGACCATCATATCAGTGGCCGCTACGTTTCAGCCCTCCTTGAATCCCTCGGCCTGGCTGTCCGCTGTGTCCGCACGGCGGGACAAGCCGTCACCACCGCCCTCGCCTGGCGCCCGGACCTGATCTGCATGGATTATCACCTGCCCGACCTGGACGGGCTGGCCGCGAGTGGGAAAATCCGTTCGCAGTGGCCAGGCACGCAGATCCAGCCCACGATACTGTTGATGAGCGGCGAAGTTCCAGGCGTCATCCGCTCGGGGCCGGACGCGGCAGCGGTCGATCGGGTCCTGATCAAGCCGGTGCGGCGTCTCGAGCTCAAGAAGGCCGCGCTGGAATGCATGGGATTCCAGGCCGGGGAACCATTGGCGGAACCGGAATTGCCTTACCTGCGTGAACTGTTCCGCGAAGAATTGCAGCAGCGGCTCCAGGAACTCGATCGAGAACTCCTGCAGGGCGATCACGCAGCCGTCTCAGCCATCCTGCACCAGCTCATCGCTTCCAGCGCCATGTGCCGCGAAGAGCGTTTGGAATCCAGTCTTCGCAAACTCGACCGATCCTGCCGAAGGGGTGATCCTCCCGCGGAAATGGCACAGGCGTATTACCATGTCATCGGCTCCGCCCGGGAATTTCTGGGACGTGAAAGCCCGCCGGCTGGATGATACGGGAGTGTCAGGCCGCGTCGAGGGCCTCTTTCATCTCCCGCACGGCATTTTCCAGCCCCACGAATATGGCGCGCGAAATAATGGAATGGCCGATGTTCAATTCCGTCATGTGAGGCAGGCGCGCGATATCCCCCACATTACCGAGATGGAGCCCGTGCCCGGCGTTGATCTGCAGTCCGATTCCATGCCCCTGGACGCTCGCATCGTACAAGCGTTGCAGTTGCAGTTCCCGTTCACGCGTGCCGTCGAGCGCATCGGCGTAGGTTCCCGTGTGCAATTCGACGACCGGAGCGCCCACTTCGCGAGCTGCGTTAAGTTGGTCCGAATCGGGATCGATGAACAACGAGACCGTGATACCGGCCCCGCCCAGGGCCGAAACCGCTTCGCGAACCGCTTCGAGATTGGATAGCACGTCCAGGCCGCCCTCGGTCGTCAGTTCTTCCCGTTTTTCCGGAACCAGGCAGACATCGGACGGCTTTCTGGCCAGCGCGATTGCCAGCATTTCGGGCGTCACCGCCATTTCGAGATTGACCCGCGTGCGGGTCGACGAACAAAGCTGACGCACGTCTTCGTCCTGGATGTGGCGTCGATCCTCGCGCAGGTGCACAGTGATCGAATCCGCGCCGGCACGTTCGGCCAGGTGGGCGGCCTCGATGACGGAGGGGTAATCCGTGCCCCGCGCCTGCCGGACGGTGGCCACGTGATCGATATTGACGCCGAGAAGTACTGCCATTTGTCACACCATTCAAGCACTAGTGGAAAAGGGACTGGGAGTTAAGCGGCTTGTCTCCCAGGTAATAGCGGATCAGTTTGCGCATCAGCGCTTTGAGTTCCTTCAGGTGCCGCTCCCCGATCTCTCCGGATTTTAACGCCAATAACGCGGCTCCGGAAACCAGTTCTTCCCGGCTCTCGGGATCGTAGTCCCTCCGCGTGGGGCCGAAATCCGGTATGTAGACATACCAGGCGTCCGCCTGGATCGTTTCGGATCCCGCATCCTCGTGATCGAGTTGCAGACCGAATCCGGCTGACTGCAACAACCGGGCCTCGTAGAGCCTCAGCAAGGGTTGAGGCGGTCTGCCTGACGCCAGTTCCGCCGCGAGTTCCCGGTATTGTTCAAACAGTCCCGGGTGCGGATCCGAACGTTGAAGAAAACGCATCGTCAGTTCGTTGGCGTACAGGCCGCAGAATAGCGACTCGCCGACCAGTGACGGCGGGGACGCCACCTGGTCGGCCGCGGTCAGGGTTCCGAGTTCCCCTTTCTGGGTCCAGCCGAGCAGCAGAGGCCGAAACGGCTGGAGCATATTTTTCCACCGCGAGCGGGAGCCACGCGCCCCTCGCGCGACCAGGCCGACCCGGCCGTGCGAACGGGTCAGAGCTTCCAACAACAGGCTGGTCTCCCGGTAGGGCCGGCTGTGCAGCACGTAGGATGGCTCGAGGGACACCCGCACCTGCATTCACTCCCGCTCGTCGTAGCCGAATTGCCGCAACGCCCGCTCACTGTCGGACCAATCCCTGCTGACCTTGACCCACAAGCGCAGAAAGACTTTCTCGTTCAGCAATTCCTGCAATTCCTGTCGTGCACGGGATCCGACGAATTTCAGCACGTCGCCGCCCTTCCCGATCACGATCTGCTTCTGTCCCTTGCGCTCCACCCACACGATGGCCCCGATCCGGACCATGCCGGCTTCGCGCTTGAATTCCTCGATTTCCACGGTGAGCGCATACGGCAACTCCTGGTGCAGCCGCAACATCAGTTGCTCACGGATCAATTCCGCCGCGAGGAACCTTTCGCTGCGGTCCGTGAACTGGTCTTCGTCGTAGAACGGCCGTGAGAACGGAAGCGCGCTCACGACTTTTTCCTCGATGGTGTCCACGCCGTCACCCGATTTGGCCGCGACCAGAAACACTTCGGAGAACCGTTCTGTCCTGACCTCCTTTTCGAGGAAACGCAGCAATTTGGACTTCTCTGGGACGAGGTCGATCTTGTTCACCATAGCCAAACGGGCGCATGGACGTTCTCGAGGGAACGGGCAACATGTTCGTCCTGTCGTGTCCAGTGGCCCGCCTCGATCAGGAACAGGATCAGGTCGACCTCGTGGAAAGAAGCGTGGGCAATCCGATTCATGTAGCGGTTCAGCGCGCGAGTGGCCGCCAGGTGGATGCCCGGCGTGTCGACATAGATGACCTGGCCCTGCGGCATGGTCTTGATGCCCGCAATCCGCTGACGCGTGGTTTGGGGCTTTGCAGTCACGATGCTGAGCTTCTGCCCCAGGATGCGGTTCATCAGGGTGGATTTTCCCACGTTGGGGCGGCCCACCAACGCCACGTAGCCGCAACGGTATCCGTCGGCCGAATTGCGGTCTTCCATTAGCGGGTTTCCGGTTCCGGGTCCGAACGTCCGGACAGGTGTTTCAGTGTCCGCGCGGCGGCTGCCTGCTCGGCCTTGCGCCTGCTGGCTCCGGAAGCCTCCACCCGTGTTCCGTCGTCAGGCAGCCGGCAGACTACGTGGAATTTCTTCGCATGGTCAGCGCCCTCTTCGCGGTCCAGGTGGTATTCCGGCAAGGGCCTCGCGCGTGCCTGCAGCCATTCCTGCAGGCGCGTCTTGGCGTCCTTCAGGTCCTCGCTCCCCGGCAGGCTTTCTATCAGGGGGTCAAAGATGCCGGTCACGATTCGCCGGCTGGCCTCGAAGCCGCCATCCACGTAGACGGCGCCGATCAGCGCTTCGAAGACGTCTGCCAGTATCGACGTGCGGCGGAATCCACCGGTTTTGAGTTCGCCTTCGCCCAGCCGAATCTGCTTCCCAAGCCTCAGTCCGGTGGCCACCTCCGCGAGGCTCACCCCTCGCACCAGGCGGGCCCTCATGCGGCTCAGGTCTCCTTCCCGGGCCTCGGGGCGGAGCTCGAACAAACGGGAGGCCACGACCAGGTTGAGCACGGAGTCGCCCAGGAATTCCAGGCGTTCGTTGTTCATGGCCCCGGCGCTTCGGTGCGTCAGCGCTTCTTGCAGCAAGCGGGGATCAGTGAACCGGTATTCGATGCCGGCCACGGAATCTTTCACATTATTTTCTCAAAACGACCTTCCGGTCGAACTTGGCGACGATATCTATATTCGCAAGAAACGGCTTCCTCACTTCGTATTTCACCCGGACGTTGAGGCCTTCGCTGGTCTTGGAAATCTTCATGTGCTCTTTCTTGATATTGTTGCTGGCATAGCTGGCCCACAAGCTCATCCTGATCTTCTCCTTGATCTGCCCTTGCGGCCACGATGCTGCACTCGGGTTCTTCTCAAGCAGTTCCATTGCATTCACCAGCGCGTGATACTCGAGGTACATTGGAATAACCCTCATGGCCGCATAGGCGAAGAAAAGGCAGACGACCAGGACGATCACGAACCCAATCAGTGTCAGGCCGCTATTTCTGCGTATCTTCATGTCAATTCACCTTCTTCCTTGCTGAGTGGACGGCAATACTATAGCGCTTCCCGCTGCTGTGGAAAAATGCCGGCGACATTCACCCGATGCCGTTACCGATCCGTGACAGGTCGCCGCAGCCCTTGGTGTAATCAAAATTCAGCCAGATTCCGACGGCCCTGCCCATCAGGTTTTCTTCCGGAACGAATCCCCATTCCCGGCTGTCGTTGCTCCGGTCCCGGTTGTCACCCATGACAAAAAAGTGCCCCTCGGGCACCACCCACTGGCCGTTCCGGCCGCCGGAATTTTCGTGGATGAGTATGTCATGCTCGATCGGACCCAGCACTTCGCTGTACCGGATAGCATCGGAACGCGGCGTGGCGCACTTTACCTCGCTGCTGCTGTAGAGACCCTCTTTCGCGGCTTCCAGCCGCTCACCGTTGACAAAAAGCTGCTTGTTCCGGTAGGTGATGGTGTCACCCGGCAAGCCCACCAGCCGCTTTATGAAATTGACTTTTTCATCGACCGGGTAGCGGAATACGATCACGTCACCCCGCTCCGGCTCGCCGATGGAAACAAACTTGGTGTTCGTCACCGGGAGCCTCAGACCATAGGCGAATTTGTTCACGACGATGAAATCGCCGATGAGCAAAGTTGGAATCATCGATCCCGAGGGAATCTTGAACGGCTCGAAGAGAAAGGAACGGAACAACAGAACGATCAGCAGAACCGGAAACAGAGACCTTGAATACTCGATGAGCACGGGATCCCGCGGGCGTTCGATCCGCTCCTGGACCGCCCGGTCCATGCGTTTTCTCTTCATGAAAAGGCTGTCCGCCAGCCAGACCAGCCCCGTCAGGCCGGTGAGAACCACCAGCAACAGCGAAAAATCGGGTTTCATGGGGTCATCCTATCTCTTGTTATCCTGTTGCAGCACGGCGAGAAACGCTTCCTGCGGAATTTCGACCCGCCCGACCTGTTTCATCCGCTTCTTTCCGGCTTTCTGTTTTTCGAGCAACTTGCGTTTGCGTGTCACATCCCCTCCATAACACTTGGCGGTCACGTTCTTGCGCAGTGCCTTGACCGTCGTCCGGGCAATCACCTGCGAGCCGACGGCGGACTGGATCGCCACGTCGAACATCTGCCTCGGGATCAATTCCTTCATCCGGATCGCCAACTCACGCCCGCGCCGTTGCGACTGGTCGCGATGCACGATCAGGGAAAGCGCATCGACCCGCTCGCCGTTGATCAGGACATCAACCCGTACGAACGGCCCGACCTGGAAGCGCACAAAATGGTAATCGAAGGAGGCGTAGCCGCGACTGACGGACTTGAGCCGGTCAAAGAAATCCATTACCACTTCCGAAAGCGGAACCTCATAGCGGATCGAGACCTGCCCGCCCAGGTACTGCATGTTCAGTTGGCGGCCGCGCTTCTCCTCGCACAGGCCGATCACGGCGCCGACATAGTCCTGTGGCACGAGGATATTGGCCTCGATGATGGGCTCCCTGATCTCCAGTACCTTGTTCGCCTGCGGCAGTTTCGCGGGATTTTCCAGGCTGATCACCTCGCCGCCGTTGAGTTCGATCTCGTAAATCACGGTCGGCGCCGTCGTCACTAGGTCGACGTCGTATTCGCGTTCCAACCGCTCCTGCACGATATCCATGTGTAACAGACCGAGAAATCCGCAGCGGAACCCGAAACCCAGGGCCTCCGACGTTTCCGGCTCGAATTGCAGAGCCGCATCATTGAGCTGGAGCCTGTCCAGCGCATCCCTGAGATCGGGATAGTCTTCTGCGTCGGTCGGGAACAGGCCGGCGAACACCCGGGGCTGCAGCGTCTTGAATCCAGGTAAGGGCTCCGTTGCGCCGTCTTTTGCAAGGGTAATGGTGTCGCCGACCGGAGCGCCGTGAACGTCCTTGATGCCGGCGACGAAGAACCCCACCTCACCGGCGGAAATCCGGTCCCGGATCTCCCGCTTGGGCGTGAATACGCCGACCTGCTCCACCTGGTGCTGCTTGCCCGAAGACAATATCTTGATTTTCTGGCCCTTGCCAATCCAGCCATCGACGACCCGGACCAGCGAGACGATTCCCAGGTAGTTGTCGAACCAGGAGTCGACGATCAGGGCCTTGCACGGCGCCTCCGGATCACCATGGGGGCTCGGAACGCCGCTGACCAGGCTTTCGAGAACCTCTCCGATTCCGTCACCGGTCTTGGCGCTGACACACAGCGCGTCGGCCGCTTCGATACCGATGATGTCCTCGATTTCCTGCTTGACCCGGTCCGGCTCGGCCGAGGGCAGGTCGATCTTGTTCAGCACCGGGATGACTTCCAGGCCCAGTTCTACGGCCGTGTAGCAGTTGGCCACGCTCTGGGCCTCGACGCCCTGGGCGGCGTCCACCACCAGTAGCGCGCCTTCGCAGGCCGCGAGCGAGCGGGACACTTCGTAGGAGAAATCCACATGGCCAGGCGTGTCGATGAAATTGAGCTGGTATACCTGTCCGTCGCTCGCCGTATAGTCCAGCGTTACGCTCTGGGCCTTGATTGTGATACCCCGTTCGCGCTCCAGTTCCATCGAATCCAGGACCTGGGCCTCCATCTCTCGCTCGGTCAGGCCGCCGCATATCTGGATAAAGCGGTCCGCCAGCGTGGATTTTCCGTGATCCACGTGCGCGATGATTGAAAAATTTCGAATATGGTCCTGGTCCATTGAGGGGGCGCCTGCCTGTCCTGGCTGAAAATCAAAGGGCCATCCGCTTCGTGTGAAACGGATGGCCTTGTTTCGCCGGCAATTATAACTTAAAGCCTGCCCGCTATTCTTCTGTTGCGGGTGAATAGGCCAGGTAGCGCGTAACGCCGTCCCGCATCACGCGCAGGGCCACTGCCTTGCCCCCGGGTAGCGATTCCGCGATGCGGTCGAAAGACTCCACGTCCTTGACGGTTTCATTGTTGATCGTCAGGATGACATCTCCGGTCCGGAGCCCGGCACGGAAAGCCGAGTCGCTTTCGATATGCGTGACGATCACGCCCCCCTCCGGATCGCCCAGGGCGCGCCGCCGGTTCTCGTTGATCGCCTCGACGGCGAGGCCCAGGGCGTTGCTCTGGCCGCTCTCCCGGGTGCTCGCGAAGGTGTTTCCATCCTCGTCGGACTCGAGCGCGTCCAGCGTCACGACGAAGGTTTTTTCCTCGCCGTTGCGGCTGACCAGGACTTCTGCCTCGGTGCCTGGCGGGTTAGCGCCGACCAGTGGAGGCAGGTCGCCCGAGGATTCCACCTTCTTGTCGTTGAATGCCAGGATCACGTCTCCGGGTTCGATTCCGGCGCGTTCAGCAGCGCTGCCGGAGGTGACGTCGTTGACCAGGGCGCCGACAGGACGCTCCAGTCCAAAGGCTTCGGCTATTTCGCGGTTGACCGCGCCCACCTGGACGCCCAACAGCCCGCGGGAAACCTTGCCATGCTCGCGAAGCTGCTGGACGGCGGCGTTTGCGGTCTCGATCGGAATGGAAAAAGACAGGCCCATGTATCCCCCGCCGGAGCTGAGGATCCATGAATTGATGCCGACGACCTCGCCGTCCATGTTAAGCAATGGGCCACCCGAATTGCCCCGGTTGATGGCCACGTCGGTCTGAATGAAAGGAACGTACTGCTGCTGGTTGGTGCTGCGCCCCTTCGCGCTCACGATGCCCGCGGTCACCGATTGATCGAAATTGAACGGGGAACCGATGGCGACGACCCATTCGCCCGGACGGAGTTTCTCGCTGTCTCCGAGTTCGAGCGTAGGCAAATCCCCGGCGTCGATTTTCAGCAACGCAACGTCACTCAAGGGATCGGACCCGACGAGTTCTGCTTCGAATTCGCGTCGGTCCGCCATCCGCACGACGATCTGGTCGGCGCCGTCAACCACGTGGTGATTGGTGATGACATAGCCATCGGATTCGATAATGAACCCGGAACCCGCTCCGCGCCGATCGGGCTGGCCCCGGTTCGGAGCGCCCGGCACGTCGAAAAACCGGCGGAAAAACTCGGGCACGTCCTGCCCATGCGGACTCTGTGTGCCGTCCTCGCCTTGGCGGGCCCGTTCTCCGAACTGGGTCACCTGGATGTTGACGACCGCGGGGCCGGTCTCTTCCACCAACTCCGTGAAATCCGGAAGGCCGGTCACCCTGGCGAATGCCGGGGCGGCGCAGAGCAGAACGATCATCGCAATGAATGCAGTGGTCAATCTTGTGGTCACAATGGATACCTCATTTTCCTTGAAATTACTGAAATTCGATAATTCGCAACATGTGGACAATAGCAGAACCGGGAAATTCCCCGGAAACCGCGCGGTTTCTCCGCGCCACCATGCCGCCTGCAAAAAGCCCGGAGGCCAACGCCGTCAGGTCCGTGAGGACCGGGCCGGGAAACCAGGAAGCCGAAAGGTAGTGGCCCAGCACGGCTCCGGCGAGCCCGGCCAACAGGGGCCACAGGTAAAATCTCGCTACGAGCCGGAGGAAAATGCCTTCGGGGATGCCGACCATGACGGCCTGCCCCTGCTCGGCGCGGGCCAGGTTGTCCAGTTCCAGGACCACGGGACGGCGTTTGAGCAATCGGCCGAAAACCCCCGCTCCGCAGCCCCGTCCCGCGTCGCAGGCCGGGCAGCCGCTCATGCCGCCCAGGCGCACGCTGGCCGTATCCCCGGCCACGGCAACGACTCTTCCCTGTTGCTCGATCATGGCGCCGGGGCCTGAACTAACGTGAAACGGCTTCCACGGCATTGCCGATGGCCTTTACCGTGATGGCGGGCACGTCCCCCACCACGGTGATCAGGATGTCATCGGCCCTGCGTGAAAAACTGTGCGTGGTGCCATGCAGCTTGACCCCGGCCGGAGCCCGACCGTCGGCCGCAACGCTTTCGATGTAAATGGAAACCGCGGCCAGGCCGTCACTGTACACCAGGTGTTCGTAGAGGCCGTGGCCCGAATCCCTGGAGAATCGATGGGCCGTCAGCCTGAACCCCGGAGGGAGTCTGCTCGGCAGCCAACGGGGTTCGGAGTTCGACGCCTTGCCGCCCGAGGGCAGCGACGACTCCACCGTCTTGAACTTTCTGAGCTGGCTATCGGGCTTCAATTCCTTGAGATCGACTTCGGAACCGAGGCGGAGGTCGGTGAACATGAGTTTTGCCAGTGGTTTGCGGCGGCTGTCGATCAACTCCCATTTCAGCAGTAGCCCGGAGTGCTTTTCCAGCCACAGCGAATAGCCATAGCGGTATCCGTCTTTCGGCACGATCTTCAGATTTCGGGCCTGGTGTCCGGCGATCCGGGAACCGGGCCCGGTCTTCAGGATATAGGAATGGACCGCCTGGTCACTCTGGTCCAGGGGCAATTTGGGGAAAAAGGACCGGTTGAATGCCGCATCCTCGAACACCGAACCGTCGTCCCCCAGTACCCAGCGGACCCCGTTAGAATCCCTGAGCACTTCCCTGGGCGGCCCCGAAAGCGCCACAAGCCTTTCACGCGCCCCACTGCCGTCGGCGACATGGGTGATCCGCATCGTCTCAACCTGGTCGCCCCGCACGTAAACGAAGGTGCCCTGGTAAGTCATCTGGCTCATGGCAGCCGTCATGCGCTCGAGCATTTGGCGAGGTTCGGCGGAATCCGCCGAGGCGAGGGTGCCTGCCAGCGCCAGAAGCCCGGCCGCCAGCATCGCTGTGGCAGCCCTGGGGTTCATTGTGAGTCGCTGTCGTTACCCTGCGCGGTTTCCCGGTTTTCTTCCTGGTCCCCGACGGATTCATCCTCGGCAGAGGTCTTGATGACGATGGGGACAAAGGTCACGAAACCCTTTCCGTCCGTTGCACCGGTCGCCTGGTAATGCCTGAGCAGGTAGGAGTCCATCTTGCGGTTGGCGGCGCCATCGGTGTTGGAGAAACTGGCCTGGCTCGATACCGGCCCGGCTGAAAAGCCTTGCGGACTGGTGAACGGCTCGGCGCTGTCCCCCGCCACCTCGCTGTCGGTCTGCGGCGCACCCGGAGCCCCCGGACCGACGGCAACGATCGCCATCAAAGCGACAGAGGCGGCAATGGCCAGACCGGCAAGCGGCTTCAGCCACCTGGCCGGCGCCGTCCGGGAAGGAGCGGCGTCCTCTTCGTTTTCCAGCTCAAGCCTGACCCGGGCACAGAGATCGTCGCCCGCAATCGACCCTTCCTGGTAACGCAGACAGTCCCTGACCAGGTGGTAGCGCGTCCAGGTGGCGCGCAACTCCTCGTCGGCGCCGAGGCGCCTGACCAGAAATCGGCTGGTTTCACGGCTGATTTCTCCGTCTACCAGCGCCGAAAGGTGTTCACGGGTTTCTTTGCTCATTGTGATTCCAAACTGTGTTTTCTCATTCCCTTAAATCAGGGGTTTCAATTTCTCGTCGATGGCTTCCCTGGCGCGGAATATCCGCGAACGGACCGTTCCGATCGGGCAATCCATCGTGATGGCGATGTCTTCGTAGCTCATGCCTTCCATTTCACGCAGCATGATGGCCGTGCGCAGGTCGTCCGGCAGTTCCGCAATGGTTTCGAACACCGTGCGCTTGATTTCATCGCGCATCATCTCGTTTTCAGGCGTTCCCTGCTCTTTCAGCCGGCTCTCCATGTCGTACTGCTCGGCGTCAGCCGCATCGATATCGCTGGCGGGCGGCCTGCGGTTGCGCGCGACCAGCCAGTTCTTGGCCGTGTTGATCGCGATACGGTACAGCCAGGTGTAGAACGCGCTGTCCCCGCGGAAACGGTCGATGGCGCGGTAGGCCTTGATGAAGGCCTCCTGTGACACGTCGAGGGCTTCTGCATGGTCGGACACGTATCGGGCCACGAGGCTTACAATCCGGTGCTGGTACTTGTTGATCAGAAGGTCGAAAGCGCGCTTGTCGCCTTTCTGCACCCTTTCCACCAGCAGTTGATCGACCTGCGCTTCGCTCATTCGCGACCGCTCCGCCTCCTCTTTATAAGACTGTCCCACCGCCGGCCGGACCGGGGTGTCCGGGTGATTCACGGCGCGGACGGCTTGTAATTTATGTACGGCCGTCATTCGTGTCGGCTCCCTTGGCTGAGCATAACATGGTCGTTGTTCCCACTGAGCGATATGACACGGCCCGGGAGAGGGAGTTCCGTGAACTTCCCGTTTTTTTGACCCACGTCGATGGGTGCAAGAAATCAGGCGCAATGCGATAATAGGGGGATTGTTCCAAAGAATATCCCTACCCCAGTCAAAAGGTACAGAATCATCATGGAATTTCTGAAAACTCTTGGTATAGAAGACTTCAATCCGGGCGCCTTTTTCGGCAACGGCGAGTGGTCCTCCACCACGGACCAGGGCGTGATCGAATCGTTCAACCCGGCAAACGGCGAAATCATCGCCAGCGTGCACGGCGCATCGCCGGAAGATTACGAGCAGGTGATGGCCACTGCGCAATCCGTGTTCGAGGAATGGCGCGCCGTCCCCGCCCCGAGACGCGGCGAGGCCGTGAGGCTGGTGACAGAGGCGCTGAGACGCCACAAGGATGCACTGGGCAGCCTGGTCAGCCTGGAAATGGGCAAGATCAAGGCGGAAGGCGATGGCGAAGTCCAGGAGATGATCGACATCGGGGATTTCGCGCTCGGCCAGTCGCGCATGCTGTACGGCCTGAGCATGCATTCCGAGCGCCCGCTGCACCGGATGTACGAACAGTGGCACCCCTTCGGCGTCATCGGGGTGATCACCTCTTTCAATTTCCCGGTCGCCGTCTGGGCCTGGAACGCCCTGCTCGCCGCCATCTGCGGCAACGTGACGGTCTGGAAGCCGTCATCGAAATGTCCATTGTGCTGCGTAGCCGTGCAGAAGATCGCCAACGAGGCGCTGGAAGAAGGCGGCTTCCCGCCCATATTCCTGAGCTTCATGGGCAGCGGTCATGAACTGGCGAACCGTTTCGTCGATGACCATCGCGTCAAACTGGTTTCTTTCACCGGCTCTACCTGGGTCGGCCGCCGGGTCGGGACCCGCGTGGCCGAGCGTTTCGGCCGGTGCCTGCTGGAACTCGGCGGCAACAACGCCATCATCATGGACGAGACCGCCGACCTGCAGATGGCCATCCCGGGAATCGTTTTCGGGGCCGTGGGCACGGCCGGGCAACGCTGCACCACCACGCGGCGGCTGTTCGTCCAGGAATCCATTCTCGACCCCGTGACTGAAAAACTGGTCGGGGCCTACCAGCAGGTTCGCATCGGCGATTCACTCGACCCCGACACGCTGATGGGTCCCCTGGTTGATGAGTCGGCCGTCAAGGATTTCGAGAATGCGGTCACGGCGGCAACCGAAGCCGGGGGCAAGGTGCTGACCGGCGGCTCCCGGATCGACCGCCCCGGCTCCTTCGTCGAGCCGACGATCATCGTGGCTGAAAACGAGTGGGACATCGTTCAGACGGAAACCTTCGTGCCCATCCTGTACGTGATCCCGTTTTCCGACATCGAGGACGCCGTGCGGATGAACAACGAAGTGCCGCAGGGCCTGTCATCGGCTATTTTCACGAACGACATCCGCAACTCGGAACTCTTCCTTTCCGCCGTCGGTTCGGACTGCGGTATCGCCAACGTCAATATCGGCACCTCCGGGGCAGAAATCGGGGGCGCTTTCGGCGGTGAAAAGGAAACGGGCGGCGGCCGCGAATCAGGCTCGGACGCATGGAAGACTTACATGCGGCGGCAGACCAACACCATCAACTGGGGCAAGGACCTGCCGCTGGCGCAGGGCATCAAGTTCGACCTCTGAGTCGACGAGACGGAACCGGCGACCATGTTCTATGACCTGGCCCGAAAGGCCCTGTTTACGGTGGATCCGGAGACGGCGCACGAGCTGACCCTGGAGAGCCTGCGTCTGGGCCACCGATTCGGCGCCACCCGCTTCATGTGCCGGGCGCGGAGCCAGCCGGTGCGCTGCATGGGGCTGGAGTTTCCCAATCCCGTGGGCGTGGCGCCCGGGCTGGACAAGAACGGGGATTACTTCGAAGCGCTCGGGGGGCTGGGCTTCGGCTTCGTCGAGATCGGAACGGTCACGCCCCGGCCGCAGCCCGGCAATCCCAGGCCCCGGGTATTCCGGCTGACCGGCGCGCAGGCGATGATCAACCGGCTCGGTTTCAACAACAAGGGGGTGGACCACCTCGTGCGGCGGGTGAAACACCACCGTTACCGCGGCATCCTGGGCATCAATATCGGCAAGAATTTCGACACGCCGATAGAGAACGCGGCCGACGACTACCTCCACTGTCTCGACAAGGTCTATCCCTACGCCGATTACATCACCATCAACATCTCCTCGCCGAATACGGAAAACCTCCGGGATTTGCAAGGCGAAGACGAACTCGACGGTCTGCTGGGCCGCGTCAGCCGCCGGCGTTCGGAACTGGCCGACCGGCACGGTCGCTGCGTACCGCTGGCCGTCAAGGTGGCGCCGGACCTGGAAGACGAGGCCCTGCCGCTGATCGCCGACGTCGTCGCCCGCCACCGCATGGATGCCGTGATCGCCACCAACACGACGATATCGCGGGACGGCGTGGAAGGCATGGAACACGCGACCGAAAGCGGCGGCCTGTCGGGGGCGCCGCTGAAACCGAAAGCCGACCAAATCCTCGGCGCTCTGCGCCCTCTGTTGCCGGATGAGATTGCCCTGATCGGCGTCGGCGGAATCACCTGCGGCCAGGACGCGGTCGACAAGCTCGATCGCGGCGCCGACCTGGTGCAGTTTTACACGGGCATGGTCTACCGCGGTCCGGAATTGCTCAGCGAATGCCTGCAGGCCATCGCGGCCCGCTCCCCGGAATGAAAGCCTCGCGGCGCCCCTCCCTGAAAACGCTGAACAGCTTCGGCATCGAGGCTACGGCCGCCCTGCTGGTCACGCTGGAACGAGAGGAGGACCTGCTGCCCCTGCCGCCATTCGATCCGTCGAGAGACCTGATCCTGGGCGGCGGCAGCAACCTGGTGTTCGCCAGCGACATTCCTGGCCGTGTGCTCCATAACGTGATCCTGGGAAGGGATGTCGTCCGGTCGGACGAAGACCACGCCTGGGTCGAGGCGGGAGCCGGTGAAGACTGGCACAGCCTGGTGAGATGGACGCTGGAACAAGGCCTTTCCGGGCTTGAGAACCTCTCACTGATCCCGGGTTCCGCCGGCGCGGCGCCGATTCAGAACATCGGCGCTTACGGCGTGGAACTGGCTTCCGTGCTGGACAGCGTGACCGCCTGGGACCTGGCGACGGGCCATTGGAAGGTCTTCAGCCGGGAAGACTGCGGGCTGGGATACCGGGACAGCGTTTTCAAGTCCGGCGTGGCGGACCGCTTCCTGATCACTTCGATCCGCCTTCGCCTCGAGCGCCGCTATCGCCCGCAACTGGACTACGCCGGCTTGCGCGAGGAACTCACCCTGGAGCACGATACGGCACCCGACGCCATCGCGGTCAGCGACGCGGTGATACGCTTGCGGCAGCGCAAATTACCGGACCCGCTCGAATTCGGCAATGCCGGCAGTTTTTTCAAGAACCCGGTGCTGGAAGCAGCCGATGCTCGAGCGTTGACGGAACGGTTTCCCGGGCTGCCTTCCTGGCCGTCGGGAGGCGGCGGCATCAAGCTCTCCGCCGCCTGGATGATCGATCACTGCGGACTCAGGGGTTACCGTTCCGGCGGCGCGGGGGTTTCCGAACAGCACACGCTCGTCATCGTCAACCACGGCGCGGCCAGCGGCCGGGAAATCCTCGAGGTAGCCGAAACGGTCCGTTCCGCCGTCAGTGGAGAATTCGGAATCGGGCTCGAAACCGAACCCAGGATTATCGATTTCAGCGTTTAGAAGGCGTTGATTCCCGTCAGTTCGCGGCCCACGACGAGTTGGTGGACCGTTTCCGTGCCCTCGTAGGTGATGACGCTTTCCAGGTTGAGCATGTGCCGGATTGCCTGGTACTCGGTGGTGATGCCGCTGCCGCCGAGTATGTCCCGACAATCGCGGGCGATGTCCAGCGCCATGCGGACGTTGTTCCACTTGGCGATGCTGACCTGGGTGGGCTGCATTTTCCCCGCGTCCTTCATTCGACCCAACTGCAGGGAAAGCAGCTGCGCCGCCGTGATCCGGCGAGCCATGTCCGCAAGCCGTATCTGGATCGCCTGGTTCGCCGCCAGCGGCCGGCCGAAGAGCACCCGGTCGGCCGTGTAATCGATGACTTCGCCCAGGCAGGCGACGGCGGATCCGATCGGTCCCCAGGTGATGCCGTAGCGGGCCTGCGTCAGGCAGCCCAGTGGACCCTTGAGCCCCACGACATTCGGCAGGCGGTTCGCTTCCGGGACCCGCACGTTGTCGAAGTACAGTTCCGAAGTCACGGACGCGCGCAGCGACATCTTGGACTTGATCTCGGGCGCGTCGAATCCCGGCATGTCTTTTTCGACGACGAATCCCATGATGCCCTCTTCGGTCTTTGCCCAGACGATGGCGATGTCGGCAATGCTGCCGTTGGTGATCCACATCTTGGAGCCGTTGACGATCCAGTCGCCTCCTTCGCGTTTTGCGTGGGTCTTCATGTTGGCCGGATCGGAACCGCCGTGAGATTCGGTCAGGCCGAAGCAGCCGATGATCTCGCCGGCCGCCATGCCCGGCAGCCACCGCTGTTTCTGTTCTTCCGAGCCGTAGGCGTGAATGGGGTACATGCACAGGCTGGATTGCACCGAGACGAAGCTCCTCAGCCCAGAATCGCATCGCTCCAGTTCCTGGCAGATCAGTCCGTAGGAGACG
>CAJIBJ010000158.1_pt1 | contig 43357 bp, 37 predicted proteins | sample 9199331 | NCBI WGS metagenome assembly CAJIBJ01 (sample SAMEA7708300, study PRJEB35096) | sediment metagenome | biome: marine neritic benthic zone biome [ENVO:01000025]; feature: sediment [ENVO:00002007]; material: shallow marine sediment [ENVO:03000034] sea grass bed [ENVO_01000059] ... | reverse complement strand
GGTACTGATCATCGGCCTGGTGTTCCTGGCTTACATGATGTGGGTAGAGTGGCAGAACGACTATGGGCCCCAGCCCCAGGCGCCCCTGAGCCAGCCACAGGCCCGGTCCGAAACACCCGATGTGCCCTCATCGCTGCCCGAGCGCCCGGCGGACGCGGCAGACTTGCCGAGCCCGGAGGAACATGCCAGGGAGACCGTATCGGCCAGGAAAGACGCCGCTGAAGCCGTCCATGAAGCGGCCGGCCCACACATCAGGGTCACCACCGACGTTCTGGACGTAGAAATCGACCTGGTGGGCGGAACCGTTTCATCAGCCAGCCTGCTAGATTACCCGGTCCGCCAGAAGGAGCCCGACAATAAGGTTCAGCTGCTGAACGGCCAGGGCGACACGTTGTTCATCGCCCAATCAGGTCTGTTGTCGCGACAGGAAGCGCCCAATCATACTTCGCCCTATCGGTCGGAAAGAAATGAATACACGCTCGACGACGGAGACGAAGAGCTGCATATCCCCCTGAGTTGGACATCTGAAGACGGTTTGCAGGTCACCAAGACCTACGTATTCCGGCCCGGCGAATACGTGGTGGAAGTCAGTCACGAGGTTGAAAACCGCGGCTCCGCCAATTGGGTCGGCAGCCGCTACGAGCAGCTTCAGCGCTCGGTGCCCGGCGACGAGGATTCAGCCGGTTTCACCAATCCCGAGCGCTACAGCTTCGTCGGCATCGGATTCTACAATCCGGAAGACAAGTTCGAGAAAATCGATTTCAGCGATGTCGCGGACGAGCCGTACCAGATGACCACGCGAAACGGCTGGCTGTCCATGATCCAGCACTATTTCTTCTCCGCGTGGATTCCGCCCGCAGAGGAAGAGACGAGCTATTCAACGCACGTCGTGACGGGCGAGGGCTGGCCGCGCTACATTGCGCGCAGCGTATCCCCGGCGCTACAGGCGGCACCCGGAGAGACCGTTACATTCTCCAGCCGCCTCTACCTGGGGCCGAAACTGCAGGACATCATTCCCGAAATCGCGCCGGGCCTCGAATACACGGTCAATTACGGAATTTTCACCGTGTTCTCCAAGCCCCTGTACTGGTTGTTGTCAAAAATCCACGGCGTGGTCGGCAACTGGGGCTGGGCCATCGTCATCCTGACGATCCTGATCAAAGCGGCTTTCTTCAAGCTGACCGAGGCGCAGTATCGCTCGACGGCCCGGATGCGCAAGCTTCAACCCCGCATCGAGCAGCTCAAGGAGCGTTACGGGGACGACCGGCAGCGCATGAGCCAGGCGATGATGGAGCTGTACAAGAAGGAAAAGGTGAATCCGCTCGGCGGATGCCTGCCGATACTGGTCCAGATACCGATCTTCATCGCCCTGTACTGGGTGCTGCTGGAGTCGGTCGAACTGCGGCAGGCGCCGTTCATCCTGTGGATCGACAACCTGTCCGTGCGTGACCCCTATTTCATCCTTCCGGCGCTGAATGCCGTATTCATGTTCGCGACTCAGCGGCTCACTCCGATGGTCGGCATGGATCCCCTGCAGCAGAAGATGATGACAATGATGCCGGTGGTGTTCTCCATCATGTTCGCCTTCTTCCCGGCCGGCCTGGTGCTGTACTGGGCGACCAACGCGGGGCTGTCGCTGGCGCAGCAGTATTACATCACCCGGAAGATCGCGAAGGCGGACTGATCCGCGCGCGTCGGGGCTGACTGCATGAACCGCACCGACACCATCTGCGCGATCGCCACGCCGCCCGGCACAGGCGGTCTCGGCATCGTCCGGGTTTCCGGGCCCGCCGCACCGGAAATTGCGAAGGCCCTGCTGGACCGCCTGCCGGAACCCCGGTTCGCCAGCCTGGCGGAATTCCTTGACGGGAAGGGAGAGGTCATCGACACAGGGCTGGCCCTGTACTTCCCTGCCCCACGTTCCTTCACCGGCGAACACGTGCTCGAACTGCAGGGACACGGTGGCGCGTTCGTGCTGCAACGCCTGATGCAACGCGTGCTGGAACTCGGCGCCCGGGCCGCCCGGCCTGGTGAATTCACCGAGCGGGCTTTCCTCAACGACAAGATGGACCTGGTCCAGGCCGAGGCTATTGCCGACCTGATCGATTCCGGATCCGACGCGGCCGCCCGGGCCGCGCAGCGCAGTCTTCAGGGACTGTTCTCGGCCCGCGTGCACGAATTGCAACAGAGGCTGACCGAACTGCGCGTGTTCGTCGAGGCGGCCATCGACTTTCCCGATGAAGAGATCGATTTCCTGGCAGAGAGCGATATCGTGCAGCGTGTGGAAAAGACCCGCACCCGCCTTTCGCAGCTGCTGGCCGAAGCGCGCCAGGGCCGGCTTTTGCGTGACGGGATCGTGCTGGCCATTGTCGGCCGGCCCAATTCGGGCAAGTCGAGCTTGCTGAACGCCCTTTCCGGGCAGGACAGCGCCATCGTTACCGACATTCCGGGCACGACGCGGGACGTTTTGCGCGAGCAGATCGATATCGATGGCATCCCGGTCCACGTGGCGGACACCGCCGGCATCCGCGAAACCAGCGACGTGATCGAGGCGGAAGGAGTCAGGCGCGCGAGGCAGGCCCTGGAAACGGCAGACCTGGTGCTGTTGATCCGGGACGCGGCCACCGGTGAAGAGCCGCACGATGATCTCAGTGCGGAGATACCCGAAGGATTGAAGTCAATCGATGTCATGAACAAGATGGACCTCCTCGATGAGGAGCAGTTGACCTCAAAAAGGGTCAAGGCGCCCGAACGGGCCGTGTGGATATCCGCAAAGGCAGGGGAGGGCATGGAAGCGCTGAAAACCCGGATCCGCGACGCCGTTGGCGCCAGCGACCAGGCGGAAGGCAGTTTTTCAGCACGGCAACGTCACATCGACGCGCTCAAGCGCTGCGGGGGACACCTGGAGGCGGGCCAGACCGCCATGGAGGGCAGCAGCGCGGGAGAATTGCTGGCCGAAGAGCTGAGGCTGGCGCAGCAGGCGCTGGGCGAACTCACCGGAGAACTGTTGCCCGACGACCTGCTGGGGGAGATTTTCTCCAGTTTCTGTATCGGCAAGTAACAATTGGAGTCTCGCTTCCGAGCTCCGGCCAATTGCCTCTAAGCTTCGCAATAGACGTCGTGCAGGAGTTCGATGATGCTCATGGCGGCGGTTTCCGCCAGGCTGTAATAAATCGTCTGGCTTTCCCGTCGGGTTTTGACCAGGCCCTGTTCGCGCAGGACGGCCAGGTGCTGTGAAAGGGCCGACTGGCTGAGCTTGATTCTCTGATTGAGGTGGCCTACGGACACTTCACCCTCGGAAAGCACGCACATGATCATCAGCCGGCTTTCGTTGGCCAGGCCCTTGAGCAGGTTGACTGCATCGCAGGCATTCTGCTGCATGGCATCGAAGTCCATTTTCGGCGTATCAGCGGTATTCCGGGGGGCAGCCATCACCTGAATTCTATTTGCAATTTGTCTAAATTACAAATAACTTAATAAGAATCATCTCATGTAATAATCGGGTGCTCTGACGAGTATGAGAATCAAATCGTTTCACGAGCCGGATTCCGGCACCTGGACCTATCTTCTGCTGGATCCGGACACGAAAGCCGCCGCCATTATCGATCCGGTCCTCGTATTCGATCCGGTCAGCGGTCTGACGGACGTCAGTTTCATCGACGAAGTGCTTGCGGCGGCGCAAAACGAAAACTGCCGGGTGGAATGGGTTCTGGAGACACACGCCCATGCCGATCACCTCACTGCGGCTGACCTTGTACGCCAGAAAACAGGCGCCCGGATCGCCTGCAGCCGAGGCATCTGCGGGGTGCAGGAGAACTTCACCCCTGTATTCAATATGGTCGACACGCCCGCTGACGGCAGCCAATTCGACCGCCTGCTGGACGATGGCGACGTCGTCGAACTGGGCGAGCTGGAAATCCGGGTCATGGCGACCCCGGGGCATACCGCCGACAGCGTCACCTACCTCGTTGGCGACGCGGCCTTCATCGGCGACACGTTGTTTGCGCCGGCGTTCGGTAGCGCGCGCTGCGACTTTCCGGGCGGTGACGCGGCGCTGCTGTTCGACTCCGTCAGGAAGTTATACGAATTACCCGGGCAAACCCGCCTGTTTCTGTGCCACGATTACCCGAAGGACGGCAAGAAGCCGGTTCGGGACGTTACGGTGGGAGAATCAATCAAAAGCAACATCCACATCAACGAAAAAACCACGAAGGCGGAATACGTGGAAATGCGCACGAAGCGGGATGCCCAGCTCGGACTGCCGCGCCTGATCCTGCCTTCCCTGCAGGTCAATATCCTGGCGGGTGCGGCTCCGGCGAGTGATTCGAACGGAGTCTCTTACCTGCGCACGCCGTTCAACCGGAAAATTGCTGATTTGCTCAAGGGTGGTTTGGAATGAGCACCATCGCGGAGGCGCTGGCAGGGTAAGGGCCGACCCAGACGGCTGCATGGAACGCCTTCTGCATTGCGGATTTTGGCGACTGGACCAAGGAAGCGAGATTCCTGTTATTGACGGGGCGGCAACACTTTCTCGCCTTCCTCGAGCCCGGAGATCACTTCCAGCATTCCCGGGCGCAGTTCGCGACCGGACCGGACGAACCGGCGATCCACGTTGCCATCGCTCAACACCCAGACGATGTCGAGCTGGCCATAATTGACGACCCGGTCGGCCGGCACCAGCAGCGGACGCTCCGTACCGGCCGGCACCAGCATCCGGGCGTACATGCCGGGCAGGAGTTGCCCGCTGTAGTCCACCTGCGCCTTCACCATGAAACTGCGTGACCCCGGGTCGGCGGCTGGCACCAGTTCTTCGATCCGGCCGGTCAGCGTGGTTTCAAGCACGGGAATCTCCACCGACAGTTCCTGGCCGAGATCCAGGTCGAGCGCCAGGCCCTCGCGCACCGCGGCCTCGATCCGCAAAGAACCGGGGTTGTACAGGGCCAGCAGCTTGTCTCCGGGCGAAGCCGTATCACCGGGTTCGGCGAAGCGTTCCACGACGCGGCCGGCGATGGGCGAGCGGATTTCTGTGAATGACAGCTCCACTTCCGCCTCTTTTACGGCCTGCTGCGCGGTGGCAAGCTCCGCGTTCAGGGCGTCGAAATTGGCGCGCGCCTGGTCCAGCGCCGCCCGCGCAACCAGGTCGCGCTCGTAGAGCTGCTCGGAGCGTTCCAGGCTCTGGCGGGCCTCGGTCAGGCGCGCCGAAATCGCCCGGACCCGCTCATTGGTTTGCTGCAGGCGTGACTCGGGACCCGAGCGCTCCAGTTCCAGTAACAACTGCTCCTGCTCAACGGTATCGCCGGCCCGGACCATGATGTTCGTGATGCGCGCCAGCGTACGGGAGGAGATGGTCGTGGCCTGGCGCGCGCCGATACTGGCCGGGACCGGCTCCGTGATTGTTATTTCCTCGCGGATAACGGCAACAGCATCGGCGGCCGCTGGCGATTGCAGCTCGGCCAGGCCGGGCTGGATCTTGTCCCGGAACGAGCCGGCCATCCAGGCGATGATCAGCAGGAGCACGGCTACGGCGAGGATGGGAAGCAGCCATTTCAGCAAGGAATTTCGTGATTGGGCGGAATTCATGGGCTTCGCACCTTTTCGGGTTTATCGAATACGAGAAGATAGACGACCGGGACTATCAACAAGGTGAACAGCGTGGAGGCCACGATGCCGAAAATAATGGCCAGGGCCAGGCCACTGAACACCGGGTCGAGCGTGATGATGAGGTTGCCCAGCATGGTCGTGCCGGCCGTCAGCAGCACCGGCCGCATGCGCACGGCGCCGGCCTGCAGCAGCGACTCTTTCAACGGCAGGCCTTCTTCGCGGGCATGGGTTATGAACTCGACCAGGATCAGTGAGTTGCGCACCACGATTCCGGCCAGCGCGATCATGCCGATCATGGCCGTGGCGGTGAACATGACCGGGTCGGGCGCGCCGGCCACGACACGCTCACCGAAAAGGTTCATCAACCAGAAGCCGGGCATGATACCGATGATGGTCAGCGGGATCGACGACATGATGATCAGCGAAAGGGCGGTCGAGTGGGTCTGAAGCCTGAGCACGAAGAAGATAGCCACCAGCGCAAAAGCGAAAGCCAGGCCCATGTCGCGGAACACGCGCACCGTGATCCGCCATTCGCCTTCACCTGTCCAGAGTACCGAGGTGCCATCCGGCACGTTCCAGCCATCTCCCGAACCGGGTGAAAGGAAACTTCGCTCCCGCCAATCACCGTCACCTTGATGGTCCGCCTTGCCCAGGTCGGCCTGGATGTCGGCGATTACCTCGGCCGGCGTTCGGCCGGACAGCTCTGCCGTCACGTAGACTACCGGCCGAAGGTCCTTGCGGTGGATGGCGCGGTCCGCCCACTGTTCTTCGAAGCGACCCAGTTCACCCAGGGGCACCATTGGCTGGGCGGCGGTATCCAGTCCCTGCGGCGTGCTCTCCTGGACGATGCCCGCCCGGCCCTTGATTCGCAGCCGCTTGTAGTCCTCGAGCGAGGAACGGTCCCTGACGGCGAGCCGGAGCTCGATCGGCAGCGGCCGCGTTTCGCGGGGGAGCTGAAGGTACCCGGCGGTGAGCCCGCTGTTCGCCAGTGACAGCGTTGAGCTGATGTCTTCGGTAGCCACACCGGACAGCGCAGCCTTGGGCTTGTCCGTGATGAAACGCAGGCGCTTTTGCGGGTGTTCCACGGTGGAATCGACCTCGACAACCTGCGGTTCCCGGGCCAGACGCGCCATGACCGCAGACGCGGCGGCGCGCTGCTCGGTGTAAGGGGTCAATTCGTCGCCGTGGAGTTCAACGACCAGCGTGCTCAGTACCGGTGGCCCCGGCGGCACCTCCACCACCTTGATTCGCGCGTCGCCTTCGTTCAGTGGCGCGAGGATTTCACGCAGGCGAAGCACCACGGCGTGGGACTGGTGTTCGCGGTCGTTCTTGTCCACCAGCGTCAGCCGGAGGTCCGCCATGTGCGGCCCTGATCGCTGGTAGTAACGTCGCACCATGCCGTTGAAATCGATGGGTGAGGGCGTGCCGACAAAGGCGGCGATCGCCCGGACCTCCGGGAGCCGGGCGGCCTGGTTGCTGATAGTTTTCGCCAGGGAGGCTGTGGCTTCCAGGCTGCTGTATTCCGGCATGTCGATGACGATCTGAACCTCGTTCTTGTTGTCATAGGGCAACAGCTTCAGGGGCACCAGGCGGAACAGCGGAAGGCTGGCGGCCATGACGAACAATGCCAGCACCACCCACAAAACGAGTTTTGCATGCCGCCGATTGTCCAGCAAAGGCGACAGCGTTTTGCTGTAGAAACGGAGCAGCGCCGCCTGTTCGGCCGCCTCCCGGCCATCATCGGCGCCAACGGACTTGAGCAGGCGGCTGGCCAGCCATGGGGTCACCAGGAAAGCGACCAGGGTACTCGCCGCCACGCTGACTGGAACGTTGAAGGCCATCGGCGCCATGTATGGCCCCATCATGCCGGTGATGAAGCCCAGAGGAATGAAGGCCAGGATGATGGTCACGGTGGACATCAGGAGCGGCGTGCGGATTTCGGCCATTGCATCCACGATCCGGTCATAGGCGCTCTTGCCTTTGCGGCGCAGGTAACGCTCGATGTTGTCGACGCCGGTGATTGGATCGTCGACCAGCAGGCCGAGCGACAGGATCAGCGCGAACAACGTGACGCGATTGATGGTGTAGCCGAAAGCCAGGTCGAGCGTCAGCGTAATGCCATAACAGATCGGGACGGCCAGCCCGACCACCAGCGCCGGGCGGAGCCCCAGGAAAACCCCGATGAACACGACCACGGTAACGATCGCGAACGCCAGTGATGAGCTCAGGTTGTTGACCTTCTCGTTCGCCGTCTGGCCGTAGTCCCTGAGGATTTCGACGTTGACCTCGGGCGGCAGCAGAGAGCTCTTGATCGAGTCCAGCGCCTCGTGCACCTGCCGGGCCACGCTGACCGCGTTGCTGCCCCGGTGCTTGGCAACGCTGATGGTCACCGAGGGATAGCTTTCATGGTCGGCGCTGAAGCGGGCGTGGCCGGAGGCGAACTCGATCCAGCTGTAATGCTCGGCTTCCGCGGGACCGTCCACCACCCGGGCCACATCCTTGAGATAGACAGTCATGCCATCGATGACATTGACCGGCAGCGCCTCGAGTTCACCGATATTACGCACGAAGTCGCCACTTTCCAGGACGATGGTCTCATTGCCCATGGTCCATCGGCCGGCGCTCTGCAGACGGTTGGACAGCATCAGCGCCTGCGCCACTTCCAGCGCGGACGTTTTACGGGCCGCCAGGCTTTCCGGGTCCAGCAGCACCCGGAACGTCCGGGGCCGGCCGCCGGTGACCTTGACTTCACTGGTTTGCGGAATGCCCTGCAGCTGCGTGCTGATCTCGTCCGCAATGCGCCGCAAGCCGTAGTCGTCGTAGCGCCCCGGGTCTTCACTCCAGAGCGCCAGCAAAACAATGGGCACATCATCCACTTCCACCGGCCGGAGCAGCCATTCCGTAACCACCCCGGGCACTTGGTCCTGGTTGGAATGGAGCTTGTTGTAGGTGTTCAGGATGGATTCTTCGCGGTCCTCGCCCACGTAGAAGCGCAGGGTGACCGAAGCAAGGCCCGTGCTGCTCGTGGAATAGACATGCTCGACGCCCGGAATCTGGGTCAGGAGCTTCTCGACCGGAATGGTGACCTGCCGCGCCACCTGCTCGGCGCTGAGGCCGGGCGCGGCGACCTGGACGTCGAGCATCGGAACGACGATCTGCGGTTCTTCCTCACGCGGCGTGTACTGCAGTGCGATCAGGCCGGCAATGATCGCCGCAATGAACAGGAACAGCGGAATCCCCCCGTCCAGCGAACGCCGGACGAGACGATCCACAAAATGGCTGCGCACCGGTTCCATTCGGGTGATCCCGGCGGCGGCTTACGGTTTTAGCGCTCCGGCGGAAACACGCTCTGCGTCTTCCAGTCCGCCGATGTTGATAACATTGCTGTAACCCGATTCAGTCAGTACGCCCTGGGCGATGCCGGAACGCCGCCCGCTGCGGCAATAGACGTAAATCAAGGCGTCCTTGTCGGTGGTCACTTCACCGACCCGGGACTCGATCTCCTCGTAGGGGATGTTCACCGCCCCGGCGACATGCTTCTGGGCATATTCGTCCGCAGTCCGGACGTCGATCCAGAGGGGGCCGGCGGCCCACAGGGCCGAAGAGCAGGCCAGGAGGGCGAGCAGCGCAAGCGTGTTACGAATGATCAGAAGCATTATGAAACTCCATTAATCAATAAAAGCTAATATATAATCCTCTAATATAACACAATGGCTGCCCGCTTTCCTTTCCGGCCTAGTCTGTTTCGACCAGTTCCTCGAACGCGTCTTCCGTGGCGCCCGGTGAGGACATCAGCTTGGTGAAGCCGTGTTTTCCCATCATGCTCAGGTCGGGGAAATGCACGGCCATGCGGAAACGCATGTGCAGTGCTTCTACGTCCGTTCCGTCCACCAGGATTTCGTAGGGGAAGTAGGCGACCTTGCTGTGACCGTCGAAATCCACGATGGCGAGCTGGTGCGCTTCATCGATAGCCACTTCGCGCTTTTTGTCACTGGTGGCCTTCATTCCCACGCCAAATACGGTCTGATCCTTGCCGGGAATATCGATCCGATAGATCTGGGTCAGTGCGTCGCCCTGGGCCGCAAGGCCTTCTTCAACGGCGGCTACCGCCGCCTCATGGCTGCCGAAGCTGCCCAGCTCGGACGGATCGTCGAATTGCTGCATCAGCGGCTTGTAGCGGTACTTACCCAGTTTTTCGGCGGTCATTTTCTTCTCGGCACCGAAGCTTTCGACATTCCCCAGGGCCTCGCTCAACTGATCGTACACGACCTGCATGTCTCCGCCCATGCGATAGGCATACTGGATATACAGGGGGTTGATGAATGCGACCTCGGTCTTGCCGTCACGCTCGGTGATGCTGACACGCTGTCCGGCGCCGTAACCGCCCTTGTCCGTGAGGGCGGCGATTTCCAGCAGTTCGGGGCTGGTCACGACGACCACGTGGGCGCCGTCGAACGGCGAGTGCTGTCCGGCGACGTCGAAGCCGGCCAGAAGCAGGGCGTCGATGGTCTCATGGATCTGCTCCTGCACGCTGGCGTCGTTGACCGAAGCCAGCACGAAGGGTTGATAGGTGGTTTCAGCTTTGGCTGCTGCGCTGACCAGCATCATCGCCGCGAAGGCGACAATCAGCCTGGTTTTCATTTCTCTGTCCTCGACGTGGGTGGAAAACTCCAGCTTAGACAAAAAATCCCGGCATGCGAGCCTATTTATTCAAAAAAGTTAATGTTTGTGGAATCTGAGTGATTTGGATCAAACCCGGGAGCGCGCCCGGCGTGGAATATTATCCGTGCGAGGGTGAAACGGGCCGGCGATGGACAGAAAGCGACACTGGGAGAAGGTTTACAGCGAACAGCAGACGCAAGAGGCCAGTTGGCACCAGGACCTGCCGCGTCTCTCCCTGGCGATGATCGAAAATGCAGGCGTCAGTCGCGATGCCGCGTTGATCGATGTCGGCGGTGGGCCCTCCCTGTTGGTGGATCACCTGCTGGACAGGGGATACCACGATCTCACGGTGCTGGACCTGTCGGCCACAGCACTCGAACAGGCACGGCTGCGCCTCGGTGAGCGGGCTGCACGGGTCCGGTGGATGGAAGCCGATGTCACGCGCTTCCAGCCGGATCGAGGCTATCGGCTCTGGCATGACAGGGCGGCCTTCCATTTTCTGACCGGCGAGTCGGACCGGGTGAAATACGTGGAAGCTCTGTGCAACGCACTGGCGGATGGCGGTCACGCGGTCATCGCCGCCTTTTCTCCGGAGGGGCCGTCGCGCTGCAGCGGACTGGACGTCGTTCGCTACGACGCGCAAGGGATGTCCGCCGAACTGGGATCGGATTTCATACTCGAAGAGGAGCGGGCGGAAACGCACTTCACTCCGGCGGGCCGGGAACAGGCCTTTCGTTTTTACCGGTTCAGGCGGGCGGGCTGATTCACGTGCGCCGGCAAATTCAGGTTACAATCCGGACTCAGGAAAATGTTCCGGTAAAGAGAACATCGCAAGCGAAAATGACACAGGAAACACAGATCGACCCCCGGAAAATGGCCAGCGCGGCCCAGAAGGCCAGTGACCTGATGAAGACACTCGGCCATAAGGATCGCCTGATGGTGCTTTGCCATCTCTCGACGGGCGAAAAATCCGTCGGTGAACTGGCCGGCTTGCTGGAAATCCCGCAATCGCCGCTGTCCCAGCACCTGGCGCGCATGCGCAAGGAGTCGCTGGTGACCACGCGCCGGGAAGCCCAGACCATCTATTACTCCATCGCCAGTGGAGAAGCCGCGCGGATCGTCGAATTGATGCACGAACTCTACTGCAGCGAGTAAAAAAAGCGATGGCAAAGCCCGCTTTAAGGGCCGACCATTTGATCCGGATCAAATTGAAACCAATTGATTCCTGTTTATCAGACTATTTGTACATTAGAATGCTTTAAATTAACGATGCACTACAGTCAACGGAGGCTAAGAATGAACAAGCATTTCAACTGGTTCACGACCACAGTTGTTGTGACCGGGATGTTGGCCGCGGGAAGCGCGTTCGCGACCAACGGCTACCTCACTCACGGTATCGGCACCAAGAACAAGTCCATGGCCGGTTCCGGAATCGCCCTGCCGGAAGACGCCATCGACATGGCCAACAACCCGGCGGTCGCGCCGTTTGTTGGCAATCAGCTCATCGTCGGCCTGGCCCTGTTCAGCCCGGACCGCAGCTACAAGACATCCGACAGCCAGCTCAATGGCCAGTTTGGCGCCTTCACGATCGGGCCGAACGACCTCAACAGCAAGAACGAGCTGTTCGCGATTCCACATGTCGCGAAAAGCTGGCAGCTCAGCAACAACAGCGCTTGGGGCCTGAGCTTCTACGGCCGTGGGGGTATGGACACCGAGTGGGAGGGCGGAACCGCCACCTTCGATCCGGACGGTCCCGGACCGGCCGGCCCGATGACCTTCCCCGGCACCTACGGCGCCGGCAAGGCGGGCGTCAACCTCAACCAGGCCTTCCTGGACGTCACCTGGGCGAAACAGGTCAATGACAAGCTGTCGCTCGGTATTTCCGCTGTGCTGGCCACCCAATGGTTCAAGGCTTTCGGCGTGCAGTCCTTTGCGGGTTTCACCGAGACCTTTGCCGCGAGCGGTGGCATGGTGATGCCGGATTCGCTGTCCGACAACGGCCATGACTGGTCATTTGGAGCAGGCGTCAAGATTGGCCTGCATTCACCGATTTCCGACAAGGTCAGCCTCGGCCTGGTCTACCAGAGCAAAATCTGGATGAACGAATTCGACGATTATTCCGACCTGTTCGCAGAGCAGGGCGACTTCGACATCCCGGCAGACCTGAAATTCGGTATCACGTTCCATGCCAACGAGAAACTGGACTTCAACTTCGACTTCGAATACATCTGGTACAGCGACGTCGACTCCGTCGGCAACGCGATTCAGAACATCTTCGCCTGCCCGACGGCCGGAGCTGGCGGCACCGATCTCAGTACCTGCCTGGGCGGCGACAACGGCGCTGGATTCGGCTGGGACGACATGGCTGTCTACAAAGTTGGCGCACGCTACAAAGCCGGCAAGGACTGGACCTGGCGCTTCGGCTACAGCTACGGCAAGCAACCCATCGATGAAGACCAGATGACGTTCAACATCCTGGCGCCGGCGGTGATCGAGTCACATTTCACCGCAGGATTCACGCTGGAACGGACGCCCGGCCGCCAGTTCAACGTGGGCTTCATGTTCGCGCCCAACAACAAGGAGCGCGGTCCGCAGAATTTCGACCCGACCCAGATCGTCGAAATGGAAATGTACCAGTGGGAGCTCGAGGCTAGCTACAGCTGGGCATTCTGATAATCACAGAGAAGATAAAGAAAACGGCCAGCGAAAGCTGGCCGTTTTTTTAGGCCTTGAGCCTGAGAGATCAGGTCTTGCGAATCAGGAAGGTGTAAACGCCGCCTTCTTCGCTGTGCTCCACCAGCTCATTTCCCGTCGTGCGGGAAAACGCCTGGAAGTCAGCGACCGCCCCGGGATCCGTTGCGAGAATTTCCAGCGTACCGCCCTGGGGCACGTCTTTCAGCGCCTTCTTTGCCTTGAGGATGGGGAGCGGGCAGTTCAGCCCTTTTGCGTCGAGTACTTTGTCAGCCATTGTTTGGTTTCCTTTGTAAATAATCCGGCCCTGCTCAGATGAACAGGTTGATGTGTGACTTGGTAGCCACCTCGATGTAAGTGGCGGCGCCGCCGACCTCGATACCCTCGATCATGTCTTCGAGCTGGTAATCGAAAAGATCCATGGTCATCTGGCAGCCGATCATGCGGACATCCGCCTCGACCGCGAGCTCCCTGAGCTCTTCTACGGAAGCCACGCCATTCTTCTTGATCAGGTTCTTCATCATCTTGGAAGCCATCGCGTCGACGCCCGGAATGGCGGCAACGATGTTAGGCATGACCATGTGGCCACCCATCATCGGCATCTTCATTGCGGCGTTGCCCAGCGGCGTTACTTTCAGGTCCATTTTTTTCAGCAGCAGCGGCAGGCCGTAAAAGGTAAAGAACATCGTCACTTCGAGGCCCATGGCCGCGGCCGTGGTGGCCAGGATGAAGGGCGGATAGGCCCAGTCCAGGCTGCCCTTCGTAACGATGATCGACATGGTGTTGGGATCGATGGCGTTGCCGCCGTTTTCTTCTGACATGGTCTCATGACCTCCGGAAAAAGTGGAGTTTATAGCCCTCGCATTATATACAGATTTCATTTATTAGTAAAATCGAATACTATGGAAAGCTTATGCAATCCGATTGCCCCAAACGCCCTGATGACGGCAGAAATACGGCACTCTTCGTCGGCAGTGATGTGTACCGCAAAGCTGCTTTCGGCAAGCATCACCCACTGTCCATCATCCGCGTCTCGGGCGTGGTGGATATCTGCGAAATACTTGGCTGGTTCGATCCCGAACAATTCCGGGAAAGCCCCCGGGCCAGTGTCGAACAACTGGAAAAATTCCACCGGCCGGAATATGTAGACGCGCTCCGTGAGGCCGATGAATGCGGCAGCGTCGATCGGGAAATCCGGGAGAAATTCCGGATCGGAACAATGGAGAACCCGCTCTTCCCCGGACTCTTCAGGCGCGCCTCCACCGCGGTGGGTGGATCGATACTCGCGGCTGAACTGGCGATGGACGGACGGGTGGTGTTCCATCCCTCCGGCGGCACCCATCACGGGCGTGCGGACCGTGCCAGCGGCTTCTGCTATTTCAACGACCCGGTGTTCGCCATCCTGACCTTCCTGGAACAAGGCCTGGAACGGGTGCTTTACGTTGACCTCGACGCGCACCACGGGGACGGCGTCCAGGACGCCTTCGCGGACGACCCGCGCGTGTTGACGGTCTCGATACACGAGGAACGAAGATGGCCTCACTCCGGCCTGGTCGAAGATCGTGCCGAAGGGGCTGCGCGGAACCTGCCGGTGCCGCGCGGTTTCAACGACAGCGAACTCGACTTCCTGGTTGAAGAGGCTGTCGGGCCGCTCGCTGTGCGCTTCGCCCCTGAAGCCACGGTCATTACCTGCGGCGCCGACGGACTCGAAGGGGATCCCTTGTCACGCCTTTCGCTCAGCAACACAGGACTCTGGTCGGCCGTCGATAAACTGCTGGTCCACTCCGGGCGGAACGTCGTGCTGGGCGGCGGTGGATACAACCCATGGACGGTCGTGCGCTGCTGGGGCGGTTTGTGGGGGCGGTTGAGCGCGCGGGAAATCCCCGAAAGCCTGCCGGCCCGGGCGAGGTCATTTCTCCACAGCCTGGAATGCGACCTGATCGACGAGGATGAAGTGCCCGTTAGCTGGATCGAGGAGCTGGCTGATGCGCCCAATACCGGCCCGGTCAGGCCGGAGATCGAAAGACTGCCCGGTTTGGTGTTGGGGAGCCGAAGGCGGGAGCAGGGAAGCGAGACGCCATATTGACTATAATCTGGAACTGTTATGACATGGCTTGAATCACTGCAGCGAATAGAAGAACTCGAAGACGCTGAATTTGACGCGGCGCTGGTCGCGGAGATGGAGCGTTCCGCGCCGGCCAACGCGAACCGCGTGGTCCGGTTCTCGACGCCCACGTTCAAGGAATACGAAAGTTCCGAATTGCAGAGTTGCGGCAAGAACAGCTTCCCGGCCTTTTCGATAACGGCCGGCGGTTGCGCATTGATGTGCGACCATTGCGAAGCGCGGATTCTCGAGCCGATGATCCCAGCCGTCAAGCCCGAGATCCTGGACCGCAGGGTGCGCGAGCTGATCGAAACGGAAGACCTCCAGGGATTCCTGTTGTCGGGCGGATCGAACAAGCGCAACGAGATCCGCTACAACCGCTTCTACCCGGCCATCGAAAAGCTGAAGCGTGATTTTCCGCATTTGCGCATCGCGATCCACACCGCGCTGACCGACCATGCCGGCGCCCGGGAAATGGAGGCGGCAGGGGTCGATGTGGCCATGCTCGACATCATCGGCGCGGAGGAAACCATCCGCGAGGTCTATCACCTGGACCGGCCCGTCGACGATTTCGAAGCCACCGTCGAAGCGCTGTGTTCAACATCCATGCAGATTTCCCCTCACATCGTGATCGGCCTGCATTACGGTCGCATCCTGGGCGAGGAAAATGCCCTGGATATCCTCAGCCGCCACGACACCAAGGCTCTGGTGCTGGTCGTTATCATGCCGTTTTACGCACGGCCGGGAACCTTCGTTACCCCGGACGCCGCCGAAGTCGGGCGCATTTTCCTCGAGGCCCGCCGCCGCCTGCCAGAGCGGCAGGTGTTGCTGGGTTGCGCCCGCCCGCCCGGAATGCACAAGCGGATCACGGACGCTTACGCCGTGATGGCCGGGCTGGACGGCATCGCTTTTCCGGCGGACGGCGCCGTGGCGGTCGCCGGCATGTCAGGCCGGCCGTTTCACCAGGCCCATGCCTGCTGCTCCATCAAGCTGGGTGAAACCAGCGCGACCGACAGTATCGCGACGCTGGCGCGCAGCAGTTGCGCCGCCTGAAATGAATTCTGGAGAATCCCGATGAGTTGTGTGAAAACCGAAGGCGCCCAGGCAGCGGAAAAAGGCCGCGACGGACTCGACTTCAACCCGTTCGACGTGATGCAGCCAAGGCTGCCCGCCAAGACCCCGAAAGACATGCACAATGGCGCCCCGGTCAAGGCCCACGACATCGAGCCCGAAGGCGTATACCGGCCGGACTACAGCATTCTTACGCCACACATGCGCTCACCCGAATACGTGCAGATGTCGACGGCCGCCGCCATCACGCTGGGCGTCACCAACGGACGGATGTACCGTTGTTCCTGCACACGCTGTCTGAATCTGCTGCTCACCTACCCCGAAGGCTGCCGCGCCAATTGCGCCTATTGCGGCCTGGCTCGGCATCGTGAAGCCGAACGCGACTATGCCGACCGTAATTTCATCCGCGTGGACTGGCCTGCGGTACCGATGGACGTGATCGTGGAAAAGGTCGCCAGCGACGGCGCCAGCAGTCCCTTCCACCGCATGTGCATCTCGATGATCACCCACCCGCGCTCCGATGAAGACACGGTTTCAGTGCTGAAAAAGTGGACCAGCCGGATCGACCCGGACACGATCCCGGTATCCATCCTGTCCAATCCGACCACCATGGGTCGCGCCGATGTCCAGAAACTCAGGGACCTCGGCGCCGACATCTTCACCGTGGCGCTGGACGCCGCCACGCCGGAAATCTTCGACCGCACCCGCGGCAAGGGCGTGCAGTCACCCCACAAGTGGGGCAAGTACTGGGAAGTCTTGCTCGACGCCCGCGACATTTTCGGCCCGGAAAAATTCGGAGTCCACATTATCGCAGGCATGGGCGAGACCGAGCACGAGATGCTGAGCCTGGTGCAGCAGATCGTGGACCTGGGCGGCCACAACCACATGTTCTGCTTCTTCCCGGAAGAGGGCTCCCTGATGGACCACCTGCCCGCCACGCCACGCGACCAGTGGCGCCGCGTGCAGCTCGGACGCTACCTGATGGACTACTGCGACGCCCGGATCGATCACATGAAGTTTGACGACGAAGGCCGGCTGACGGATTTCGGTCTGCCGTTGGGTGAGCTGGACGATATCATCGACTCCGGCCTGCCGTTTCGCACCTCCGGTTGCCCGGGCAAGGTCCAGGAAGACATTTCCGCCTGTGACCGGCCTTATGGTGATTCACCGCCCAGCGACATCGCGAGCTATCCCTTCGCGCCGGAAAAGAAGGACGTCCGCAAGATCCGCAGGCAACTCGACATTCCGCATCGCCTGGTCTGAGGCCGCGAACTACAATGGCGAAGCGCTTTCGCGTCCTCGACACCGGCGTTCTGGAAGGCCGCCTCAACATCGCGATCGGACAGGCGATCGTCGACGCGCACCGGCAGGGCGAGGCGCCGGACACCCTGAGGTTCCTGCGCTTTCCGCCGACCGCGCTGGTCGGCCGGCACCAGGCGCTGGGCCAGGAGATCGACCTTGAGTACTGCCGGGAGCACGATATCGGCACGGCTAGGCGCATCACCGGCGGGGGCGCCATTTTCATGGAGCCCGGCCTGCTGGGATGGGAACTCGCCTTCCACCGCAAAACCCTGGGCGTGCGCTCGCTGCCCGAACTGACGAAGGAAATCTGCGAGGCGGCCGCTGACGGCATCAGCCGATTGGGGGTCGACGCCCGATTCAGGCCGCGCAACGACATCGAGGTCGACGGCCGCAAGATCAGCGGCACCGGCGGATTCTTCGACGGCGACACCCTGTTTTACCAGGGAACCGTGCTGGTCGACATGAACCCCCGGGTCATGGTGTCCGCACTGCGGGTGCCGAAGGCGAAGCTGGCGAAGCGCGAACTGGATTCCGCGGAGCAGCGCGTGGTCACCCTCGGCGAACTGCTGGGGGACGAGACGCCGGGACTGGATGAAATCATGGCTTCTCTGACAACCGCATTTTCGGAGCGCTTCGACCTGGAAATGGAGCACGGTGAGCTCAGCCGGAGGGAAGGACAGGCGGCCGATGTCCTCTACCGAAAGGAAATTGGTACGGATGAATTCGTGGCCGAGATCGATGAACCCCCGGCAGCCCGGGGTGACCTCTGCGGCCGGCACACCAGTGCGGGCGGGACCATCACCAGCTATCTCCGGCTGGAGGGGCCGGCGCAGAACCGGGTGCGAGCCGCGCTGATCACCGGAGATTTCTTCATCACGCCGCCCCGAGTGATTTACGATCTCGAGTCCCGCTTGCGCGGCGTATACCTCGATGAGCTGCCCACGGCAATCCACAGCTTTTTCGAGGCTGCGGACGTCGAGGTGCTGTCGGTAACTCCCGACGATTTCATGTCTTCCCTGCAAAACGCGCTGGCCGGCGAATGAACCTGCTCAACGTCCTTCAGCACACATCTGCCGACTACCTCGGCCTGATGGAAGATCACCTGGAAGGCAGGCGTATCCGCTTCCGCTACTTCCGGCCATTCACCGAGCAGGGCACGGTGCCGCAGGCCGGTGACGTCAGCGACGGGCTGTTCCTGATGGGGGGCGGACCCTGGGGCACCGCGGGCGGGCGCGACGTGCCCACGCTGCAACAGGAGATCCGCCTGGTACGTAACATGCTCGACCAGGGCAAGCCGGTGCTGGGCATCGGCCTGGGCGCGCAGATCCTGGCGATCGCCGGGGGCGGCGGTTCGAAGCCCGCGGAATTGTCATTCGATGTGGGACATGCGCAACGGGTTGCCGAGGGCGCCCTGGCCGGGTTCCTGCCGGAGCGGTTTCCGAACGTGGTTTACATGCGCGACCGGCCGCTGCCACCCCCCGATGCGGCCGTGCTCGCCCGGGACGGGGCCGGCCGGCCGGCGATTTTCCAGCTCGGGGAGAACGCGCTTGGCTTCACCGGGCACCCCGGATTCAAGACTGCGATGGCCGAAGACCTGATCATGGAATTCGAGGAAGCGCCGGAGAATCCCGCCCCGAAGCTGCAGCGCCTTCAAATCCTGTCCAGGGAAATCGAAGACGCCCTCGTACCCATCATGACCGGGATCATCAAGCTGACCGGCCTGATGCAGACAAAACGGAGAATCCCGCTAGAATTAAAGTGCTAAGCCTTTGTATTTTAATTAAGCAAAGACTAATATTGGATTATTACATTAGATTAACGTAATATTTCTCATTCACGCTTATTCGCAGGAAATAACAATGGCAGAAAAACTCATTATCGTGATGGCCAACACCGACACCAGGAATGGCGAGGAACTCGGCGCTCCGATTTTCCAGGCGACCGTCGCCGCGGCCATGGAATACGAAGTCGACGTAATCTGTACCGCCACGTCCGGACGCCTGATGAAGAAAGGCGTCGCCGAACAGCTTTTCGTCAAGGAAGGATCACCCAAGTCGGTTTACGAATTCATCAAGGACGCGCACGAAGCCGGCGCGAAATTTTACTGCTGCTCCCCCAATCTCGACCTTTTCGATATGACCACCGACGACCTGATCCCCGAGTGTGAAGGCATTGTGGGTGGTGCGCACCTGATCGAAGAGGTGATGGAGGAAGACTGCAAGATACTGACCTACTAACCAGGAAAAGACCGGTCGGTTCCACCGGAACCGCCGGCACCGGAGAAATATGGCGCACGCGCAAACGAGCAGAATCCAGGAATACATCGGCGACCCGGTCTCCGACAGCCCCGCCGTAAGCCGGGACCAGATGGAGGAAATCTTTCAGGACATCCAGGCGGACATTCGCTACGACCACGAGCTGAACGGCTGCCTCAACTGCGGCATCTGCACCGCGACCTGTCCCGCTGCTCACTACTACGACTTCAGCCCGCGTGAGATCGTCCAGCTGCTCTGGACGGAGAACCTCGAGGGGATCTACGATGCGATGCAGGAGAAGATCTGGGCCTGCGCCCAGTGCTACACCTGCGCGGCGCGCTGCCCGTTCGAGAATTCGCCCGGAGGCCTGATCATGCTGATGCGCGAGGCCGCGATCAAACACGGCATGGAGTCGGCCAAGAACGTGCTGCGTCCGTTCAGCCGCGTGATGCTCAAGCTGATCTCGACCGGCAACCAGCTTTCGCCTGACATGATCAACGCGGATGGCTTCCCGGACTGGGGTCCGAACGTCTCGAAGATCGATGCACCGCTCAAGGTGCTGCGCCAGGCCATTCCGGTGCCGACCCTGAACACCACGGCCACGGCCTGGGAGGTGAACCTCACGACCTCGGTGGAGCTGTACACGATCTGGGAGGAAACCGGCGTGCTGGACCAGCTGGAGACGATCGACGAGAACCTGTACGACGTGATCCTGGACATCATGGATGAGAAACGCGAAGACCTCGAGGACTGGGAAGACGAGCAGAACGACGATTGATTACCCGAAAAAGCGGGATCACACCGCGTCCGGGGCCTGGAGACACACAGAGAGAACAGACTATGAACAGTGGAAACGGCGACAACGGCGAACGCTTTACGGGACATGGTTCCGAATGGCGCGACTCGAACCTGAGCTCCGAGGAGGCGCAAACGGCCACCGCCTGGGTGGAGCAGGTCATCAACAAGCGCTCCATGGAGGTGAACAAGGATCGTGTCGAAGACGTGCGCGACGCCATGTGGGAGCTGGAGAAAGACGGCGAGATCGTCGTGCATCGGATTTCCGACGAACATCAGCCCAGGATGGCCAAGACAATTTACGGCTGGGACAAGAAAGTCCCGACCAACCAGCTGTGGCACCACAAGTCCTGCGGCCAGTGCGGCAACATCCCGGGCTACCCGGCGTCCCTGTTGTGGCTGATGAACGAGATGGACATCAAGTACCTGGACGAAACGGACCAGACCTCTTGCACCGCCTGGAACTACCACGGCTCGGGCATCGGCAACATCGAGAGCCTTGCGGCGGTATTCCTGCGCAATTTTCACCAGGCGTACGTGTCCGCCCGCGCCCAGGGCCTGCCCGCGGGCTACTACTATCCGCTGGTCCACTGCGGCACGTCCTTCGGCAACTACAAGGAAGTGCGCGCCTACCTGCTGCACTCCGCCAAGTTGCGCGAGAGCGTGAAGAAGATCCTGGGCAAGCTGGGTCGCCTGGTCGACGGCAAGCTGCTGATCCCCGAAGAGATCGTCCATTATTCCGAGTGGGTCCACATGATGCGCGACGACATCGCCCGGCGCCAGACCATCGACGCGAGCAATATCCGCGCGACCATCCACCCGGCCTGCCACGTGTACAAGATGGTGCCGCAGGACGCGATCTACGACGACAGCATCCTGGGCGGGAACCGGGTCGCGGTTTCGACCGGGATCATGGAAGCCCTGGGAACGCAGGTCATCGACTATTCAACCTGGTACGATTGCTGCGGCTTCGGCTTCCGTCACATCATATCCGAGCGTGAATTCACCCGCTCCTTCGCCATCGACCGGAAGATCAAGGTCGCTGTCGAGGAAGCGCGGGCCGACGTGATGATCGGCCACGACACCGGCTGCATCACCACATTGGACAAGAACCAGTGGATCGGCAAGGCCGCCGGCAAGGACTACAATCTGCCTGTGCTGGCCGACGTCCAGTTCGCGGCGCTTGCCTGCGGGGCGCACCCGTACAAGATCGTGCAATCGCACTGGCATGCCTCGGCGACCGAATCGCTGATGGAGAAGATGGGCATCGACTGGCAGGCCAGGAAGGTCGAATTCGAGGCCTATCTGAAAGAAGTGGAGGCTGGAAACTTCGAAAGCCTCTACGACCCGCGCCTGGCGATTACCTCCGGGCCCGGATTCAAGCCGGTCAAGCAGTTGCCCCAAGGCGACACCTGATCGAATCAACCAATTGAAGACGAAGCAGAGCTGAATATCATGTCCAAACCAATCCTGATCGTTGGAGGCGGCCCCGCCGGACTGGCCGCCGCACATTCACTGGCTACCTTCGGGCAGGCCTGCGTTCTGGTGGAAAAGGAGGACCGGCTGGGAGGTGCTCCGATCCTGGAAGGGTACGCGAAACTGGTCCCCTCCGGCGAATGGGCGAAGGACGCGATCGGGGGCATGGTCGACCGCGTGACGGATCACGAATTCGTGGACGTAAAGACCGAAACCACGGTGACCTCGTTTTCGGGCGAAGCGGGCGATTTCACTGCCGAACTTTCGAACCAAGAGAGCGTCGGCGCATCGGCCGCCATCCTGTGCACCGGTTTCACCCACTTCGATTCCGCCAACAAGCCGGAATGGGGTTTTGGCACCTACCCGGACGTGGTGACGACCTCGCAGGTCGAACAGATGATTTCCTCGGGGCAGGGCGTTCGCTGCCTTTCCGACGGCCGCAAGCCCAAGCGCGTCGCCATCCTCTTATGCGTGGGCTCCCGTGACCGGCAGATCGGACGTGAATGGTGCTCGAAGATCTGCTGCACCGTCTCGGCCAACCTGGCCATGGAGATTCGCGAGGAACTTCCGGATTGCCACGTCTACATCTACTACATGGACATCCGCACGTTCGGCCTGTACGAAACCACGTACTACTGGAGAAGTCAGGAGGAGTTCAAGGTCAAGTACATCAAGGCCCGTATCGCGGAAGTCACGTCCGACGGCGAGAAGCTGATCGTCAAGGGCGAAGACACATTGGTCAAGCGGCCGATCACGATCCCCTTCGATATGGTGGTGCACGCCATCGGCATGGACCCGAACGTCGACAATCCCGATATTTCCTCCGTTTTTGGCGTCGACCTGGAGCCGCACGGCTACCTGGACCAGGGCAGCAGCTACAGTGCCACCGGAATGACCAACAAGACCGGCATTTTCGTGGCCGGCTCGGCGACCGGTCCGGAAACCATCGACGACTCGATAGCGCAGGGCAAGGCGGCGGCGATGTCCGTGCTGGAGCAGCGCCAACTCGCAGCGCGCCTGGTCAGCTAGGGACGAATTCGGTTGGCCTCACTCTTCCCAACACGTCACGCCCGGACGCAGGAAGCGCCGGAGCGGCCTCGCCTGGACCTCAGCGGACCGCTGCTCACGCGCGCTTTCGAGACCCTGATACAGGGCACGGAGCAACAGGGCGGCATCGAGTATTGGACGGACGCGCTGAAACTCAAGAGCCGGATGTTTCGGCAAGCCCTGGGCGAAGGCCATCCGGGTGACCTGCCGCCGGACACCTTCAAGTCGCTTTGTGCCTTCATGGCCAGTGTGCGGCGCCGCGTTGGCCCTTACCTGGAGCAGCCGTCCTATGGCGAGATGGTCGAGGCGATCGTGGAGTTGCTGGATGGCGTGAAGGACACGGCCACCACGGACGCCCGGCTGCAGGCCTTCTGCGCGCATTTTCCTGAGGACGGAAAGCACCGCTGGGTGAGGGATCTGGCTGCGGAAATCCTGCACGGCGTGGATCCGGAACGTTATCCGCTGATGTGCCGCTGGGTATGGGACCGCAAAGCCAATTCAGGCGTGATCCGGGAAATCTGGTTCGACGACGAAGTCGACAACATCACCATCCATGTGGACGATGGCTATCCGACTTACCTGATGTTGCGCGAGGAACTGAGCCAGTTCCTGAGCAACAACGGCGTATTCAGGGACGTGATCTGGTATGTGGATCTCCTGAGCGCCAAGATTTACGCGGACTACATCGCCGCCCAGGGCGGCGTCTATCTGCGTGCCGATTTTTCCTCGCCCGGCGACCCGATGGAACACACCCGCAGACTGCTGGGCCTGGATGGCGTGAAGGCGGGAAGCGGCCGCACACGGCTGAAAGCCATCGATGGCGAGGCTTTCGTGATCGAAGATGAGAATTTGCTGGACTGAACGATGCCCATTCATGAAAAATCATTGATTCGCCCAGAGGACCTGAAGGTTCAGGAAAAGCTCGAAGTCGAAGGCGTGGACGTATCCGGACACTGGAGCACCTTTATCGAGAGCCGGGTAGTCACGGACTATAACGAAGAGCTGCAGGACGAGATCGAGGCGCTCCCGGGCGGGGAATATATCAATCGGTGCTGGCAGTGCGGGTCCTGCACCAACGCCTGCACCGTCAACGAGATCAACGAGGAGTTCAACCCCCGTTACTGGATTTACCTGATCCGGATGGGCATGGAATCCGAACTGCTCCGCGACAAGGACATCATCTGGCAATGCGTTTCCTGCAACAAGTGCACCTACGCCTGCCCCCGGGACGTGTTTCCGGAGGGCGTGATGAAAGCCACGGCGCACTGGCTGGAGCTGAAAGGCCACACGCCCAAGTCTCACTCGACCCTGTTCGACGAGATTTTCAGCGAGCAGGTCATCGAGACCGGAAAGATCGAGGACGGCCGCACCGTCCGCCTTTTCTTCAAGGCAACAGGGCAGGCCCTGCTGCAACCCTGGATGGTGGAGATGGTGAAGAGCCTGCTTCGCAACCTGCCAATCGGTATGTTGACGCGGATGGGACTGGCCAATTTCATCAGGCCGAAAACCAGCGGCTGGTCGGGTGCGCGGGATGCGATCAAGGAATACGTGGCCGAGCAGGAGGCCAACCACCGCAAGGCGCTGGGGCTGGATGAGCTCGTCCAGATGGCTGAAACTGAATTGAAAGCGGGCGCGGCGAAATAGGCCCGGCCCCCGAGCAGGAAAGACCGATGTCCGACAAGAAATCGAAATACCAGGAAGTCGCTTACTATCCCGGCTGTGCGCTGGAAGGCAGCGGCCACGCCTACAACCGTTCGACCAGGGCCCTGGGCGAGAAGCTGGGTCTGAAAATCAAGGAAGTGGACAACTGGAACTGCTGCGGCGCGATGGAAGTGAAGAACATCGATCCCAAAATCCAGACCTATCTTTCCTCGCGGGTCATGTCGATCGCCGCAAACAAGATGAATATGGACGTGGTGATGGCGCCCTGCAACGGCTGCTATCACAACCTCAAGAAAGCCGAGTACGACCTGGAGAACGATGAGAAATCGAAAGAGGTCGTCGACAAGCTGTCGAAGAAAGCGGGCCACGAAGCCTACGAAGCGGGACAGGTGGAAACCATCCACGCGCTGGACTGGATCAAGGACGCCATCGGTGAAGACGGGCTCAGGGAACGCGTCAAGAATTCCCTGGATGGCATGAAGATCGCCAATTACTACGGATGCATGTACACCCGCCCACGCCATATTTTCCCCGAAAAAGACGCCGGCCCCGGCAGCGAATCGACTTCCAAACCCCATTTCATGGATGACCTGCTCGAAGCGGCCGGCGCCGAGAACGTCGATTTCCCGCTGAAAACGGCCTGCTGCGGCGGCGCACACACCCTGTCCGACAGCGATACCTCCACCCGGCTGGTGAGCAATATTCTCCAGGCGGCAGAAGCCTCCGGCGCCGAAGTGATCGCCACCGAGTGCCCCACCTGCCACAGCGGGCTGGAGATGCACCAGATTCGCGCCGAAAAGACACTGGGCATCAAGACCAACGTGAAGATCATTTACTTCACGCAGTTGCTGGGCATGGCCCTGGGGCTTAAGCCGAAGAAGGTCGGCCTGCACGAAAACGTCTCCGATTCCTTCGATTTCGTGAAGGAAAAAGGACTGGCGTGAAGAGCCTGGCGGACATCGGAGCCAGGCTCGATGCGCTGGCCTCCCAGCCACCGGATCCGGTGGATGCCGAAGAACTGCTCGGGCTGGGAGAGCAGGTGCTGGCGCAATGGGTAACTGCGAAAGGAAAGGAGCCCACGCATGACGAACGCGAAGGATTCCGCCTGTTGGCGCTACACCGGCAGGGCGCCGACAAGGACCCCAGTTTCAATGCCTGCCGGGAGACCTGCCGTGAACTGGCCTATCATTACAACCTGCTGACACTGGAGCCGGGTCACCCGGAGTCGGCGCAGCGGGCACAGATGATGGCCTGGGTGGCGCGGCACCTTCAGCTGTTCATCAGTGGCAAGATGGAAAACGAACAACTGGGCGAATTCTGCTGTGCGTCAAAACCCCTGCGGGAAACGGTTGACGCAAAGGCGAATGCCCAGTAGAAAAGAGTGCTCTAGGCACATTTGATATTAGGAGGCTCTGATTATGCCAACCGTTCGAGGATGTAAGCTGCCCGATGATTTACTGTATGACGTGGACAATCACACCTGGTTCACCGAAGTAGGTGACGGAACGGTCCGGATCGGCATGACGACCATCGCGACGGCCATGGCCGGGCAACTGGTTGCGTTCACACCGAAGAAAGTCGGCCGCTCCGTCCGGGCGGGGCGCTCCTGCGCCACGGTCGAATCCGGCAAGTGGGTCGGCCCGGCCAAGTCGGCCGCCGGCGGCGAAGTGATCGCGGTCAACGACGCCCTGCTGGCCAACCCTGGAATGGCCAACGAAGACCCGTATGCGGCCTGGATGGTTCAGCTCCAGCCGGAAGACTGGGACAGCGTCAAGGCTTCCCTGACGCCGGGCAGCGACGTAGCCGGGCCCTACGAAGCCAAAATGGATTCCGAAGGCTTCGAAGGCTGCGCCTAGCCCAGCCAGGGCCGGGGTACTGGTGAAATGTTCGGGCTAGTCTCCGGGAGGATATCCTGTCAGCTCCATGTAGCCTCGGCCGCGATTGCGCGGCCCGCTTCCCCTGACGACCACGGCGCCCTCCCAATAAGGAAAATCGACGTCCATCCATTGATCCGGGTGGAGCGCCTCGACGAGCAGCATCTGCCCCGTTCGGGGAATATCAATGGACCAGTGCAAGGGTAGCGAACGGCCGGCAACGAGGGTTTCCTTGATCGGCTTCAGCGATATTTGAGGGGATTCCAGCCGAATCTTCTGACCTGCTCGCGTAATCAGCATGCCCTGCTGATAGTGGCCGCGGGATCCCGTTACGGATTTCTGGCGCAAACGGAACAACATCAACTTGTCGCCATTTTCGAGGTGCAGCGAGAACCAGTCCCAGCCAGCCTGGTCCGGTTGCAGAAACTGGCTGCTCCATTCGCGGTCCAGCCAGGCCTCACCAGTCACCTCGACACGCGATCCGGCGATTTCCAGCGCCCCGCTGGCCTCCAGAAAAGGCTGGCTGTAGTAGTGGGAGCCACCCCCTTCGGGGTGTTTCTGAGAAAATCCACCGTCTCCTTGCGGAACCGGAGGTCTGTCACTCCTCAAATGCAGCCGAAGCGAGTAATCATCCTGTCTCGCATAAACATCCAGCGGCAGCCACCCTGGCCCTGTGCTTTCCATGCTCCAGTCGTCCAGCCATGCAGAAAAGGGCTGCGCCACGACACCCGATCTCGACGCGCCCGAGCGGTTTCGCCCGCGGGCATAGCGCTGAAAGCCCACGTGGCTGTCAGCGGTGCTGATGGCGAAGTGCGCCATGTACACCTGGTCCCCTCGCCAGTCACTGGCCGGGTCAGGCGTTTCCGGCGGCTGGACCGCCAGGCGAAAAAGAGTCCATTGGGCGCCGTAAGGCTCGCCTTTACCGTCCTCGAGGTTGGCGGTCAGGTACCACCATTCAATCCTGAACCCGGGATGGGCGCCATGATCGGATGGAAATTCGAGATTCACCCCGGGACCGGCTTGTGCGTACTCCTCGGCGCTTCTTGCGAGAACGGCGAAATCAGCACCATCGGCCGATTCCATTCCGGCATCACAAGCCGTCCCCAACCAGGCAGCGGCGGTCAGCGGGACAAGCAGCCAGGCCCGGGCACTCATATCATCTGCTCGCGCAGCATCGCCGCGGGCGATATCCGCAGCAAGCGGGCCGTGGGCAGGGCGACGGCCAGGATCATGGAAGCACTCGCCAGCGCGGCCAGAACGGCATAGTGCCCCCATTCTGGCGCCAGCGGAAAGCTCCAGCCGAAGGCGACAGGGGTGACAACAGACGCCAGGTAGGCGGCCAGCGCCGTTCCGAACGGCCAGACCAGGACCATGCAGAGCAGCCCCAGTAACCCCCATTGCGCCAACAGTAGCAAACCGCGCTCGCGGCGGCTCAATCCCAGGCTGGCAAGGAGGGCCTGCTGCCCGATCCGGTGGTGATGGATGGCGCTCACAGCGCAGAAAATTCCGATCCCTGCGACCAGCAGGGTGAGCGTGTTGAGTGCCCGCGTCACGGTAAATGTACGATCGAACAACGCCAGGCCGGCCGCTTTCAATCCGCGTTGGTCGATCATATCTCCGTCTTGCAGACCAAAGCGCGCACCCAGGGCAGAACGCACCCGGTTCCAGTCGGTTCCTTCCGGGCCGTAAATCGAAAGCCCCGACGCAGCCATCCCGGGCCAGCAGCGTTTGAACAACGCATGGCTCACCATCCACTGCGCCAGCGGGTTGCCGTAATCATGATAGACGCCCAGCACGGGGACGACGCCGAGGTTGCCGCACAGTTCCAGCAGTTCGCCGGGCTGCCAGCCCTCGACCCGCCAGGCCCGTTCGCTGATATAAACACCCTCATCGTTTTCGAACCGCGCGGCCGCCTCCTGCCCGGCCCGGATCAACACGATGGAGTCACGAAAGCGATCGCCTTCCTGCAGGCTCACAATTTCGACACTCACACGCCCCCCTGGGTCCGGGCGATTGACCCGCGTGCGGAACCGTTCAGCGGCCTGCAGCCCGGGATAATCCTTTTCGATCCAGCTTTCCACCTGCCGGGTATCGATGCCGCCGCGCAGGTATAAATCCGATGCCAGCCGCTGGTCCAGCCAATGGTCTGTCGCCTGGCGGAAGCTGTTGATCATCGTATTCAGGCCGCTGTTGGCCACCAATGCAAGCGTCATCGCCATGAGGGCCAGGGATGCGGGCCCCAGCAACCATCGGCTGTCGGCCAACAGCCAGGACAGCCGCGCCCGTTGCGGGTCAATCCGGCGCGCCAGGCGGGAGAGTATAAAGCGCAGAACCGCTGGCAGTAGAAGCGCTGCGCCGAGCAACAGGCAGGCCATTCCCGCCAGCGCAGCCAGGAGCCCGTGCGCGAAGAATCCGGCCCCGGCCGAAAGAGCCAGCAAGCCCGCTCCGGCGGCGAACATTACGCGGTCCCGCTGCCGGCTGCCGTGCTGCTCCCATCGCAACTGCTCTTTTTCGAGAATGGGTATCCGAACGACCGCACGAAGGGGAAACAGGACACAGAGGCACGCGGCTGCTGCGGTCATCACAAGCGGTTGCCATATACCCGAAGGGATCAGGCCGTCGGGATAGGCGATGTAAACGCCATACAGCTGGGCCAGGGTTCGACCTACGCCGGGCAGCAGCCAGGATGCTGTCTGCGCGCCGATCCAGCTGCCGAGCAGTGTACCCGCCACCAGGAAGACCACCAATTCAAGCAGAAACGCCCGGTAAAGTTCGCGCTGCGTCACACCGGCCAGCCGCAGTTTGCGAACCAAGCCCCGGCGATCCGTATAACCGAACGCCAGGGCGTTGTAGATCAGGAAAATTCCGACCACGAATGACAGCAGGCCCATCGCGGCCAGATTCAGATGAAAGCTTCGAGTCAGCCGGGCCGGGTCGGGCGCGTCGCCGCCCAGGATGAGCCGCAGGTGACCAGGCAGGCTGTTGCGCAAATCCTGCAGGCGGCTTTCGTCCGCAGAAAAAACCAGGATTGAGCTGAGTGTTCCTTCCTCGCCTGAAACGGATTGCAGCGCGTCGATGTCGATCAGCATCCGGTGACCCAATTGCAGGTCAGCCGCCGGAATGAGCGGAGGCAGTCGCCCACCTGAAAGGAGGTCGATTTGATCGCCCGCGGCCCCGGAAAGCTGTTGCAGCCGATCCGGCGCCGCCCAGACCTGGTATGGCGGGTAGGCGAAGTTCATCAGGTTGACCTCATCGCGGCCACGCCGGGTATTACCGGCCATGATCCGGCGGTCCATTGAATTCCGGGGCATGGCGAACACGTCGATACCCAGCAATTCAAGGGGTTCGCCTCGGTCGTCCCTCAGAATTTTCCTCGACAGGGGCGCCAGCATGTCGAAGCCCTGCCGCCTCAATCGAATATAGTCCTCCTCGTCGATGGGTTGCTGTTTGTCCTGGTGGCGGATCCGTCCCGTCAGGGCGGCGCCCAGATACTGCTCTCCCTCATCGTAACTCGCCCGCGCCTGTGCATTGATCAACAGCGTGCCGGCCAGCAGCGCGTTGGCCAGGATGATGCCGGCCAGCAAAAACAGGCCCTGGATCGGATGTCGCAGGTAATGCCTGAACAGGACACGAAGCGGCATCATTTTCGAAGGTCGCCGTCAGCGCTCATGGACATGGCCCCCCTCGAGCAGCAGGCGCCTGCCGGCGAAAGCCGCCATTTCACTGTTGTGGGTAACCAGCAGGAGACTGCAACCCGATTCTTCCACCAGCTTCATCATCAGGGCCATTACCTGCCGGCTCAGGGTATCGTGGAGATTGCCGGTGGGTTCGTCGGCAAACAGGATCCGTGGCTCGTGTGCCAGCGCGCGGGCAACGGCTACTCGTTGCTGTTGCCCGCCCGACAGCACTTCAACAGGGCGATCGAGCATGGCGCTAAGTTCCAGTACGGAAATCAGCTCATGCACCCACGGTGCGGAATCGTCCTTGCGGTTCAGGCGCCGCTGGAACAGCAGGTTTTCCTTCACGCTCAGTCCGGGCAGCAGGTTGTACTGCTGGAAGACGAAGCCCAGTTCCCGGCGTCTGAGCATCGCCAGTTCGCGTTCACCCAGGCCGGCCAGGCGCCGCTCACCCATCCAGACCTCACCCGCGTCAGGCTGCTCCAGCCCTGCCGCGATTTGCAGCAAGGTGCTCTTGCCGTTACCGCTGGCCCCCAAGAGGGCAATGCTTTCACCCCGGGCCAGTTCCAGGTCAATGCCGCGAAGCACCCTCAATTCGCTTTCGCCGTCATGGTATGACTTGTATACAGCCTTCAAGGCCAACATTGGATTACGTCCTGAAACCCGACTCAGAATAACACCGGGCATGGTTTGGCCGGCAACGGCGAAAGCGGCCGGGAGACATGCCGAACCAGGAGCGGAACGCCCGGCCGAAATTCGAGGGGTCCCGGTAGCCCAGAAGATACCCGATGCGGGTGATGCTCAGGTCAGAACGCAGAAGATAATCCTCCGCCAGGGTCTTCCGGACGTCTTCCAGTACCGCCTTGTACGATGTCCCCGCACGTTTCAGCCGGCGAATCAGGGTCCGCCGGGAAACATTCTGATCTGCTGCGATCTCCGACAGGCCGGGCAGATTCTCCGGCCGGGCCAGCAAGGCCTGCCGGATCGCCACTTCGGCGGGAACGATACCCGAAGCCTGCCGCAATTCCTCTTCACAGCGCATGAGCAGATAGCGATGCATGGCTTCGTCGTGGAGCGCACAGGGCTCACCGAGCCAGGCAGCGGGGAAGCTCAGCATGTGGCCGCTGGCATCGAATTCCAGTTCCGGGTGGAAATGCATTTTCATCTGGGTAGCGTAGGCTGGCGGCGGATAGGCAAAGGAAATGTGCGCGTCCCGGAATTCGCGTCCGAGCGGGCGTTCCAGCAGGCTCTGTACCGAGAGCAGGGCCAGTTCAACCAGCGCCTGGCGCTCTGCACCCATGTTAACGCTCTCATAGAACCGGATAACGAATCGGTCGGATTCCTCAACACCCGCCAGCCAGAGAAAGGGCCCCCGGATTCCAATGAAGCGAAGGAGGACCTCGACCGCCGCCCGCAGATCAGGCGCCGTCACGACCGCAAAGCCCAGCGGGCCGTGCGAAGGCACAGTCAGTCGCGGCGCCAGCGAGAGATGCCAGCCGGGCCCCAGGATCCCGGTAACATTGGCCAGCACCCTCCGGGTTTCAAGGAAGCCGACGGGTTGGTCGCTTCGCACCAATTTGTCGGCCTGCAGGCCGGTGCCGGCCAGGAGTTGATTCGGTGACAAGTGCTCTGATGCGGCGTGCTGAAGAAACACTTTCATGTAGGAGGCAGGCATTCGCCAGGACTGATTTTGGTCTTTAATGTTCATTAACACCTTATTTGGCACTTAATGACCAAAGTTTGTCAACCGTTACACTTTGGTTAACTGCTTTGAAAGGGCATGATGAACCCTCTTGAATTTCCCGGCGAACCGACTGAAAAAATGAAGACCTACACGTTTGACGACCCGGCCCTGGGCCGGATCAGCTATGTTGACCGGAAACGCTACCTGTGGCTGCTGTCGGTTCTGTTTCCGCTGATTCCATTTGTCGGCATGGGCCTGGCGGCATGGAGCGGCATGGAGTGGACGCTCTGGATTCCCCTGCTTTTCGTCTACCTGGTGATCCCGTTGCTGGATCATCTGTTCCCCAACGACCGCAGTAATCCGCCTGAACAGGTGGTTTCGCAACTCGAGTCGGATGGTTATTACCGCTTACTGAACCACCTGACCGTGCCGCTGCATTTCGTGACGCTGGTCTGCGGCGCCGCTTTCGTGGCCAGCCAGGACCTGGGCTGGTTCGGCCTGCTCGGACACAGCCTGATGGTCGGGGCCATCAGCGGATTCGGCATCAACACCGGCCACGAACTCGGGCACAAGAAGAATCCTGCCGACCAGATGGCGGCCCGCCTGGTGCTGGCTGTCCCGTTCTACGGGCATTTTTCGATGGAGCACAACGCCGGCCACCACGCCGAGGTCGCCACGCCGGAAGACAGTGCCAGCTCGCGATTCGGAGAAAGCATCTACCGCTTCTCGCTCAGGGAAGTACCGGGCGGTATCCGCCGGGCCTGGCGGCTGGAGCAGGCGCGCCTGCGGCGCAAAGGGCACGGCGCCTGGAGCCGGCACAATGGGATTCTGCAGTCCTGGGCGGTCTCACTGGCCTTGTACGGCGGATTGCTGATCGTATTCGGCCCGGTCATTCTTCCCTTCCTGCTCATCCAGACGGCCTTCGCCTGGTGGCAGCTGACCAGCGCGAATTACATAGAACATTATGGTCTGCTGCGCCAGAAACGGCCCGATGGGCGTTACGAACGCTGTCAGCCGCACCACTCCTGGAACGCGAATCACCTGGCCTCCAACCTGCTGACCTTCCACCTGGAGCGTCATTCGGACCATCACGCCTATGCGGCGCGGCACTACCAGTCACTGCGGCATTTCGACGAGGTGCCCCAGCTTCCCAGCGGGTATTTCGGAATGTTCCTGTTGTCCTACTTCCCGCCCTTGTGGCGGCGCGTCATGGATCCGAAAGTGCTTGCCCTGGTTGCTGGCGACATGAGCCGCGTCAACACCGGCGACACACCGTCAGGCTGACTGCCCGGCCAGGCTGGGTTCGGGAACCGAGAAGAATTTGAGTTCTTCGAGCTCCTCTTCCATGCGGTGTTCCGCGGGCAATTGCCGTCGGGTCAACTCCTCCACTAGCTGGCGCGCTTCGTTCAGGAACGCTCCGTAGAGAAATTTGCGCTCGCCCGAACGCAGCTTACGGGACTCGTAGCCGCGGCATTCCAGCGCCGCTTGCAGCGAGACGCCTTCCAGCGCCACCTGGTCTGACTTGTGCAGCCAGGCTCCGGTGTGCAGGTCGAAGTTGTACAGTGGCAGGAAATAGTAGCCATAGTTCGCAACGAACTCGATCGCGTCCACGATGTAGTCGGCTTCGATATCGTCCATCACGTAGTGCATGCTGATCCGGCACCAGCCCGGCTTGATGCCCGAGAAGCCCTTGCCGATCCACTTGCGATACTGCTCGGACCGCTCGAAATCGATGTCGAGCAGGCGGTGGCCGTAAGGCCCGGCGCAGGAGCACCCCGCCCTTGACTGGATGCCGAAGAGGTCATTGAGCAGGCTCGTGACGAATTTCGGATGGAGGTACTTGCCGCGATGGTCCTTAAGGTTGAAGGAGATGATGCTGATCCGGCGGGCCGGGTCCGGGTTGCCCAGGATTTCGATGAACTCGTTTTCACGCCAGCGCTCGAAAACGCGCTCCAGCAGTTCGGCCTCCCGCCGCTCGATGGCCTCCACCCCGACCTGGTCCTTGATCTGGAAAGCCAGGCCGGCTTTCAGGATCTGCAGTACGCCCGGCGTGCCTGGTTTTTCCCTTTCCTCGATCCGGGGGATGAAGTCCTGGCTGGTGGGCCCGACGTAATCGACGGTGCCGCCGGCGCTGACGCTGGGCGGGAGATCACGGTTGTAAATGCGCTGGTTGAAGACCAGCACGCCGGTGGCGCCCGGGCCGCCCAGGAATTTGTGCGGCGAAATCGAGATGGCATCCAGCGAGGCGTCGCCCGGGTACTTGCCCGGCGGCGGGTTCATGTCGATCTCGACATAAGGGGCGCTGGCCGCATAATCGAAAGTGGCGATCGCGCTGTGGCGGTGCAGCAGGCTGGCGATCTCGTGCACCGCGGTGCGCATGCCCGTCACATTGGATGCGGCGGAGAAGGCGCCGATGCGCATCCGCCCCTGGTAGGACGGTTCCTGCAGCAGGGACTCAAGGTGCGCCAGGTCCACTCCGCCGTCGGCCGCCAGGCGGACTTCGACCACGGTCGCCAGGTTCTCGCGCCAGGAGATCTCATTGGAGTGATGCTCGTAAGGCCCGACAAACACCACCGGTTGGTGCTGGCGCAGGTAGTCGTCGAAAGTGGAATTCGCCTCTTCACCCAGCGCTGATTCGAGCATGGAGGTCAGATTCCTGCGCGTCGCCGGCGGCAGGGCGACACCGATGATCTGTTGCAGCTTGTCGATGGCGCCCGTGGCGCCGGTCCCCACACAGATGATCCTGCCGTCCGGGCCGGCATTGACGGATTGTTTGATGGAGTGCTCGGCCTGTTCCAGCAGGTGCGTCATGGATCGCCCGCTGATGTCATCCTCGGTATGGGTGTTTGCATAGATGCGCTGCAGGTTCTGGATGTATTTTTCCACCAGGCCCAGACAGCGCCCGGAAGCGGTGTAGTCGGCATATACCATCAGGCGCTCGCCGAACGGCGTTTCAACCGTCGCGTCGGCCCCGACAATCTGGCTTCGCAGAAAATCAAAATCCAATGTGCATTTGTCGTTCATAACGCTTCGATATCCCGGGTGGAGGCACCGTAAACGACCATTGTATCCGCCTTTTGACCGTGCAGGACGCTTTCGCGGCATTGCGTCGGTCAAATTGCGTCGATCCCGCCATTGACAAACCCGCCGGGGACGGCCAAGTTAGCGGGATCATTCTCAATCAGACAGTCTGCGACAGGATTCAAATCATGCTCGACACGATCAAGACCCAGCTGGAACTCAAGAACCCCTCGCTTTTGCGCGAACAATCCTACATAGACGGCGAGTGGGTTTCCGCGCCCGACGGTGCGACTTTTCCAGTGACCAACCCGGCTGACGGTTCCCTGGTGGCCACCGTGCCTGAAATGGAAGTGGCCGGGGCGCGCGCCGCCATCGAAGCCGCGGACGCGGCCTGGCCCGACTGGCGATCGAAGACGGCCAAGGAGCGGTCCGCCATCATGCGGCGCTGGTTCGACCTGATGCTGGAGAACAAGGACGACCTGGCGGCCATCATGACAGCAGAGCAGGGCAAGCCGCTGGCCGAGTCAGCCGGCGAGGTCATGTACGGGGCGTCCTTCATCGAATGGTTCGCCGAGGAGGCCAAGCGGGTCTACGGAGACGTCATTCCCACCCACCTGCCCGACCGGCGGATCCTCACGATCAAGCAAGGCGTCGGCGTGGTGGCTGCCGTCACGCCGTGGAACTTCCCAAATGCGATGATTACGCGCAAAGCGGGCCCGGCGATCGCGGCAGGTTGCCCGGTCGTTATCAAGCCCGCCTCCGAGACGCCGCTTTCAGCCCTGGCGCTCGCCGTGCTGGCGGAAGAGGCCGGCATTCCGGCGGGCGTGTTCAACGTCTTTACCACGAAAAATTCGCGCGGCACCGGCAAGGAATTGACTGAAAGCCCGTTGGTTCGCAAGTTCTCCTTCACCGGGTCGACGGAGGTTGGAAAAACCCTGATCCGGCAGTGCGCTTCAACCGTCAAGAAAGTCTCGATGGAACTGGGCGGCAATGCGCCTTTCATCGTCTTCGATGACGCGGATGTCGAAGCCGCCGTGCAGGGCGCGATCATTTCCAAGTACCGGAACGCGGGACAGACCTGCGTTTGCGCCAACCGGATTTATGTGCAGGAGGGCGTGTACGAGGAGTTCGTGGAGAAGTTCACCGCTGCCGTGAAAGCGCTGAAGGTCGGCCGGGGTGAGGAAGCGGGCGTCAACATCGGACCGATGATTTCCACGGCCGCCATCGAAAAAGTCGAGGAATTGCTGGGCGATGCAACCGGCAAGGGAGCGACGGTCGTGGAAGGTGGTGACAGGCACGACCTGGGCGGCCTGTTTTACCAGCCGACCGTGGTCAGCGGCGTCACCGCGAACATGGCGTTCGCCACCGAGGAAATTTTCGGCCCGGTCGCCCCGATTTTCCGGTTCGGCAGCGAAGAAGAAGCCATCGAGCTGTCCAACGCCACCGAGTTCGGACTGGCCGCCTATTTCTACGCGCGGGACCTCGGCCGCGTGTTTCGCGTGGCCGAAGGCCTGGAGTACGGGATGGTGTGCATCAATGACGGCATCCTGTCCACCGAGACCGCCCCGTTCGGCGGGGTCAAAGAGTCCGGCATGGGCCGCGAGGGCTCGAAGTACGGGATGGACGAGTACATCGAGATCAAGTACATCACCCTGGCCGGCATCAACAGCTGAGGACGGGGAGACCATGACCGAACTTGATCTCGACTTCGTCCGGGGCCAGTTCCCGGCATTCGGTGAACCCTCGCTGGAGGATTTCGCACACTTCGAAAATGCCGGCGGCTCTTACGCCTGCGGGCCGGTGATTGAGCGCCTGAACCGCTTCTACCGGCAGAGCAAGGTGCAGCCCTATTACGATTTTCCGCCGTCGCGAAACGGCGGCGAGGAAATGGATGCGGCGAGGGCACGCATGGCGGCCTGGCTGAACGTGGGCCGGGACGAACTTCATTTCGGCCCTTCGACCTCGCAGAACAGTTATGTGATGGCACAGGCCCTGCGGCAGGAATTGAAAGCAGGCGACGAGGTCATCGTCACCAACCAGGATCACGAGGCCAACGTCGGCGTCTGGAGCCGGCTCGAGGACGACGGCATTGTAGTGCGCGAATGGCATGTCGATCCTGACACGGCGGAACTCCACCCGATGGACCTCGAGGCCCTGTTGGGCCCGCGCACCCGGGCCGTCGCGTTCACGCACTGTTCCAACATCGTGGGCAGCATCAACGAAGTCCGGGAAATCACCGACATGATCCGCGACGCAGGGGCGTGGTCGATCGTGGACGGCGTTTCTTTCTGCCCCCACGGGATGCCGGACATACCGTCGCTCGGCGCTGACATCTACCTGTTCTCGCTGTACAAGGTCTACGGTCCCCACCTCGGAGCGATGTACCTGAGCAGCCAATTGAACGCCGAACTGCCATACCAGGGCCATTTCTTCAACGCGCTCATTCCCGCTGCGCGGTTCACTCCGGCAGGCCCGGACCATGCCCAAATCGCAGCCGTGAACGGCTTGATCGACTACATGGAAGCCGTCCACGACCATCACCATGGCACTGGCGCGTCGATCACGGAAAAAGCCGGGAAAGTCCGTGGATTGTTTCGGGACCACGAGAGCCTGCTGCTTCAACCCCTGCTCGATTTCCTGTCGGAACACCCGCGGGTGCGGCTGATCGGCAAGGAACGGGTGGCGGCCAGGGCGCCGACCGTGGCCTTCACGGTCGAAGGGAAGAGCTCACAGGAGATCGCCTCGAAACTGGGCGATGCGGGAATCGGCGTCGGGGCAGGGCACTTCTACGCCTACCGGCTGGTGGAAGCGCTGGGTATCGACCTGGAAGACGGCGTCCTGCGCGTCTCTTTCGTGCACTACACCCACCCCGAGGAAGTCGACCGCCTGATCAAAACCCTCGACCACCTCCTCTGACAACTTCGACAGGGAGCCGCAGGCGACCCACGGCCTGCCGTCGCTTGCTCAAGGCTTCTTGCCTTGCAGGCAAACCGCCATTCGCATACTCCTGGCCTGACCCTGGTTGGGTAAGTCGAGCGAAGCGAGCGGTACCAGAAGGGTCGAGCGCATTATGATTCGCCGTCGAGTGCAGCCGCCTTCCGCCGCAAGTGCAGGCAATGAAAGGAGTGCGGTTTCGCCGCAGGCGAAGAAGCGCTCCTGGAATGCCGTCGCACGTGGGAGCAGGGAAGCGAGACTCCATAGGTGTAAGAGCGAATTTATTCGCGATGGTTTTATGTTGTTTGGGGCCTGCTGCTCTAATTGACGCCGAATACAATTACTGTAGACGAAAGCTTTTTAACCGTGGGTCAGGATCAGCACCTGCCAGGCGATGCAGAGGATGGAGAGCCAGGCGACGGCGAAGGCCAGGGTGCGAACCCAGGGAATGCCGGCTCCGTAGGCCACCGCGTGGACGACGCGGGCCCAGAAATAGACCGCAGCCGCCGAAGTGGTCGCGGCGTTGCTCAGCTCCATCGCGTTGGCGATCAGCACCAGCGTCGCGAAGATCACCAGGTTCTCGACCGCGTTGTAGTGGGCCTTCTTCAGGCGTTCCGCCCAGGGCGCCAACTGTAGCGGGGTATCCGGATAACCAACAGCGTCGCCCAGCTTGTTCCGGGTGATGACATTCAGGATGTAAGGGATCCACATCAGCGTGGTCAGGACGGTGATGTACGCCAGGTATTTCATTTCAGGTGTCATGGTTCTCTCCTAGAGCGTGGTCAGCACGGCTGCGTAGATTTCGATCGCATCCCAGAGGTTCTGCAGCCGCAGGTTCTCGTTTTTTCCGTGTTGGTTGTTGTCGTGGTTCGCGATCGGGAGGATCAGGATCGGGGCGCCGACCTCTTCGTGGATGACGTAAAGGGGCAGGCTGCCACCCATGGTCGGCAGCTGGACCAGGGAGTCGTCGCCCAACTGCTTCATGATGGCGGCGATGGATTCCGCCACGGGCAGGTCCAGTGGTGTTCGGTAGGCGGGGTAGCCCGCCTCGGACCAGTCCAACAGCGCGATCCGGTCGTTCGCGGCCCGCTCAGCGGCGGTGGGTTCCCGGTAAACGACCAGGTAACCCTGCTGTTCAATGTGCCGCTCGACCACCCCGCGCAGGAAGTCGGGGGTCTGGTCAGGCACCAGGCGGAGGCCGATAGAGGCCGTGGCCGAGGTCTGGATGCTGTTGCGGGACTGGTCGCCGACATTGCCGGAGCGGATGCCGCGAAGGTTGATGGCCGGGCGCATCACGGCCATTTCGATCCGCTCGTCCGTTTCCGGCCGGCCAACGCCCAGCTCCCGGATCAGTCCTTCGTCCACGGACGGCGCGGCCTCGATGGCCTGCATCTCCAGCAGGGTGGGCGGCTGGACCTGGTCGTAATAGCCATCGATCAGGATGTTGCCCGCCTCGTCCCGCATCGAGCCAAGCAGGGCGGCCAGCCGGATGATCGGGTTCGGCGCCCAGTTGCCGTAATGGCCGCTGTGCAGGGGGCGGTTCGGGCCGAACACGGTCAGGCCGAAGCCGAAACTGCCGCGTACCCCGTAGCTGATAAGCCGGCGCCGGCTCTGGTGCACCGGGCCATCGCAGAACAGCCAGAGATCAGCGTCCATTAGTTCCCGGTGGGCGGACAGCATCTCCCTCAGGTGGGGCGACCCGGCCTCCTCTTCGCCCTCGAAAAACAACTTCAGGTTCACCGAGAGGGGAATCCCGGCCTCGGACAGAGCGTCCAGCGCGGCGTTCAGCGCGATGATCGGGCCCTTGTCGTCGCCGGCCGAGCGCGCGAAGATCCGCCACTCGGGATCGAAAGGCGTCTTCATCGGCACCTGCCGACCACCCTGTTCCACCAGGCCGTCCCGCATCACCGGCTCCCAGGGATCCGAGGCCCAGTCCGCCGCATTGACCGGCTGGCCGTCGTAATGGACGTAGATCATCAGGGTCTTTTCAGCGCCGGGCGTGAGCCGTTCGGCGTAAACGGCCGGCGGGCTTCCAGGCACCTCGAGCAGGCGCACGTCGAAACCGCGTTGCTTCAGCAGGCCCCGGATTGCTTCCGCGTTTCGGTGGATATTGACCGTATCACTGGCGACGTTGGGCAGGCGCAGCAGTTCCGCGAAGCCGTCGATGATTTCCTGCTCGTGGTCCTGGCGCCACTCACGGACCTGGTCGGCGACAGCAGCCGGCTCGGCCGGCAGGACGGAAGGAGAAATCACCAAAACAACGACCGCGAGGAACGCAGAAAGGAAGGGTAAGCGGCATTTCGGACTCATGTGGTTCTTATTGGCGGCGAAAGGATGCCCCAACCATATGCACACTCCCAACCCGGTGCAAGCCTTGTAAGAGCGAATTTATTCGCTCTTACAACGATACCGGGTGTTGGGGGGGTCCATCGGTGGGTGAGACGCCCTTGATGGTGCGAAAACAGGCCAAAACGGTTATCCTTGCGCGAAAAGCGCAGGTCAAGGGATAAAGCATGCGGCGTACCGACACTACTAACCCGGATTACTTCCACCAGGTTGTCGATTGCCAGTGGGGATGTCCGGCCCATACCGACGTTCCGGAGTACATTCGCCTGATCGCACAAGGGCGGTTCGACGACGCATATATCGTCAACCGGATCAGTAACGTATTCCCCGGCATTCTTGGGCGTGTGTGCGACCGACCCTGCGAACCCGCCTGCCGTCGTGGACGGCTGGAGGACAAACCGGTCGCCATCTGCCGCCTCAAGCGTGTGGCCGCGGACCACCGCGGAGACATCACCGACCGTCTTCCGGTCGCTCCGAAAGAAAAGAACGGCAAGAAAATTGCGCTGGTCGGAGCAGGCCCTGCTTCTCTCGCGGTGGCCAACGACCTGATGCCGCTGGGGTATGAATGCACGATTTTCGAAGCCCAGTCCGTAGCCGGCGGCCTGATGCGCTATAACATCCCCGCGTTCCGGCTGCCTTACGAAGTGCTGAACGAGGAGATCGACTACATCCTGGACATGGGCGTGGAGATCCACTACAACCACCGCGTCGAAAGCATGAAGGAGCTTCTGGAACAAGGTTACGATGCGGTCTTCGTCGGTAGCGGCGCGCCGCGTGGCAAGGAGCTCAAGTTGCCCGGGCGCTATGACACCGAAAACATCCACATCGGCATCGACTGGCTGGAATCCGTGGCCTTCGACCACATCGATTCGATCGGCAAGCGCGTGCTGATCATCGGCGTGGGGAACACCGCCATGGATTGTTGCCGCACCTCGCTCAGGCTCGGCGCCAGTAACGTCAAGGTCATGGCCCGAAAGCCGCGTGAATTCTTCAAGGCCTCGGACTGGGAACTCGAGGACGCGGAGGAAGAGAACGTCGATATCGTCGTCAACCATTCGCCGAAAGAGTTCGTTGTCGAAGACGGCCAACTCAAAGGCATGAAGTTCGACCTGATGGAATACGTGATCGAGAACGGGCGTATCCAGGACCAGGACATCACCGGCGAGGTGTTCATCCCCTGTGATGACGTCGTGCTGGCCATCGGCCAGGAAAACGCCTTTCCGTGGATCGAGCGCGATCTGGGTATCGAGTTCAATCCATGGGAAGAACCGATGGTCGACGAAGTCACCTACGAGTCGACGCGCAAGGGCGTGTTCTTCGGCGGAGATTCCGCCTTCGGACCCAAGAACATCATCTGGGCCGTCGAACATGCCCACCAGGCCGCCATATCGATTCACCGTCACTGCCACGGCGACTCACTGAACGACCGTCTGCCGGACCGTTTGAACCTGCAAAGCCGCAAAATGGGCATCCACGAATGGAGCTACTCCAGCGGTTTCGACCCCGCTGCGCGGCGTAAAATGATGCACGTACCCCTGGAGACCCGCTTCGACGAACTGGGCCGTGAAGTCGAACTCGGCTTCGACGCCGAGCAGACGGCCAAGGAAGTGGAGCGCTGTCTCAATTGCGATATCCAGACCGTGTTTACCGACGACCTCTGTATCGAGTGCGATGCCTGTCTCGACATTTGCCCGACCGAGTGCCTGACCATCACCTCGAACGGCGGCCGGGACGACCTGGTCAGTCGCCTGAAAGCGCCGGTCCTGGAGTTTGAGCAGCCGCTGTTCGTGTCCCAGGAATTGAAACAGACCAGCCGGGTCATGGTGAAAGACGAGAATTTCTGTATTCATTGCGGACTCTGCGCGGAGCGCTGCCCGACGGCGGCGTGGGACATGCAGAAATCGCTGATCAGCTTCCCGAAGGCCGTGGATTACCTCGACGGCGACGACAGTGGTGAAAATCCATGCCAGCAACGCCAAACCGGATAAACGACTTTGTCCTGAAAATCGCCACGGTCAACGGCACCGGGTCGGCCAGCGCCAACGGCCTGCTGATGAAGGCCCTGTTCCGCATGGGCATACCGGTTGCCGGCAAGAACCTGTTCCCGTCCAACATCCAGGGGCTTCCCACCTGGTACGAGGTCCGGGCGAACCATGATGGTTACATGTCGTCAGCCGGACGCGTCGATGTCATGGTGGCGATGAACGCCCAGACCTACCAGAAAGACCTTGAAGAAGTCAGCCCAGGCGGCTTCCTGCTTTATGATTCCACCTGGCCCCGCGAAAGCACGCTGAACCGCGACGATGTCACCGTGCTGGGCGTTCCGCTGGCGAAACTCTGCAACGAAGCGTTCCGCGTGGCCCGTATTCGGATCCTGATGAAGAACGTGGCCGGTGTCGGCGCCCTGGCGGCCCTGATGGACATCGACCTCGATATCATCAAGAAGCTGCTGGAGCAGACATTCGCCAGCAAGCCCAAGCTGATCGACAGCAACCTGCAGGCGATCATGCTCGGTTATGACTATGCACGGGAGAATTTCACCTGCCCGCTGCCGGTCCGGGCCGAGCCGATGCCGGACAACAACAAGGGCAAGATCCTGATCACGGGCAACGAAGCCACCGGCCTGGGCTGCCTGTATGCCGGCGCTACCGTCGGCGCCTGGTACCCGATCACCCCTTCCACCGGGGTCATGGACAGCTTCACCAAGTATTGCGAAAAATTCCGCGTGGACCCGGAGACCGGGGAGAAGCGCTACTGCATCATCCAGGCCGAGGACGAACTCGCGGCCGCCGGCATGGTGATCGGCGCCAACTGGGTGGGCGCGCGCGGCTTCACGCCGACTTCCGGCCCCGGCATTTCACTGATGAGCGAATTCATAGGCTTCGCCTATTACGCGGAGATCCCGTCGGTATTCATCAACGTCCAGCGCGTCGGCCCGTCCACCGGCATGCCCACGCGCACGCAACAGTGCGACGTGATGCCCTGCGCCTACGCTTCACATGGCGATACCAAGCATCCGATCCTTTTCCCTTCCAACCCGCACGAATGTTTCGAGATGGCGGTGACGGTTTTCGACCTGGCAGAGCGCCTCCAGACCCCCGTGTTCATGCTGTCGGACCTGGACATCGGGATGAACGACTGGATGGTGCCCGAGC